>SXGT01929450.1_pt1 | contig 23433 bp, 22 predicted proteins | sample 3176221 | NCBI WGS metagenome assembly SXGT01 (sample SAMN11356862, study PRJNA531348) | freshwater metagenome | isolation source: freshwater sample F1-120 | place: China: Fuxian Lake, Yuxi | collected 2017-12-25
CGAGTTGTTCGAACTGCTCACTCTGATGCAGACGCACAAGCTCGAAAAGAAGATGACGATCGTGCTATACGGGCCGGACTTCTGGAAGGAAATCCTCGACTTCGACGCACTGGTTCGGCACGGAATGGTGAGCCCCGGCGATCTCGACCTGTTCCAGTTCGCCGGCGATCCGGCCACCGCGTTCCGGCTGCTGCGTGAAGGGCTAGAGAACTTCTACCTGCAACCGAAGGCGGCCGAGGAAGAAACGCCGGCGATCGCCAAATCCCGCGTCTGATCCATGCGCGGACGGCTGGTCGAGGTCGCCTTCGCGGTCTGCGTGGCCACGCTAGCGGCGGGCGCCCTCATCGCGGTTCCGCTGCCGGTTTCGTTGCTGGCGTGCCTGGGCGCGCTGGTCTCGGGAGCGATCGTCGCGGCTCGAGCGGGCCGCTATGCGCTACGCACGGCGATCTGGCGGCTCCGCAACCGGCTGATCGTGGCGTACGTGTTCATCGCCGTCATTCCGATCCTGCTGGTGCTGGTGTTCGCGCGTTACGGCTCGCGCTACGCCGGAGAGCAGGTTTCGGTGCAGTTGGTGCAACAGGAACTGGACCGCCGCGTGAAGGCGCTCGAGGGCGCGGCGTCCACCATCGCGCAGGCGCCGCCCGAACGGCGCGAGGCCTCGCTCGACCGCATCCAGACGTTCCTCCAGCAGCGCTATCCCGGCGTGCAGGTGCTGGCCGGCGTCGCGGAGGGGCCGAACGGAAAGGCGAATAGCGGCATCGCGTCGCGCGACGGGCTGATCTACGCCTGGGGCCGCGCGCAGGCACGCGAGTCGCGCGTCACCGTGACGGCGCCCGTCACGCGGCGATGGCTCGCGTCGTTGATCCCCGGCATCGGAGATGTCACGCTGCTCGACGGCGACGGCAGCGGCCGGTTCCGCCTGCACGAAACGGGTGGCGACGATCTGGCGGGCGCTCCGCCCGCGGTCAACCGGTTCGACACGGAACTGCTGTGGGCGGCTCCGGTGGATGTCGCGGCCTGGGACCAGTCCAGCCGCGGAGGACAGGCGCTACTGAGCGTCCGCTCCCGGTTGTCCGCGGTGATCGGCGTGCTGGTGATGAACAAGACCGACTCGCCCCTGCTCGACCTGCTGAAGGTGTTCGGAGTCCTGTTCCTGGTGGTGCAGGCGGTCTCCATCGTGATCGGAGTGACGCTCACCCGGACGATCACCGGCGCGGTGAGCGAACTCTACGAAGGCACGCGGCACGTTTCGGGCGGCGACTTCTCCCATCGCATCCGCATCGCCGGCGGCGATCAACTGGCCGAACTCGGCAAGTCGTTCAACGGCATGACCGCGCATATCGAGTCGTTGATCCAGGTGGCGAAAGAGAAGGAGCGCATGGAGGCCGAGTTGGACATCGCGCGGCAGGTGCAGAGCCAGCTCTTTCCGAAAACCATCCCCTCCTCCGGCAGCCTGTGCCTTACCGCCGTGTGCCATCCCGCCCGGTCGGTGTCGGGCGACTACTACGATTTCCAGGAGCTGCCCGGCGGCCGCATCGCGCTCGCGCTCGGCGATGTCGCCGGCAAGGGCATCTCCGCCGCATTGCTAATGGCGTCGTTGCAGGCGTCGCTGCGGTCGCAGCTTCGCGAGGCCGCCGACTGGCCGGGAGCTTGCGTGATCCCGTCGCGGCTGGTAGGCCGGTTGAATCAGCATCTGCACGCCAACACGTCGGCGGAGAAGTACGCGACGTTCTTTTTCGCCGTGTACGACGACGAGAGTTCAACGCTCACCTACACCAACGCGGGCCACCTGCCGCCGCTGCTGATTCGAGACGGCAAGGCCGCGCCTCTCGAAGTGACCGGCACCGTTGTAGGCGCGTTCGCGCAGGCGCGGTACGAAGAGTGCACGTTGCGGCTGGAGCCCGGCGATCTGCTGATAGCATACACGGATGGAGTCAGCGAACCGGAGAATGAGTTCGGCGAGATGTTCGGCGATCACCGCCTGGCGGAGTTGCTGGTGCAATCGGCCGCGCTGGAGCCCGGGCGAATCGCGGAAGCGGTCACCGAGGCCGTGCGCGGTTTCACCGGATCCGGGGAACTACAGGACGACCTCACCTTGCTGATCGCGCGGAGAAGCTGATTGGATCGACTGTACAAGCGCCTGGCGACCATTGTCGCGTTGATCGCCGCCACGCTGACCTTCGGCACGGTGGGTTTCGTCGTGGTAGCCGGTTACCCGTGGTTCGACGCGTTCTACATGTCGGTGATCACCATCACCACGGTCGGATACTTCGAGGTGCACCCGCTCGGCCACCCCGGGCGGATCTTCAACAGCTTTCTGCTGTTGTTCGGCGTGAGCATCATGTTCTACGCGGTCGGCGTGATCACGCAGACCGTTCTCGAGATTCAATTCTCCGATCTTCTACAGAGACGCAGGGTACGAAAAATGATCGATTCGCTCCAGGACCACTATCTGCTGTGCGGATTCGGCCGCGTGGGACGCGGCGCCGCCGCCGAATTGCAACGCACCGGCGTCCCGTTCGTCGTATTGGATCGCAACGAGGAACGAGTCGAGCGGGCGATCAAGGGCGGCATGCTGGCGGTGCTGGCCGATTCCACGCAAGACGAAATGCTGATCGAGGCCGGCGTAAAGCAGGCTCGCGGGCTGGTGGCGGCGCTTTCCAACGACGCCGACAACCTGTTCCTGATTCTATCGGCGAAGGGGTTGAATCCGAACTTGAAGGTATCGGCTCGCGTCGCCGAGGAGGCATCGGAGGCGAAGATGCGCCGCGCCGGGGCGGACGCGGTGTTCATGCCGTACTCGATCACCGGATACCGGCTGGCGCAGTCGATCCTGCGTCCGCACGTGTTCGAGTTCCTGGACATCACGTCATCGACTTCGGGGCTCGGAATGGAGGTCGGGATCGAGCAGGTGGAGATCCGCGAAGGCAGCGCGGCGGAAGCCAAGTCGCTCCGCGATTTGCAGCTACGGCGCGATCTCGGCGTCATCGTGCTCGCGATCCGCAGGCAAGGGGGGCGGATGGAGTTCAATCCACCCGCCGATGCCGTGATCGAGCGGGGGGATTATCTGATCGTGATGGGCGGGCAGGAGGACGTACGGAAGCTCGAACGGATGTTGGCATAGGCGCAATCAGTCTGACGCCGCCCCTTCGGACAACGGCGAAAACACGCTGCTCCGCTCTGTTTTTGGCACTGGCAGGCGGCGAGTACCGGCCTTCCCTACACTGCGCGACTAGGCGCGAGTCTGAGGGCCGTTTGAATCGCCTATTCTTGGTGGATATGCAACGACGGCAACGCGCAGTGTTCTCGGCCTCCTCGTTGTGCTGAGGATTGACGGAAGGTTCTGTTTGCTACGACGACGCAACACTGGCTGGATGGACGGTTACTTTAGCCTCCCGGCCGGAGCCGTCGAACTCGGCGAGACGCTCGCGCAAGCGGCGGTCCGGGAGGCTCTGGAAGAGGCCGGGGTAATGATCCGAACGTCTGACCTCAGCCACGTCCACGTGCTGCACAGCCTGACGAACGGGGAATCTTGGTTTGGGCATTTCTTTCTAGCTGAGATCTGGGACGGCGAAGCAACAGTCGGCGAGCCCCACAAACATGCAGACCTCACCTGGGCCACCGTGGAAAAGCTCCCGCAACCAATGGTTTCTTATGTCGAATCCGCCTTGATAGCGATTCAGGCGGGGACCGCCTATAGCGCTTATGGATGGCCCGAGGGAGATCGCCGTACCAGTTGATTCATCACATTGCGACTGATCGTTACCTTGACGGAACCTGACTACCGAGGCCACCCGAGCGCCATCTCGGTAGGCGGGCGGCAAGGGCAGCGTCGGCCTTCTGGCCCGCGCCCTACCTGGCCACGAGTTGAAGTCGTCTGCCCAAGCGGCAATCGAACGGGCGCAGCGGTGAGCACGCTGGCGCCCAGAGCAACCCGAGCGAAGGTCTATGAGGAGCCGACCGGCGCCGGAGCCCATTCTGGACGCCCTCGACGATTGGGTGAACCCGGGCCCGTAAGGAACGCCAGGGTCGCGAGACTACCTATGCATGACGAGCAAACAAACCCTGCGAACCGCCGCGTGGCTTCTCTCCCTCTGGTCCGTTGTGGCATCTCACCTATGAGCCGGGTCGCACACGGGAGTGGGAGCGGGTGCAGACCTTCACCGGCACCTTGCCGAGCGCGAAGGTCTCGCGGGTTCACGCGGGGCAGAAGCGCGATCATCGCCGAGTGGGATGCCGCCGGCGACGAGCTGGTAAAGGCCATTATTCCGAAGGACTAGGCAACGCTCGCTTCACTTGTTCGGCCAATCTCAAGACCTGGTCCATATGAGCGAGGTCTCCCCAAACCGGAATGAGTTCACTGCCAGGGCGTCCATTTGCGAGCCTTTGGACTCCCGTCGCTGCCTTGTCCTCGTTGCGCGCGTGTACGATGACAACGAAGCCTCTCTCCAGCATGGCTGCCGCCGTGGCCAACCCAATTCCGTCATTGGCTCCGGTAATCAACACGAATGGCTTGTTCATGAGTTCTTCACTCGACCGGTGTTTGGGTAGATAACGTCACGGCTGGGTCAGCGTGAGGCCAATGCGGCGGATTTCGGCCTCTCCGCGAGCGAGCGCCTCGCGGCTGGTGTGGACCGAGTAGTTGCCGAGAAAGAGCTCGTGCGGGTGGTGGGGCGCCGACCCGAGTACGAAGCGCGTGTCTCCCTCGGCGACGACGTCGATGGGCTCGCCGGACTGCTCGAAGATCGCCAACTCGCCGCTGTCCACCCGCTCGGGCGTAGGCGTCCGCAAGGCGCCGTTCATGACGGCCACCCACGCGACGTCGTGGCCCGCCGGCGGTTCGAACGGAAAGCGCTCGCCGTTCCTGAGATTCACCGACAGATACGTCATCGGCGGCGACGCAATGGGGCTCGCGGAGCCTCCGTAACTGCCGAGAATGACACGCGCGGGTCCGTCGGCCGGAACCTGCTCAGGCATCACGTAGCGGCTCTCGCTCGGCGCGTTCTCCAGCTCCGGAGGCAGCGCGACCCACAGCTGGAAGCCACGCACGATACCGGGCTCGATGCTGCCCGAGTGCCATATGCCGCCTCCGACGCGCATCCACTCCACGCTGCCTGCGGGCAGAACTCCGGTGGCTCCGGTGGTCTCCGCGTAGCGAACCGCGCCATCGAGGACGACGGTGACCGTGGCGATGCCCGAGTGCGGATGCCAGCCGGAGTCTATCGGCGGCGCGTCGTCGACCTCGCCCTCGAACCGGTCGAGGAACACGAAGGGCTTCAGGAGCTCCGCCCTGCGATCCGACGGGCTCATCAAGCGAGTGATGAGCCCGATGGAGTCTCCTCTCGTGCGATGCATGATGGCGCGCGGACGGTGGAAGCGCGAGCCGGCAGCGGTCGTGACTGTGGTCATGGCGTTCGTCCTTGGTGTGTCTCCGCGGCCATCGAGGAGATCATCGTGAGTGCAGCGCTAGGCAGACAGCTCGGGCACGTGGTGCAGGGAGGTGAGTTTTCGGCCCAGTCGACAAAACTGCGCGACGGTTCGACGTGGAATGATGGGCGGCTCCGCCTGCTCATTTGGTCCCGTAGTAGCCGCCGAAGTACTTGACGGGCGACCAGACCGGAAGAATCGCGGGCAGCGCCGGGGACAGTGCGGTGTAGTCCTGCGCGCCAAACACCACCCGGCCGTCCATGACGGTCAAGACCGAAGCAATGGACTTGATCTGGGACTCCGGAACGGCATCCCACCGCACGTTGTAGTTGTAGCCGCTCTCGTTGAGCACGTGGATGTGGGCGTCGATGATGCCCGGAATGAGCCGCCGACCGCGCGAATCGATGACCCGAGTGTTGGCGTTCTTCAGACCAAGCACCTCGGCATCGGCGCCGACCGAATAGATGCGACCGTTCTTGACGGCCAGGGCGGACGCTTCGGGTTGTGCGGGATTGCCAGTGAAGATCTTGGCGTTGTGCGCAATCAAGTCCGCGCCCGGCGCGTCTGGCTTGGCTTGTGCGTGGGCGTTGGTCACGCCACACACGGCCACGAATGCGATCAGTAGTCTCGAGATCATCGCTATCCCCTTTCGAATCAACTGAAGAAACGCTTCCGGGCGGATCGAGCGCGACCATTCAATGCGCTCTCGAGAGCGCCCGAAAGAGTTGATCGCGCCGTGCCCACACAATGACGAGTGATCCGAGCAGCAAGAGCGCTGGTACTCGCGGCGAGTCGCCGGTGATAAAGAGATGCGTGGCGATGGCCCCGACCATCGTGGGGACCAGCGCCGCCGCACCAAACGGCGCGAGCGCGGGCACAAGCAGGGCCATTGCCGAGACGACCTCGATGCCGCCCGTGACGTAGCGGAACCACTGGCCGACGCCGACGGCGTCGAACAGCGCCACCATCGCGCCGGCGCCTGCGAGCTTCGACCCGCCAGCGAGCAGGAACAGGCCGGCGAGGACAACCTGCACGCCCCAGAGCGCAATCAGTGTCAAGCGGCTTCCGCGGACCGGGGACGTGTGTGCAGGGGAGATTGATGTCGAATTGGACATGGGAGACCTCAAGGTGATTGCCGCAATACAGTTAGAAATCTAAATATCTGATCAAAATATTGTCCCCGGCGACGGCGTCAGTCGTCATCCGTGATCCGCTCGCCTGTCGTGCGCCGGGCATGGTGGCTGAGACGACGCAGCAGCCGAGTGGCCGCATGCTTTTCCGCAACGGATAGACCCGCCATGACGTCGCGAAGCCGGTCGACATGTGCGGGGAAAACCTCATCGATCAGGGCGCGCCCCTTCGCTGTCAGCTCGGCAAAAACTACCCGTTGGTCTTCGGCGCATGTGCTCCGACGCATCAATCCACGTTCTTCAAGCTTCTTGACCACGTATGTCGTGCTCGCACCGGTGACGAGGATTCGGTCTCGGAGCTCGCCGAGTGGCAACGCCCCCTTGTGATACAGCACCTCGAGCACGCCGAACTCGGTCATGCCCAGCCCGAACTGCGCAAGATGCGGCCGCACGCCCTGTGCAAGCGCCTGGTGCGCGCGCGCAAGGGCAATCACTAGCCGCAGGGTTGCCGTCCGATCGGGCGCCGCGCCCCCTTCAGAGTCCTTCGGCCTGTGCGATGCCATTGATATTTAGAATACTAACTAATATCAACGCGCCTGTCAACAGGTCACGTGCGGTCTCGCGTCCCACGGCGGCGAAGTCGTCAAGCTCGCGCACGAAGCTCATGGCCCAGCCGGGTGGTCGCGACGCAGCCGTCCAGGGGACGTTGATGCTGAAGGTCAAGAGTCCCATGCGGCGAGCCTAAGCCGGACAATCGTGCGCGGAGGCGCTTGCGCTTGTCGAGCGAGACGAGCGTCCCCCTGACTCCGGAGGTGACCGTTGCCTGACGATTCTCACTCTCTCGCCGCGAAGGGTAGATCGCAAGCACGAGCGCCAGGACCGCGGACACCGCGGCGGTGAACGAGAGGACGCGGGTGTCGAATGTGGTGTTGAGCGCGAGGTCGAATGGGAGCACGGGCGCGAGCGCCAGCAATCCGCGCACGCCGGCGACCGCGAACCCCAAGGCGAGCGCGCCAGCTGCGATCAGCAGTCTTGACGTTGAACGGCACGGTCACTCCCTCCAGGGAAGCAGGGTCCGGCAACGCGGCCGGATCGGCCGCACGAAGGGGTCGCTGTCGGCCCGCGCGGGTTTGATTCTGCCGCAACTCCTGACTGACGGCGAAGGCATCCGCAAAGCAGTATCAGCCATCACCGAGTACCGGAAGTCGGATGGGAACTCCGTTCCACTCTTCCGTGCCCTCCTTTCCGACCTGGGGTCTGGGGAGCACTGGAACAGTGAGCCGACTCGAGGATTGCAAGGTCCACTGGACCGCAAGCAGCCGAAGCGCTCCCGGCTGGTAGCCTGTCGCGAAGACCGCGCCGGGGGCATCTCGAGGAGGGCGACGCCGCATCTAGTTCTAGATGAGATGATCGCACGAGCCCGGCCCAGGCTCGACTGCTGGCCGCGCAAATTCAATCCGCCGGAGGCAGGGCGCGTGCCACCATCTATCCACGGTACGGCCATCAGATCCCCGTTCAGGTACGCGACGCTCTCATTGAGCCCTTCATTCATTGAGGCCGTCCTCGAGCACTGGCTCCAGCCAAACGGCGAACGGATGGCTAGACGGCTTCCACCAATTCGAAGTGCGATGGTTCGGGAATCGGGTCACCGTCTTCGCGCATTGAGGAAAGGTGCATTTCCATCGCCTTCGCCATTCGGGCCCTGGTTTCTTCCAGGGTGCGACCAGTAGCAACGCAGCCTGGAAGATCAGGTGCGTAGGCCCCATAGCCCGTGGAAGATTTTTCGAAAAGGACCGGAAATTTGTTCATGGAATGGCTGCTTGCTTCATTATAGACTTCAGCGTTTTCGGAGGCATCTCGTCAGACTCGTGACCAGCGACCGTGACCTTGCCCGGCTTGTCAGGATGGATGAATTGACGATGACTGCCCTCCTGGTTTCTCAGAATCCAGCCATCACCCCGAAGTAGCCTTAGTACGTCACGGACCTTCACGATTCTGCCTCAGTCCGCCAAGTCTGTTGGTCATCACAGCCCCAGTCTATCGCTGTCCCGCGCGGTTTCCGGAGCGCTCATCAAGCGCTCATCAGGCAGGATCCACGCTGACGGCGAAGGCATCCGCAAAGCAGTGCCAGCCATCACCGAGTACCGGAAGCCGGATGGGAACTCCGTTCCACTCTTCCGTGCCCTCCTTGCCGATCTGGGGTCTGGGAGCACTGGAACAGTGAGCCGGCTCGAGGATTGCAAGGTCCACTGGACCGCAAGCAGCCGAAGCAACTCCCGGCTGGAAGCCTGTCGCGAAGACCGCGCCGGGAGCATCTCGAGGAGGGCGAAGCCGCCTGGGTCCGGAGGGGCTACGCCTTAAGCGCCGGTATCCGCCCACCGCCCCGACTTCGCCGACTTCAGCACCGCGTCGCAGACCCTCTGCGTCCGCAGCGCGTTGCGGAAATCCGGCTGCGTGGGATTGCCCGACTCGATCCCCATCACAAAGTCGGCCAGCGCGTTCAGGAACGTGTGCTCGTAGCCGATGCATGTCCCCGGCACCCAGTAGCGATTCATGTAAGGATGCTCGGAGTTGGTCGTGTGGATCTTGCGCCAGCCCGTCAGGTGCGACTCCGTCTTCTTGCCCGACTGGAGTTGCTTGTACTCGAAGAACTGCAGGTACTCGGGCTCCTCGAGGTCGAAGTAGACCGAGCCTTCCTCGCCGTTCATCTCGAACGTATTGAAGTTCTTGCGGCCGCGCGCGTAGCGGGTGGACTCGAACGTGCCGATCGAACCGTTGGCGAACTCGGCCAGGAACATGCACGCGTCGTCGATGCCCACATCCTGCATCTTGCCGGTGACCGCGTGCTTGCGCTGGGTGACGAACGTCTTGGTTTGCGCCACCACGCGGGAAATGGGACCGTTCAGCCACATCGCCGTGTCGATCGAATGAGCCAGCAGATCGCCGGTCACGCCCGATCCCGCGACGTCCACGTCCAGCCGCCACAATCCGGCGCCGCCTTGCGGCACATCGGGTGAGATGGTCCAGTCCTGGAGGTAGGTGGCGCGGTAGTGGAAGGTCTTACCGATGCGCCCCTCGTCCACCAGTTGCTTGGCCAGCGCGATGGAAGGGACACGGCGGTAATTGAACCACACCATGTTCGGGACCTTGGCGGCTTCCACCGCTTTGACCATCTTCTCCGCTTCCTTGACGTTCATCGCGAGCGGCTTTTCGCAGACCACCATCTTGCCGCGCTTGGCGGCGGCAATGGCGATCTCGCAGTGGGTGTCGTTGGGCGAGCCGATATCGATGATGTCGATATCGTCCGCCTCCACCAGCTTGCGCCATTCGGTCTCCACGCGCTCATAGCCCCAATTGTCCGCGAACGCGCGCGCCTTTTCGGCGTTGCGGGCGCACACCGCCTTCAACACGGGCCGGTGTTGCACCGGGAAGAAATCGGTGAGCCGCTTGTAGGCGTTCGAGTGGGTACGGCCCATGAAACCGTACCCGATCATGCCGACGCGAAGTTCCTTCATTGGCGTTCTCCTCAGTTCCCGTACTTGGCCACCAGGCCGTCGAGCGCCTTTTTGCAGGTCTCGGTGGCGGCCCAGGCGTCGGGCCAGAAGCAGAGGTCGACAGTCCACCAGTCGTGCGGGACGCGCGCCGCCTTCAACAAGGCGGGCATGATCTCGTCGAAGTCGAGTACGCCCAGGCCGAATGGCGGATGCGCGGAGGTCTCGTCGTTGCCGTTGGCGTCCTTGTGGCAAGTGTTGTCGGAGTCGATCAGGTGGATGTGGTTGATACGGCCGTTCAGCGTGCGGATGTAGTCCACCTGCGACGGGAAGGTTTCCTTGCCGTTCTCGTGACGAGCGCCCACCACGCCGACCATCTGGCCGTGGCAGGTGTCGTACTGGATGCCGAAGTTCTCGCGGTTGACCGCGTCGTGCACGCGCACCGCGTCGCCAGGCTTATTGAAGGCGAAACCGGGCTCCACTTCCCAGGTGACGTACTGACCGGCGTCCTTGGCGATCTCGCAACAGGTCTGCCACGTCTTGACGACGCGGTCCATGGCGGTCCGGTAGTCGATTTCCCGATGGATGATGGGCGGCTGCACGCAGTCGACGCGAATCCCCTGGATGCCGAGGTCGGCGCAGAATTCGGAATTCTTCCGGAACTCGGCGACGTACTTCGACTGATCGTCGGTGTTGATCAGCTTTTCGCCCCACAGGTTGGCGGCGATGCCGCTGAAGCCCATTCCCATCGAGGCCATCTTGGCCTTCAGTTCCTCGCGTTGCGACCGCTCCGGCAGGGCGCCAGGCCAAGCCTCGTTGGGGCCGTTCGGGTTGCCCGGATTCGGATGCGGCGGAAACGCGCCGAGTTCGACGCCGTCGAAGCCGAGCCCCTTCAGGGTGGCCAGGACAGTGTCGAAGTCGATGGGGTTGGAACCGTACGGGCCGATCGTATAGGCCCACGAGCCGATGGACGTTCGCTTGCTCATGCGGGGAGTCGTCTCCTGTCGTGGATTCGGAACTACTATAGGTAACGCAGGCGCCACGGCGGATGCAAGCCCGGCGCGGCCCGCGGGTAGGGGATTGCCTCGGCCCCCGGCGTATGAAATACTTCGAAGATTCAGTTTCGGAGCGGCATCCAGCCAGCACGGCCGATGAACGGCAAAACCATCCAACAATACGAGATCGTCGAAAAGATCGGCGCCGGTGGAATGGGCGAAGTTTACAAAGCCCGCGACACCAAGCTGAATCGCTTCGTCGCCCTGAAGGCGCTGCCGCCGGATCAGGTGAAGGATCCGGCGCGCCGCAAGCGATTCCTGCAGGAGGCGCAGGCCGCGTCGGCGCTGAACCATCCGAACATCGTGACTATCCACGACATCGTCTCCGCGGATGGCCACGAGTTCATGGTGATGGAATACGTCGCCGGGCAGACGCTGGCCGAGACGATCCCCAAGGGCGGATTGCGCACGGCGCAATTGCTGCGATCGGCGGTGCAGATCGCCGATGCCCTGGCCGCGGCGCACAGCGCGGGGATCGTCCATCGCGATCTCAAGCCGGGCAACGTGATGGTGAGCCCCACGGGCCACGTGAAGCTGCTCGACTTCGGCTTGGCGAAACTCGCCGACACGCCGCTCGGACCCGACGACGCCACTCGCGACGCGCTGACGTTGGCGGGCACGGTGCTCGGAACCGCCGCGTACATGTCGCCGGAGCAGGCCGAGGGAAAACCGGTGGACCCGCGCTCGGACATCTTCAGTTTCGGCGCGGTGCTCTACGAGATGGCGACGGGCAACCGCTCCTTCAAAGGCGACTCCGGGCTCTCCACGCTGTCGGCGGTGCTGCGGGACGATCCTCAGCCGATCCGCGAAGTGTCGCCGGAGACCCCGGCGGAGCTGGACCGGTTGATCAACCGGTGTCTTCGCAAGGACCCGGCCAAGCGATGGCAGTCGATGGCGGACTTGAAGGTTGCGCTGGAGGAACTCAAGTCGGACTCCGATACGGGCCGGTTGCCGGCGGCGCACGTGGCCGCCGCCGTGGCGCCGCCTCCGCCGCCTCCGCCGCCTCCCCCACCCGCGCCGGCATCGAGCGGGCGATCGAAGTGGTTGTTGCCCGCGATCGGAGGACTCGCCGTCGCTGGCGGCCTCGGGTGGTGGGCGGCGAATCGCCAAGCCGAACCTCCCGCGACACCGCCTCCACCGGTGATCGCGGAAGCTCCCGCTCCGAAACCGGAGCCCCAGCCATCCGCCTCGGTTCCCCCGCCGGTGCGCACGCCCGATCCTGCTCCGGCGGCCGAGCCGCCCCAGCCGGTGTCCGTCAGGCCCGAGGCCGTGACTGTCAAGCCCGAGGCTCCCAAGCCCGTGGCGGCGGCGCCCAGGCCCAGGACTCCGGTGTTACCGGACGGCTATCCGGTGGCCGTGACACTGGACGCCGACATCGCCACCGATGCCGAGGAAGGGGAGGCGCTCACATTCACGGTATCGAGCGAAGTGCGGGTGGATGGCGTGCTCGCGATCGCGAAGGGCGCGCGGGCGACGGGCGTGGTCGGCGAAGGGAAGAAAAAGCTGCTGCGACGCGGATCGCAGACGACGATCTCGTTCGTGCAGGTCACCGGCGTGGACGGACGGCCCGCGCGGCTGCGCTCGTCTCCACGGCCCGCGGAGGTCGCGGGCGGCAAGCGGTCCAGGGAGATCGCGGCGGCGAAGGGCACGGCGTACGTCGCTTACATCGACGGAGATTTGCCGGTGGAATCGAAGAAGAAGTAGTCCGGATGGCGCCCCTGGATCTGACGGAGTTGCATCGCCGGGAAAGCGAGCAGGTCGAGTGGAAGGAAAACGTCGCGGATGTCGATGACGTAGCCGCGACCCTCGTGGCCTTCGCCAACGACCTGCAAAACCTCGGCGGCGGATACGTTGTATGCGGGGCGGCGGAGGAAAAGGACGAGCACGGATTTCCCACGATCCCCCGCCCGGGGCTGACCGCGGCCCGCCTGAAGGAAGTCGAGGGCAAGGTGCTGGAGGCGTGCCGCGACAGGGCCGATCCCGCCGTCACTCCGCTGGCCAGCGAATTGCCCGCGGAAACGCCGGACCGGCGAATCCTGCTGTTCACCGTTGCCGCCACGCGCCAGGCGCACGCGTTCCGCCGGCGCAAGGAATCCGGACGATACTACGTTCGGCTGGGACGCTCCACCATCGAAGCGAGAAACGGAGTGCTGCGCGAACTGCTGGTCCGCAAGGGCGGCATCGAGGAGTGGGATCGCAGACCGTGCCGCTCAGCCACCGTCGACGACATCGACCTGCTCGACCTGCGCGACGGGTTCCAGCGGATGGGGCTCACCCAGACCGGCTCCAAGCCGGAGGAGTTCCTATCGGACACCCGCCAGTTCAGTCCCTTCGTGCCGCCTCTCTGCGTCAAAGAGCCGCTCACCGGAGCCCTGCGGCCGCGCAACTTCGCGGTCCTGCTGTTCGGAAGGGAGCCGCTGACGCACGTGCCCGGCGCCTACACCTTCTTCTCGGTTTATCCCGGCATCGACCGATCGGAGCCGTTCGCGGCGCGGCACGAAATCGCGGGCACGTTGACCAGCCAAACGCGCAGGCTCATGGAACTGCTCGACGCGCAGGTGTACGTCGAGTTCGACAAGACGGATCTCGAGACGCCGAACGCGGAGAGATACCCCACCCGCGCCCTCCGCGAGGCGATGGTCAACGCGCTCGCCCATCGCGACTACGAGAGCGCTCAACCCACGCGCATCACGGCGTTCGAGGACCGCATCGAGTTCGTCTCGCCCGGGCCGCTGGCTCGCGGCATCGAGCCGGACGACTTTCGCGCCGGCCGCGCATCGCCGGTCTGGCGCAACCAATGTCTGGCCTGGTTCTTCAACCGCCTCCAGTGGGCGCAAGCGGAAGGCCAAGGCATCCCCACGATCCTGCGAACGATGCGGGAGGGAGGCTGCCCTCCGCCGGAGTTTCAGATCAACGCCACGCGCGTGATCTGCGTCCTTCCCGCGCATCCCCGGCACGCGCTCGCCCGGCTGCGCCGCAACGGATCAAGCTGATCGCGCCACGATCTCCCGGAACGTGAGGCGCGCCACTCCCGGCGGCGCGTGCAGCGCCTGCTTCACCATCGCCCGCGCCAACCGTTCCGCCGGCATCGGACGGTACTTGGCCAGTGGACCCACCAACACCGATTGCAGCGCCACCGCCACGCGGATTCCGAGCGCCTCGCCGCGCCGCTCCTCCATCCGGACCCCCACCAGGATCGAGGGCTGAAAGATCGACAAGCTCTCGAATCCCAGCGCCGCCACATCGTTCTCCAGTTCGCCCTTGACGCGCAGGTAAAAGTTCGAGCTCCTTGCGCCCGCGCCCACCGACGAGACAAGCAGGAAGCGCCGGGCGCCGCGCGCCTTGCCCCAGCGAGCGAAGCTCAGCGCGTAGTCGTGGTCCACCTTGCGGAACGCTGCCTTCGACCCCGCCTTGGCGATCGTCGTCCCAAGCGCGCAGTACAGATCCTCCACAGCGGCGCCGTTCATCGCGTCCAGGTTTTCGAAGTCCGCGATCCGCTGCTCCACACGCGCGTCCCAGCCGAGCATCGGACGACGCACCAGCGCCACGATCCGCCCGTACTCGCGCTCTTCGAGCAGTTCCCGCAGCAGGCAGCCGCCCACCAAACCGGTCCCGCCGGCCAGCGCCGCCGCGCGCACGCTAGACCGGCAGCCGCATGATCTTCTTCGCGTTCGAATAGAAGATCTTGCGCTGGATTTCCGGGGACGCGAACCGCCGAATCGTCGCGATCTGCTGAGCTCCGCTGCACTTTTCGCCTTGCCCGGCCTTGTCGTTGCAGTCGGAGCCGTAGATCAGCTTCTCCTGGTGACGGACGATGAACTCGCGCGCGTGCGCCTCGTCGCGGAGCATCGCGTTCAGTCCCGATCCGGCGGACATGTCGGCGAACATGTTCGGGTAGTCCTTCAGGTAGCGGTCCGTGTAGCCGCCGGCGGTGACTTTCCAGCGTGGATACAAGATCTCCTGGATTTGTTTCGCGTCGATATTGGCCCAGAACGTCTGCGCGTGGCCGATGAAGTTGACCGAAGGGTACTTCGCCAGGGTCTTCCAGAACTGCTCGTAGTTGACGTTGTAGCGTTCGTGCTGAAAATGCAGCAGGATGGGTACCTTGTATTCGCGTGCAATCTCGCAGATCAGGTCCATCGGGCTCGAACCGCCGGCATCGACAAAGAACTTCTGCTCGCCGATGCCGATCGCGCCGGCCTTCAGGTACTTCTCGAGAATCTGGCGGGCCTCGGGGTGATAGGGGATCTCGTTGGCGAAGGTCGAGTACTTCTTCGGGAAGCGCTTCACCACGTCGTGGCACGAATCGTTGCCGAAAGCCTGCGCCTCGAGGCCGTAGTCGCGGCCGGCCGGAAGCAGAATCGTGTGTCCGATCCCCATCGTGTCCTGGTGCCGGAACATCTCGTCGTCCGTCCGAAACGAGTAGTTGGTGTGCTGGTGGATGTCGACGACCGGGTAGTTCGCCTGCGCGTTGGCCGCCGCGCCCGCAAGGACCCCGAGCATCGTTCGCCTGTCGATCCGCGCCATAAGGAGCCATCATACAATGGAACCCTCATGCGAATCGCACTCTTCGCCGCGATGCTGTTCGAGGCAACGGCGGGCGCGCAGCCCCGCTACCAGCCGGGCGCGTACTTCCCGCCGGAATACAAGCTCCAGGGAACGGTGAGGCTGCTCACGCCGCCGGTGGTCGAAATGGGCCAACGGACGCGCGTTCGCGTGGAATACACGCTGGGCGCGATGCCGGTGGAACCGGGAATGGCCGTCGAGATCTGGAAGCACTTCACCAGCGACGTGGAGGAGTTCCAGGTGAAGGACCCTGGCGCACCCGCCTACTTCGGCGTTCGGACCTCGGCGGCGGGCATCTCCGCGTCGACGGTCTTCTACACCAACTGGGAGCAGCGCAACAACCCGCCGGTGTTTCCCTATCGCAAATGCGCGGGCTTCCAGATCGAACGAGGATCGTTGCGGCAGGGCGACAAGCTCACCTTCGACCTCGGCGGACCGCAAGGCGTTCGCATGCAGTACTACGAGGAGAACCTCTTCAACTTCCGCGTCGCCATCACGAAGAAGGGCGTCCCCGTGGGATACGGCGGCGACGCGATTCTGCGCGTGACGGGCGGTCCGCTGAAGAAGCTGCGCGCGCAGGCGCCATCGGTGGTCAAGGCGGGCGAGCCTTTCGTCGTCGAGGTCATCCCCGAGGACGAATGGGTATCGCTCGCAAAGAACGCGGCGGGTTTGCGGCTGAAGCTCTCCGGCCCGGGCGTGGAGGGCGGAACGTTCCGCTACGAACCGAACCTGCTCCACCACGTGGCGCGCGACGTGAAGGCGGCCGGAGAAGGCGTGCTGCGCATCGCGGTGGAATCCGCGGACGGCGCGCTGAAGACCGTGACGAACCCCGTGTGGGTCCAGAAGGATCCGCTGTTCCGCCCCTACTACGGCGAACTCCATCAGCACACCTATCTTGCCGATGGGCGCGGCGTGTTCGACGAGTTGTACTTGTACGGCCGCCGCGTGGGCCTGCTCGATTTCGGCGCGGTGACGCCGCATCACATGCCGCTCAGCGTCAGCGGTCCGCAGTTGGCGATCCCGGAGAAGTTTCCCCGTGACAACTGGCCCGAACTCCAGCGCGTCACCAAGACGATGAACGGCTGGGAAGGCTTTGTGTCGCTGCTCGGCTACGAGTACAGCGTGGGCACGCAGGCGGGCGGCCATCACAACGTGTTCTTCAACGCGGACAAGGCCAAGAGCACCATGGAGCTGGATCCGGCCAATCCGATGGCGCCCATCGGCAAGATGCTCGAGACCGTCAAGATGGCGAAGGTCCCGGTGCTGGTGATTCCGCACATCGGCGGCGGGCCGCCCGATTGGTCGCACCCGGACGATCCGCGCATCGAGCGGCTGTTCGAGGTCGCGTCGGTGCACGGCGTGTTCGAGGAGTCGTGGCAGCGGCATCTGTCGCACGGGTTGCGCCACGGCGCGATCGCGGCCGGCGACACGCACACCACGTCGATGGGCACCGCGTATCCAGGGCTGATCTACGTGAATCAGAACGGGCTCGCCGGCGTGTGGTCATACGGGAAGAACCGGCGCGACATCTGGGATGGGCTCTACGCCAAACGCACCTTCGCGACGACCGGGAATCAGCGCATCCTGCTCGACTTCCACGTGAACGGCGAGCCCATGGGCGGGGAAACTTCCTCGGCGATGCACACGGAGGCGCGGATTCAGGCCAAGGTGTCCGGCACCGCGCCGCTGGTGAAAGTGGAGATCGTGAAGAACGGCCGGATCGTCCACGCGATACGCCCCGCGCGGGCCGCGGCCGGTACGATCGCCAGGATCGTGTGGGGCGACAACCTCTACCAACGGCGCGCGGCCACCGGGCTTCGCAAAGGCGAAATGCGCGCCACCGGAGGGCGCTTGCGGCTGATCCGCGCCGTGAACCTGGACCAGGGCTTCGAGCACGTGTCGCAAGCCGGCGATGCGATCGCGTGGGAAACGGCGGCCGTGTCCGGCGATCGCGACGGTGCGATGGTGGATCTCTCGGAAGCGTCCGGCGAGATCGTGTTCCGCCAGTTCGACGAAGACGTACTGGGACCGGTGGAGTTCCGCGTGCCAGTGGACAAGCTGAAACGCGACGGAGCGGCGCTGGCGGCGCAGGCCACGCGCGCGACCCATCCCTACATGAAATCGATGGGCGTCACGCCCGAGTTCAAGCTCGAGTGCGAGATGATCCGCGCGGACGCGCCACTGGACGCGGAGGTCGCGTTCCAGCACCGCGAGGCGCTCCGGCCCGGCGACTACTACTATTTGCGCGTGGAGCAGCTCGACACGAACAAAGCGTGGGCGAGTCCGGTTTGGGCGAACTAGCCGCCGGTACAATGGAAGAAGCATGTCAGCTTCCTTGGTAATCGCGGGACGCGAATTCAAATCCCGCCTGATCGTGGGCACCGGCAAGTACCGGAGTTTCCCCGAGATGAAACTCTGCCATGAGGCGTCCGGCGCCGATATGGTGACCGTCGCCGTGCGGCGGGTCAACCTGACGGACAAAACCAAGGAATCGCTGCTCGACTACATCGACCGCGAGAAGATGTTCATCCTGCCGAACACGGCCGCCTGCTACACGGCGGACGAGGCCATTCGTACCGCCCGGCTGGGCCGCGAAGTGGGACTTTCCAATTGGGTGAAGCTCGAGGTGATCGGCGACCAGCGCACGCTGTTCCCGGATAACCAGGGACTGCTCGAGGCGACCGCGGTACTAGCCAAGGAGGGTTTCGTCGTGCTGCCGTACACGACCGACGATCTGGTCAACGCGAAGCGGCTGATCGACGCGGGCGCGGCCGCGGTGATGCCGTTGGCGGCGCCGATCGGAAGCGGCTTGGGGATCCAGAACACGACGAATCTGCGGATCATGCGGGAGATGATCACCGAGGTCCCCCTGATCGTGGACGCGGGGGTGGGCACGGCATCGGACGCCACGGTGGCGATGGAACTCGGCTATGACGGAATTCTCATGAACACGGCGATCGCCGAGGCCCAGGACGCGGAGAAAATGGCGGTGGCGATGAAGCACGCTGTCGTGGCGGGCCGGCTGGCGTTCGAGGCGGCAAGAATGGGGAAACGGCTATACGCGTCGGCCAGCAGTCCCATGACCGGACTGGTCTCCTGACGTGCGAGCCCAATAGTACGCCGGTTGTATCGGAATAGTACGAGAGGCCGCCGTATTCCAGATCCTTGACGCGTCCAACGCTATCCCCTACATTCGAGTAGCGGACCAATCCGCATCAAGGGACCGGTGAAATAGGGCTATGACCGACGTAATTCTAGTGGACGATCACGATCTCGTACGAACGGGTATCCGCGTACTAGTGGAGCGCTCCGGAGACTTCCGCGTGGTGGCTGACGTGGGCAACGCGGCGGAGGGAATCGCGTTGTGCAAGAAGTTGCAGCCGCAACTGGTGGTGATGGACCTGTCCATCCCAGGCCTGGACGGCATCGAAGCGACCAGTGAGATTGCCCGCAATTGCCCAGGTACGCGCGTCATCGCGTTGACGGCATACCAGGAGGAAGCCACGGTGGTGGCCGCGATTCGGGCGGGCGCCTCCGGCTACGTGCTGAAAAAAGCGCGCATGGAAGAGCTGCTGGAGGCGCTTCGTGTAGTGGCGGCCGGGGGAGTGTTCCTGTCGCAGGAGGTGTCGCATTGCCTATACTCGGCGATTCAGCGCGACACACCGTCACCCAAGGAGACGGGACTGCTGGACCGGCTTACCAAGCGCGAGTTGCAGGTGATGCGGCTGGTGGCGCAGGGGATGTCGAACAAGGAAGTCGCCGACACGATGACGTTGAGCCCAGAGACCGTGCGCAGCTACCGCAAGTCCCTCATGAAAAAGCTGGGTGTGCACAACGTGGCCGGGATGACGCAGCTCGCGATTCGAGCGGGACTCGCCGACCGGTTTATCGAACCGGAGGATAAGGAGCCGCAGTAGGGCTGGCGGTCATCGGCGGAGCAGGCGCCGGACGCGGGAGATCACCTCGAGAGGGCTGCACGGCTTGGTGACGGAGTCGTCCACGCCGAGTTCGAAAGCCCGGACGATGTCGTGCTCCTGGGATCGGAGCGAGAGGATCAGGATCGGAATGTCGCGGGTTTCGGCCCGCGTACGCATCTCCGACAGCACGCCGTACCCGTCGACTTTCGGCATGTTGATATCCAGAATGACGCAGCCGAAGCGCTTGCTTCCGATCGCCTGGATGGCGGCGGCGCCGTCCGTTACGTGGGTGACCTTGAAGCCGGCTCCAGTTAGACTGCTCGAAAGAAAACGCGCGATGAGCGGGTCGTCTTCGGCGACCAGCACTTCGTCCGACGCCACGCCCTTGGGAGCGGGCTCTCCCCCACCGCCCGGACCGGCGGGAGCCAGCGCGGCGGGAGCCGGCGCGGCGGATTCGGGGAACAGCCGTGCGACGTCGACCCCGCGGAGATCCTTGTAAACGCGCTCGTAGGCGATCACCAGTTCCGGCACCAGTTCTTCGATGCCGTTATCGGCTCCGGCGCGCGCCAGAGCCTCGATGGTGGCGCAGATGTCCTCCATGCGCTTGGCGCCGAGTTGGCCGCTCGATCCGCGGAGGCTGTGCGCGGCGATCGCGACGGTGCCGAAGTCCCGGTCCTCGATGCCCTTTTCCATGCGCTCGAGCAGTTGCCCGGTAGTGGACAGGAAGAGGTCGATCAGTTCCCCGAGTTGCGCCACGTCGCCTTCGGTGAGGTTGCGCAGCGTCGCCAGCACGTTGCGGTCGAGCGCCAGCAACTGCGGAGCGACCGCGTACGCCGTGTTGTCGGCGAACCGCGCCAGAACCGACGTCATCGCTTCGATCTGGATCGGCTTGGCGATGTATCCGTCGATTCCGGCGGCTTCCCGCTCCTTGCGATCCCACTGCATCGTGTAGGAGGTGAGCGCCAGAATCGGCGTGTGCTTGTACTTGGCGTGTTCGCGGTGACGGATCTCCATGACCGTGTGGTAGCCGCCCATGGCCGGTGCGTCGCAATCGAGTACGATCACCGAATAGCACTCGTTCTCAGCGGCCTGTACGGCCTCCCAACCGGACGCGACGATATCCACCTGGAATCCGAGCTTTTCCAGAATGCGCGCCGCCACGCGGCTGTTGACAGGGTTGTCCTCGGCGAGAAGGGCCTTTCGAAGAGGCTGAGGGTCCGTACCGGGAACCGCGTCGGCGAGTGCTGGCATGGCGCTTGCCACGTCGTCGCCGGGGACTTCCTTGATGCGGGTTCGGGTGGCTTTTTCCTTGATCATGTTTTTTTCCGCGAGCCGGCCGGCGCGTTTCCGGGAAACGAGTGGGCGTACGGCATCGCTGAACGTAGATCGGTCGTTTCGCCTATACGCTTTACTCCCCCCAACACACCACCCGAGGGAATCGCTATTTGATCGCCGACAGAACGTGGGAAGGATAGAAGCCCTGGCGGACCTCGCGTTTCGCCGTCACGCGGAAGTCGCAGGACTCCAGCCACTGCGGCACCCGCTCCTCCACCTGGCGTCCCCAAAACGCCGGCGCCAGCGTGCCCGCCACCTTATAGGCGCGGTTGAAAACATCGGCATTCTGGCCGATGCAGACCAGCGTGAAGGTCCCACGCTTGCGCAGCACGCGGTGAAATTCCTGCAGCGCGAGGAAAATATCGTCCGTTGACAACAGTTCCAGCAGGTAGCAGCACACTACCGCGTCGAAAGTTTCGTCGGGGAACGGAAGGTAGCGCGCGTCGACCGCGTGGCAGTGCGCCCGCGCACGCGGGTACTCGTTCCGAACCTGGCGGAGCGTCTTGGCCGACATCCGCGGCGAGAGATCGAAACCGACGGTCTCCCCGCGTTGATTGGCGCGCACCAGACGGCGGAACATCTCGCCAGAGCCGGTAGCAGCCTCGAGCACTCTCATGCCATCCCGTATGCCCGACACGTCCAGCGCGATGCGGTGCGCCTTGGAGTGGAACAGGTACGTCGACAGGGGGTACACCCCGGACACCACGTCGTACACCCGGCGGGTCCGCGCCGCGATCGTTTCGGGAAGCCGGTCCCGGCTGATGGTGACTACGGAGTAGTCCAGGTTCTTGGAAAGGGGCATGCGGGAAAAATCCTTCTCATTATGAGGCTTTGGCGGAGCCGGGCGCCATGCCGGGCAATTCAATTCCGGTCTTGGTCCCCTCTCCTGGCCTGCTATCGATCCACATTTTGTATTCCGTGCCGAACAATACCTTCAATCTCTCATTGACGTTGTTGATGCCAATGCCTTGTTCGAACAGCTTAGCAAGGTTCGCCTCGGGTATGCCGACTCCATCGTCTTCCACGGTCAGATTGATGCCGGCGCCGGTTCGCGAGGCATGAAGCCGGATCGTGCCTCCCTCGATCTTGCTCGCCAATCCGTGCTTCAGGCAGTTTTCGACCAATGGTTGCAACAACATGGTCGGAATCAGCGCATCCAGCGCGGCGGGATCGACGTCCTTGACGAAGCGGAGCTTGTCGCCGAACCGGACCATCTCGATGGAGAGGTAGTCGTCGATGAACGCCAGTTCATCCCGCAAAGAGGCGAAGTCGCTGGTCTTGCGCATCAGCCGGCGCAGAATATTGGAAAGCTTGTGCACCACCACGCGCGCCATTTCCGGATCGGTGCGAACCAGAGACGCCACCGAGTTCAGCGTGTTGAACAGGAAATGCGGATTGATCTGGCTGGTGAGAGCGCGCAGGCGAGCCTCCTGCAGGAGCAACTGCTGGGCTTCCAACTTCTTCTCGGTGCGGGCATTGTTCCAGATCTTGACGGGCAGCATAACCGCCAGCAGCGTGGTGAACCAGATTGCCGCCAAGGTCCATCCGCCCTCGAGGGCGGCGGCGGAATAGACGGAGAACAGGGCGGTGCCTCCGAACAGGCCGCTCCCCCAATAGCGGAGAAACTCCACGAACAGGATCATCCCCAACAGGAACGCGTGAAAGCCCATGCGGCGGTAGTCCGGCCAATCGCGCAGCACGCGGCGCAGATTGACCTCGAGGAAAGGGGAGGAGCGCCACACGTCCTCCGGGTCCGGCGCCGCGTCCCGTACCAGTCCGCCGAGCGCGCCCACCGCGGTGAACATCGGCATGGACAGGAACTCGCGATGGAGCATGGCGGGAATCGCCACAAGCAGGCCGGCCAACAGACCGGGCACGTAGCCGCCCACCAGCCCGGCGATGAGACACCCCTCCAGGCCGACATCCGCCGCACGGTAGGTGCCGGTGACCACGCGCGTCGCCACGCCGCATCCATAGGCCGCCGCGATCCACAGCGCCAGCCGGGCGCGTTCCCCCAGGGTGCGATCCTCGTGGACCAGCAGGCGCTTGAAAGCTTCCGAGCGCACCAGAATGCTGGCGAGCGCCGCGGACGCGGCCAAACGCAGCAGCAGGTCTACCAGATGTTCTTCCACGCGCGAGGGGCTCCCGCCTATTATAATTAAGGGACACCTTGCCCGACGCAGTTCGATCCGCCACGAAAGTCGCCGAAGCCGATTTTCCCACCGAATACGGCCACTTTCGCATCTTCGGCTTCCAACTCGGGGAGGAAGAAGCCGTCGCGCTGGCCATGGGCGAACTCACCGGAGACGCGCCATTGGTGCGGATCCACTCCCAGTGCCTGACCGGCGACGTTTTCCACAGCCTGCGGTGCGACTGCCGCGCCCAGCTCGAACTGGCTCTGGCGATGATCGCGGAAGAAGCCAGAGGCGCGGTGATCTACGAGAACAAGGAAGGCCGGGGGATCGGCATTCTCAACAAGTTGCGCGCTTACGAACTGCAGGATCACGGCGCC
>SXGT01951746.1_pt1 | contig 23433 bp, 23 predicted proteins | sample 3176221 | NCBI WGS metagenome assembly SXGT01 (sample SAMN11356862, study PRJNA531348) | freshwater metagenome | isolation source: freshwater sample F1-120 | place: China: Fuxian Lake, Yuxi | collected 2017-12-25
GGACCAGTTGCTCGAAGACCGGGCGCTGAAGGACCAGTTCTTCCGCGAGGCCGGAGACTCACCGATCCCAGTCGAACGCCGGGGCGCGCTGCTCCCGATCAACTACTACCCTCCGGACCCGACCTACCGCGTCCCGGCCGCACTCGAGGTGTCACCCGAAGAGGAGATCTTCGAGATACCGTACTCGACCGGCGAGATTTTTCCGATGCAACGAGTCGGGGTGCTCAAGTTCGCCCTGAACGGCCAACCAATGCAGCTGGCTGCGCTCGCGGAAGCTCCGGTACGCTCCGTCGAGGCGTTGTTCATCATGTTCAAGGATGACACCAACGACACCGAGACCTACGGCGGTGGGCGATACATCGAACTCCCCCGCACCGCCACGGGTCACTACGAGCTGGACTTCAACCGCGCCTTCAACCCGAACTGCTACTACGACGAGTCCTGGGAATGCCCGGTGCCGCCTCGGGAAAACTGGCTTCCGGTTCCCATCCCGGCCGGGGAGCAGCTTGCGCCAGGGTTCTTGACGTCGTACGACTCGCCGTCACTGACGGACAGTGTCACGGCGGCGACGTCGAGCCAGCCCTAACCGCTCGTGGCCCTGTCAGGCGTCATCTTCGATTTCGACGGCGTGCTCGCTGACAGCGAACCGCTCCATCTGCGCGCCTTCCAGCAGGCGCTCGCACCACGGCGCATCACACTTGAATCCGCGGAGTACTACGAGCGATACCTGGGATTCGATGACGCGGGCGTGTTCCGCGCCCTCGCCGACGACGGGGGCTGGGCGTTAACCGAGGCCGCGCTGGCTGAGCTGATCGCCATGAAGGGGGAGTACTTCGAGGCGCTCGCGCATCAGGGCGGGGCGTTGTTTCCGGGCGCCGCCGACGCGGTCCGCCGCATCGCGGACGAGGTGCCGATCGCAATCGCGTCTGGCGCGCTCCGGAGTGAAATCGAGATGCTGCTCTCGGCTGCGGATCTGCGCCACTACTTTGCGGACATCGTGGCCTCGGGCGACACCCCGCGCTCGAAACCAGCTCCAGACCCGTATGCGAAGGCGGTTGATCTCTTGCGCGGGTCGACCAGCGCGGCCGGCCTCGACCCGAACGGATGCTTCGTGGCAATCGAGGACTCCAACTGGGGCATCGAGTCCGCTCGCGCCGCGGGACTTCGCTGTATCGGGATCGCGCACACCTACCCGGCCGACATGCTGCATGGCGCCGACACCGTCCTGCCGTCCATAGACTGCCTCGACATCGACGCGGCTCGGATTGTGTGCCAGCGCTCATGAGCACCGCCAACCTGCTCGCGACCCGCCTGGTGGACAGATTCAGGGAGGCCGCGACAAGTCCGGACCCCGATCTGGCGACCCCGGCCCTGCTCATTGCCCAGGTTGGCTATCCGCGCTTGGACCTCGCTACCTACCTGAATGTTCTGAGCGACATGGGGACGGCCGCTGCCTCGCAGCTGTTTGCACGGGCTGGGCCCATCGACGCTCTGAATCACTATCTCTTTACTCATCAGGGCTTCACCGGAAACACGACGCACTACGAGGACCCGAGAAACAGCTTCCTGAACCAGGTACTGGAACGTCGTACCGGGATTCCGATCACGCTGGCGGTGGTCTACATCGAGGTCGCGCGGCGGGCCGGCGTCCGAGTCGACGGGGTCAACTTCCCGGCACACTTCCTCCTGCGGTTCCCGTTCGGACCGGAAGAGGACCATGGCGGGGCGGTGTTCGTCGACCCGTTCAATCGGGGCGCGGTCATGTCAGAGACGGATTGCCGGACTCTGCTGAGACAGCACGCTGGTCAGGCCGTCTCGTTCGAACCCGGGATGCTGGCGCCGGCGACAAAACTGCAGATCTTGGTCCGTATGCTCTCGAATCTGAAGCGCATCTACGTGGGCATGCGTTCGTTCCAGACGGGTCTCGCCTTGACCGAATTGCTCCTCGCCATCGAGCCATCGGCGTTGGCCGAACTGCGCGATCGCGGCCTCCTGGCCTATCACCTCAGCGATTTCACCACTGCGCTGCGAAGCCTCGAGGCCTATCTCAGGTTTGCCTCGCGGGGGGAGGGGGCCGCGTCCGAGGAGGACGACCGCGCAGAGATCTGGAAACACGTCAAGGCGCTTCGTCGCCGGGTCGCAAGCCTGAACTGACGGACGCAGCGCCAGCCGATCCGGCGATCCACCGCTGCCACACTGACGCCCGCACCGTTCCATCAGGGTCGAAGGCGACGCGCAGCCCAGTCACGGTGCGTGGTCCTGCCGACTATCGAGTAACGTCCACCCGATTCCGATACACGCCCTGCTCATCTGGCTCACTCTCGATCGCCACGAGGACGCCTGCGTCATACACCAGCCGGCGCTCTGGACGACCGTCCCCATTCTGGTCGAACGCCACCGTCGCAACGCGTCCCGCCTCGCGCGTTTCCCACTTGTCCGCCCCGCCGTCGAAATCCAGGTCTTCCTCCACCCGTACCAGCGCCCCGGCTTCGTAGTGCTCCCACCGGTCCACCGTGCCATTGGCGAGAGTAGACACTTCGATCCGTGCGACCTCGCCATCGTCGCCTTCGAAGGCCCAGGCGTCGACCACACCGCCACCGCCTCGCGAGAACCCCACCTTCTCGAGCGTCCGATTCTCTCGGTAGTACTCCCAGCGGTCGACGGTTCCATCCTCGTCCTGGTCGATCTCGGTCCGCAGGGGGATATTCCCATCCATGTAGCTCCACGTATCGATGACCCCGTTGTCATCCGAATCAAAGGTAATCAGCTGGAGTCGACCGGTCTCCAGGTCATACTCGGCCTCGATGGTGCGCTCGGCCCGCAGCTGGGCCGGATCGGGCGCGCACGACAGACAGCACACCAGAGAGGCGGCCAGTGCGCGCACCGACCGCGGAGACCCCAGGCGCCGCGCCATCGTCGACCCGCGTGTGGCCATTCGTGTCCGAGATCTATTCGGCGGCACGAGGAGACTCGACCGGCAGATCCTCCCGGTCGCCCCACTCTTTCCAGGAACCAATGTAGTTCCGGAGTCTGGGATAGCCGATGAGCCTGAGAGCCAGATAGCTGTGCGCTGCGCGGTAACCGCCCTGACAGTAGGTGACGACTTCTTTGTCCCGGGTGACGCCCGCCGCACGGTACATCTCTGTGAGCTGCTCCGCCGACTTGAACACCCCTGTGTCGTCCAAATTGCGGGTCCATTCAATGTGCACCGCTCCCGGCACCGCCCCGCCTCGCTTCGCCCGCACCGAAGAGCCGAGGTATTCCCCTTCGCTCCGCGTGTCGAGCACGGCGACACCCGGTGTCCCCAGCCGGTCCCGCAGGTCACGCCATGTCGCAAGTCGCTCCGGATCGGCGCCGACGGTCCAGCGGCTGGCCTGCGGCGGCGCGCAATCCAGGCTTGAGGCATGCCCGGCGCGCTGCCAGGCGCCGAACCCGCCGTCCAGCACGCGAGCCTGCGGGTGACCAAAATACTCGAGAAACCAGAACGCGCGCGCCGCACGAATCCCGGACTGCTCATCGTAGACCACGACGGGGCGGGTCGGCTCGACGCCCCGCGACGCCAGCAGATGACCGATCATCCATGAAAACGCCGCCAACGGCGCCGGGTTGGTGTCGATCAAGCTGAGCCCGTATAGATCCAGATGCACGGCGCCCGGGATATGACCGGCCGCGAACTGCTCCGACGGTCTGAGGTCGAGCAGTACCGGCGCACTCGCGGTACCGATGCTGTCGGCCAGCTCCGCGGCCGAGATCAGGAGGTGGGGATTCTCGTAGCCCTTATCGATGGTCATGTCGTGTCACGCCGCGAGGCCGTTTCTGCTCGGCCGGCTGCGGCCATTCTCGCACAGGGTGGGCGGCATCGCATGGAACGCAGACGGGGCGCCGCCTGCTAGAGCAAGGCGTATCTGAGGAAGAAAAGCACCGCAAAAACATAGACGAGCGCGTGTGCCTCACCGGACCGGCCGGTCACCACTTTCAACAGCGCGTAGGACATGAACCCGAACGCGATCCCGTCCGTGATGCTGACGGCCAGCGGCATGATCGTCAGGGTCAGGAAGGCTGGCAGCGCTTCGGTGGGATCATCCCACTCGATCTGTCGTACCCCCTTCGCCATCATGGCTCCCACCAAGATCAGCGCGGAAGCGACGGCCGGGTAGAAGGTGACCCCGCCCCCGGCGTCGTAGCCGCCGCCGATCATGCTCACGAGCGGGGAAAAGAACAGGGACAAGAGAAACAGCCCGGCGACGACGACGGCGGTCAAACCGGTGCGCCCCCCTGCCGATACGCCCGTCGCGCTCTCGACGTACGCGGTCACGGTGGAGGTCCCAAGCGTAGCGCCGACCACGGTGCCCACCGCGTCCGCGAGCAAGGCGCCCCGTGCTTTCGGCAACATGCCGTCGCGCATCAGTCCCGCTTGCTCGCCGACCGCGACGAGGGTGCCGACCGAGTCGAACAACGCCAGGAAGAAGAACACGAAGATGACAGAGGCGAACTCCAGACGAAGCGCGCCAGACAGATCAAGCTGGCCCAGGGTCGGCAGGATCGAGGGAGGGAGCGAGGCGACACCCTGAAAATGCGTGAGCCCGCTCGCCCATGCCGCCGCGGTGGCGACCCCGATGCCGACCAGAATCGCGCCCCTCACACCACGCGCCCACAGGACCGATGTCACCACCAACCCCAGTAGCGCGATCAGGACAGGGGTCGCGCGCAGATCACCGAGGGCCACCAGCGTGCCCGGGGACGCAACGATGACACCTGACCACTGCAGCCCGATGGTGGTGATGAGGAGACCGATGCCGGTCGCCATCGCGTGCTTCAGTGAGTTGGGAATGGCAACGATGAGTCGCTCTCTGAGTCCGAAGCCGGCCGTGAGGATAAAGAGCAGACCGGCGATGGCCACGGCGCCCAGCGCAACTTGCCATGGCACCTCCATCGCGACGACCACCGTAAACGCGAAATAGACGTTGTGGCCCATGGCCGGCGCGACGGCAATGGGGTAGTTCGCGAGCGCCGCCATGAGCAGTGTGGCCACCGCCGAGGCAAGACACGTGGCGACGAAAACGGCCCCGAGATCGAGACCAATCGAACTCATGAGCGCCGGCTGCACGAACAGGATGTAGGCGAGCGTGAGGAAGGTTGTTACGCCAGCGAGAACCTCCGTCCGCGGCGTCGTCCCATGCTCGGACAGGTGAAACCAGCGTTCGAGGGGTCCGGCGACGTTTTTCGTCATTGTCGCTGGTCGCAATGGCAGGCGCCGTTAGACAAGCTCCCAGTCATCCCCACGCTGACACGCCCGTTTTTCGCCCTGGAGCTTCACGAGATGCGCCAGTACGCTTTCGCGGGCGAGCAGCTGCAGTTCCGCTCTGAGGTTCTGATACAACCGTGCCACGATCGCGTCGGGACGTCGCGCACCGCTGCGCATCGCGTCGATGATCTGGTCCTCCCGCCGGCGTCGGTGTTCGAGGTAGCCATCGATCACCTCTCGTGGCGCCTCGATCGCGGGCCCGTGCGCCGGCAGCATCCGCAGCGGGTCCAGATCTCGAATCTTCTGGAGCGACGTGAGGTAGTCGGCCAGGTTGCCCCCCCCGGAACTGGGGATGACCACGGAACTACCGAGCACCACCAGATCGGCTGAAAACAACGTCCCACCCGTCTCCTCGTAGAAACACAGATGATCCGGTGCGTGACCTGGAGTATGCACCGCACGCAGCGCCCCGTTTCCCGCCGCGACCATGTCGCCATCGGCCAAGGGCTGGCAGATCAGGGCCTGCCGACGGTCACGGTCTGGCCACGGCATCTTGCGGAAGACCGCCTCCGGCCATCGCGCGGCGATCGGGTCACAACCATCCGCATGATCAGGGTGAGCATGGGTAACCAACACCTGTGCAAGCGCGGCCGACCCGAGTGCCCGCGCCAGCCCGGCGAGGTGGGACGCCTTGCCGGTAGCAGCGTCGATCAATGTCGGCGTATCGCCTGGGATCAGATAGGTGTTGTTGCCGGCACCGGTATACGGCCCAGGATTGTCGCCGGTAACGAGTGTGATATCCACAGGAAGCCAAGCGGGGGGTGTCTTTAACGAAGCGGCGAAAACGATGACAATTATACGCGTGCCTGATTTCCCGGAAGAGTCGTTCTCAGCCGATGAGCGTCGTGCGCTGACGCCCTACTTCACCAACGTCGACCGACCCGTCTTCGCGCTTCGCAACCTCCCCGAGGTGGTCAAAGGCGCGTTGTTCGCCAGATACTCGCGCTCGGCGAAGTCGATGCGCCGCTTGTTTCTCGACGAATTTCTAGCCGCTGGGAGCATCGACACGAACCAGGTCGAGGTCGATACGGGCCGGGCTGATCGGCTCTACGGGCGCATGTTCGACGAGTACGGCGACGATTCGGTCGCGCAACTCGGTGGTGCCCACATCGCCTGCGAGGGGGTCTCCAATGTCTTGACGAAGATCCTGGAACGTGGACGCCTGATGGCCTATCTGGAGCAATCGACGCGGTATGTCCCGTACACCGACAGACCCGACGGACAGTGGAAGTACTTGACCCCACACGAGTTACAAGACAGCCCACTGCACGCCACCTACCGCTGGACTCTCGACGACGCCTTCGACACCTACAGCCGCTGGATCGAACCGGCGCAGGCGTACTACCGGGCGCAGCACCCCAAGGCGGCGAGCGATTCGGATGGCGTGTATCGCGCCGCGATCAGGGCCAAAGCGCTGGACACGCTCCGAGGCCTTCTGCCAGCCGCCACCCGCTCGAACGTCGGGATCTTCGGCACCGGGCAAGCGTTCGAGCAGCTGCTGCTTCGCCTGCGTGCACACCCCCTCGCCGAGGCGCGCGACTGCGCGGACCTGATGCTCCCCCAGCTCCGGTGCATCATTCCGGCGTTTCTCACGCGAGTGGACCGAGAGGACCGCGGGGTTCGATGGAGCCGGTATCTGAGCGAGACGCGGAACCACACCCGCGTCGCTGCCGACCGCCTGCTTGGGCACCTCGACACCACCGCGAGTCCGGAAGTCGCGCTCACCGACTTCGACCCGGAAGGCGAGGTGAAGGTGGTCGCGGCCGCGTTGTACGAGTCCTCCCGCCTACCTGAACGTCAGCTGTTGGAGGTTGCTCGACGGATGGGTCCGGACGACCGAGCCACCGTGCTGCGCGCCTACGTTGGCGAGCGGGCAAACCGACGTCATCGGCCTGGCCGCGCGTTCGAGCGAACGACGTACTCGTTCGAGATGCTGTCGGACTATGGCGCATTCCGCGACCTGCAGCGTCACCGCCTGTTGACGATCGACTGGCAGGAGCTGACAGCAGAGCACGGCTACACTCAACCGGCGGCGATCGACGAGATCGGAGCCGGGGAAGATTGGCGACGCGTCATGGAGCGAACTGCCGAGTTGTACCAGGCATTACGCACAGAATCATCCACACTGGCGCAGTACGTAGTCCCGATGGCCTACCGTATCCGATACCGCATGCACATGAATGCACGCGAAGCGATGCATGTCATCGAACTGCGATCGGCGCCCCAGGGACACCCTGCCTATCGTCGAGTCTGCCAACGCATGCACCGCCTCATCCACGAGGAGGCAGGCCATCACGCCATCGCGGCGGCCATGAAGTTTGCGGACCACAGTGAAGTGGCCCTGGAACGGCTCGGTGCTGAAAGGCGCTCGGAGGAACGCCGAGAGGCGCGCCCGAGCTGAGGGAGCGTGACGGACGGGCCGCAAGGGGGGGGGGCGCTACTCGGTGTGCCTCGTGTGAAAGCGGGAATACTCCTCCAGGAAGCTCAGGCTCTCGAAGGACGTCATCCTGTCGAAAAACAGCACGCCGTCCAGGTGATCGGTCTCGTGCTGAATGACCCGGGCCGGGAAGCCGTTCGCTGTCATCGCAACAGGTTTGCCGTAGCGGTCCAGTGCTCGGATTCGGATGTCCACCGCTCGCGACACGCGACCCCGAATATCAGGAATACTGAGACACCCCTCCCAGTCCTCTTCGACTGCCGTCCCGATTTGGCTGACCTCCGGGTTGATGATGACGACCGGGGACATCGCCTCGTCGTCGTCGTCCACGCCGGCCACGAACAGTCTGATGCTCTCGTGAACTTGCGGGCCAGCCAGACCGATCCCCTGGCTGTCGTGCATGGTCTCGAACATGTCGTCGATGAGCCGCTGGATACGAGGCGTCGTGATCTCGGCCTCGTCGAGCGGGCGAGCCCTCTCTCGCAGCACCGGATGCCCCATACGGGCGACCTTCAGAATGGACATGGGTCGAAATTATACGTGAGGAACCCATGTACACAGCTGTTTCTCGCCACCGACGGACCCCTCCGGTCTACCCTTGGCCGTGTGCACAGCGGGGGTATGCTAGTGCCTTGAACCATCGTTGGCACCGTGCGCCAATCGACCCGCGCGCCGCCACCCGCAGCGGGGTTTCCGCCACGGCCGGCGCGAGGTGCGCGGACACCGGACTGAGATGCAATTTCAAGAAAAGGGCCGTCACTTTCGGTACTGCCCGATGTGTGGCCACACGCTCGCATCCCGCCAACTGAAAGCGGGGGACCCCGAGCGCCTGGTCTGCTCGACCTGCGCGTTCGTACTGTATTTGGACCCGAAGGTGGCGGTCGGCACCATCATCGCTTTGGCGGACCGGCGGATCGTGTTGGTGCGTCGCGCGATTGAACCTGGCTACGGCCGCTGGGTGTTCCCGGGTGGATACGTCGACCGGGGAGAAATCGTGAGCGAGGCCGCGCACCGCGAAGCGCGCGAAGAAGCGGGGATCGATATCCGTCTCGACGGCCTGGTGAGTATCTATTCCTACTCCGGGCGGCCGCCGGTCATCATCGTGTACGCGGCCACGGCAACCGGCGGCGACCTACGGCACGATGAAGAGAGTCTTGAAATCAGGGCGTTCAGCGAGGCGGAGATCCCGTGGGGCGACCTCGCATTCCAAAGCACCCACGAGGCACTCCAGGACTACTACGCCGGTGTCTTGCATGCGCATTGCCGGTAGCGGACCCCACATCTGGGGATTACTCGTCCCGGGCGGACGGCGCCACCGAAGCGGGAAAAGTGAGGTCCTGCCGGATCGCTGCCGCCACCGCCCCGTCTACCAGCGGCTCTACCCCCAACGCGTGCTCGGCCGCTTCGACCTCCCGGGCTTTGGCCTTGGTGGTCGGGTGCTTCGGTGTGAACAGGGTGCAGCAGTCCTCGTCCGGGATGATCGAGATCTCATAGGTCCCCAGTTGACGCGCCTCGCGGACGATCTCGTCCTTGTCCATGCCGACCAGGGGGCGAAGTACGGGCATCGAGACAACCGAATCGATGATGGCCATATTGTCGAGTGTCTGTGACGCCACCTGCCCGACAGCCTCGCCGGTCACAAGCGCCATGGCCCCGCTGGCGCGAGCGATCCGCTCAGCGATACGGAGCATCAACCGTCGATACACGACGACCCGCAACGCAGGCGGTACGGCGAGTACGACCTGGCGCTGGATGTCGCCAAATGCCACGACATAGAGCCGCGTCTCGAGTTGAGACCGCGTCAAGCGTTCGGCAATCTCCGCCACCTTGTCTTGGGACGTGTGGGAAAGAATCGGGTAGCTGTGGAAGTGGATGAGCCGGACGCGACACCCGCGCCTCACCATCCGGTAGGCGGCCACCGGTGAATCGATCCCGCCCGACAGCAGGCAGGCGACCCGGCCACTGACACCGCTCGGGAGTCCGCCCGCGCCGGATTCCTTGCTGAGATAGCAGTAGGCCTCGTCCGTCAGCGTTTCAACGCGAACCGTGAGCGCTGGTCGCTCGAGGTCCACACGCCAGCCACGGGCTGCCTTGATCCGGCCGCCCAGTTGACGCTCGATCTCCGGCGACCGCAGCGGGAACCGCTTGTCGGCGCGCTGGGCCGTGACGCGAAAACTCTCCACCTCCAGATCCGCCAGCTCTCCCAGCACGGTCTCGGCGATCACTTCGAAGTCGCACGGGCACCTGACGGCCTTTGAGAAATTCGCGATACCTGGCAGGCGAGCCAGCCGATCCCGTACCTCACCCCAGGTATCGCCTGATTCGTACTGCACCTCGATGCGCCCCATGAGCGCCCGCACCCGTCGCAGACCGAGGTCAGCTGTGGCCGACCTGATATTGCTCACAAGCCGTTCGACGAACCACGGCCGATTGCGTCCCTTGAGAGCGATTTCCTGGTAGTGCACGATCACCGACTGCATGTTGTCTCCCTGACGACCGTGGCTCCCGGTCGTCGCGAATCCTCGCGACTGTGAGCCGCGGTATCCTAATACCCACGCATGCGCGACCTCATTGCCGGTCTCATCGCGCTCGGGCTGTTCTTCTTTGCGCTCGGTCTGGCGTCCACACTACGGTTTCATCGCCGCGAGCGCCAGCGTGAGCGGGACGAACTTGCCGCCGCGGGCCGCTCCGTGTTGGCGGAGATTCCGACGCGGGACGGCCTGGAGCTGTTCGTGGCGGACGACGTCCAGTTCTACTGGCGCAACACGGCGATTGTGAAAGACCGTGTACGGCTGGTTCGTGTGCTCATCAACGGGACGCCGCTCGCGTCATATTCGGCAGAACGTCTTGCCACGAACGACCCGGGCGACTCGGGCTCATTTGCCGACCGCCCGGAGGGGATCGCGCATGACCGGTGGGACGTGCTAATCCGCGCTGACGCTGACACGCTCGTCGAATGCGGGAGCGTCCGGGAGCGCGTCTCGCAAGCTCTGGCACGCCGCGTGTTCGACGCCGTCAGGTCGGACATGGAACATCGCGACAAGCGCACCGAATCCAACGGTGCTCCCGCTCTGGAGCACGCCAGATAGACACCGAGCCTGGGCCGCTACCATTCCTGCTCCGCCACGCCTGCTCTGGCATTGACGACCCTCGCCAGCACGAACAGCAGATCGGACAACCGGTTGAGGTAGACGATCGCGCCGGAATCGACCGCGCCGAGACCGAGCCCCGTCACCCGCCGTTCCGCCCGGCGGCAGACCGTCCGCGCGATGTGTATGGTCGCCGCGGTCGGATGTCCACCTGGCAAGATAAACCGCTTCAGCGGAGCGAGCTCGGTTTCCATGCTGTCAATCCAACCCTCGAGCCGCTCGACGTCGGCCGCGCTCGCACTCACCTTTGCGTGACCGCTGGCCTGCGTCGACGGATCCGCCAATGAGGCGCCGAGCGAGAACAGGCAGCGTTGGATATCCACGAGCATCTCGGCCAGATCTCGGTCGATCCCCGCGCTCACGACCGCCCCCAACCAGGCGTTCAGCTCGTCAACGTCACCGTAGGCGTCAACGCGCGGATCGGCCTTCGACACCCGCTGTCCGTCGAGCAGGCCGGTCTCACCAGCATCCCCCGTTCGGGTGTAGATCCTCACTGGTCGATTATAGTGCTCCGGTCATGCCACCGCCGACCGGACCGGGGTCCTCGTCTCCCCTTGGCCACGTTCTGCCGAAAACCGCTCTGCGACGGAGGTTTCGCCGACGTCTGCTCGGCTGGTATCGCACGAACGCGCGTGACCTGCCGTGGCGGCACACACGAGACCCGTACCACATTCTGGTGTCTGAAATGATGCTGCAGCAGACGCAAGTGGACCGCGTGCTGCCCAAGTACGAAGAATGGATTCGGAAGTACCCGTCACTCGGCACGCTGGCCTCGGCGCGGCCGGCCGACGTCGCACGGACATGGCGCCCCCTCGGCTACAACGTCCGGCCCCGGAGGCTGCACTGGATCGCTCGCGAAGTCATGACGCGGTATGACGGAGAGCTCCCATCGGACGAAACGACGCTCCGGTCGTTCAAGGGGATTGGCGCCTACACCGCGGGGGCCATCCAGAGCTTTGCGTTCGGACGACGCGCGCCGATCGTCGACACGAACGTTGCCAGGGTCCTGTTTCGCGTGTTTGTCGGCCGAGGTGACCGGACCACGACGTCGCTCAAGAAGCACCTGTGGTCTCTCTCAGCCGCGGTCCTTCCACGACAGAACGTGTTCGACTTCAATCAGGCGCTGATGGACCTTGGCGCGATGGTCTGCGTTTCGCGTCGACCGCAATGCCCCATCTGCCCGATGCGTCCCATCTGTGAGGCGTACCCGTTCGAAGCGGACGCCGAACGCAACCGCGCATGAAACATGAGTGACGACAAGCCGGTCCTCGTCGTCCTGGCGGCGGTCATCGAGCGGGCTGACCTCATTCTGCTGACGGAACGTGCGGCGGGCACCCATCTGAGCGGACACTGGGAGTTTCCTGGCGGGAAAATGGAGCCGGGAGAAACCCATGTCGAGTGCCTTGAGCGGGAAATACGGGAAGAGCTTGGTGTGGTCCCCGACGTTGGGCGTGAGGTGCTGGCGACTCGATTCGAGTACCCAGACCGGGTCGTTGCCCTGCATTTCCGGTGCTGCACGCTCCGGGATGCGCCGACTCCCATGATGGGCCAACGGATGCGGTGGGTGCCGCGCAGTGAACTTGGTGGGCTCCTGTTTCCACCTGCCGATCAGGAACTGGTGGCACTCCTGGCGTCCGGGCACGTATGGTGCGGCAAGGACGCTCACGGCCTATAAGAAGGGTGTCTTGGACACGGTGACCGAATGTCGCTGGTCCCCGTCCAGCGCCGTGAGAACGGTCCCCACGTCAGCCAGGTCCCGCTTCACGTAGCCGAGGGCAATCACGCCCCCAATGGCGGGAGATAGACCGGCGCTCGTCACGGCGCCGACCGACGCGACTTCATCGCCCACCGTGAGCACAGCTCCTGCCCGAGGTGGCTGGACGCCGGCGTCGAATCGCAGCCCCACCAGACGACGGGCGACACGACCCTTGCCGCGGTGAAGGATGCGGACGATCACCTCCTGACCGACATAACAGCCCTTGGTCATGCTGATGGCCCGGTCTTCGACACCGGCCTCGAGCGGGATGGTTTCCGAATCGAGGTCAGCCGGAAACGCGGGTCGACCCGATTCGATCCTGAGCAGATCGAGGGTTGTGGTATCAAGTTCGACCGAGCCCTTTGCGAGCAGCGCCCTGCGCAACGCGGGACCGGTCGCCGAGGGGAGGTAGAGCACAAACCCCATCTCGCCGATCGCGTGGCTGCGAGAGACCAGCACCGGCTCCCCCTCGAATTCGCCCAGCCGGTGATGGTATTCCGGCAGCGCCCCCAACTCGGCCACGGTGGCCAGGCCGGCTTCGCTCCCTGACCCGGGTCTCGCCACCGTGGCCACGAGGTCGCCGGCGTGCGGCCCGTGGACGCCGAATGCGACCCATGTGGAGGTTCGATCTTCGACGGTCACATCCTCGGTGAACACGAACTCAGCGAGTCGCGCTGCGAGCGCCACCGTGACTGTCGGGTGGACGTCAAGGAGCAGTTCATTGTCCAGACACAGAATGGAGGCGTCGCACTCCACCCGTCCTTGCGGTGTCAGGAACAACCCGTAGCACCCCTCCCCAGCCAACAACGCTTCGACGTCGTTGGTCTGCAGCCCCTGCAGATACGAGGCGCGGTCAACCCCGCCCACGGCAATCCTTCCACGGCCGGACAGATCGATGAAGACTGACGAGCGGCGGGCCGCAACGTACGACGCAGACATGACGTATGAAAAACGGCGTGGGCGGCGGTTGCAGCCGCGATGATATGCTCGTGCCCGTGCGCGCCTCGGCGTATTGTATCCTCGCGGCGCTGCTTCTGTCGGGGCCACCGGCGGTCGCTCAAACGACCACGGGCGCGTCCGGGCCAACGACGTTCCGTGTGTTCGTGGACTCCACCCCGGTGGGGTTCGAGCGACTTGAACTGGTCCGCGGCGACGACGGCTGGACCGTACGCTCACGCGGGGACCTCGCCCACCCGATCAACCTTCAAAACCGGCTGTTCGAGATCGAGTATGACGCACAGTGGCGACCACGGTCCCTCAGCATCCAGGGTGTCCGCAATGACTCCCCCTTCAGCCTGGTGACGAAGTTCGGCGACACCGGCGCCTCGACGGTCGTGGAAGAGGCTGGCCGCCAGACAAGCCTCGACCAGCCCACGCCCGCGACTGCGGTGGTGTTGCCGGAGTATTTCTTCGCGGCCTATGAGGCCCTGGCGGCGAGACTTGCTGGGGCTGCCACCGGCGACGACTTTCCTGTTTTCGTACCGCCGAGTGGCATCTCCGTGGCGCGATTGGAGACGACGTCGACGAGCCAGATCTCAACGCCGTCCTCGGCGATCGAAGCCCACGTCCACACGCTTTCATTCGCACAGGCCGGGGCATCGCTGCCCGTGGCGGTCTGGACCGACGTCACGGGACGTTTGCTGCGGGTGTCGATTCCAAGCGCCCGCCTCGACGTGGTCCGCGAGGACGTCGCGTCCGTGTCCGCCCGCGTCCGACAGGCCACCCACGCCGGTGACGAAGAGACGCGAATACGGTCGGAAGGCTTTTCGCTGGCTGCCACCATTACCACGCCGGTCGACCATCCGCGACCTGAAGCTGGGTGGCCGACGGTGCTGCTTGTGCCAAGCTCGACCAGCCCCGACCGCGATGGCACGGTGGCCGATACCCCGGTGCTAGGGCAGGTGGCGCACGCCCTTGCCAACGCCGGCTACATGACGCTCCGCTACGACCGTCGCGGCAGTGGGCAAAGCGGGGGACGCACCGAGTCGGCAACTCTGGAGACGCATGCCGGTGATGCCAGGGCCCTGATTCGTGACCTCGACAAACGAGATGATGTGGACACGGACCGCATGACCGTGATCGGACACGGCGATGGGGGGTGGATCGCCATGATCGCCGCCCGCGAGGAGCGGCGGATCGACAACCTCGTGCTGATCGCCACGCCCGCCGGGACTGGGGCTGACCTGGTCATGGAGCAACAGCGTGCCGCCCTCGATGAGATCGGGGCGTCCGACACGGTGCGCGCCGAGAATATCGCGCTGCAGCAACAGATTCGCGACGCGGTTCTCAACGACGGCCCCTGGACGGGGGTGCCCGCCCCCATGCGCGGCCAGGCCGACACGCCGTGGTTTCGGAGTTTTCTGGGATTCGACGTCGCCGACACCCTGCGGCGGACGCGGCAACGGCTGCTGATAATACGCGGCTCACGGGACGAGCGGGTCGGCCCGCACCACGCCGACCAGCTGGCCACAATCGCACTGACTCGCCACGAGGAGGCCACCACGGACAGACGCGACCTGGACGGCCTCGATCACCGCCTGGCCGAGGTAGACTCGGGCGACCCGGCAGTAAGCCACTCCTTCACCGACGCGCTCACGCGGTGGCTTGAGATGGCTCCTTAGCGACCATGTGGATCTTACGTTCCGTCGAGGGGGCCGAGGGCGGCCCATATACGTTCAGAGTCACGGCTGGCCGGATCCGCACGATGGGCCGAGGGCCACGAGCCGATTTCGTACTCGACGCCGCCCTGGTATCGAGGATTCACTGCCGATTGTTCGTGCGCGACGATGCGCTCATCGTCGAGAACCTTGCGAGCACCAACGGCACCTTCGTCAACAACCAGTCAGTTGACCGCGCAACGCTGCGTGCTGGCGATATGCTTCGTACGGGGCGCGTGGAATTGACCGTTTCCGCCGAGTGACCCACACACCGCTCCACGGTGGCGGCTCCGACCCTCCCGTACCACGCCCCGCCTCATGGTCAGGGCGCCAGCAGCGTGTGGTGACCGAGCTGAGTCGGCGGCCGGCGTTTTCTGGTCCGGAGTCCTGCCGTTACGTTCGAGGCATCGACGGACGGAGTTCGATCCGACTGGGCAGACTCCTCGGTGGATGCTGGAGCAGATCGACGATGGCCCGGGCCACGTCGTCGGCCGACAGCTTCCAACTGGCCCCTTCTGGTCGGACACGCCCGCCGAATCGGGTGTCGACCGAGCCGGGGAGCACGCAACTCACACGGATCCGCTCCTGACGCACCTCTTGCATCAGCGATTCGGTCAACGCGTTGAGGGCCGCCTTCGACGCACAATACGCAGCGCCACCGGCGAACGGATGTTGTCCCGCCAGGCTGCTGACGTTGACGATCCAGCCCTGGCCGCCGGCACGCATGACGGGGATCGCCGCCCTGCAACAATAGAAGACACCCGACAGGTTCGTATGGAGCGTCTCGGTCCAGTCCTTGTCCGAGAGCGCGGCGAGGGGCGCAAAGCGGCCGATACCGGCGTTGTTGATGAGGATGTCCAACCCGCCCAACTGAGCCACCGCCGCGTCCACGAGCTGCCCGGCCTGGTCCGGTTCGCCGACGTCGATCCTGGCCGAGGCGACCAGTCCGGTGGCTCTGCCGTCGGCTCGCAGGAGACCAAGAGCGTCGGCGAGGGCATCGGCCGAACGCCCGCAAATGAGCACATGCGCGCCGGCGGACCGGAGCGCGACGGCCGTGGCCAGCCCGATTCCCCGGGACCCGCCGGTCACGATAGCCTTCAACCCCTCCAGCGCAGATACGCTCGTCATCAACCTGTTATCTTATGGACCGTTGCGCCCGCGTGGCAAGGCGACCGGGTCGGCTGGTCTACCCACACGGACCACTACAATAGGCGATTGGGCTCAACCCTCGAAAACGCGCATCTAGAATGTCCACTGTCGCAATCCTGGGAGCCGGTACGCTCGGCGGCGCGGTGGCCCATTGTCTGGCCGGCCGCGATTGCGCTCGCGCGATCCGCCTGATCGACACGACGCCAGGCGTGGCAGGGGGCAAGGCCCTCGACATCACCCAAGCGGGTCCGGTCGAAGGGTTTGATACGCGGGTGACGGCGACAGCGGACCTCGACGCGGTCGTCGGAGTCGATGTGCTGGTGTTGACGGGCCCCGTCGACGCGCCGGAGAACGACTGGCAGGGCGAGACGGCGAGCGCGCTGCTGACCCAGGTGGTCGGGTTGAACCGCCGCGCGCCCATTGTGTGCGCCGGAGCCTCGCACGCGTCGGTGATAGCGGTGGCGGTTGAGCAGCTCGGACTCAATCGGACGAGAATCATCGGCACCGCTCCGAGCGCGCTGGTCTCCGCGCTACGCGCACTGATTGCGCTGGAGGCCAATGCGTCGCCGGCCGAGGTTCTTGTCAACCTGGTTGGGATCCCACCGAGTCACCCGGTCGTGGCGTGGAGCAGCGCCACGGTCGGCGGTTACCCCCTGGAAGAACGCCTGTCCGCGCAGCAGCGGGCGCGCCTCGTCCAGTGCCTTGGACCATTGTGGCCACCAGGGCCTTACACGCTGGCGTCCGCCGCCGTACAGGTCGTCACGGCAATGATGACCGGCCGGTCCCGGCGTGTCTTCTCATGCTACATGGCGGGTGACGAGCGCGAATCCAGACGGGTCCAGTCAGTCGGGGTTACCGTGGACCGGACCGGAGTCGAAACGGTTCTCGCCCCACGACTGAGCCGTTTCGAACAGGTCCAGCTGGAGAACGCGATCGGTTCTCGCTGACGTCACGCGACGCGGTCAGGCGGACGCGCGCATGGCCACGCCGGCGGCAAAGTCGCCCAGTTGTTCGCGCAGCATCAATCTTCCACGATGGAGGCGCGACTTCAGTGTCTGGGTCTTCACGCCCATAATCGCGCTGGCTTCCTCAGTGGACAGCCCTTGGACGTCGCGCAAGAGCACCGCCGCCCGGTAGATCTCCGGCAACTGTGACAGCGCCGAGACCAGGCGCGACCGCATTTCGCTTCTGAGAAGCTGGTCGTCGGCCAGGTCGGACCAATCGGCCACCTCCCGGGTGCCCAGTGAGTCGCCATCACTCCACTCAAGCGCATCCTGAGACACTTCGGCCGGTCGCCGAAACTTGAGACTGCGCAGCCGAGACATCGCGGTGTTGAAGGTGATCCGGTAGATCCACGACGAGAGTGCGGCGTCGCCTCGGAAGGCGCCGATATTCTGGAACACCCGCAGCAGGACGTCCTGGGTCACCTCTTCGGCGTCCTCCCGGTTCTTCATGTAGCGCAGCGCCAGTTGAAAGACGCGTCCGCCGTAGTTCGCCTCCAGGTCCGGCATGGCCGCCGGCTCGCCAACTTTGAGCCGCTGCACCAGCCGCTGGTCATGTGTGCTATGCATGGTCTGCCTCCTTCTCTCATCTCTAGAACACGGCAGGTCGCGCCGTTATTCCCTCGAGAGTCGAATACGGAGACTCGAGCGCGGACGGCGATGCGGATCAGGGGATAACGCGACGGTCGAATACACTCGCAAACTCTGTGGCAAGGGCCAGCTCGACCTCCCGGAGCGAGGGTGGTGTGGGCAGCAAACGCTGCAACGACGTCACTCCGCGACGTTCAAGACCGCACGGCACAATGAAACGAAAGTGGTCGAGGTTGGTGGCCACATTGAGCGCGAAACCGTGGCTCGTCACCCAGCGCGACAGCCGCACCCCGATCGCGGCGAGCTTCTCGTTTCCGACCCAGACCCCCGTCATCCCTGCCACGCGGCCTGCCGTCACCCCGAAACAGGCGGCGGTTCGGATGAGCACCTCTTCCAGGTCCGAGACGTATCGACGGACGTCGCAGCGATCAGGCTTCAAGCTCATCACGGGGTAACCCACAATCTGGCCGGGGCCATGGTAGGTGATGTCTCCACCCCTGGCGACATCGTGTATGTCGATCCCGTGCTCCGCCAGGTAGGCTCGCGACACGAGCAGGTGTTCTGAATGCCCCCGGCCGCTCACGCCGACCGTAATGACCGCGGGATGCTCGAGAAGAAGCAGATGGTCCGGGGTGTCGCCGGCCTGGCGAGCGGCAACCAGGGCGCGCTGCTGTTCGAGCGCATCCTCGTATGGCACGAGACCAAGGGATCGCACGACCAACGGTGTCCCGTGCGGGTCGCCAACTGCCGATCCGTGGTCTGCGCTCACCTGAGGCCTTCCTCAGAGCGAACGTTCTTCCAGGCTGTCCCGGACCCGGACCATGAACCGGTCGGCGACGGCGCCGTCGATGAGCCGATGATCGAAACCCAGGGTGAGGTAGGAGCGCAACCGAGCCACGACCGCGTCGTCGACAACCACGGGACGTTTCTCGATCACCCCCACACACAGAATGGCGGACTGCGGTTGGTTGATGATCGGCAGGCCGTAGACAGACCCGAAGACGCCAGGGTTCGTGATCGTGAAGGTGCCGCCCTCCACCTCGTCCGGCGCTAGCTGCTTGGCTCGCGCTCGAGTTGAGAGGTCAACGATGGCGGCGTCAATATCCTCCACCGACAAGGACTCGACTGCCTTGATGACGGGCACGATGAGACCCCACTCAAGCGCGACCGCTATTCCCAGATTGACGTGCCGCGGATACACGACAGAATCGGCGCGGAGGGAGGCGTTGACCACGGGCATCGCCACCAAGGCGTCGGACACCGCTTTGGCGATGTGCGCGAGGTATCCCGGAGCCCGAGTGCCTCCACTGACTGACGCCCGTCTGGCCGCCACGCGCGAAAAGTCCACATCGAACACCGTGTGGACGTGCGCCGCCGTCCGGCGGCTTGCCACCATGCGCTCCGCGATGAATCGCCGCATCACGCCCAAGGGCTCGCTGGTCTCGCCGAGCGGAGACGTGCCCACCGCTGCCGTGTCGGCATCGGACGAGTCGCTATGACGACGAGCCACGTAGGCCAGCACATCGGCCCGAGTGACGCGGCCGTCCTCACCGGTCCCGTTGACACAGGACGGGTCGATTCCATGCTCCGCGGCAAGCCGACGAACGAGCGGGGACAAACGCGGAGCCGCCGCTACCCTCGACGGCCGCGCTGCCGTCGTGTCGAGGGGAGAGACTGCCGGTAACCTGACTGGCTCCGCGACCTCAACCTGAGCGGACGCGGCCGGGATCTGTTCGCCCTGGTTTCCGATCACCGCCACGACGGAGTTCACCGGAACTGTCTCCCCGACCTGTGCCCGAATCTGCGCAACCACCCCGGCGGCCGGGGAAGGTATCTCAGCGTCGACCTTGTCGGTCGAGATCTCGAACAGCGGCTCGTCGCGCTCGATTGACTCTCCGACGTTCTTCACCCAGCGAACAATCGTGCCCTCGGCGATGGATTCGCCCATCTGCGGCATCAGTACGTCGGTTGGCATCTGGTCGTGTCCGTGACTAGTAAACTCGCAGCCGCCACCGGCTCGTCTGGCTCGTCCGGCTCGGTATGATTCGACGAATTATTCCATGAACCGCACGGACGAGCCCAGACCCAGCCTTGCCTCCGGCCCCAGCCGCCCTCTACAATCCAAGGCTCTCCTGCGACTCCGGCCGACATAATTGCCATCTCTCGGCACTGCGCGACCGCGCGGACCGCACGTAGGGAGCGAGTGCGATAGCGCAATGAGCCCAACCGCAAAGACAGTGCTGATCGTCGACGACGACGAAGGCATGCGCGACACGCTGACAGCCATCCTCAAGCGCCGATATCGCGTGCTGACAGCGGAGACCGGTGAGGAAGGTCTCGAAGTCATCAGGCGAGAGCACGTCGATCTGATGCTGCTCGATGTGCGGCTCCCAGGTATCAGCGGCCTGGATCTGCTCACCATCGTCCGAGAGAACTTCAGCCTCATCGAAGTCATCATGGTCTCGGCCCTGACCGACGTAGAGGTGGCCGTGGCCGCCATGAAACAGGGCGCGTACCACTACATCACGAAGGAGTTTGACTACGACGGTCTGCGGTCACTGGTCCGCAACGCCCTTGAGCGACAGGAGCTCAGCCGTCAGGTCATCACCCTCAACGCACAGGTCGCCGAGCAGGTCGAGCGAGAGTTCGTGCTTGGCCCCAGCAAACCGATGCGCGAAATCGTCGACCTCGCGCAGAGAGTGGCCCGGCTGCCGGCCACCGTACTCATCCAAGGCGAAAGCGGCACGGGAAAGGAACTTTTGGCCCGCCTGCTCCACCGGGAGTCTGGCCGGGGCAGTGCACCATTCATCGCCGTCAACTTGGCCGCCGTTCCCAGGGACCTGGTCGAAAGCTCGCTCTTCGGCCACGAACGAGGGGCATTCACCGGCGCCATGCGCCAGCAACTGGGCAAATTCGAGCTGGCCGAAGGTGGCACGCTGTTTCTGGACGAGATCGCGGACCTCGGACTCGATCTGCAGGCCAAATTGCTGCGCGCCATACAAGAGGGGGAGATCGAACGTGTTGGTGGCACTAAACCGATCAAGACGGAATTCAGGCTGGTGGTGGCCACCAATGTCGACCTAGACCGCGCGGTCAAGGCGGGCCGTTTCCGAGACGATCTGTACTACCGGATCAACGTCATTCCATTCAGGATGCCGCCACTCCGCGAACGGGTGGAGGACATCCCGGCACTTGTCCGACTGTTCCTCACCCGATACAACCTCCGGTTCCGCAAGGAGGTCCGGGAAGTCTCGGCTTCGGCGCTGCAGGTGCTGATGGAGCAACAGTGGCCCGGTAACGTGCGCGAGCTCGAGAACCTCATTGAGCGGCTGGTCGCGGTCGTCGACAAGACTCGACTCACCGACGAAGATCTGCCATTCGAATACCACCTCGCGAATCTGACACGCCGCCCCGATAGTCGGAACGAACTGCTGCAAGCCGCCTGTGAGACATTCGAACGTAACTTCATCCTGCGCGCCTTGGAAAGGTCCGACTGGAATGTCTCTGCCACCGCCCGCTATCTCGGCGTTCCACTCAGCACGCTGAAGCACAAGATGGGCCGGCTCGAGATCAGGGAATTGGCGAAGCGCTTCCGAACGAGCTGATTTCGAGCTGCGGGGCCCACCGCGCCCCATGCCGAGTTGGGCAATGCCTCGTCCACTTGGCTGACGTATTGACCGATCTCACCGTCAGGCCTGGCTGCGTGAGCCCAGCCTCGCCCCCCCACAGACGACCGAGTCGTCCACTGAGCGTTCTCGTAAATCATTGCAAGTAGAGTTCTTCCAGGCAAGTGACCTGTCTGAGCCTTGGCCCACAGAGGTGGCACTCCTCGCCTCATCCGACTACGGAACACCATTTGCACGATTGGCGAGCACTGACGTCCGACCGTTCGTCGTGAACGTGCGCCCTGGCGTAACCCGACGGCGCCCCGCGAACTCAGGGCCGACTGTTGTGACTCCGGTGGCGTCCTCCGCATGGCCGATGGCCAACGGGCGGACTGCCGCCAAACGCCGAACGATAGATTGGAACCGGAAAGCGAGCCTTCCAACATGCAAGCCTCGATATTCAACAAGCGGGTGCCGTTGACCGGCCGGGATGAACTGTTTCTCATGAATATGTTCACCGACTCCCAGCTGGTCGTGTCGCCCGACGTCGCGGACCTGCTCGACCGCCTCGACGCCGACCCCGCCGTGTCCCACGAGTTCAGTCCTTCAGAGCAGTCGGCCATCCGCGACCTGAGCGAACACGGCTTTGTGGTCGACAGCCGCGATTCGGAGTGGCGAGCGGTTGACCGCTTCTTTCGCGACGTACGCGAAGACGCCAGCGAGCTGCGTCTGACCGTGCTGACGACGATGCAATGCAACTTCGCCTGCGACTACTGCTTCCAGGGCGACCACGGCGACTACAACGACACCGCCGAGAAGATGTCGCTCGCGACCGCTGATCGTTTGTGTGACTGGGTGGAGAGTCGGCTGGACGAACTCGGGTCGAACCAGTTCGGCCTCACATTCTTCGGTGGTGAACCGCTCCTCAACCTGCCCGTGATGTATGCGCTGGCCGAGCGCCTGTGGCACGCGACCCAGGAACGCGGGGTCGCCATGCGGATCAATGTGATCACGAACGGGCTGCTGCTCACGCCAGACGTTGTGGACCGGCTGGAGCCATTCGGGCTGCACAGCATCAAGATCACGCTCGACGGCGACCAGGAGGCACATGACCGCATGCGCCCCCTCCGGGGCGGCCAGGGCACGTTCGAGCGAATCATCGCGAACATTCAGCGGGTGGCACACCGCTGCAACATCGCGATCGGCGGCAATTTTGTCGAGGACACCGTCGACAGCTATCCGGCTCTGCTCGATTTCCTCAACGCACAGGACTTCGCAGACAAACTCGTGAAGGTGTCCTTCAAGCCGGTGATTCGGAAACAGCCGGTGGCGACGGTTCCGGGACTCATCCCGCTCACGCCCGTGGGTATCGACGGCGCAGCCCTCGGAGGCACCTGCATGACCTCGGCTGGTTCAGGCGCCGGCTCCGTGTGCGACAGCTGCAACCTCCTCGGGACCAAGATGTCGGAGCTACGGGAAGAGACCAAGAAGCGCGGCTTCCAGACCCTTGACGGGGTGCACATGGGCCCTTGCGACATTCATCGCCAGCACTCGTACACGGTCGGTCCGGAGGGATCCATTTACGCCTGTCCCGGCTTTACCGGGGAGCGGAAGGCCGCGATCGGTCACATCAGCGACGCCCTCGAGGAGCGCCACCATCGGTCGGCCGCCGATTTCGCGTCGCTGGCGGCCTGGAAGAGCTGTGGCGACTGCGCATTCATTCCGGTGTGCGCTGGCGGCTGTTCGGTCGCCTCCCACAGCGAGCAGGGCGATATGCACAAAC
>SXGT01676491.1_pt1 | contig 23431 bp, 26 predicted proteins | sample 3176221 | NCBI WGS metagenome assembly SXGT01 (sample SAMN11356862, study PRJNA531348) | freshwater metagenome | isolation source: freshwater sample F1-120 | place: China: Fuxian Lake, Yuxi | collected 2017-12-25
AGCATCACGTATTGCATTCTCATAGTCTACGATAGCTTTAATTTTAGCTACTTCAGCTTGTACATCGTAAGATGTATCTGGTTTAAAACTCTTTGCGCCCGTAGCTACATTATAGGTAGTATAGGGGTTTTGCACTACAGGTGCTATGGTACGTGCATCTACAGGTTTCGCCCTACGTGTAGCGGCTTCTTCCCTTGCAGCTATTTCATCGAACATTTTGGCATACATAACTTTCTTAGAGTTAATATATGCTTGGTCAGCAAACTTCTTATCACTTAACCGTTGTAAGTACTTCTGATGCTCAGCATGTGCCAGCGTTTCTTGCTCAAGCATATACTTCTTAAATTCTGCATTAGTATCTCTATATGCACCAGTAGCATAGTTAAAATTCTGTGCAGGTGCTTTAGCTGGGGTATAACCAGTCTGTTCCTGCATACCATAATACGCGGCGCTCTTAAGCGTAGCTAACCTTTTAGCTTCTGCCTGTTCTGCCTTATTTATCTGCGCAACTTGTTCCTTATATGCGGCTGTAAGTATTCTAGCTATTTCTTCTTGTTGTTTTTGAACACTTAGCTTTCTTTCCTCTGCTTGTAGGTCTGCCTCATTTCTACCAGAGATAAACGACCTCTTAGTAAGTAATAGTTCTTGTTGTTTTTTATTTAATTCTTCTAACTTAGCTGTAGTTTGTGTTAGTGTATTTTGATACCCTTGTAACGCAGCATTAGCTGAATATATACCTAAATTAGAGCCGCGCGCATTATTAGCTATAGCTTGATTAGTGCTATCAATTACACCAGTAAGTCTTGTATACGCCTGTCTTTGTTTATCTAAAACAGCGTTTCTTTCGTCTTCAATACGTTGAAGTTCTTTAGTCCTATTAGTAAGTCCTTCAGCAGACTTTTCAGTTTGTTGAAGGACTAAACTTAACTTCTTCCCTTGCTCTGCATCAACCTCTAACTTAATCCCAATTATCTTTTGTGCCATCTGTTTTGTCTTCCTCTAAAACTATAGAAAGGTATCCTCTATGGATATAAGGTATCAGTTTTATTGCTTTTGCTCCGGGAACATCTTTATCTTTTGCTAGTTCTTTTAAAGCTGGGATTGCTGGGCCTAGCGCATAGTACTCAGAGAAATAACTACGAAGGTTTTTGTATATAGAAAATAACTCCCTGTTACACTTAAAGATATAGAAGTAATCAACTTCTATTGGAACCTCTTTCTTTTCCTCTTCCTCATCATCTGCAAACTTTAGTCCTGGGTAAGCTTGCTTATGTGCTTCTACTTTCTTTCTACCTTCTTCTTCTAACCTATTTATCTTAGCTATCTGCGCTAGTTCACCTAACATCTCTCCAGCTTCTATTAGTTTTTTAACTTTTCCTCTTTTTTCAAAGAATAGTTAAAGATTGTGCTACTAATAGTAGAACTAAGAGAGTCTTTATAGGCATCTTCTTCAAAGTAATAATCTAGGAGGACGGCTAAACATTCACTTGAATTAGCCCATAAAGACTCAATAGGTTCGACAACTCTGGTATCTTTAATAACTACTACACTTTCTGTACCAGTATCGTCAGCGACAGTAATAGAGGCATTCTTAATAAAAAGTACTTGCTTTTTATAAAAAGCATTTAGATTCTCTACAAAAGCTTCAGAGAGTCTTTTAATATCCTCTAACATAGTTTCTCTTATATCATAGAACTCTTCAGAAGTTTTGTCCCCAAGTTCTTCATGTTGTTTCAGCAAAGCTTGTGCTATCTCATAATCTTTGCTGTAAGAAACTTTTTTATACTCTGCATCTAAAGTATCTTTATCTTTTTTACCATAGATTTTAATACCCAAAGTAATAGGATTCTTAATACCTTTAACTTCAGGTGCTACTTCTTTAAATGCTTTACTTTCTTTTGTTACTATGTATTTCATTAGATTGTCCTCTAAAGATTAGAAAAAGAGGGCCGAAGCCCTCTAGGTTGTAGTCTTAGCTCCAGAGCATGAAGCTTTGACCAGTATTACGGAAGGAAGCATCACGACCAAAGTATGTAGATACTTTACCTTCTTTAGTGTTAGCCATTTGGACTTTATTCCACAGATAACCTACACGTTTGCCTGCGGCATTACTTTCCCCGAAGGATAAGTATAGGCCGAAGAATCTAGTAACAAATAGGTCTGGGTCAAACTCTATGTTACTATTGTTAACAGCAGTCATAATGTTATTAGTTGCAGGGCTTACTGCTCCATTAGTAGAAGATGCAACAGTGTATGTGAATGATGTATCAGTTAATTTAGTTATAACTGCTGTAATATTAACTTTAAGCGCATCTACACCAGATGCTCCATAAATGGTAGCTTTATTGCCTGTAACCATACCATGTGGCACAGCAGTAACTACTGTTGCAGTGGTATTTATAGAGATTGTGATACTTGTGATAGTAACTTTAGCAGCAGGAGCAGCCAACATACCGGCAGTTACGTCAGTAGGGACAGCGCCTTTAGTAAAACCAAAATCGCACCCGGTTTGGTATCTGGCAAGATCGAAACCAAAGAAATTAGGAGCGCTAAGCGTACTAAAGCAGAAGTTATATGTAGGAGTATCTGCTTTCTTACATGACGAGATAGTTACGCCAGTATGGGAAGTAGTTAAACCTTTTACTAGATATGAAATAGCAGTATTAGTTTCTACCAAAGCTATCCATGAACCGTTAAGAGCATTAACACTAGCACCACTGACGTTAATAGCAATGATTTCACCAATATTAAGGTTATGGTTAGCCGAGAATGTAACAATAACTCTGCCTGTGTTTGCTACAACAGCCGCCGAACTTACAGTGCCAACAGCATTTGTGAAAGTATCATCTAATAAAGCAATTTGCGCTTTACGGATAGTAGTACTTTGTATTGAAGGGGCTACTCTAGTAGTTTGAAAGCCTGTATCTTGTGTTTGCTTAGGTGATTGCACTGGGTCATCAACATTGCCTTTAAGCGCAAAATTAATTTTAGGAGGGTCTCCAATACTAGCGTCAACGTCAACAGTCCCACGTAAATCCCAGTACTTAAAAAGTTTATCCCCAAATGCATCATCAGGCGTAGAGAATCTAACATCAGCAGTGCCATAGTCAGGGGAGTCTATATGATTACCGGCAATAACTGTATTATCTCCATTAACAATAATATGTCCGCCGCAGGCTTGTAGAATTTTCCAAATAGCGTAGGTGTCTGGGTTAATTGCTGAAGTAAGATCAAACAGCACTTCTTGGTATGTTTCTATACCAAGGTCAATATACTTATCTTTTTGGTATGTAAACTCATCCCTAGAAAGCGAGTCACCTAAAAATGTACGAGAACCTGTTTCCCTCGTAGCATCAGAAGTAATGGCCGTAGCTGCTATAGCTGTAGTTGGGCCTAATGAACTTGTTGGGACTTTATTAAGGTCGCCGCTACTTGCTTGTAAAGCAAAGTAAACACTCTGATTCTTTTCATGATACTTAATAGCCATTAGATTTCCTCATCTATTGGAGCATTAGGGGCATTTTCTTGTAGCGCGGCTAACTTAGCTCTACCGCAAGAACTCTCTTCTGAGGGTAGTTGTACTTCTGTACCGTTCCCCTTGTTTACTGAAACTATGTTATCATCTGCATCGATTACAACACTTGACATATCTACCTCTTAAAATGTAGTTAATAATGTGGGAAACCCTATTCTATATCTGTTTAACCAATGAACTGTTCCGTTGTTCTTACCTATAAGCCCACCTTGGGCAAAATTTAAAACTGTTGTACCATCTACAATTGTACCGGATGGTATTTTTCCTACAAGAGCTTTATGAGTATCTTTAAATAATTGTGGTAACTCTTCTTTATTACACACAATATGTATATCAAAGCTTTGTGTAAGTTCCTCTCCATGTAAATCTAAAAAAGTATAAACTTGTAGCCCATTGGGTATTCTACTATCTATGCTAGAATATCCTACATATATAATAGGTAATCTTTCATCAAACTCTTTATATATATCAAATTGAGTATCTGGATGTTCGGTTACATTGTATCCTGTAGGTTCCAATAAAGCCACGATACTTTCTTCACTAAACATTTTCACGCCCTTTGTAGACTACTTGCAATTTACTAAACCCAGTTAGATCAGGTAGCGGGTCTGCTTCTAGCTTAAATGTAAAGATATAAACACCGTCAGAGATTGCAAAAACATCTCCCTTTTTAATCCCATTAGTTTCACCATCTAGTGTCGTAATACGGAAGTTAAATTCCATCTTATCTATGTGGTAAAGACTTGCTTCCCCATCGTATAACCTTGTAGTTGAGAAACCAGGATACCCGTATATAATAAAGTCAGCAAAGCTAAGTTCTTCACCAGCAAGCTGAAGCATATGTTGCCTTAGTTCTTCTGTTTCAATTTTCATTTTATCCCCATATTTTAGAGGCTATTCTATCTTCAACACCTTTAATAAAGTCTTGTACTCTTTTGTCTGATTCATACACTTTCTCTGCCATCTTAGCTAAACTAGGACCATAGAGAGGTTTATATAATGCTCTTATATTAGGCTCTTCTTTCCACGTAGCATCTTGTTGCCTTTCAAGTAGTTGCGTGACCCCACTAGGCACTTTATTAGTACGAAAAGCCCCTCGTCCTGTTTTACCATATATTTCCTTATATCCTCCACGCCGCTTTACCATAATTGAGTATTCTTTAGCACGTATTTTGTTACTGGGGCTTGCAAAGCGTAAACTTCTATTAAGTAGCATCATTCTATTCTTTACAAGTAGAACTTTTACTTTAAAAGGAAATTCAGAAAGCCTTACCTTCTTTTCCTCATATACTATACCTGCTCCAATCAGAGCTTTGCCCTGTTTATAAGAATTAACACTCTTACCTTTAAATACAGTGTCTAAACTTTTATCTAACGCATACTCGTTGTGAACTGCAAATCGTAAGGTATTATGTATTTGTAAAAGTTCTATCCCTACTACTGGAACAAGCTGTTTTTCAAGTATTTTTTTAGAGAAGTCCTCTTGTAACTGCTTGAAACCTTTAATAGATATAGCAAAGCTAGCCATAAAACACCTAATGATGCGCCCAGTAAAGAGTAAATATAGTCTTTATCTACTGGGCGACTTTTGGTTGCCCTTTATGAACTTGTTACCTGCCAAGATACGCATGTATCTATGTCAGTGTGTCCAAGTAGATAGTTCATATGTATCTCTGATTCTACTTTACCAGTTTTATCATCTTTCCAAGAGTTTATAAATCTAGGTTGAGCGCGGAAACCAGCATCAGGGTGCATAATACGGCCATAAACTTTAATGCCCTTATCCCTAGAAGGTAATACAAGCATCTTACCTACAGGTACATATCGAGTTTCTGCGCCAGTATTTCTATCATGGTATATAGCATCATAAGTATATATATCAACGTATGTACCATCTCCTAAAGCCAATGTTCTGCGGAAGTTAAGGTCTTGGTACTTTTCTACAGTAGGTAGAACATGTAATTGTATTCTATTATCAACAGAAAGAGTTAAATCCGCCGCTGCCTTATAGTTAGTATTAATATCTGCTTCTAGGTAGTCCCAGGCTGTGCCAGTAAGAATAACTGCACTTACATTACCCCTACGACGAACAGTGTTACAAGCAGTAATAAGGTCTTTATAAGGGGTGGGCGCTTTAGTACCGCCGGTACTATCCCATGCACGTTTACCTGCGCCGCCATTACCTACCAAGGTAGTCAAGTTTACTTCCGGTACAATTCCTTTCAGATAATCTGCATCAGTAGTAATTTTAGTACGGTTAAAGTTATAAACTACAGTCTCATGCAATGGACTTGACGCAGTATGCGCTCCATTAACTAGAATATTTGCTGCATTTAACTCAAATAAGTTTTCAAAGTTAAACTCGGTAATGGTTAATTTTTTACGTACATTCTCTAACCAATTAGAATGCCAATCAACTGAACCAAATTGTTGGCCTAGCATACGTTGGTTAATTTCTTCCCAGTCAGGCGAAGTAAGTCCTTCTTTAACATAGGCAAAACGTAGTTCTTGAGTACCAAAGCCTTGCAAAGTTACCAAAGGTGCATCAGACCTAGGTGCAACATACATAGCTACAGTGTTCTTAGTTTGAAACTCTCTATCAAAGTTTACAGTCTCTTTTTCAGATGTTTCTGTTCTTGAGAACCAACTTTGAAGGAAGTTAGGACGGGCAATACGATTAGCTGGAATAACTCCAGACAATACCTTGCCTGTTTGGTATGGGTTTAAAAACTCAGCCATTAGAATACCTCTCCAGTTCTAATTACATCTAAGGTAAACTCTGAACCTTCAATGAATTTTTGTTTTAACAAGTTACTTGCCGCAGAAGTACCAGCGCAACCAGTATTATATGTAGTACAAGCAGTAACAGTACCATCACCGTTATTTACCGTATCTACAGCAGTATCTACCGCCCACAATGGACCTTGCATATAGAAAGAAGCTTCAATGAAGACAGAAGCATCTACATCGCCAGCGGAAGCATTAACATCATATACAGTCATACCAGCGATTTTATTAAATGTAGCAGTACCTTCAGTTTTAGTAACAGTAGGAGCAGTACCGGCAGAAGCGGTTACAGCCAAATCAGTTACATTAGAGGCTGAGGTAGTAGCATTAGCTACAACAGTATTTGCGTCCACTTTATTAAAGTTAAATGCAGGAGCAATACCAGAGGTAAAAGTACCAACAGTAGTTGGTATACCTGCGGCCAGCAATGCTGCATTAGCAACAGTAGTGCTATCTCCACCGACTAAGACGGACATTGCATTAACAAGTTGCTCTACAGTTGCACCAGCAGAACCTACTGTAAAGACGATACCAGTAGTACCTACTGTCAAAGTAGCAGCAGCAGCTAATGCCCCATTAATAGTAACTAAAGCACTTTCAGTAATACCACCATGAGCAATAAGTTTACCTGCCGCATCACTTTCAAGCCATGTATATGCTTTCAGCACTTGACCGGACTTAATAGTACCTACTTTAGTTTTAGTACACTCTGCGCGCGCAAAGATTGGTTTTACTACTTTATCTGGATAAGCAGTCCATCCACCTTGATAAGCCATTAGATAACTCCTTCAAATGGGTTAAGTTGTTTAGCTTCAAGAGCTTTATCAAAAGCGGCAGTAAATAGTTTACCTGCTACTTGGTTCTCTTTAAAATCTTCTTTATTCGATGCAGAATTAAAACTCATTGAGCTAGTATCTACATGATTTGCACTCTGTGCAGCTTCTTTAATAGTTTCAAAAGCTACCGTAACAGTTTCAATATCGCTACCTTTTTCAATAAATTTCTCAGCCGCTGCAATAGCAATACCAAAAGTACTAGCTGCTTTGATAATATTAACTGTACGAGTACGTTCTTCTAAAGCCGCAGCAGTTTTAACAGAAGCTTGTTCTGCTTTAACTGAAGCAAGCTCTGCTGTAAGGGATGCAATCTTCCCTTGGGCTTCTTCTAATGTCATATGTTCACCTTTAGATGATGGTTGATTTATATCATTTACTACATTCCCTAGGGAGGAAATTACTTCATTATCTAAGGAGGCTACGGATAGTGTTGGGGTAAGACTATTAGCTCCAAACAATACTGCGCTATTCTCTAGTATATCTAGTTCATCAACTAGAAAGAAAAAGCCTGCCTTAGATACTTTATCTTTGTTTACAATCTTATCATAGTTTGCATCCCAGACAGCTTTTTCATCCTTTAGTTCTGGGTCTTTAGAATTAACAGCTATCTTTACGTCCTTATATAGATAACCTATTGAATGTTGATTTATCTTACCGTTAGCATAGAATTTAAATACATCAGGATTATAATCCCTACGTACAGTAGATTCCATTACTAATGCTGTAACTTGTTGCTCTGTACTAGCTCCTAAGTCTTTAGCAGACATAGTTTCCGTGTAAACTTTAGTAGTGTCACCTACATGTGCTGTAGCAGAGTGATTATGGTCTACTATATGTGGGATACTATTTCCACGGGTCGCTATACTTGCAGTATAAGCTTTATCTGTAAGCACTTCGTAGTTACCGTTAAAGAACCAAGATGTACTACATACCATGCGTACATCTAAGGTATCTTTGTTTACAGCAGATTCTTTAACTACGGTTGCTTTAGGTAGGAAGGCTGTTTCTACTGGAGCAATAGCTACTTCTGTATTACTCAATTTATCTTTGAGTATTGCAGTTTTGTTAGCCTTTAGGTAGTCTATAAGCTGCGAGCCTTTCAAGGAAGCTAAATTCATATTTTTAACCTTTTAATGGTTTTCTCAAATTATTACACAGTTTGTAAAGTATGTCAAGTACTTTTTTATCTATGTTATTCTACGTACCTGTACTATTACTATTAGCTTCCGTATTACCTGTCTGGTTCATACTAGGATTAGTGGCTGCGCTATTTAATACTATCCCGTAAGGTTCTAGTTGTTTACGTACTTCTAAATCAGCAATTACTTGCTCTATAGTAATCCCACGTTCTGCAAGAGTTTCTGTAAGTAACCCGAAGCCATTTTGCATTTCAAGTAGATCAGCTTGAGCATCTTTAAGATCATCAGTGCCGCGCCATCTAGGTAGTTGAAAGTACGGCAACGCCGAGCTGCATTTGCTATTATATATTACTGCAAGTTCTTTAAACGCAGCCGCAATAGGTGCTTCACGTAGCGGTATAAATAGGAAATTATGTAAGTACTCTAGGCGGTTACGTTGTTGTACCATAATACCTTGTAGCGAGCTATAGTTTAATGCGCCTGCGTCGCCTGTTAGTTCATGATAGGCTAGGTCTAGAGTAGCCGCTATTTTACGTAGTTCACTTTCTATAAGTGAATTAAAGTTGTTCCCTATATCAGTGCCTTGAAATATCTTAGCACTTTCACCTTTATTAAGGTAAAGAGTTTGAGACTCTTTTGGATTATTCTTAAAAACTGTTTTTGTTTTCCCGTCATTAACATAGTCTGACTTATTCTCTATAGTATGAGCGCCAACAGGTAATATGTTTAATGCATTAGACGTTTGTTCTATAATTACAGCTATACTTTGAGCAGCAAGCTGTTTATTTATAGTAGAAACCTTTAGATCATCTAAAGCATACAATGAAAGGATAATAGGTGCTAAAAGTGGGACACCTAACCATTGAGCAGGTTCATTACGTATAAAAGTATGTATAAGTTCATTTGCAGGGACAGTAATATGCATTGCACTTGGCTCATAGAGCTTAAGTTGTAATGGGTCTTTTATAAAGTGGTATTCTGTGGGAACTGAATTTACAAAAGACATACCATACTGTATATTCTTTGTAGAATCAGTAGAAGCAGAACCTGTATAAAGTACATCATGTAATGCCGCAGGTATAAGTTGTAACTTTAAAGGGATCGTGCTTTTATTTCCTTTACGTATTATAAGTTTACGGATATAAGAATTACCTGAGAGAAATATAGATGAATTAGATATTCCTTGAAATACTCTATAATCACCGTAACCATCGAATGAAGGGTTAGCTGCAAATTCATCCCAGTATGCCTGCATTACTTTATGTAAACTACCATCTTTATTTTTCCATATAGTCTTTATATGATTAGCATTAGTTACCCAGCGATTTAATGCAGTTTTACCATATCCATTATTACGGCATATATGGGCCGAGCGATTCTGTAAGAAACGTAGTTCTCTAACCGCTAAACTATCAGCAGAACCGTCAAAAAGCCCTCGCATTGTCTCTTTGTATGTATACCCAGCTCCCTCAAATGCAGGAACAACTTGCCCTATATTAGAATATATTACATCATTTTCAGTAGCCATTAGTTACCTCTTACTACAAGTGGAATACAAGCATTAGCTCTAAAGGTCGGGGTAATTTCTGGCTGTAATGCTGTTATAAGATTACGTAATTCACTACGATAAGTCATAAGGTTTTCTAAAGTCACCTCATTAAATTTATACCAACGTGATAATTCACTTGTAGCAAGTTTATGCTCATTGATACGCTTACCGGAGATAAGGTCTTGTATTGCTATATTGACCAAGGTCAATTCATTTTGTGCTTCTTGTAATGTAACACTAGCCATAGTAATAGTTCTCCAATCTTTTCCAACCTTCGTAAGTATAGTTTCTAACCTGTATAGCATAAGCTGCATGTAATGCATTTTTCTCAGCATCCATAGCTTCTTTACGTTTACCAGGAATGAGTTTAAAGACACTTTTAGTATAAGAACTATTTGGGTCAATAAGTTTTCGACAAGAAGTCATCTGCTCTTCATACATACCATAAGTTTGGTCATTATGGTAATATATATTACTACGGGCATCTACCACTTTATTTAAAGCTATCCGCCGAAGTACTTCTTCATGTGCTCGGTGTGCCCCCAGGTAGTATAATGGCACTCCCATCTGTTCTGCTATGCTTTTACGGATAGTACGTTCACTATTAAGATCAAACATAGCAGGTTCTTGGTATATTTCGTTATCACTGTAACGTAAATCTCGTACACCCTTAGTTGCCATAACTATGGTAGATGTGAGTTCTGCCTCAAGCATAGCTTGCATAGATAACGTCCATTTATACACATACTCTGTATTATCTCCTGCATCTATAGATACCGCCGCGATACGCATGGCTTTACCGCTTGCATGTGGGATTGTACCTTTTACAAGATAATCTGTAAGTTGGCCCCAAACTCCTAGATAGTTACCATTCTCATCTCTTTCCTGTAACTGCGTATTACCAAATATCTCTGTCCAAGTAACAAGCCAAGAGTTATTATTCTGACCCCAGGCGCGAATTATTATAGCAAAACGATCTATCTGTACGTCTACACCTGCCGTAAGAAGTAAACCTTCCATCGGACATATATGTTCAGGGTAGTTCTTACGAAAGGTTTTCATTTCCTCTGCTTCTATCGCAGATAGCCCGGAGGTATAGGGTAAACCCTTACTATTATTAAACCAATCTTTTATCTTTGTCTCATCGCCTTTTTCTAAAGCTCGATCTGCTAGTAGTTTCTTTACAGCAAGTGCTTTAGCATCACTAGTTGACGCAAAACAAGATAGAATCTCAGGGTATTGAAAGGAATATATAAGAGAAGTCTTATCGGCGCGGAGCTTCTTACGTAAAGCTATTTTATCTATAGTAGGTTCGAGTACTTCATATTCTGATAAAGTAATTATTTTCTTACTGTTATCCCTAGTATGCCAACCTTGGCTAAAGTTGCCGCAATCGTCGATAAAGCCGTATTCTTTACCTGCAATAATGTTACTTGTTTTATCCTCGAAAGTCCAAATAGCATTACATGCCGTACAAGCAAAGTGCGCTGTTTCAGGGTCGTATTTACCATAAACTTCATCTATATATCTATGACTATATTCATGATATTGTATAAACTCATCCATAGACCAGCCGGATAGTTCTACAAGTTCTCCACACGCATGGCACTTTGCTTTAAATACAAGTTGCAACCCTCGGTTATATAACTTTTCCATATTGCAGAAGTCTTTAAATGTAGGTGTAGAGAAACCTAGTATTTTCTTCATACCTATAAGAAAAGCTTTCTGTCTACCTGATATAAGTTCCAACGGGTCGCCTTGTCTTGCAACCTCAGCTTTCACCTGTGCAAATTCTTCTAGTACCGCAAAGGCAAGCGAGGACGAGATAACACTTTGAATAGACCCAAGTGTCTTTATCATAAGACTGCCGCCAGGAAAAGTAAAGTAGTCATGAGCAGGTTTGGCAATACCGACGTTTACCTTATCTTTAAAACATCTAGTACTTCTAAATAGCGGCTGTAGCCTCTTACGGCTAAATTCTTTAACAAGTTCAGAGCCAGGCGTATATACTACACCATTACACGGCTTAGTAGACATCCTACGCCCGATTACATTAAGTTCGGCCTCCGATAGCCCTGTTTGTGATGCCTTCATACAAGCTACAATATGAATAAAATCGTTATCACATACGTTATAAAGATACTCCATTGCAGGAGTCCTAGAACAATCAAAGCGGCCAACTATAGGACTTTCTACAGAAGACATTGTTCTATTCTTATAGGCCCAATCTATAGTAGATATTTGCTCTATAGGTTCAAAGATAGTAAGAAGGCGACCAAGGAAGCCGCGCTCAGAGAAATTAGATGGTGTTTCTACGAAGTTCATAGAATACCTTCTAAATCTTCGGTAGGTGTTTCCATTACAGCCTCTACTAGAGTATCTCTGTCCATGTTAGACTTCTCTAGGAGTTGTACTCCCAGGGCATATAATGCTTCGCGTAGTGAGAATATTCTACTCTCTGTTTCAGGAAAGTCTGTAGATATTACATCTAACGTATCACGTATTGTAATAAGGAAAGGTTTTACAAGTTCTTCCATTTCAACTACTGCGATGTAATCCCCACGCTCTATTGCAACCTTTTGTAACGTAGCAATAGTAGAAGCATGGTCTTTCCGTATAGTCATACGTACTTTATCCGCTAGTAGCGGGTGCATATCACCATCGTCTACAAAGTCTGTAAACTTAGCTTTTTTTCCTTTAGCTTCTTTTTCTTCAGCTTTCCTAGCTTGTTGTTCTTCCCGTAAGCGGGTATTTTCTTGTATCTTTAATATCTTTGCTGCTTCTGCCTTAATTAGAGTATCTATAATTGCTCTAAGTAATTCTACATATGAGTGTTCTGGAATAGGGCTAGGGATTCTACCTTGTTGTGCCCATGAGTATAATTGTGTGTGGTCGCGGCCTATAATAGATGCAAGTATTCTAGGCTGAGCTTTACTATTAAGGTCGAGGATTCTAGGGACTTTTATTTCTTCATCAGCCATAGTTTTGTACCAGATTTGACATAAATTTACCCCTTTATATAGTTACTCAAAAAGATACCCTAGCGACAAGTGAGTAAATCTTGTATTCGGTAGCTATCCTAGCTAGGGTATTAAGCGGGGGAACACAACGTAACTGCTTGATTTTAAAACCAAATTTATATTTTCACTACCTTGATTTATTCCCGTAAACATGATACCATGAAAAGCAGATATAACCTACATTTTATTTTATAAGTTACAAGGAATCATGCAATGCCTTTAACTACCTCACTTCTAGTAGTAGGAGACTTACATGCAAGAAAGTTCCTATAGCTTTTTATTAAAGTTAGTGGCTGGGATATTTATTTGGGCTACAACTAATATATACATAGGTGCATTTGCCATAGCTATACTTTCAGCTACAACAAGGATAGTATACGAATCTGAACAAAATATAAAAAGGGTATCTATAGCTAAAAAAGCCTTACGATATTTTGTACTTAGCCTTAGCCTTGCTATACTGTTTGTACATATAGGCATTATGTATAAATGGTCAGAAGATACTACAATAGTCATATCCGCTGTATTTGCTTTTATGTCTGAAGAAACTTTACGTTTTATACTAAAGAACTGGGAGCTAGTTTTAGTGAAAATCAGTTCTAGGGCGGGTAAATAATGTATATGAAGCAAACATACGGAAGAAGGAAAACAGATAGCAGTAAAAAAAGAACAACTACTTTACAATTTGCTACCCTTTTAGGATTTGTTTTAGTATTCTATACTGGTAAGATTGTAATAACCCTCCTTGGCTGCGATTGTATATGTAGGTAAATAATGTTAATACAACTAGAACAACTTGAAAAATGTATACCTTATGCAAATGACAGACTTAGAATCGCAGCACTAAAGCCTTTAAACACTACCTTAGAAAAGTATCAAATAAATACCCTTGAACGTATTGCTGCTTTTCTTGCACAAATAACTCATGAAAGCGGTAATCTACACTACGTAGAAGAAATTGCAAATGGTAGTGCATACGAATATAGAAAAGACTTAGGAAACTTACAACAAGATGCCTTAAATGCCGCGCATAACGCTGGAACAACTACTGGAAAGTTTTATAAGGGTAGAGGATGGATACAAATAACAGGTTTTTATAATTATAAGGAATTAGCTAAAGCTTTCAATATAGACTGTATCAACAATCCGGGACTCATAGCAACTATGCCTTATATAGCTCTAAGTGCTGGATGGTTTTGGAATACCCACAACTGTAATGCACTAGCAGATGTAGATGCCTTTACCAAAATAACTAAAACTATTAATGGTGGTTATAATGGCAAAGAGGAAAGACTTAAATATTACAGAAATAATTTAAAAATCTTATCTAAAATATAATAAAGTAAAATTTATGAGAACCTTAATAAATATACTCTCACTTACACTTATTTTATTTATTTTTTATGGGTATTATTTATTTCTAAACACTATTTAGTTGCTCCCATCGACTAAATATCTTTAATTTCATGGGATAGAGGTAATCTATGACACATGGCGTAGATGTTAACATAAACTATAACATAACCAAAGACCAGTTATGTGAAGTTTTAACTAAATTAAATTTAATAGGTGAACAAATGTCAACTTTACAAGACGTATTAGTCGCAGTATCTGCTCAACAAGATGTTATTGTAGCGTCACAAGATGCTATTAAATTTTTAGTAAACGAAGTCCGTAAGCTAATTGCCCTAAATGACACCGCTGGAGCAGATGCTCTGCTGGCAGAAATCGAGGCTAATTCTGCCAGTTTAACAGCTTCTATAATCGAAAATACTGAGATAGCTAACTTAGTTGATAGTATTAACGGTTAAAGTTACAGACACAGGGATGTGTATTTCCTAGAGGTTACTATGTCAACACTTATAGAAGAATTAACGATTGGCCCCCTAGCAATAGAAATTGCCCCATACTTAGCCCAAGGAAACGATGGCGAGATATTCTCTATCTTAACTAGAAAAGATAGACAAAGGCTTGGGCGAATTACATCACATGACATAAAACAATATTTTTCCCTAATAGGATTGCGAATCCCAATCATGGAAAGTCTTGCTATATCTTGTAAAGAAGTAACATTGGCATTAGATGACTTCCTGGTTTTTGACCTAACTTTACCTTTAGTTCAAGCTAAATTCATAGCTTTGTTAGATTCTTTAGTGGAAGAAGCACTTATCCCAGATTTTACATTAGAAAATAAACTCACATTACTTGCATTAGCAACAGAGACAGTTAGTAGGGTAGAAGAGTTAGCCCTGCCTATATCAATCCAGCAAATAGCCCAAGCTAGGGAGTTGCTATAATGGCAACAGGTAAACTTATTCCAACTAGAAGTGGTAATTTACTCACAACAAATCAATTTGATAGTATAACAAGTGGGAACTATGCTATTGGCCCTGCTATTGACCTTACAAACAATCCTTTAGAAGCGGCCCTAGAACTCAATATTACTCCTGGGACTGTTTCAGGAGATAAAATTGTTTATGTTTATTTAAAAGCTTCTGTAGTTAATTCTAGTTCTGGTTTTACTTCGGGGCCTGAATCAGGTACTTCAACAATTAATGAAGCAAACCTGTATTACCTTGGCCCTCTCTATTGTAATACTAACTCACAATTATCTAGTTATATTTTTAGCATAAAGCAAGCTATAGGATTTATACCTTTATGGTACAAACCTATTATAAAGAATTCCACAGGGGCTACCTTAGGTACAGGAAATACCGCACATTCTATCACTTGGTTAGCTGATATAGTTTAATGTACACACCTGAAAGCAAATATTTAACTTTAAATAGAGAAATATTCGGTAATACTGAAGGAATTGTTATATCCGCAGAATATGGAGCAGAATTTAGAAATAATAAAAAAATCCCTACTACCCTTGTAGGAGCTATAGCTAGAATCGATAATAGCTATACTATTGCTAGTAATTCCTATATAAGTTTATCAACTTTTAATATAAGTGCTACAACCTATACAATTATATTTGAAGCAACTTTAAACAGTTTGGCAGGGGTTTACTCTAGCCTTGCTAGCTTAAATGTAAACGGATCTTATAGGCAAAATATATTTTACTCAAGTGATGCAAGTTATTCAAATATAACTATAGGTTATAGTTCTGATAGTTTTAAAATAACAATTCCAACTGGTATTGCAGTAACAGGGCAAAAGCATAAAATTTGCATAGTACGCTCTGGTGGAACTATGCTAGCTTACGTTAATGGGGTTAAGGCTACAGTAACTGCTGGTGCCCCTGTTGCAAATCGATCTGGTATATCGATTATAGGGCAAGCTTCTGCTACCGATTTAGTCTATAGGTGGGATGGAAAAATAGCTTTATTTTGTGCGGCTAATAAAGCTATTTCCGAGAACCTAGCTAGGGAACTTAGTATAAATACTAATAAAGTATTTACTTACTCTTATTCGCAAGTATGGTTATACGCTTTAACCCTAGGAGGAAATACTTATAATGTAGGAACAACTTTAAACTTACTTAATAGCGTAGCCTCAAATAATCAAGCTATTAAAAATAGCACAATAGTTTTAAATCATGCACAAAATTTACAAAATTCTAATATTACAAGTACGCTTAGTAGTTTAGATTTAACATCTATACAAGGTATACCGCTTTTAGGGTCTGTAAACACCTCTCTGCAAGCTGCTTTAATTAATTTAATAGCTTGCAACACTAATAACACTGTAACCACTACAACAAGCTGTTTATTAAACCTACATAATATTTTAAATTTCGATGGGGAGCTCCAAGCTTCTGGAAATGTAGATGTTAATTTTTCTACAGGTACAAATCACACTATAGCTACAAATAATTCTTTATTAGGTAATTATAACATAACCTTAGCAGTACGTAGCATATACATACCTGAAGACAGCGTTATTACATCTAATCTTTGCGATTTACAAATCTCTTCAACTATTTTTTCTAATAGTAATGGTTTTATATCCTCAGCTCTTTCTTTAAGTAACATACTAATGGCTGAAAGTTCTAAGACTATAGAGCTATCAGGGGATATACTATTAACTAGCATATATGAAAATACTACACACAATGTACTTTCTATAAATGAAGATGTAAACCTAACCACCAGTATAGCAAAACATACTCTTACAACACTAATAACTCAAGCAAACTTAACAATAAATTTTGCAATATTAAAAGTTATAAGTGGGCAAAATCCAAAAATCCTTACTCGCATAGGAACAAAAGAGATACTATTTACTTTTAATACAAGTAATTTACATTTTATACACGCAAGTAAAGCTACTTTATTCACTTCCAATTAAGGAGATAAGAATGTTAAAAAACGTAAAGGCAGAAATGGCAGTAGGGGCTAACTTAACCCTAAAATCAAATGAAACCCTAGAAACTAGATTTAAAAATAAATATAAATTTGAATGTTATGGCTCCGATGGAAAATTAAAATGGGCTGAAGAAGTCTATAATATTGTAGTTAATGAGGGTTTAGATGAAATTTTAAATAAATTTTGGAAAGGTAGTGCTTACAGTGCAGTACACTATGTAGGACTTATTTCTACCACTCCCACTATTGCAGCCACAGATACTATGGTTACGCATGCAGGTTGGTCAGAAATTACAGGTTATAGTGAGGCTGTAAGACAGACACTTACTCTTGGAGCAGTTTCAGCCCAAAGTGTAAATAATAGCGCAGTTAAAGCTGTATTTAATATAAATGCTACAGTTACTATAGGCGGCGCTTTTGTTACCACAAACAGTACTAAAGCAGGGACTACAGGTATTTTGATTGGTGGAGCTGCTTTTTCTACTGGTAATAGAAGCCTTATCTCTGGAGATATCCTAAATGTAACTATTACTTTAACAGCCTCAACAGCTTAACATTATGTCCTTACTTATATCAACTAATAAAAAAAGAATAAAATACCCTTTTATCCATGCCCCTATGGATGAAAAATATTATCCCTTTGTTTATAGACCAAAAGCACGAGTACCTTCCATAGAGTATTTATTAGATGATACAGTAAGGCCAACAATACCTAATGGGTATTATTATGTATGTATTAATGCAGGTATATCTTCAGCGATAGAACCTACTTTCACAGCAAAAACCAATAGTAAAATTACTGATGGCACAGTTACATGGCTTGCAGTACCTTGGAATTTATTATTAAATACTGGGGATACTATCACCGAAAGTACTTTTACAGCTTCTACTGGAGTTACCTTAAGCGACCCCACTTACAATGATGGTATTTGTAGTGTTAAGGTATTAGATACAGGAGCTTTAGCTCTATTTACACTTACAAATCACATCCTCATTTTACGTAGTAATGGAAAGATAGAAAAATTTGATCGATCCATTGATGTTACAGTGGGAGACCTGTGATGGAAAAACTTAATTATACTACAGCTCAGGTTAACGCAAAACTTGCAATAGTCGATAGTTTAATAACAACCTCTATTACTCCTGAAGCCTTTGGCGCAGTAGGTGATGGTATTACCGATGACAGTACTGCATTGCTTGCAGCAATTACATATTGTTCGCAAAATGGAATAAAACTTATATCTGGAAGTAAATCGTACAGAATTGCTACTAATAAGACGTTAGATAGAACTGGACATAAGTATCTTAACATAGATCTAGGTGGAGCTACTATCTTCTGCGATAATGCTTCACTAAAATTTACTATGCCAACGGCGTTCCTTACTACTACTATAACCAGTGAAGTAACTAGAGGTAGGAACTACATAGACCTCTCAAGCGTAGCAGGAATCATACCTGGAGACTTTATAGAAATAATATGCCCTTATAAATCTGGGCCAGATCATTCAGATTCTTTACATTATTATGTGGTACATGAATTAACAGGTAATAGAGTTTACATTGAGGGCGTTGCGGTTGCCGATATAGCTGTAGCAAATATCGTAGCTGGGGGCAACATTGGTACTATTGCTTCTTTTACTATAAATGTATATCACTTAAATGAACCTATTAATTGGATAAATACCAATTTAACTGTTTCCGACACCGCAGGAGTTATTACAGGTGCTCTTGAGTTTAATGCTTGTAAGCAATTATGGTTAGAGAATTTTACAGTAGATGGGCATTGTAGAACACAAATTTATATCCGTAGAAATGCTTACGATATAGTTACAAACTCTACGTTTAACCATTTTGGGTATACTAATGATATAGGTACAGTTGCTCCATTAGTAAGCGGTACACCTAATGAATACGGCTATGGAATACTTCATGAACGTAACTGGGTAAGTCAAACATCCAGTTGTGTCGGTAAACATGGGTGGCATGCTTTTGATGACACTTATGGGCAAATGCATAGCTATTACAACGACTGCGTAGTTGAAAGAGCTAGCGGTGGGTTTTCTACGCATAATGGTGTATGGAATGTCTATTATGATAACTGTGTTACTAATGGCAACGCCGGATTTAATGTATTTAGAGCTTGTTTTGTCTACATCGCTAACTGTAAACATTATGGCTATGATCAAGCATGTTCTCTAAGTGCAATAAACCACGAAGTTATTATAGACAACTGTAACTTTGAAATAAATAGTGCAAGTACTGCGCGCCAATTTATAGCACTTCAAAAAAGCTATACTAGTAATGTATATGACCCAAAAACAGCTAATCCTAGTGCATTAAGTGCTGGGTATGGTACTAAATGGATTCTAAAAAACACTGTATTTAGTAGTATACAGAACACCCATAGTTGGAGTTTTGGTATTGATACTGTAAATACAGACTCTTTATTAGTTATAGAAAATAATACCTTTATAAATTCATTTTTTAATAGTGGTTCTAGCACATTCGGACATTATCACCATACAACTCTAATAAAGAATAATACTTTCACTGGTAGTATAAATGGGCAGTATATATTTGCAACACCAGTTTATCCATCTAATGCGGGTGCTGTTTTTGATTTCTACGATAACTATGTAAATGTGTCATCTGCTGTAGCTACTAATGGGTTATTCTATGGTAATAACCCAAGCACAAATGTAACATTCAATTTTGTACGTAATACTATTAAAGGGTTAGATAGTTTAGCTAGATGCTCAAACAATGGTACATTGAACATAGGTTTATGTGAAGATAATAACATGAGTGTTAGATTATTCACTGTCAACACAGGGTTACTGACAGCAATTAACATAACTAATTTATACGGTAATACTTATAACAATTCTGCTGGTATAAGTAATAGTACAAATGGGCTAACCGTTACTAATACCTATGGGAATATAAACAAAGCCTTCCAAGTTCTCCAACCTACTATTAACTGGGCGGCCGCCGCACCTACTACTGGTACATACAAAGTAGGTGATATTGTATATGACTCATCTCCAGTGACCAATGGCACAATAGGTTGGGTATGTGTTACAGCAGGTACTCCGGGAACTTGGAAGACTTTTGGAGCTATAATAAATAGCGATACATTAGCTCTAATACCAAACACAGATATAACCAACACATTAAACAATATACTGGCTACTTATGGAAGTAATTTTACTATAAATTTTGCAGCAGGTAATTATACCATCTCAGACACTATAAATATTACTGGGGATGGTATAACTATAAGTGGGGCAGGTAAATTAGCAACAACTTTTACATTTACACCCGCTGCCGATAAGGTATGTTTTAATTTCTCAAAAGGTGCTTCTATCTTAGCCCAGTGTGGAATAAGAGATTGTACTATTACTTCTGCCAATACTACACTTACTAAAACCGCAATAGCTACTTTAGATGTTTCACAATTTCACCTATCTGATGTGCAAATAACAGGGTTTAAGGGTAAAGATTCTATAGGGCTTCGTACATATGGTAGAGAAAATAACACATATGAGCAACTACGTATTACTGCTGATATATGTATACGTATATCCCCTAACCCAAATACGTTAGAATGGCTTTCTGTTGACCATTATGTATTCAGAGATACCTATTTAACTGCTGAAGCTGGGCCAACTGCTACAGGCACAATCCCAACAACTTGTGTACTTATAGACAATAAGGTAATGCTTTCTGGACTTACTTTCGAGGGCCGTAATGCTTGGGTTAGTGGGCAACGTGGTCTATACTCTAATGATACAACAGGAACTATGGCTAGCTATATGGTAAATCTATGTAATATCCGTAGAGAACAGCCAACCAGCGCTACTGATTTCGGTATCTATATTAACCGGCAAGCCGCAAACGCTAAGCTTCAAAGTCTTAGAATTGAAAACTATTATCAAGGAGTAGACCAAAAAGGTATATATCTAAGAGGCATTGATGCGGTATTACTAGAAAATACAAGAATCTCTGATTCCACTTTAGTTGCATTAGATATAGATAATTGTACCAGCATGGAGTGGGTTAATGCAGATTTTGCTGCGGCAAGTGCAGGTTTGTTTACTTTACCTAATATGGAAATAGTTAAAGGTGTTCCTGTATTATCTGGAGACTATTACCCACTTACTTGCTCTTGGCAAAAAGTAGCAGCAGGACTGTATCAACAAAAGTTGCTTACTGGTATGAATGGTACTAGAACCTGGGAATGGGGCGGGCAATTAGCCAATACAACCCAAATACAAATACCTTTAAATACTCTGTATAATAATGTAAAAGCAGCTATGATAGAAGTAGTAGCTGTTGCTACTGATGGGTTAGAGTTTGAAGCAGGTATATGGGCGCTATCTTATGGGGATGATGCTGGAGCTAATGCTACATTAGGTGTTCAGAAAGTTTCCGGCACACCTAAAACAGCTAGTACTAATGTTACCGGAAACCTTATTGTCTATTGTAATTCAGCTACTACAGCGTTGCTTAACAACGTCTATATCTATAATAGGCTTGGTAAGACTTGTGATATAGTAGCTAGAGCTATAATATATTAAGTAGCTTCTTTCTTCCTATTATACTTTAACATTCTATTCCTTTCCGCTTGACGGTCTTTTGCACAATGTTTACAATACAAATGCAATGGGCCGGTCTTGAGGAAGGTTTCTTTACACTCAGGTATTTTACAAGAAATTAGAGTTCTATTATATTTAAAATTCACCTAATGTCTCCAATTTTAGTTCTAACATAGCTACTTTCTCTTGCAAGGATACTAATGCTCTATAAGCTACTACCCTATCTACTGGTAAATCGGGGGTGCTACGCTCTGTTAAATTAACACAGTTAGATTGCCAATGCTTTACTTGTCGCTCTAGCTCTATACATCTTTTACAAGTTGTCATACTGTCTCCAATAGTTTAAATTGTAATTTAATCCTAATATATTCTGCCCTATATAGTATATATATTACTTTTAAAGGACGAGTAGTGCGCGGCACCAAGCATTGTTTACGATGTTTGTTCCAACTCAGTTTCACCAGTACCTCCTATACACAGGCATAGGGTATGGCGGCGGCAGTCTGTGCATCTTATCTTCCTTAAGAAGCTTCTGCACTAACCAACCTTTTCCAGTATATTCTACCTCTATATACTCTCTGATCTTAGCTAATCTATCGACTTGATTACCTTTACTAGCTATATCTTTATATGCTTTAATAAGTTCATCCTTGTTTCTAAACATACAACCTTCATAAACAGGTCTATGGTCATCTTGATACTTCTCAAGTAAAGCTACATATTCTTCATACTCTCTTTCTTTTTCTTCTTCAACAAGGCGACGTTTTTCCTCCACATACGCGGCTATCTTATCTCGCAGCGCATTATCTCTTGCTTCTATTTCCTGCGGAGATACAGCAGCACCGTCTACTAAAAGTCTACCTTGTAGATAGTACTCTGCAAGCATTTTCCTAGTATAATATCCAACTTCTTCAAAGCATTCTGGGTATGCATTCTTTATTTTATCTACTTTAGAGTATATAGTACAATTTAACTCTACTATTCCCATCTTAGCAAAACTACGTAAGTTCGTGGCGATATAGTCTTTAAATTCCATATGTACTTGCGCCACATTAACTTTATTTCCTTCATATCCCCACACAGTTTGTAACACTTTATTATAAGGAAACTTAGACTTATATAAATCTCCAGAAGAGATAAAGTACTTAAACTTCAATATCTCTTGCAATTCTTTTACTAATTCTTCTTCATTTTGCATAACTTATCTCGAATCCTTGTAGGGTTGATCTAGCTTTAAGGGAAATACCTAATTTAGCGCGTATATCTTTTAGTGTCGGGTTGATTAACTTCTCTACTATTCTCCTATTTTCAGTATACTGGTCATCTTCTAACTTAAATGCCTTACGTACATCTTTTACTGGGATAGTAAAATGTAAGTGTTTATCTAGTTTCCATAGTTGTTTCTTTATATGTAAGTATAAGGTATACCTTTTTGAGCTTTTCAAAGTATCCATAACAGGGTCAGCTAGTAGAAATTGCCCCGCAGGTATCTCACCTGATAGTAGTGGTACTAGGGCCTTATCCAAATCCACCAACACCAAATAAGGCTCTTCTTGAGCCACATGCGAATGTACGATACTTGTGGTAAATACACCGCCTGCGGATGTATTAAACCTTAAAGGAGTTACACGCATTACTTCTATGGTTGCTATAA
>SXGT01722185.1_pt1 | contig 23427 bp, 18 predicted proteins | sample 3176221 | NCBI WGS metagenome assembly SXGT01 (sample SAMN11356862, study PRJNA531348) | freshwater metagenome | isolation source: freshwater sample F1-120 | place: China: Fuxian Lake, Yuxi | collected 2017-12-25
CTCGAAGGCCTCGCGCGCCAAACCGAGACCCGGCACCTCCTGCCCGGGCAACGGGGCTTTCCCGGCGGGGAAGGCCCCAAGCGGGTGCCGCAGCGTCAGCCAGTGCACGAAGATCCAGCTCTCGCCGTCCGCCAGCTCCCGCGCGAGCACCGACTCCGCGAGCAAGTGCTCGGCGCCCCGGGCACGTCCGAACACGCGGAAGCGATCACCCAGCTCCACCGGCGCGACCTCCACCCGCAGGTCGGTGTAGCCAAGGCGGCGCACCGGCTCGAGGATGCCGTAGCGCTCGAGCGCCAGCTCCACGCCGGCAACGGTATAGACCCCCAGCATCCGCGGGGTCTCGGGCGCCCGTCGCCCGAGGGTCTCGTCGAGGTCTGCCGCGGTGATCGACACGTCGGCCCCGAGCTCGTCGAGTCGCAGTCCGCGTCCCACGCGGCGAAAGCGAGCCCGCACCGGGTCGAGGCCGCTCGGAACCTCCACGTCCCCGTGGCCGGCCAGCACCAGCGCCGTCCCCACCAGGAGCCGCCAGCTGTCCTCGCGGTAGCCGCCCGCGGGCAACCAGACGCTGGCCACGCCGGCGAGGCTCTCCGCCACCAGCATGTCGCGCTGGCGCACGCCGCGCTCGGACACCGACAAGCCGCCATGCGTGTCGCCCTGGCGAACGTCGCCGCCGGCGACGACGAAGCAGAGGTCGGCGTGGGGGCGTCGCGACAAAACCTGCTCGACGGCCCGGAGGTATCGGGGGTCGTCGCAGCCCGCAGGCACGGTCACCTCCACCACGCCGGGGGGCGCTGGCCACCGGTCGCCCGACACCGAGCCGATCCACGCCGTGTCGCCCAGGCAGTCCGCGACGCCGTCCGGCGGGTGCGCGTCGAAGTCGAGAACGACCACGCTGCCCGAGAAACCCTCGGCCCGGAGCACTGCCACCGCCACTGCCAAGTCGTTGATCGCGCAGTAGGCCGCACCTCGATCGCGGCGGGCGTGGTGGAAGCCGCCGGCAAGGTTCAGGACCGCCGTGCGAGCGGCCACGGCAGTGCGTGCCGCGAGCAGGGTGCCCCCGCACACCCGGCGGACGCTGTCTACCACGCCGTCACCCACCTCCCAGGGATCGACGGCGAAGACACCCGCCGCGCCCTCCGGGTGCGTCAGCGCCTCGAGCCACGCCGGGTGGTGCACGCGGCCGAGATCGGCCCAGGCCGCCCGCTCAGGAAGCATAGTGTCGTCCTCGCCGAGCACGCCAAGCTCCACCAGCGCATCGAGCGCCTCCTCGGCGCGTCGGGGATCCATCCCGGTGCGGGCGGCAAACGAGGGCAAAGGCAGCCGGTATTCCGGGTGGAACACCACGCGAGGCGGGCCCTGGAGCCAACGTTGCAGGCGACGGGTCCACCGGGGCATGGCGGCGCGGTATCCCGGCGAGCGGTTCCCCCGATTTCGCATTAGCACGCGGGGTTATGCCAAACCCACCCCCCGTCGTTGCCGAAGAACTGGATTTGCTCGCGGATGTTCGCGAACGCCTGCGCCGAAACGCCGGTCGCACCTACGCGTCTGAGGGCGAGATCGTGGCCGAGCTGCAGCACATCCAGGAGGAGATCCGCTACGGCAAGAGCGACGATAAGAGCGCCTACGAGCAGCAATACGACCATCTCGTGCGCCTCCTGGAGCAGCTCCGCAAGGGGCGCCCCGCCGAGCGCCCCGATCCGCAGAGCCCCTACTTCGCGCACATGCGGGTCAACTCCGACGGCCGCACCTTCGACGTGATGCTCGGCAAGGCCACGTGCCTCGACGACGGCCTGCGCATCATCGACTGGCGTCACGCCCCCATCAGCCGCGTGTACTACCGCTACCAGGAGGGGGAGCAGTACGAGGAAGACATCGGCCCGCGCACCGTGGAGGGCACGCTCTTGGCGCGCCGCACCGTGGGCATCAAGAACGCCGAGCTCGACCGCGTGAACGCCCCCCAGGGCAACTTCCTCCGCGAGGGCGACGACTGGCGCGAGGTGCGCGCCCAGGCGCCCAAGCTCGCGCCGCGTCCCGAGACGAAATCCGGCCAGAAGACGGGCAAGTTCAGCACCGGGCAGGCGCTCCGCGCCGACAAACATCTCCCAGACATCGCCGCGCTCATCGACCCGGAGCAATTCCAGCTCATCAGCCGGGCCGACAGTGGCCCGGTGATCATCCGGGGTGGCGCGGGTAGCGGCAAGACGACGGTCGCGCTGCACCGCATCGCCTGGCTCGCCTACCAGAACAACAACCGCTTCGCGTCGCACAAGATGCTGGTGGTGGTGTGGGGCAAGGCGCTGCGCGACTACGTGTCGAAGGTGCTCCCGTCGCTCGGGGTGAAGGGCGTCGGGGTGGTCACCTGGGCCGAGTGGTCGCGCGTGCTGGTGAAGCGCCACTTCCCGCACCTGCCGGGCAACGACAACGCCAACACGCCGAGCGTCGTGTCGCGCATCAAGCTGCACCCGCAGCTGCCGCTCGAATTGGAGCGGCTCGTGGCCCAGAGGCCCGCGCCCGCCACCGGCGGCGCCGCCGTGGAGGACTGGAAACACCTCGTCTCCGACAGCGGGATCCTGTCACGCCTCAGCGGCGTGACACCGGACGAGGTGCAGCTCGCCCTCACCTGGGCACGGTCGCAGCAAGGCCAGCTCGCCGCCCGTGCCGAGGGCGACCGGCAGGCCGAGCCCTGGCTCGACGAGGAGGACGACGCGATCTTGCTCCGCGCCTGGCAGCTCCGCGTGGGTGGCCTCAAGAAGCGCGACGGCGGGCAGGAAAAATACAGTCACATCGCGGTGGACGAGGTGCAGGACTTCTCCCCGATGGAGATCTCCGTGCTCATCGCGGCGTGTGACAAGAATCGCTGCATCACCCTGTCCGGCGACACGCAGCAACACATCATGGAAAACGGCGGTTCGTTGTCCTGGCAAGAACTCCTCCAGGGCATCGGGATCGACAGCACCGAGCTGTCCACCCTGCGCATCTCCTACCGTTCCACGGCGCAGATCGCGACCTTTGCCCGGGGCGTGCTCGGCGCCCAGGCCGAGGACGAGGCGCCTGCGGCCACCACTCGCAACGGCCCGCCGGTGGAGATCCTCGTTTTCGGCGACCACGGGGAGTGTGTCGACGCCCTCGGCCAGGCCCTGCGGCAGCTGGTGCGCGACGAGCCGCTCGCGTCGGTGGCGCTGGTGACCCTCGACGAGTCGACGGCGCGATTGTACTACGACGGTCTCGACCGGATGCTGGTGCCGAACCTGCGACTGGTGACCGACCAGTCCTTCAGCTTTGCACCCGGCATCGACGTGGTCGACGTGGCCCAGGTGAAGGGCCTCGAGTTCGACTACGTGGTGGTGCTCGACGCCAGCAAGGGGCGCTGGGCAGACCGGCCGCACCCCCGTCGCCTCCTGCACGTGGCGGCCACTCGCGCCGTGCACCAGCTGTGGGTGGCCTGCGTGGGTGAGCCCACCGAGGCAGTGGCGGAGACACTCGGGCGCTGAGCGAGGGGGGCTCCTACTCGACGCGCCGCAACTCGCCGCCCACCCACTCGAAATCGGCTGGGCACGCCGACGCGGCGGCACAGCCCCAGCAAGAAATGACGCCGGTTGGCCGCAAGCCGCACATGTAGCGCACGCCTCCCGCGAGTTGCGTGAATGGACCCTCGGGGACTTGAGCGATCCAGGCGGGATTGTCGCCCCAACAATGTGGTTCGCCCGACGCATCGAGCACGCAGGCCCCGCCCGAGCCGACTTCCACGCCGTGGGGCTGGTTCACCTTCGGTCCTCGCCAGAGGCCGCCACCGGAACGTCCGAAGCACTCGAGGCTGTCGTCGTCGTTGATCACGCAAATCACCGCTCCGTCACCGTCGATTTCCTTCATCCCGCTGCGTTCAGTCGGCAGCTTTCGAAAGTAGGTCTCAACCTCGTACCAGCACTCCATGGAGCCATCGAGCCGAAGCCCGCAGGTATTGATACCTGCGGCGGTCACGCGCGAGAAGGGACCCACGTGACTCGACGGGGCGAGGACCGTCCCATCGGGCAGATCCTGCGGGATCACCCAGCACTCCGCCGACCCGTCCGCACGCAATGCGCACGCGGTGTTGTAGTTGAGCCATACCGAGGCGAAGGGTCCGGCCGGGGGCGTGGTGTACACCCGCGCCGCCGAGCCCCAGCACGTGAGCTCCCCGGCGGCATCGAGCGCGCAGGCGTACCAATCCTCAGCGGCAACACTCGTAAACTCACCATCCGGGGCGCGATAGGCGCCGGGCTCACCCCAGGGCTCCACGGCCACGCACTCGACGGCGGTGCCCGCGCGGGCGCAGACCTCCTCGATCATGCCCGCGAGCTGGTCCGGCACCTGGCGCTCGTTGCACCCGAGCACCACCAGGGCAGCGAGCACCTACTCCGCCGGCAACGTGTAACTACCCGTCTCGCACACGTCCTCGCCATTGAAACGAATCATGTCGAATCGGACCACGGCCTGTTGCGAGGAGGTCGAGAGCACCACCCCATCGATCTCCAGGCCCATCATGTCGACCGCGAAGGCCTGACCCTCTTGCGTTCCGACCGTGGGCTCGGCGTGTACCCAGGAGATGCTGCCGTACTGCTCGAACTCCACGCGATTCGGGGATGTCAAGTACCGGAGCGTCAGCTTCTGCTTCGCGCCACAGCCGAGCGCGTCGAGATCCACCACCCACCCCTGCGGGCGGCTGACCGTGTCGCCCCCGGTCCCTGCGCTCCAGGCCAGGTCGACCTCCAGCCCAAGCACGTCGCCCTGGGGCACCTCGTTGGCGACGAACCAGGCGTTGCCTTGTACCTGGCCGGTGCTGAAGTCGTCGCTGCCGGTCAGCGCGTACGACACCGTGCTCGGGTAGTCGAGCTGATCGGCACCATCGAAGTGCAATTCGACGCTGGGCTTCGCCACGCGAACCGTGGCCCCACCGTAGTCGACCTCGTCGATGGCCGTGATGGACGATTCGCTGGTCATGGTTCCCGACCCCGACACCATCACCGGAGCCCACACCACGGAGAAGAGCCCGTCCTTGTCCACGTCTTGCGCCCACACGGGCACGAGCGCGAAACGACCCGAGCCGGAGCTGTCCTCCGCAGCCGAGGGGTATGGGCGCTTCAGGACCGCCGTGGAGTCCATGGCCACCCAGACCTCGTCGAAGGCGCTGCACTGGTAGCTGCCCGACGGCCCCGGGTTGATCTGCACCGCGTACTTCCCGGCGCACGAGTCGGGGTCATCGTATCCGCACCCCGAGGCGCTGTCCGAGTAGCAGGACGCCAAGGCGCCCGTGCCCCCGACGGCGTGCCACTCGACGTCGTCGTCGCCACCCACGAAGCTCGCCGAGCGGCCATTGGTGCTGCCCTGGCAGGGGCCGGTCGCTCGCTTGGTGTACACGTTGGCGCCGCCGGCACCGGGGTAGAGCGACACGCCGCCCTCGTTGTGGAGACCCCGCGTCTTGTAGGTCACGATCTTTCGCCCCGAGAAATCCTGATGGGCCGAGGTCCCCGTGCAGTTGGGGTAGGTTCCGGCAAAGGGCGAGACCGGGAAGTCCGCGATGCTTGAATAGTCAGGCGTGACGATGGAATCCGGGATGTCGCAACCCGTGATCGACGAGGCCACGCACGCCGCAATCAGAACTTCAACAATATCGCTGTTGCGACGGGGGGGGGGGGGGTAATCAAACAAACCTCCTACCTGATGGCCTGTAGCAGACTGAGTTCCGTTCCGCAAGCCGATTCCGTCGGGTGGCGAATCCGGCTGCCCTCGGTTGTCTGCCTACTCGAACTCCCCCTCGCCCCACACCCCGAGCTGGTCTTGCCCCGCCCAGGCCACGTCGCCGTCGGTGCCTTCGCACCAGAGCATGAGCTCACCGCTCGGGCCGCCGCCGGAGGAATACGACTGCTCGAACACGAAGTTGCTCGTGTCACAATCCTCGGTCATGCCCTCGGGCACGGTGTAGGCGCCCGACAGGCCGTCGAGCGCCACCTCCAACCGTGCGCTGGCGGCCTCCACCTGGTCGACGGACAGGGCCAGGGTCCACTGCTCGGCGAAGCTCCCGTCGCTCACCTCGAAGTCAACTACCGCGTCGATTTCCAGCGTGTCCGGGCACCAGGCCTCCATGGCCGGCTCGATGCCGCCCGTCGACTCGGCCGGCTCGAGGTCTACCCAGGTGGCGGTGCCCACCGCGTCGACCGTGATCGCCAGGTCGCGCTCCACCTCGTCTTCCACCAGTGAGAACGACGTGGTGTGCGTGCCCTCCAGCCAGGCCCAGACCTCGGCGGCGGAGAAGCCCAGCGGCGTGACCTCGTCCAGAGACAAGCTCGTTTCCGTGCGATCACAGGAAGAGGCAGCCTCGTCGGTACCATCCTGTTTGCCGGTGTCGTCGGCCCCGGTGCTGCAGGCGAAGATGAGGGCGAGGGTCATGGTGAACTCCGTGACCACGTGGTGATGCAAGCGACGTGCCACGGTCGCCGCGCCCGGGTGTCGTGAATACGCAAGCGGCATGTGCCCACCGCCCCGTCCCCGCGAGCAGTCGTGACCGAGGCCACGCTCGCGCGCCTGCGCCAAGGCGGTTCCGACCGTTTCGTCGACCTGCTCATCGACGACCTGCTCGACCGCCCGGTGCACGAGCTGGTCGACCCGGCATGGATGGCGCGCCAGCTTGTGGCCGCCGCCCGCAGCGCCGCCGCCGACCCCCGTGTGGAATCCACCATCCGCGAGCGGGTACAGGACGCCCGGAAGAGGGTGTCGCCGGGGAAACTCCCGGTGCCCCCGGAGTTGCGGAAGCCCCTCCGCGACGTGCTCGCCCGCCCCTATGTGCCCGACCGGGCGCTGGTAGGCCGCCTGCTCGACCACGACGCCGTGCGCGGGCTGTTGCGTCACCTGTTCCAGGACCTCCTGGTGGCCTTCGCACGCAAGCTCCGGCCGCCGGTTTCACTCCCAGGGGGATCGCCGTTCGGGGGCAAATCGCCGCTCGGGGCACTCGGGAAGCTGGGCGGGGGGATGCTCGGCGCGGTGGGCGAGGAAGTGGAACGACAAGTCGAGTCCAAGGCCCGCGAGTTCATGGACGCGGCGGTTCACAAGCTCGTCGACAAGATGGCCGACCGCATCTGCGACCGCACGCACGCGGCCGAGTACGGCGCGATGCGCGCGCACATGCTCGAGGTCGTGCTCGACACTGACGCCCAGACCTTCGCGGGGGAGCTCGAGAAACTCGATCCCGACGCCCTGGTGGCCACCACCGCCGCCGCGATCCGGAGCTACGTGGGGCGCGAGCACATGGAAGCCGAGGCCACGAGTGTGATCCGGGCCACCGTCGAGCTGGCGGGCAACCGGACGCCGCGGGCGCTGCTCCAGGGCACCGAAGACCACGCGCTCGGGCTCGTGCGGGATCTCTTGCGCCAGCGGGCGCGGGCGCTGGTCGACACGCCCGCTTTTGCTACCTGGTGGGACGAGATGAACGCGCCGTGATGCTCTGGCTGCTCGGCTGCGGGGAGCCCCCGCCGGCCACCATCCCCGATCCCTGCGACGTGGTGAGCGCCGCCGGTGGCACCGATCCGCTCGCCTTCGCGCAGGCCGCCGTGGCCGACGGCCGGAAGAAGGGCGACGAGGGCGCCTACGTGCTCGCCGACGCCGGCGTGCGCTGCGCGCTCTCACGCGAGCCGGGCGCCGTGCCCGCGAGGCGATTGCAGGCTCATGTGCTGGTGCAGCAGCATCGTTTCGCCGAGGCGGCCGCGCTGGCCGAGCCGCTGGCGCGGGAAACGGGCGACTGGGCCACCTGGATCGTGGTGGGCGACGCGCTCATCGAGCAGGGCCAGGTCGACGGCGCCGCGATGGTCTACCAGAAGGCGGCCGACCACCGGCCGGGCCTCGTGGTGTACGACCGTATCAGCCACCTCCGCTGGACCGAGGGCGACGTCGAGGGCTCGCGCGAGGCGGCCACCTGGGCCGTGGAGAGCGGGAGCGCCGCCGACCCCGAGCCCTACGCATGGGCGCTCTCGTGGCTCGGTTGGCTCAAGGTGCTCAACCGGGAGACGGCCCCCGAGCTCGACGCCGCCTTGCAGCTGGTGCCCGCCTACGCCCCCGCCCTGCTCGCGCGGGGACGAGCCCGCCTGCACGAGGATGGGCCCGCCTACGACCCCGAGGGGGGGGCGGCGGACCTGCGCGCCCTGCCGCGAAACCTGGAGGCCATGCGCCAGCTTGGGCTCGAGTTGCCACGGGCGGCCGACCCCCGGGGCTGGGCCGATGCCACCGCCCCCGCCGAACCGGGGCCCTCGCTCATCGTGCTCGACGAGGAGCTCAACGCCCGCCGCGACCCCGTCACCCGGGTGATGCGGGCCTGGGCCGCGCACCACGCGGGGCAAGACGCCCGCGCCGAGGCCAGCGCCGTGCTCGCCACGAACCACCCCGAGCCGCGCCTCCTGCACCACGCCGCGATCATCCTCGGCGATCGGGCCGCCGCCGACCGCGCCCTGTGGATGGGGGCTGGGCTCACCCGATCCGAGCGCGACGAGTTGCGCGCCCGCTTCGCGGAATAACAAGGCGTCGTGCTCCCCCTCTTGGCTCCTGCCCGTGCCCACGAGCCCGGCCTGTCCGCCGTTCGGATTGATACATCGCATGTATCACTTGTCTTCGCGAAGCCAGAGATAGGACAGCTTGCTCCTGTTGAAGACGTAGGCGCCGGGCGTTTACTGATACAAGAGGCCACCCTCGACCGTGTATCACTGTCGGCCGGTGGCTCCGCGTGCACCTTCGCCGAGCCGCAGGTGCGCGAGGTCGAGGCCGATGGCGTGGAGATCCTCGCGCGCTACACCTGTCCCGTCGACGCGGCGACACACACCTTCAGCGCTGACTATTTCGACGCGCTGGCCCCGGGACATCGGCAATACCTGGAGGTGAGCGGTCGCCCGGTGGCGATGCTCTCGGCCGACTCGCCCTCGGCCAGCTTCGAGGCGGCCCCCTCCACGGGCGAGGTGGCCGCCGAGTTCGTCCAGCTCGGCGTGGAGCACATCGTCACCGGCTACGACCACCTCGCCTTCGTCGCCGGGCTCTTGCTGGCGGCCAAGTCGCTCCGCCAGATGCTGGTGATCGTCACCGGCTTCACGGTGGCCCACAGCATCACCCTGTCCCTGGCCGCGACGGGTCTACTCACCCTGCCGTCCGCCCTGGTCGAGCCGCTCATCGCCGCGTCGATCGCCTACGTCGGCGTCGAGAACTTCTTCAACCCCGGCGTCCGGCAGCGGGTGCTCATCACCTTCCTTCTTGGCCTCGTTCACGGTTTCGGCTTCGCAGGGCTGCTCGCCGAGCTTGGCCTGCCGGGCGACAACCTCGCGATCGCGCTCTTGTGTTTCAACGGCGGCGTGGAGCTGGGGCAGGCGGTGATCGTGGCGCTCGCCTTGCCCCTCTTGCTGCGCCTAGGACGCCTGGCGGCCTGGCCCCGCCTGATGCGGGGGCTCAGTGCCCTGGTTGCCCTCGCCGGCCTCTACTGGCTCGCGGAGCGAACTATCCTCGCCTAGAGGTCGTGGTAGCTCGCCGGGTGGTCGTCACCCGCCCAGGGGTCGCCGAGGTACGGGAAGGTGCTCAGGTAGGACAGTCCGGTGCTGTCGACACCATCCATCACGTAGTAGCCCGCGTCCAGGTAGATGAGGTAGCCGGCCACGCCCGACAGGGCCACGTCCACCACGTCGTCCGAAACGCCGCGCCCGTCCGGCCACTGGCCGAAGCCCGTGCCCTCGAGGTTGATGCGGAGCGCCTCGTAGGCGGCGAAGGTCTTGCCCGCCTCGCCGGGGATACCACCGCCGAGGGCCCAGCCGGACATCTGGTGGCCCAGCGCCGCGTTGCCCGTGAGGAAGGTGGCGATGAGGTCTTCGCGTCCGGTGAGGCCAAGGCCGTAGGTGGTTTCCGCGTCGGCGATGAGCACCGCCGGGTCGGTGGTGCCGAGCAGGAGATTCATGTAGTAGGCCAGGGCGGGATCCTGGACGTACGACAAGAACTGGATGTCGTCGCGCGGGTGGCTGGCGTTGAACACGTCCTTCATCGTGGTGGGGATCACCGCCTCGTTCACCAGCGGGTTGCCGAGACGCGCCACCTGCACCCACTCGCCGCGCGCGGCACTGTCGACGCCGTTCGCACGGCGGACGGAAATCGCGCGACGCGAAGTGGTAGACCACGCCGAGATCACGTGGTTCTCTCCGGCGGCCGTGGGCGCCGCGCCGTCCTTGGTGACCATCGACTTCGGCACGCTGATCGCGATGCTGTGGACGTTGTAGCCGAGGAGCGTGTTGGTGTTCGCGCCCTCGTCGATGCCGGCCACGTTGAGCAGGTCGAAGGTGCGCTCGAGGTCGACGTAGAAGCCCTCCTGGCGGGGGCCGGCGAAGAAGCTGTAGTCGCCGCTGGTTTCCACGTGCGCGGCGGTGATCGCGCCGGCGCTGCTGCCCTCGGGGTTGTACCCGCCGGAGCCGCCCTGGGTACCCACGTTGGTGGGCGCCACTTCGAGTCCGGTGGCCAGCGTCGTGGCCGAGCCGTCGTCGATGCGCGTGACCGAGTAGGTGGTTTGTTGGTACAAGTTGCTGCGCGTGGCCACGTCGCCAATGTTGTAGAGGAAGGTCGGGAGGCCGAAGGCGTCGAGTTCGCTGTAGGTCGTGGCGAACTGGAACTGGAAGACGATGTCTTCCTCGCCGTCGCCCTCGTTGTCGATGTTGATCGCGTACTTCACGTTGTCGTCGAAGCGGTAGAAGTTCGGGCCGCCGCCGGCCAGCTCCATCGGGATCACGTTCATGATGAACACGACCTTCGAGCTGTCGTTCGGGTCGTTGAACATGTAGAAGTCGGTGATGTCGGCCGAGGGGTCGAGCGAGATCCCGGGGGCCTCGCGGTGGCTGGAGGCGAAAGCGGGCGACAGGACGGTCGCGACGAGAAGGCTAGTCATGGGTTTGTCCTCGTGGATCCGGAATGTTTAGTAAGAAAGGAGGTAGAGATCGGCGCCCGCGTCCGAGGCGATCTCGGTGACGTAGACGCGGTCGGTGGCGAGTCCGATGCCGCCGGGGAGTTCCATCAAACCGAGCGTGTCGGTGACGGTCATGGCGCTGCCGTCGATGCTCATCTCGACGAGGCCGGGATCGCCGATCGTCGTGTACCAGGCGGCGGCGCCGTCGGTCGCCACGCCGCCCGGGAAGGCAACCTGGAAGCCGCTGGCCACCACGGTGGAGGCAAAGCCCGGTAGCTCGAAGCGGATGATGGCCGCGCGACCGTCGGCCGCGAGAGAGTCCACCACGAAGAGCCAGTTGCCGTCGGGCGTCACCGCGATCGCGGTGGGATCCACCAGGGAGCCCCCCGAGGCAACCGCCGTGGCCGAGCCACCCGAGAGCGAGAAGATCGCGGCGTTGCCGCTACTGTCGAAGCCCGACACGTACAGGCCGCTGCCGCCGTGCTGCTCCGCCACGTCGCCCGGGAGATCGATCGCGTCGTCGGCGCCGAGCTCGCTGAGCGCGCCGCCGCCCGAGGCCAGGCTGTAGACCGCGCCGTTCATCGCACCCGAGGTGGAGGGCACCCCGAGATCCGACACGTACAAGGTGGAGAGGTCGCCCGAGATGGCCAGGCCCGTGGGCATCACCAGGGGGTCGCCGGCGTACACCTCGGTGGCCGCGCCGCCCGCCGCGTCGAACCACCAGACCCCGGCCTCGCCCGCGAGGTTGAAGCCGACCACGTAGGCGCCGGCCTCGGTGGCCACGACGTCGATCGCCTCCACGAGGTCGCCGTCGTCGGTGAACACCGAGAACACTGGTGCAGGCTCACCCGTATCGCCGCTGTCGCCGGTGTCGTCGGGCTCGCCCGTCTCTCCGGTGTCAGTGTCAGTGTCAGTGTCGGTGTCGGTGTCCGTGTCGCTGTCGGTATCGGTGTCCGTGTCGGTGTCGGTGTCGGCGTCGGTTTCGCCGGTCTCCTTCACCTCCTCGGGGCATCCGAGAAGCAAGAGCGGGGTGGCGAGCCATCCCGCGCGTAGAGGCGTGATCAAGGCCATGCGAGGTCTCCGTGGACGACCCGGGGTGGGCCATCTCGCCCAATACGGGTATCCCGGCCCGCCGGATCGATGGAAGATCGCGACTCTCTCTTTTGTGTGATTTCGCACCGGCACGATCCGGATTAGACGGCCGCCCGTACCCCCGCCGCACGGAGCCCAAGCCCATGACTCGTTCTACTCTGGTCCTCTTCCCCGCCCTCGTCCTCTTCGGCTGCCCTGCCGAGGAGCCGAAGGACACCGCCGACGCTGACACTGACACCGATACGGACACCGACACCGACACCGACAGCGATTCGGACACCGACACCGATACCGACACCGACACCGGTGGCAACGACACCGCGACCCCCGAGTACACGGTCACGGTCACCAGCCCGGCCACGGGCACCAACAGCTACCCCGGGGTCAGCTTCACCTACGAGGTCGAGGGCCTCGCGCTCGACCCCGACGCCATCGGCGCTGCCGACGAGGAAGGCCATGGTCACGTGCACGTGCACGTGGATGGCGAGTACGTGCTCGCCACGACCGAGACGACCGTCACCCTCGACAGCACGCAGCTGCCCGCTGGCGCGCACACCGTCGAGTTCCGCCTGGCCGACAACAGTCACGACGAGCTCGGCGTCAACGCCTCCGTCGACGTGACGGTGCTGAGCCCCAGCGTGAGCATCAGCTCCCCCACCGAGGGCTGGGAAACCGACAGCGCCGCCGTGCAGATCCAGTACACGGTGAGCGACTTCTCGGTGGTCGACAACCTCGAGGGGGCCACCACCGTGGGCGAGGGCCACGTGCACCTCATGCTCGACGGTGCCTACTACGACTACTCCACCAGCTCCACCGACGACTGGTACCTCCACCTCACGCCGGGAAAGCACACCCTCGGCGTGATGCTGGTGAACAACGACCACAGTGAGCTGCCCGTCGACGGCGTGATGGCGGAAACGACCATCATGGTGCCCGACGACGCGGCCGACATCGAGGTCGTGTCGACCTTCTCCGGCGACTGGGACTCGGCCACCCTGCCGCTCGAGGTGTTGCTCACCAACTACACGCTCGACGAGGAGAGCATGGATGGCACGCCGGTGGATGGCGTGGGGCACTACCACGTGTACATGGACGGCACCTACTACGACGCGGTCGCGACCTCGACGCCTTGGTTCATGCACGTGACGCCGGGCTACCACGACTTCCAGGTGATCCTCGCTCAGAACGATCACACTGAGCTGGCGGCACGCGACAGCGTGGGCGTCACCATCAGCGCCGACCGTCCCGACGTGACCATCGACAGCCCCCTCGCCGGCGACATCGTGTCCGACGGCTTCTACGTGATGGCGAGCGCGGAGAACTTCACGCTCAGCACCGACGTGGAAGGCGCCAACGTGGCCGACGAGGGCCACATGCACCTCTACGTCGACGAGTCCTACTACGTGTTCTCCACCGACGGCCAGTTCGCGGTGTCCGGCCTTTCCAGCGGTGAGCACACGCTGCGGGTGGAGCTGATGAACAACGACCACAGCGAGCTTTCGCCGCGAGTGTTCGACGAGATCAGCGTCAACTTGGAGTAGGCAGCGCCGTGGGTTTTCCTCCGCGCGCCGTGGGTTTTCCTCCGCGCCGACTGGCTAGCCGGCGCTCTCTCGGGAGACACGGCTACCTCTCGGCTAATTCTCCACTGATGACCAGCCACCCGTCGTCGACCCGGACCGCCGGGTCGGCGATGCCGAGGCTCTGACCGCGCAGGCTGTCGGCAAAGCTGTCGAGCGGAATGTCCGGTACCGGGATGTCCGGCATGAAGCTCGCCACCGTCCCGAGCAGGGGCGGGACGGACAATCGCACCAGCGCCGCCATGTCGCCCGGGTCGAGCCCCTTCGGCGAAGCCTCCATGCCCACCTCCAGGGTCATGTAGGCGGGGCGCTCGTCGAGCGTGATGCCCACCTCGCCATCGTCGTCGATCGCCACGGTCGCGCCGGTGCGCAGGTTCACGCTGGCGTCGATCTTCTCTCCATCCTCGCGGGTGATCTTGAGCCGCATCTCGCCGATCGACAGGTCGAGGGCCATGTCGTCGTAGGTCGGGTCGCCGAGCGTCACCGGCAGGTTCACCGCCACCGAGGCCACCGACACCGGGCCCAGCGGGGGCGGGATCTCGCCGGCAAGCGCCGTGAGGGTGAGCCCGTCGAACTCGATGCCGCTGGTGGAACCGCTGGCCCAGAAAGCAAACAGCAACTGGTGGAGCAGGTCGTCGTCGGCCGCCGCCGCGAAGGGCTCGGTGGTTGTCAGCGGGAAACTCGGCCCGTCGCCGTCGGTGCGGAGCGAGCCGGCGCCGCGAGGAAGGTCGATCTTGGTGGCGAAGTCGACCCAGGCGTCGAGCGTGAGTCGCAGGCCATCTTCGGCGCAACGGAGCGACGACAGCGCCACGTGCATGTCGAAGCCACTGAAGGAGAAATCAGCGGCAAAGGCTGATAGATAGTCAGCCACCAGCGTCTCGATGGAGTCGGTGACCGTTTCCGCCACGGTCTCCTCGAGCGTGGCCTGCGTCCAGTCGGCGAGGTCGTCTTCCATCGAATCGGGGAACCAGTCCACCGTCACCCAGAAGCCCGACAGCCGCACGCTCGTCGACAGGGGCGTGGCCTTCACCTCGCCATCGTCGGCCAGAAGCTCCAGCGTGATCGACAAGGTGGCGGTCTCGGCGCCCGCCTCGCCGGTGGTGCTGAGCCAGTCGTACCAGTCCACCCCGGCCACGTCGAAGGCCACCCACAGGTCGCTCACCGCCACGTCGATGTAAAGCTCGCCGTTGCCGCTCTCGATGTCGACGCTGGCGCGGCCCATGTCGGCGTCGGTCAGCGTGATGGTGTAGTACTCCGTCGGCATGGCATAGCCGACGAAGCTGCGCAAGAGCGTGGGGTCGGCCATCACCTCTTCCGCGATGGCCGCGAGATCGTCGAGGTCGGACTTGTCGTCGTCGAGGCCCTCGGGGCCGAGCTGGATCTTCACGGTGTCGACCAGCGGGTCGCCGGGGTCCCACACCTCGCCGGCCATGATCGCGCGCCCGTCCACGGCGCGGCCGGTGTCGCTCGCGTCCACGCGGAAGCCCAGGATGTTCACCCCGGGGACCACCGGCACCTTGCCGTCGAACTCGCCGCCTTTCGCGCTGATGTCTAGCTTCTGGGCGTTTGCCGTGAGCGACGTGAGCGGGGCCGAACCCACGGTGACCTTTCCCGCCACCGCCACCGTGTCGCCGCCACCGGTGAAGGCGCCGCGGGCGGGCTCCTCGACGGTCATCACCGGCACCTTGATCGGCGACATCTCGGGCGCGGCGGCGCCCTGGGCCTCGGGGTCGTCGGAGCACGCAAGCAACAACCAGGGGAACATCTAGGGCGGCAATACCCCGGCGGCAGGCCTACCCGCCACCCAGGGGGCGTTAGGTGCCTGCTTGCATGGCAGCGATCGCCGAGGCCCTGCTGCACGACGCCTGGGCGATGGCCGGGATCAGCATCGCCATCGTGTGCATGTTCGCCATCGGTGAGCTGCTCCGACGCGGGCTCGGCGTAGAGGCCGAGGCCACGCGCAAGTTCGCCCACGTGGGCGGGGGCGCGGTGGTGTTCATGTTCCCGTGGATCGTGAGCTCATCATGGACGGTGGCGGTCTTGAGCGCCTCCTTCTTCCTCATCCTCCTGGTGGGGCGGGTGACAGGCGTGCTCGGCTCGGTGCACGGGGTGGACCGGCGCACCTCGGGCGCCGAGCTCTACCCGGCGGCGGTGATGGGCACCTGGTGGCTCTCGGGCGGCGAGCCCCTGGCCTTCTGCGTGCCGATGGCGGTCATGGCGGCAGCCGACGCCGGGGCCGCCTTCGTGGGCAAGCGCATGGGCACGGTGCGCTTCCGGGTGATGGACGGCGCGCGCTCACTCGAGGGCAGCCTCACCTTCTTCGCGATCGCCTTCGCGATCTTTCTCGCCGGCCTCGCGCTCGATGGCCGTGGCGGCTGGCCGGGTGTCTTGCTCATCGCGCTGATCGGCGGAGTGCTCACCACCTGCGTGGAGGCGATCAGCGTGCGCGGCATCGACAACGTGCTCATCCCCTGGGCCGGCTGGCTGGTGATCGACCGCACGCTCCGGCTCGGGCTCGCCGAGATGTCGAGCTGGGTGGAGGGGATGCTCGTGGCCTTCATCGGCGTGCTGGTGGGCTGGAACGCGGCGCGGCTCCAGCCTGCCGCGGCCGTGGCCGCCTTCGTGTTCGGCACGGTGGCCTACGCGCTGGGGGGCCTCGGCTGGTTCTTGCCCATCGCCGCGCTCGGGCTCGCCATCGCGGTGTTTCACCCCCGGGAACGCGACGTCGACCTCGAGCACGTGGCGCCGCTCGCGCTCGGCTCGGTCGGCGTGCTCGGGGCCTTGCAGCTCCTCGGCCCGCGCGACGCCCAGGCCGTGCCCTACCTTGCAGCCCTCTCGGCGAGCGGCGCCATCGCCCTCGCTCGGCTTCGCGTCGACTCGGGGGAGCCCGGCCTGCGCGGCGGGCTGGGCGCGCTCCCCATGCCGCTGCGTGCCACCATCGGGGCGCTCTTGCCGCTATTGCCTGCCATGCTCTGGCCCCCGTTCACGCTCTCGCCCTTGAAAGCCTGGCCGCTAGTGATCGGGGCCGCCAGCGTGGGCGCCTTGTCCTGGTTGCCACTGCGACACTTCCCGCGCGCGGGGCGACGACTCGTCGCGGCGATGGTCGCAGGCGTCGTGGCCTGGGGCGCGGCCCAGGCGAGGTGGTTTTGATGGACAACTGGATCGCGGCCGGTGGTGACGCTCAGAAGCTTTCGTTCTACCGCTCGTTCATGGATGTATCAACCCTCTCTGATACATCCGGCCGGGCGCTCTTGTTTCACCACGGCACCATCGGTGACTTCACCGGCGGGCCTGCGCTCCTGGCCGCTGCGGAGTCACGACTGCGCCAGCTTGGCTGCCGCGAAGCCGTGGGCCCGCTCGACGGCAATACATTCTTCGCGTATCGATGTGTCATCGGCGAGGGCTCGCCGCTGCCGCTGGAGCCCACGGCGCGGCCCGACCCCTGGCGCCGCGCAGGCTACCGTGAAGACGCGCGCTTCGTGTCGGTCTTCGCACCCAACTCCGACCGCCTCTGTCGCGACCGTGGGCTGCCCGATGGCTGGACACTTCGCCACTTCGACCCCTCGCGCTTCGAGGCCGAGCTCGAGGCCATGTACCGGGTCACGCTCTCCGCCTTCGCCTCCGCGTGGCGCTACGCGCCGATCCCCTACCCCGCCTTCTACGCGCTCTACGCCCCCTTCCGTGGGCGGGTCGACCCCGCCTGGGTGTGGGTCGTGGAAGACCCGGAAGGCGTGGTGCAGGGCTACTTCTTCACGCTGGTGGCCGGCCCGGTGGTGCTCGCCAAGACCCTGGCCTTGCACCAGAGCGCCCACGGCAAGGGTCTCTCCTGGCCGATGGTGGCCGCGATGCACCGGCAGGCGCGCGACGCGGGACTCACCGGGGCCATCCATCACCTGATGCACGAGGACGCGGTTTCCAACGCCTTTGGCGGCGAGGGGAGCCGGGTGGTGAGGCGCTACGCGCTCTACCGCAAGCGGCTCTGAAACATGGGGCTGTATCAACTGCTCGAACCAAGCGAACGTACCGCGATCATCGAGCCGAATGGGCGTGTATCAAGCTTCGCCGACCTTCATCGCGAGTCGGGGCGCCTCGGGGGCTACTTCCACCGCCAACTCGGCGTCGGCGGGCGGGTGCTCTTGATGCAGCCGGTCGGCATCGACCTGTACAACGTGGTGGTGGGCCTGTTCGCGGCGGGCGCCACCGGCGTGCTCGTCGATCCCTCGGCCGGCTACCGCCGCGTGAGAGAAACCCTCCAGCGCATCGGCGTGCGCGGCGTGGTGGGGCCGTGGTGGGCCCAGGCGCTGCGCCTCGTGTTTCCTGAGCTGCGCGGCGGCTCGGCCTACCTGGGTGGGCTCGGGGCCACGTCCTACGCCCGCGCCGTGGGGGGCCCGCTACCCCAGCGCTTCGACGAGGACACCCCAGCGCTCATCACCTTCACCACCGGCTCCACGGGGCGCCCCAAGGCGGTGGCCCGCTCGCACGCTTTCCTGGTGGCGCAGCACCGGGTGCTGTCCCAGCACCTCGGTCTCGGTCCCGGCGACGTCGACCTCGCCACCCTCCCGGTCTTCGCGCTGTCGTCGCTGGCCAGCGGGGCCACCGTCGTTTTCCCCGACAGCAACCTGCGCAAGCCCGCCTCGGTGGATCCTGGACGGGTGCTCCCGCAGATGCGCGCGCAGGGTGTGTCGCACGTCACCGCCTCACCGGCCTTCCTCGCGCCGCTGGCCCGCGAGCTCTTGAAACATGGTGACACATATCAGAACTTGCGCGGTTGTTTCACGGGCGGAGCTCGTGTGTCGGCGTCACTCGGTCGCGACCTTTGTATCGCATTCCCCCGCGCTCGGGTCGAGGTGGTCTATGGCTCCACCGAGGCCGAGCCCATCGCCGCGCTCGACGTCCGCGCGTCGATCGAGGCCATGGAGGTCGGCGAGCGGGAGGGACTTGGGGCCCTGGTGGGCACGCCCGTCCCCGAGATCGAGGTGCGGGTGGTCCGCCCGGGCACGCTCGACGCGGCCGACGTGGGTGAAATCGTCGTGAGTGGCCCTCACGTGAACCGTCGCTACTGGGATGACCCGGAGGCCGACGCGGCCAACAAGATCGCCGAGGGCCACGTGGTGTGGCACCGCACGGGCGACACCGGGCGCCTCGACGCGCAGGGGCGGCTCTGGCTCGTGGGGCGCGTGGCCGACATGGTGGGGGAACTACACCCCTTCCCGCTAGAGATCCGGGCTGAGCGGGTGCCCGGGGTGCACCGGGCGGCTCTGGTCGACGCCGGGGGTCCCGTGCTCGCTTACGAGGGCGACGAGGCCACGGCGGAGCTGCGCCGCGCCACGGGTATCGACCGGGTGCTCCGGGTCGACCGCGTGCCCGTGGACCCGCGGCACAACGCCAAGATCGACAGGGCCAAGCTCCGGGCTATGATCGGGTCGCCGCGATGACCCTCTTCTTCCTGCTCGCCTGCGCCAACGACAACGAGGCGGCCGCTACCTGGACGGGCGGCGAGTTCGATTTCTACACCCTCGTCGCGATGGACGAGTGCCTGGGTGGGGCGCTCGAGGCCCTTTTCATGCCGGAAGGCGTGGATACACCTCACAAGTTCGAGTACCCGATCTACATCCCCGGCTACGAGGAGTTGCCCACCGAGTACACCATCGACCTCCGCGAGCCCTTCGTGGAGATGCCGGTGAACGTGGAAGACGGCGGCGATGGCTGGCTCTACGTGCGCGGCTCGGTGATGGAGTCGGTCTTGCTCGACGAGGTGAAGTACGGCGACTGCGCGGTCACCATGACGGCCGACGTCGACCTCTTGCCTCGCGACGACGACACGGTCGATGGGCAAGCCCGCATCGACATCTCCAACCCGCGGGGCAGCGAGGGCCTGTGCCCCGTCTTCGATGGCGACCCTTGCCGCGTGAGCCTCGATATCGAGGCTCGTCGGCGCTAGGCGAGGGAGGAGAGTTGATGAGCAGCGAGCGTCTACGGGCGTGGTGCTGGACACGCCAGGGGCTGGACGGCTCCTGCCACGGCGATTCTGTGGCCGCCATCCTGGGGAAGGCCGGGTGGATGCGCTCGATCGGCGGGGGCGGCCCGTACATCGGCCTCTTCGCCCGGGCTGGCCTCCAGCGCGCCCAGGTCGATGCGGCCGTGGCCAGGCTGGCCATCCACGAGCTGCCCAGCGCCCGGGGTTGTACCTACGTCTTGCCGGCTGAGCACTTCGCCCTCGGCCTGCGCCTGGGGCAGGGCTTCGGCGAGGCGGCCCAGATCGCCACGGCACGGAAATACCTCGGCTTCACCGAGGCGGAGCAGGAAGGCCTGTGCACCGAGGTGCTCGCGGCCCTCGCCGAGGGTCCGCTCGACCCTCGGGGACTCAAGGAGCGCCTCGGCGAGGCCGTGCGAAACCTCGGCACCGAGGGCAAGAAACGCGGGCAAACCACCACCTTGCCGCTGGCGCTCGGGTGGCTCCATTCGCGCGGCGACATCCGTCGAATCCCGCTCGATGGTCGACTCGACCGACAGCGCTACGCCTACGTGCGCTGGTGTCCCAACCCATTGGCGCCCTTCCCGCGGTCGGATGCCGAGATTCGCGCCGAACTGGCCCGCCTGTACTTCCACTGGGCCGGTCCCGCGTCGCTGGCCCAGTTCCAGGCCTTCTCGGGGCTCGGCGTCAAGGACAGCAAGGCCGCCGTGGCCGATCTCGACCTCGTCGCCGATGGCGAGCAGCTCTGGCTCCCCGAGGACAAGCGCGCCTTCGATCACTTCGAGGTGCCGGCCTCGCCCCAGGTGCAGTGCCTTGCGGGCACCGACGGGCTCTTCTTGCATCGCCGCGACGCGGCCGCCTGCCTCGACGGGGCCGACGCCACTCGGGCCTTCTGGACCGAGACGGGCAGCCAGGCCGGGGGCGCGCTGGTCGACCTTCCCCACCAGGCCATCGTCGACCGGGGCCGCATCATCGGCCTCTGGGACTACGACGGCGAGGCGGGCGAGCTGGTGTGGACGACCTTCGCACCGCCCTCCGAGGCCACCCAAGCTCGCGTGACGGAGGTGGAGCGATTCATCCGCGACGACCTGGGCGACTTCCGGACCTTCAGCTTGGATAGTCCGGAATCCCGCCGACCTCGGATCGCGGCGCTCCGCGCGATGCGCAGCTAGCGAGTTAGCCGCGGCCCCTCGCGAGGTTCGCATGGCCCTTCAAGCAGGCATCGTCGGTCTTCCCAACGTCGGGAAAAGCACCCTTTTCAACGCGTTGACCGCCGCCGGCGCGGCAGCCGCGAACGTCCCCTTCTGCACGATCGAGCCCAACGTGGGCGTGGTGCCCGTGCCGGATGGGCGGCTCGACCAGATCAACGCGGTGATCGCGAGCAAGCAGCTGCTTCCCGCGGCCGTGGAGATCGTCGACATCGCGGGCCTGGTGCGCGGGGCGGCCACGGGCGCGGGACTGGGCAACAAGTTCCTCGGGCACATCCGCTCGGTGGATGCCGTGCTCCACGTGGTGCGTTGTTTCGACGACGCCGACGTGGTGCACGTGGACGGCTCCCCCGATCCCGACCGCGACATCGAGACCATCGACACCGAGCTCATCCTGGCCGACCTCGAGAGCGTGGACAAGCGGGTGGACCGCTTCCGCAAGGCCTCCAAGGGCGGCGACAAGGAGCAGGTGGCGCAGCTCGCCGTGGCCGAGAAGCTCAAGGCCCTGCTCGACAGCGGCAAGCCGGCCCGCGCGGGCACCTGGACCGAGGAGGAGCTGCCCCTGGTGAAGGAGAACCAGCTCATCACCGCCAAGCCGGTGCTCTACGTCTGTAATGTCGACGAGGCCGGACTCGCGGCCGACAACGGCTATGTCACGAGTGTGCGGAAACGTGCCGCCGCCGACGGCGCCTCCGTGGTGGTGCTCTGCGCCAAGATCGAGTCCGAGATCCAGGAGCTGCCCGCGGAAGACCGCGCGGGTTTCCTCGCCGACCTCGGCATCCGTGAGCCGGGCCTCGCCGCGCTGGCTCGCGAGGCCTACCGTCTGCTCGGCCTACAGACGTACTTCACGGCCGGCCCCAAGGAGATTCGCGCCTGGACCGTGCGGGTGGGCGCCCGCGCCCCCGAGGCCGCCGGCGTCATCCACCCCGACTTCGAGCGCGGCTTCATCCGCGCCGAGGTGTACTCGGTCGACGACCTCGTGGCGCTCGGCAGCGAGGCGGCGCTGAAGGCCCAGGGGAAGATGCGAGTGGAAGGGAAGGAGTACGTGGTGAAGGATGGGGATGTGATGCATTTCAGGTTCAATGTGTAGCCCCCGCCCCCGCGCTATCCTCCCCCCAGCGTGAACGACCTCTACCCCCGCGAACCCACCAGCGTCGCCGCCGCCTTTCGGGCGCGCGTCGCCGTGCTGGGGCGGCTCACGGCGCTCTTGTGGGCCATCGAGCTGCTCGACAGCCTCGTCCTCGGCGGCGGGCTCGACAGCTTCGGCATCCGGCCACGCACCCTGACCGGGCTCGTGGGGGTGCTGACCGCGCCGTTCCTGCACGCCGGGCTCGGGCACCTGCTCGCGAACACCGTCGCCCTGTGGCCCCTCGGCTTTCTCGCCATGGGACGGTACATCGCCGACTTCTACCGCGTTTTCATCGCGTCGATGCTCGTGGGTGGCCTCGGCACCTGGGTGGTGGGTCGGGGGGGGAGCGTGCACGTGGGCGCGAGCGGCGTGATCTTCGGCTTCCTCGGCTATCTCCTCGCCCGGGGCTACTACGAGCGCAAACCCGTGGCGATGCTGGTGTCCTTGTTCACGCTCGGGGCCTACGGCGGCCTCGCCTGGCAAGCGTTCCCCTTCTTCGTGGCCGAGCAAGTGTCGTGGGAGGGGCACCTCTTCGGCATGCTCGGGGGCGTGCTGGCCGCGCGGGGGCAACGACGAAGGTCGTAGTGGCCGACGCCGCGTTTCCCGGTGCAGTGTGGTTTCGCACCGGAGCCTCCCCTGATCGCCTTCTACCCCCTGCTTCTGCTCGCCTGCGACCCCGCCGCCACCAAGGACGACAGCCAGCCCGCCGACACCGGGGCCGACCCAGCGGGCGACACCGGGGCCGACTCCGGGGTGGACTCCAGCGCCGATACCGCCGTGGACAGCGGGCGCGACGACAGCGCCATCGACACCGGAGGCGACGACAGTGCCCCCGACTCCGGAGGCGACTCGTCCCCCGACAGCGCCGACTCGGCCGATGACCTGCACGACAACGACGGCGACGGCTGGCAGATCGACGAGGACTGTGACGACGGCGACCCGGTGGTGAACCCCGGCGCCACGGAGTCGTGCGACGGCCGCGACAACGACTGCGACGGCTCGACCGACGAGGACGTCTTGCTGCTCTACTACGCCGACAGCGACGGCGATGGCTATGGCGACCCGGCCAGCACGACGAGCGCCTGCGCGCCGCCCGCCGGCTACGTGAGCAACAGCGGCGACTGCGACGACACCAACCCCGCCGTGTACGGCGGCGTGGAGGTGTGCGACGGCGTGGACAACGACTGCGACGGGGTGGTGGACTTCGGTCGGCACGTGCCCACCAACTTCAGCAGCATCCAGGACGCCATCGACGGCAGTAGCTCGGGCGACACCATCTGCGTGGCAGCGGGGACCTATGACGAGACCATCGACTTCGGCGGGAAAGACCTCGTCGTCGAGGGCTACGAGGGCGCGGACAGCACCCTGATCGATGGTGACGGCGTGGGCCCGGTGGTGCGCATCGACAGCGGCGAGAGCGCTGCGGCCACCCTCCGCGGCTTCACGGTGACCGGCGGCGAGGCAGAGACGGGCGCCGGCCTGTACGTGGAGAACGCCGACCC
>SXGT01146926.1_pt1 | contig 23407 bp, 10 predicted proteins | sample 3176221 | NCBI WGS metagenome assembly SXGT01 (sample SAMN11356862, study PRJNA531348) | freshwater metagenome | isolation source: freshwater sample F1-120 | place: China: Fuxian Lake, Yuxi | collected 2017-12-25
CGACGCCCCGGATGCCGACGGACCGGCCCACCTGCGCGAGGCGCTCGCGGTGGCGGCCAGCCCCGCGGCCCGGGGCGCCGGGGCGTTGGTGAGCTTCGCCGGGCAGGTGTACGCACCCTTGGGCGCCACCAAGACGGGCGGGCCGGGCGTCTTCGGCGGGACGCGGCCGCTGGGCTCGGTGGCGGGCGGGCGGTTCACCATGACTGCCGCGAAGGATCGCGCCCATCTCGGCGCCGTGGAGGCACCGCCGCGAGTCGATATCGTCTCGGCCTATCCGGGGGCCGACGGCGCCGCCGTCGAAGCGTTCGCCGCGGCGGGGGCCCGCGGGCTCGTCGTGGAGGCGATGGGCGCGGGTAACGCCGGGCCGGCCGTGGTCGAAGCGGTCGCCGCTGCCTGTCGGCACGGGATCCGGGTGGTCGTGACCACCAGGGTTCCCGACGGCCGCGCACACGCCGACTACGGCCCCGGGCACGACCTGGTGGCGGCGGGGGCGGTGATGGCGTCCCGGTTGCGGGCCTCCCAGGCCCGGGTGCTGCTGATGGCGGCGCTGGGCACCGGCGCCCCCGCCGCCGAGGTCTTCACTCGCTGGGGCTGAGCCGGTCGGCGTCGACGATATCCGGCCAGCCGAGGCTGGACACCGGATCCGCACCGGTCAACTCGGGGGTGTCGATGGCGAAGGTGCGCATCAATCCGGGACCGGTGGCCCGGGTCTCGAAGCGCACGCTGACGACACCATGGCCGGCGCCCTGCACCCAGCCGTGGCCGTAGCCGGGGTGGCTGACGTCGTCACCGAGCCGCCAGACGCCGGCGTCGGCGGCGGGTTCCGATCCGGCGATATCGGTGCCGACCTCGAGCTCGTGCTGGTCGAGTTCCGGGAACAACGACTCCTGGCGGACATCGCTCAGACCCGAGAACCCCACCCCGACCAGCCGGATAGGCCCGATATCGCGGGGATCGAGTAACAGGCGCCGGGCGGTGGCGGCCAGTGTGCCCGGATCGCCGGTGGCATAGGGCAGCGTCGCCGACCGGGTCAACGTCGACATGTCCGACTTCCTCAGTTTGACCGTCACGGTGCGCGCACCGCGCCCGTCGCGACTCAACCGGCGGTGGGCGTGTTCGACGATCGGCCCGACCGCCTCGCGAAGCCGCTCCACGGTGGTCAGGTCAGTCTCGAAAGTGGACTCGGCGCTGATCTGCTTGGCTTCGGCACGCTCACTGACGGGCCGATCGTCGATCCCGCGGGCGAGCCGGTGCAGCGCCGGGCCCAGTGCGGCGCCGAGGATGTCGGCGGCCTCGACGTCGGTGAGGGCGGCGAACTGGCCCACCGTCTCGATCCCGAGTCGGTGCAGCTTCTCCTCGGCTACCGGACCGATTCCCCACAGGGCGCGGACCGCCAGACCCGACAGCAGGGCCTGCTCGGCGTCGCGGGCGACGACCCGCACCCCGTCGGGCTTGGCCAGTCCGGAGGCGATCTTGGCGATCTGTTTGCCCGATCCGGCCCCGACCGAGGCGACCAGTCCGGTCCGCTCCCTGACCAGAACGCGCAGCCTCGCGCAGAAGTGTTCCACCTCGACCGCCGGGGCACCGGCAAGTTCTGCGGGCTCTCCGAACGCCTCGTCGAAGGACAGTTGCTCGAGCACCGGAACCATCACGCGGACGGTGTCGATCACCCGGCGGCTGGCCACCGCGTAGACACCGCCGCGCGGCGGGAGCACCACCGCCGCCGGTCCGATGAGCCGACGGGCCTGGTGGACGGGCATTGCCGAGCGGGCGCCGAAGGCACGGGCCTCGTAGCTGGCCCCGGCAACCACGCCCCGGCCGCCGCGGCCGCCGACCAACACCGGCCGGCCGCGAAGGGTGGGTCGGGTCAGCTGCTCGACGGAGGCGAAGAACGCGTCCATGTCGAAATGCAGCACCCAGCGATCGGCCACGGTGGAAGGCTATCCAGACATCCGGGCTTCACCGGTGTGCGGCCGCGGCCCGGTTACAGTTACCGCCATGCTGACGACCGCGTTGCTGCTGGCCGTCGCGCTCAACCTGGAACCGACCAGGGCCGGGGTCAGCGCTCTGATCCTCGCTGGTCCGAACCCGATTCGCCGCCTGTGGGCCTTCCTGTGCGGCATCGTCATGATGGGTCTGCTGGTCGGACTGCTGGTGCTGTTCGTCTTCCACCGGGCTTTGGTGGGCCACAGCGAATTCGATGCCGCGAAGGTCCAGATCGGCATCGGCGTGGCCGCGCTGGTGATCGCGGCCATCATCGGCGCCACCCCGAGACGCTCCTCCGCCACCCTGCGGCGACCGGAGGACGGCGATGCCGGCGGGCAGGACCGCGACGATCTGCCCGAGGTCGGGTTTCTCACCAAACTCGCCACCCAATCGGCGAGAATCACCAGCAGCAGTCCGCCATGGGTGCTGTTCACCATGGGTCTGGCCTGTTCCCTCCCGTCGATCGACTTCATGGCGATGCTGCTGCTCATCGCCGCCTCCGAGGCTCCGGCGGTCGCCCAGATCGCCGTCCTGCTGATGTTTCTCATCATCGGGAACTCGGCCACGGTGATCCCGCTGCTGAGCTACCGCATCGCTCCGGCGGCCACCCTGCGCCGGGTGGAGGCCTTCCAGTCCTGGATCCGTTCCCGGACCCGCCGCGACGTCGCACTCATTGTCGCCGCGCTGGGTTTGCTGATCATCGCCGCCGGTGTGGTCAACCTGTGACGGCGCCAGCCGACACCACCCCGGGCCGTCGGCCCCCTAGGATGCCGATATGAAGATCCTCCAGCGCATCGGGTACCACCCGACCTTCGAACGGCTCTACGCGAAGTACGGCTATCCGATGATGACCCGCGTGATGCGCGGCGGAAAGCGCGGCGAGGTCGAGTTCCTGTTCCTGGGACCCGGCTATGAGGAAGACCCGCCGATGGCCATCCCGCTCGAGGAGGCGGACGAGCCGAACCGCTATCCCATCCAGTTCTACGACAGCCTCGCCGCGGAGGCGGAAATCACCGGTAAGAAGGTGCTGGAGGTCAGCTGTGGTCACGGCGGCGGTGCGTCGTACCTGATGCGGACCTACCGGCCCGCCTCCTACACCGGCTTGGATTTGAATCCCGTCGGCATTTCCTTCTGCCGGGAGCGGTTCGCCATGCCCGGTCTGCACTTCGTCCAGGGCGACGCGCAGGACCTGCCTTTCCCCGACGAGTCCTTCGACGTCGTCATCAACCTCGAGGCCTCGCACTCCTACCCCGATTTTCCCCGGTTCCTCGCCGAGGTCGCCCGCGTCCTGAAGCCGGGCGGAACCTTCGCCTACGCCGATCTGCGACTCGACCACGAGGTGGCCGAATGGACCGCCGATCTGCAGAACAGCCCCCTGCAGACGGTGTCGCACCGGGTCGTCAATCCCGAGATCGTCCTGGGCTATGAGAAGAACTCCAAGCAGCGCAAAGAGCAGATCGACCACTACATGCGGTTCATCCCGCGCCGGCTGCGCACGTCGGCCGGCGACTTCTCCGGGGTGGAGGGCGGCGGCAACTACCGCGCCCTGCAGAACGGCGAATTGTCCTACCAGCGCTATCTGATGACGAAAGCGTAAGCCGGCTCAAACCGGCGCCACGGCGACCCGTACGCCATCGCCGATCTCGGCACCGTCCTCGGGGTCGCCGAACTCGAAGCTGGTCGCCAGGACCTCCCCCGCGATGAGGTCGCGGTGATCGGCCGCCCACCCGGCCCGTTCGGGCGGCACCGACATCACCACCCGGATTCGGTCACTGACGTTGAGCCCCTTCGCCTTGCGGAGTTCCTGAAGCTCCCGAATGCGATCCTTCGCCCAACCTTCCGCCTCGAGTTCGGCGGTGACGGTGTCGTCGAGGACGACCAGACCGGCTCCGTCCGGCAGCGCGGCGGTACAGCCCGGATCGGCGGCCACCAGGGTGGAATCGTATTCATCGGCGTTGAGCACGACGTCTCCGGCGACGAGGGTGCCGTCGGCATTGAGCACGCCCGCGCCGGCCTTCACCGTCTTGATGGCGCCCTGGACGGCCTTGCCCAGGCGCGGTCCCGCGGCCCGCGCGTTGACGGTCAACTCGAACCGGCCATGCGCGGCGATATCGTCGGTCAGCTCCACCGACTTGACGTTGAGTTCGTCGGCGATCAGGTCGCAGAAGGGCCGCAACCGTTCCGGATCCTCCACCGCCACCGTGAGTTTGGGCAGCGGCAGGCGCACCCGCAGCTTTTTGGCCTTGCGCAGCGAGGATGCCGCCGAACACACTTCCCGCACCTGGTCCATCGCGGCGACCAGGCCGGGATCGGACGGCAGAGCCCCGGACTCCGACTCGCCGGTCGCTCCGCTCGCCCCGATCGGCCAATCGGTCAGGTGCACCGACCGCCCGCCGGTGAGTCCGCGCCAGATCATCTCGGTGGCCAGCGGCAGCAACGGGGCCGCGAGCCGGGTGGTCACCTCCAGGACCGTGTGCAGCGTGTCGACGGCATCGGGTTCCTCCGCCCAGAACCGCGAACGGGACCGTCGCACATACCAATTCGTCAGCGCCTCGGTGAACTGGCGCAGCTGTTCGCAGGCACCGGAGATATCGCAGACGTCCATCGCGGCAGTCAGGTCGTCGGCGAGAACCGCCAACTTGGCCAGGATGTAGCGGTCGAGCACATGATCCGAGTCGGTGCGCCAGACGCCCTTGGCAGGGGCGTAGAGGGCCAGGAAGCTGTAGGCGTTCCACAGCGGCAGCAGTACCTGACGAACGCCTTCGCGGATCCCCTGCTCGGTGACGATCAGGTTGCCGCCCCGCAGGATCGGCGAGGCCATCAGGAACCAGCGCATGGCATCGGAGCCGTCGCGGTCGAACACCTCGTTGACGTCGGGGTAGTTGCGCAGCGACTTGCTCATCTTCTGACCGTCGTTGCCCAGCACGATGCCGTGCGCGACGCAGGTGTCGAACGCCGGCCGGTCGAACAGGGCGGTCGCCAGCACGTGCAGCGTGTAGAACCAGCCACGGGTCTGGCCGATGTACTCGACGATGAAGTCGCCGGGGAAATGGGTCTGGAACCAGTCCTGATTCTCGAACGGGTAATGCACCTGGCCGAACGGCATCGACCCCGAGTCGAACCAGACGTCGAAGACGTCCTCGATGCGCCGCATGGTGGACTTGCCGGTGGGGTCGTCAGGATTGGGCCGGGTCAACGCGTCGATATAGGGGCGGTGCAGGTTGTCCGGGCGGACGCCGAAATCGCGCATCAGTTCATCGAGGCTGCCGTAGACGTCCATGCGGGGGTAGTCCGGATCGTCGGATACCCACACCGGAATCGGCGTGCCCCAGTAGCGGTTTCGAGAGATCGACCAGTCGCGGGCATTCGACAGCCACTTGCCGAACTGGCCGTCCTTGACATGCTCCGGGTACCAGGTGATCTGCTGGTTGAGTTCCACCATGCGGTCGCGGAATTGAGTGACCTTGACGAACCATGAGGACACCGCGCGGTAGATCAGCGGGTTGCGGCACCGCCAGCAGTGCGGGTAGGGGTGGTCGTAGGTCTCGTGGCGGAGAAGTACCGGCGTGTTGACCGCGGCCGGGCCCGTCTGATTCTTGAGGTCGCGGATGATCTGGGCGTTGGCCTCGAAGACCTGCTGGCCCTGGTAATCGGGCACGGTCGCGTCGAATCGGCCCCTGGCATCGACCGGGGTGACCGGGACGATGCCGACGGTGTCGGTCGTGGCCTTGTCGTCCTCGCCGTAGGCCGGGGCCCTGTGCACCACGCCGGTGCCGTCCTCGGTGGTGACGAAGTCACCCCGCAGCACCTGGAACGCTGGGGACACGTCGGGGCCGGAGTCTGTGAAGTACGGGAACGGGGGCAGGTAACGCAGGCCGAGCAACTGCTCGCCGGTGTAGCTGCCCAGGATCTGCGGGTCCTCCCCCAGCTCACGGGCGTAGGCGGCCAGTCGGGCGCGGGCCATCACGAATCGGCGGTCCTCGTGGCCGATCACGACGTACTCCACCGCGGGATTGACCGCCACCGCCTGGTTGGACGGCAGGGTCCACGGCGTGGTCGTCCAGATCAGTAGGTAGGCGCCGTCAAGCTCGGACTCCGGAGCGTCCAGGCGGAAGCCGACCGTGATGGCGGGATCCTGGCGTTGTTGGTAGACGTCGTCGTCCATCCGCAACTCGTGGGCCGAGAGGGGGGTCTCGTCGTTCCAGCAGTACGGCAGCACCCGCACGCCCTGGTACGCCAGGCCGGCGTCCCACAGCTGTTTGAACGCCCAGATCACCGACTCCATGAACGAGGGGTCCAGCGTCTTGTAGTCGTTGTCGAAATCGACCCAGCGGGCCTGCCGGGTGACATAGGCCCGCCACTCGTTGGTGTAGCGCAGCACCGAGTCCCTGCACGCGTCGTTGAACGCCTCGATGCCCATCTGTTCGATCTGGGCCTTGTCGGTGATCCCGAGTTGGCGCTGGACCTCCAGTTCGGCGGGCAGACCGTGGGTGTCCCACCCGAACCGGCGTTCCACCCGGTAGCCGCGCATGGTGCGGTAACGCGGGACGATGTCCTTGACGTACCCGGTCAGCAGGTGGCCGTAATGCGGCAGGCCGTTGGCGAACGGCGGACCGTCGTAGAAGACGTACTCCGGTGCATCCGCGCGACGTTCGATACTGGCGCGGAAGGTGTCGTCGGCCGCCCAGTACTCCAGCACGTCACATTCGAGGGCGGGAAAGTCCGGCGATCCGCCGGACGGCTTGGGGTAACTCTGTGCCACGCTGACCACGGTCTCCTGTGCCGTCGGGCACGGGGACGGCGTCGCGCGGTGCGCGAGCGCCGCGGTACCACCCCGCTTACGCACCCAGCGGGTGCGTCGCTCGTTGCTGGCTGTGACGGGCCAACCCGTCCGGTTCTACTGGGTTCGCGCCCGCTGCGACGAGAACCGTTCTTCCGGAGGCTCCCCGGTGATCGCCGGATCCATGCCCTTGGCGAAATTCTATCGCGGCTTCCGGGGACCCTCGTCGCAGGTCAGTACCATGGATAAGTGGCTCAACACCGCCTTCCGGCCGAGACTGACTCAGCCGCCGAGGGCACCGGAGTCTTCGGCTGGGTCGGCAATGTCGTGGTCCGGCTGCCCTGGCTGGTCATCGTCCTGTGGATCGCTCTGGCGGCGGGCCTGACCCAGGCGTTCCCGCCGCTGTCCGAGCTGGCCCAGAAGGCACCCGCCGCCGTATTGCCGGTCGACGCCCCGTCCATGGTCAGCGCGCGGCAGATGACCGATGCGTTCAAGGAGGCCAGTTCCGACAACATCCTGCTGGTCGTCCTCACCAACGAGAAGGGCCTCAACGCGGCCGACGAGCAGGTGTACCGCACTCTGGTGGACAGGTTGCGGGCCGATCCCGACAACGTCGCGGCGTTCCAGGACTTCCTCACCACCCCACCGTTGCGGGAGGTGCTGGCGAGCAAGGACGGCAAAGCCTGGCTGGTTCCGGTCAACATTTCCGGCGAGCTGGGCACACCGACCTCGGTGGCCGCGACCCGACAGGTGATGCAGACGGTGCAGGAGACCGTCGCGGGAACGACGGTCACAGCCGATATCACCGGGCCCGCCGGCACCGTCTACGACCTCACCGCGATCGGCGAGCGCGACCGGATACGAATCGAACTCGCCACCGCGGTGGGCCTGCTGGCGATCCTGCTGATGATTTACCGCAACCCGCTCACCATGATGCTGCCCCTCGTGATGATCGGGGTGTCGCTGTTCGTCGCGCAGGGCGTGGTGGCGGGCCTCGGCACGGCCGGCCTGGCCGTCTCCAACCAGACGATCGTTTTGCTGACCGCGATGATGGCGGGTGCCGGCACCGACTATGCGGTGTTCCTGATCAGCCGCTACCACGACTATCTGCGGGCCGGCGCACACTCCGATACGGCGGTCCGCAACGCGCTGAACTCGGTGGGCAAGGTGATCGCCGCATCGGCGGCCACGGTCGCAGTGACCTTCCTCGGCATGATCTTCACCCAACTCACGGTCTTCTCCACCATCGGCGTGGCACTGGCCACCGCCATCTGCGTCGGATGCGCGGGCGCGCTGACGTTCCTGCCCGCCCTGCTCGTGCTGGTCGGCCGGCGCGGATGGGCACGGCCCCGGCGCGACCTGACCACCACGTTCTGGCGGCGGTCGGGCATCCGCATCGTGCGGCGTCCGGCCGCCTACCTGGTCGCCAGCCTGCTCATCCTGGTCGCGCTGGCCGCGTCGTCGACCCTGGCGCGGTACAACTACGACGACCGCAAGGCCCTGCCCATCGACACCGCGAGCATCCAGGGCTACGACGCGATCGGCCGGCACTTCCCGGTCAACGCGAGCCTTCCGCAATACGTGCTGATCCGGTCACCGCATGATCTGCGCACCCCGGAAGCCCTCGCGGACATGGAACAGATGGCGTACCGGATCAGCCAGATTCCCGATATCGAGCTGGTTCGCGGGATCACCAGGCCCACCGGGGAGTCCTTCGAGAAGGCCCGGCTGTCCTTCCAGGCCGGCGAGGTGGGCAGCCGGCTGGGCGAGGCCTCCGGCCAGATTTCGGGCAACGACGCCCAGTTGAACCTGCTCGCCAGCGGTGCGGATCAGATCGCCGACACCCTGGGGGTGATCCGCGGCCAGCTCGGCCAGACCATCGCCACCGTCAGCGGGCTGGTCCAGGCGCTCTCGTACATGCAGGGCCAGTTCGGTGGCGACAAGCCGCTGCAGGATTTCGACGCCTCCAACAAGCTGCTGGATGCCATCCACTCCCTCGGTGAGAGCATCGGGGCGAATGTCGGTGACGCCTCCGACACCTTCGACCGGCAGGTGGACCCGATTCTCAACGCCCTGCACGCGAGCCCGGTCTGCGACGCCGACCCGGCCTGCAGTGCCAGCCGCGCCCAGCTCGACCAGATCGCGGCGGAGGGTGGCAACGGCCTTCTCGAGCAACTCGACGAGCTCGGCCGCCAGCTGCAGGCGGTCCAGGGCAACCAGTCGCTGGGCGCCACGTCGGACAGTCTCCGGTCGGCGCTCGACTCCGTCACCCAGGCACTGCGCGCGGCGGGTATCGACAGCCCGGCAAGCGCGCAGAACCAGCTGGCCCAACTCGAACAGAACGCCAACACCCTGGCCGACGCCAGTCGCAAGGTCGCCGACGGGGTCCAGCTCCTCGTCGACCAGACCAAGCGGCTCGGGGCCGGCCTCGACGAGGCCTCGGCATTCCTGCTGGGGATGAAGCAGGGGGCCACCACCCAGTCGATGGCCGGTTTCTACATCCCCGCCCAGATCCTGACCAGCGAGGAATTCAAGAAGGCAGCCGCCATCTTCATCTCCCCGGACGGCCGGACCGTCCGGTACATGGTCCAGACCAAACTGAATCCCTTCAGCGCCGAGGCGATGGATCAGGTGAACGCGGTGACCGCCGCCGCGCGCAGCGCGCAGCCGAACACCACGCTGGCCGACGCCGACATCTCGATGACCGGCTTCTCGGTGTCGTTGCGCGATACCCGCGACTATTACTACCGCGACCTGAGGCTGATCGTCGCCACCACGATCCTGGTGGTCCTGAGCATCCTGATCCTGCTGTTGCGGGCGCTTGTGGCCCCGCTGTATCTGATCGCCTCCGTGGTGATCTCCTACCTGTCGGCACTCGGGCTGGGCGTGTTGTTCTTCCGCTATGGCATGGGCCAGGACCTGCATTGGAGCGTGCCGGGGATGGCGTTCATCATCCTCGTCGCCGTGGGAGCGGACTATAACCTGCTGCTGATCTCCCGAATCCGCGACGAATCACCGCACGGCATCAAATCGGGTGTGATCCGCACCGTGCAGCAGACCGGCGGCGTGATCACCGCGGCCGGTCTGATCTTCGCCGCCTCGATGCTGGGTCTGCAGTTCTCCGGGATCTCAACCCTGGTTCAGATCGGCTTCGTGATCGGGGTGGGAATCCTGCTGGACACTTTCCTGGTCCGCACCATCACGGTGCCCGCCACCGCCGTACTGGTCGGTAAGGCGAATTGGTGGCCCTCGAAGTGGCAGCCGCCCAAACCGGTCAAACCGGCGAAGACCGGTGAGGTCGTCGGATCCCACTGAGCCGGCCGAGGCCGGCGGACGCTCAGCCCAACCGGGCGAACTCGTCCTTCTGGTACTTCTCGACGCATCCGGATCGTCGGATCTTGCCGCTGGTCGTGATCGGGATGGAACCGGGCGCGACGATGACGATATCGCCGACCGCCAACTCGTGGAACTGCGAGATCGCCGCGGTGATCTCGGCGTTGAGAATGCGCAGCCGCTCGCGGAACTCTTCCTCGGCGGCATCGCCACGCTTGAACTCGACGACCACGACCAGCTTCTCGGTCTCGGCGTCCGGAATGGAGATCGCGGCGACCCGGCCACCGGAGCGCGCCTGCACCGTCGCCTCGATGTCGTCGGGATAGTGATTACGCCCGCGCACGATGAGCAGGTCCTTCATCCGGCCGATGATGAAGAGTTCGCCCTCGGAGATGAAGCCGAGATCGCCCGTCCGCAGCCAGGTGCCCGGGGGTGTTCCCTCGGCGGCGTCGGTGAGAGCGGCACCGAAGGTGTACGCGGTCTCCTCGGGTTTGCCCCAGTACCCGAGCGCGACGTTCTCCCCGTGCACCCAGATCTCGCCGATCTCCCCCGCCGGGTTCTCCTTGCCGGTCTCCGGGTCCACGATCCTGACGGATGGGGAGTCGGGCCGGCCATAGCTGATCAGCGCGGTCCCACTCTGGCACCGCTCGGCATGACCGTCGGACAGCTTGTCGGGCTCGAAGCTGACCACCTGGGCGCCGGCGGTGCGGTGGGTGGCGACGTACAGCGTCGCCTCCGCGAGACCGTACGACGGGCGGATGACGTTCTCCGGGAAGTTGAATTTGGCGAAGCGCTGCACGAACCTCTTGATGGTCGACACGTGGACGCGCTCGGCACCGCTGATCATCCTGCTCACGTCGCCGAGGTCGAGGCCCTCGAGATCCTCGTCCTTGGTCCGCGAGAGGGCGAGTTCATAGGCGAAGTTGGGGGCGGCCGTGACGGTGCGGGTGTAGCGGGCCAGGTTCTGCATCCAGCGGGCCGGCCGCTGCAGGAACGCGATCGGCGTCATGAACATGGTTTCCCAGCCGCCCAGGATCGGTGCTGCGACGCCGAGCATCAGCCCCATGTCGTGATAGAAGGGCAGCCAGGACACCGTCGTGGTCCCGGGCGGCACCATCCTGCCCTCGTCGGGAAACATCGCGCCGACCATCTGCTCGAAGTTCGCCGACAGGTTGCGGTTGGACACCATCACCCCGGCCGGGGTCCTGGTGGAACCCGAGGTGTACTGCAGATAGGCCGTTTCGGGCTTCTCCTCGCGCACCGGGGAGAACTTGCGGCGCGAGTCCAGATCCATCCGATCGACCTCGAGCACGGTCGGCACCGGGCCGTCCCCCTGGGCGACGGCGTAGCCGGCGACGTTGTCCACCACTCCGGACGTGGTGAAGATCACCGTCGGGGCGGCGTCCCGAAGGACCGCGGTCACCCGTTCGTCGTGGTGCCCCTCGGCCGGCGTCGACAGCGGCACCGCGATGATGCCGGTCTCCAGCGAGGCCAGGAAGGCGACGACGTAGTCCAGGTTCTGCGGCGCCAGGATGACCGCGCGGTCACCGACGCTCGCGCAGGATTTGAGCTCGGTGGCCAGGTTCCTGACCCGCTGATAGACCCCCGCCCAGGTCAGCGACTCCGGAACCCCTTCCCACTCCTTGTCGTAGTCGACGAAGGTGAAGGCGGTGTCATTGGGTTGCAGACTGGCGCGCTCTCGCAGGACAGCGGGAATCGAAGACCTCAACATCGGTGCTACACGTCCTCCTGATCACCAATCCCGGCCCGTGCTGTCACCGAGAACTTCCCGCTGTCCGGCCGTCGCGCCCTCTACTTCGCGCCGACCAGCGCGCCCTTGTCCTCAAGAGCCCGCTGGAACACGGACTTTACGACACCGATATAGGTTTCGATGGACTCCCGCGCCACCGGGTTACCCGGGTAGAGCACGGTCACCATCGTCCTGTCCTGGAGCCGAACCACCCAGAAACATAGCGGGTTGGACAACCGCCCGTCGAAGTAGAGACCAATGTTCGCTCCGCCACCCATCCCGGAGGTGAGGAAGGCCGACAGCGGCGGCAGGCCGACGTCGAAGTAGTTCACCTGGGGGAACCCTGCCTTGGGCCGGGTGACACCCACCGGTGCAGCCAACTCCACGACCCGGTCGAACGGAACGCGGGACACGTCACGGCCGGCGTCGAACGACTTCTGCGCAGCCCGGGCGACCTCGGCGAACGACGTGCCCGCGACCGGGACGGTCAACGGGATCAGACCGGTGAACCACCCCAGGGTCATCAACTCCGACGCGTTGCGGGTGTCGGTCGGGGTGAGGCCGTAGTAGGTGGGCGCCCCGCTCAACTCGTTCTCGGCAATCGCCAGGCAACCGAACACCCCGCCGACGAACCGCGCGCCGGCCCGTTCGCACACCACCTCGAACTCGGCGGTCTGCTCACCGTCCATCAGATCGAAGGTGACCAGTTCGCCCGGGCACGGCACGGTCGTATCACCGAGCGGCAGCGGGAACTCCGGGAAGCTGCCGTCGTTCTCGAGGGCGAACTCCGTCCAGGTGCGGATCTCCGGGGATTCCATCGTCAGCTTCGAGGTGTACTCCCGCTGCCGGACGCAGAATTCCTCGTGGGTCCCGGGGTCGGGCAGCTGCATCGGCGGGTTGCCGGCGACCAGGGACGCGTACATCAGGCAGAACTCCATCAGCGCGACACCGATGAACTGGGCATCCATGTGAACGTGGTCGATGCTCATGTAGAAGGTGAACTTCTCCGGACCCTGCACGATCCCGAAGCTGAAACAGTCCCACTCCAGCGGCGACGGCGTGGAGCGCAGCAGGTCGCAGAACTCCTCGTTGCTCATGTCGCCGTGCTTGGTCGCGACGAACTTGATGTCGGCGGCGTTCTCCATGGTGTGCCGCACCAGTGTGTCGCCCTGGTACTCGAACCAGTTGCGGTAGGTGTCATGCCGCCGCACGTGGGCGTTGATGACGTAGTTCATCGCGCGCAGATCGCACTGACCCGGCGCATCGTAGGACGCGATCATCAGCCGCGAGTAGTCCAAGCCCTTCTCCGCGTACTCCTTGTAGCCGCGGATGTGCTGGGCCTGCATGTAGCCCGGCTCCACCGGGTTCAGCGGGGCCTGGGCCGCCTTGTTGCGCGCCGCGGGCGTGGGGTGCCACGAGACCACCGAACCGGGGCCTGGCTTCCATTGGTCGATTGTCCCGATGGACACGGGGCCGATGAGCATTTCGTTCTCCTCAAAGTTGTCTTCTGATCAGTGGGACGACGGTCGCGGGGGTGAGTGGTCTATGACGCCACCGCCCCTGCTTCCTGCGCCGCGAGCTTTTCGGAGAGATGCGCGGCCAGTGATCGCACGGTGCTGATGTCCGCTGGGCTAATCCGGACGCCTGTTTCGGTTTCAATGCGGGTACGGACCTCAAGATTGCCCAGTGAGTCCAATCCGTACTCCGCCAGCGGCCGGTCCGGGTCAACGGACCGGCGCAGAATCAAGCCCACCTGTTCGGACACCAGGTGGCGCAACTTGCCCGCCCACTCCTCTTGGGGCAGACCTTTGAGTTCAACAAGGAACTTGTTGGTGTCATTCCCCTTCTGTCCGAGGGACCGGAACGCCTCCGCGAACCGGCTGCGTTGGGCGAAGGCCATCAACCACGGCGACCCGAGCACCGGCGCGTAGCCGGTATAGGTGCGGTCGTAGCGCAGGAGGGTCTCGAAGGCGTAGGCGCCGTCGTCGGGCTCGATGGCGCCGTCGGCCTGTTCGGCCATCGCCTGACCGGCACCGATCGCGTTCCAGGCTCCCCAGGCGACCGCCGTCGCCGGCAGACCCTGCGCGCGGCGCCAGCGGGTGAACCCGTCCAGCCAGCTGTTGGCGGCCGCGTAGGCACCCTGGCCGGGCGACCCGACCAATGCCGCCGCCGACGAGAAGGAGCAGAACCAGTCCAACTCCGCGGCCGCCGTGGCGACGTGCAGGTTCCACGCTCCCGCGGCCTTCGGCGCCCAGTCACGGTCGATCAACTCGTCGGTGATGTTGGTCAGCGTGGCGTCCTCGACCAGCGCCGCGCCGTGCAGGACGCCGCGCAACGGGAGACCGGTGGCCGTCGCCGCCTCCACCAGTCGCTGCGCCGTCGCCGCGTCGGCGATGTCGCCCCGCTCGACCTGGACGTCCGCGCCGGCCCGCCGGAGCCGTTCGATCACCGCGAGCGCTTCGGGCTTCGGCTCGGAGCGGCCGTTCAGGATGATCCGGCCACAGCCGGCCGCCGCCATCTTCTCGGCGAGGAACAAGCCCAGACCACCCATGCCGCCGGTGATGATGTAGGAGCCGTCCGCGCGGAACGGCGTCGCGCTCTCCGGCGCCACCACCGCGGGCACCCGGCCCTCGTGCGGGATGCGCAGGACCAGCTTGCCGGTATGACGGGCGCCACTCATCTCCCGCAGCGGAACGGCAGCCGCGTCGAACGGGTGCACGGTGCTCTCCGGGACGGGTAGCTCGCCCTGAGCGATCAGTGCGTACACGGTGTTCAACAACTCGCCGACCACCTCGGGCCGGTTCACCGCCAGCAGGGCCAGGTCGACGGCGTACAGCGCGAGGTTCCGACGGAAGGGGTAGAGCCCGATCCGGCTGTCCGCGTAGATGTCGCGCTTGCCGATCTCGATGAACCGCCCACCGACGGCGAGCAACTCACGGCCCGCGCGCTGCGCCGCCCCGGTCGCCGAATTCAGCACGATATCAACGCCGTAACCGTCGGTGTCGCGGCGGATCTCGTCGCCGAACGCCGTGGTGCGCGAGTCGTAGACGTGCTGGACGCCCATGTCGCGCAACAGTTGCCGGCGCTCATCACTGCCGGCCGTCGCGAAGATCTCCGCTCCGGCGGCCTTGGCGATCGCCATCGCGGCCTGTCCCACTCCGCCGGTCGCCGAATGGATCAGCACCCGGTCACCCTTGGTGACGCGGGCCAGGTGATGCAGTCCGTAGTACGCGGTGGCGTACGCCGTGGTGACCGCGGCCGCCTGCTCATCGCTGATCCCGGCAGGCAGCGCGACCGCCGCGGCGGCATCGACGGTGAGGAAGGTGCTCCAGCAGCCGCCCGCCGACAGTCCGCCGACGCGATCGCCCACCCGGTGAGCGGTGACATCGGGACCCACGGCGGTCACCACACCGGCGAAGTCGGTGCCCAACCCGGGCTGCTGATCCTCGACACCGGGGTAACGACCGAACGCCAGCAGAACATCGGCGAAGTTGACACTCGAGGCGTTGACGGCGACCTCGATCGCACCGGGCCCCGGGGGGGTCCGGTCGAACGCAGCGAGCTCCAGGGTCTCCAGATCCCCGGGGATGCGAACCTGCACCCGCACCCCGTCCTTCGCGAGATCGGCCTGGGCGGTGCGCCGGTCGGCCGCCTCAAGCGGGGCGGGAACCATCCGCGCGACGTACCACCGGCCGTCACGCCACGCCGTCTCGTCCTCGGCCGAGTCGCAGAGCAGCTGACGGGCGACGAGTCCCGCGTCGGTGCTGTCATCGACGTCGATCTGGGAGGCGGACTGGTGCGGCAACTCGGTGCCGAGCACCCGCACGAGGCCGCGCAGTCCGGCCTGCTCAAGATTCAGCTGGTCATCGGCCAGCACCGCCTGAGCGGTACGGGTGAGGACGTACAGCCGCGCAGTCAGCCCCTCGATCTGCGGAAGGCTGGCGGCGATATGCACGAGGTGGCGCACCTGCCCGGCCCCGCGGCCGACGGCGTCGCCGGGCGCGTCCGCCGCACCGGTCAGGATGACGATCGATCCGCAGCCGGTCTCCTCGACCCGGGTCCGGAGCAGCGCACCGCACGTCGCCGGATCCGCCGAGGCGGGCCAGTCCATCGTGACCACGTCGGCGTCGAGCGCGGCCAGCGCCGCGGCGATCTCATCCGCGCGGGCGTCGACCCCGTCGAACGCCCTGACCACCAGCACCGTGCGGGCACCGGGCTGCTCGGCCTCGGGAGCCTCCTGAGGCAGCCACTCGATGCCGAGCAAACGGTCGTTGAGGATGCGCTCCTGGCGCACCTCGGCACTCGCGGTACGGAAGACGGCACCTGTCAGCGCGACGAGGACGTTGCCGTGCTGATCGAGCAGCTCGATATCCGCTTCGACCCGGCCTTCGGCGATCTCGGCGATCCGCGCGTAGCAGTAGTGCGCGTTGCGGGTCGAGGCGAAGGCGCGCAGTTCCCGCACGCCGGCGGGTGCCGGCAGGAAACCGTCATTGACCGCCTGGACCTCGGGATGCGCGTCAACCGCCTGGAAACAGGCGTCCAGCAGCGCGGGATGGATCACGTAGGCGCTCTGCTGCGAGCGGATCGCACTGGGCAGCGCGACCGCAGCGAACACCGACCGCTGCGGTCCCTCGCAGTAGTTCAGCGCACTCAGACCGGTGAAGGCGGGGCCGTACTGGACCCCGCGCGCGGCGAAGGATGCCTGAACGTCAGCGGCGCCGATCTCCTGCGGGTGCAACTCGACCAGATCGGAGATGTCATGCGCCGCGGGTGCGTCACGGTCCTCACCGGCACACAGCAGGGCAACGCAGTGCTGCTCCTCAGCGCCGTCCTCGCGGGTCTGAACGGCGAATTCGTAGCAATCGGGAGCGGCGAGGACAGCCGTCGCGGAGATCGAGGTCTCGTCGCCGAGAGCCAACGGCTGCCCGAAGCAGACGTCACGGACCTCGGATCGTTCACCGAACAGCGAACGGCCGGCGGCCAGCGCCATCTCGCAGTAGGAGGCTGCCGGCATCACCGGGACCTCGTCGGCCCGGTGGTCCTCGAGCCACGGCTGCGCGACGGTACCGACCTCGGCCTGCCAGACATGCCGTTCGGGATCCTCGGGCAGCCGCACGTGGGCGCCGAGCAGCGGATGCACGGCCAGCAGCTGCCCGCCGTGCGCGTGCTGGTCATGCGGGTCGCGGGTGAGGATCAGCGGAACGTTCGTCCACGCCGGCAGGGGTGCGTCGACGAGACGACCCGCCGGGACGACGTCGGCGGAGTCCACCGCTGCGCCGACACTGTAGAGATCGGCCAGGAAATCCCGCAGCCCGTGCGGCAACTCCTGCTCGCGCCGCAGCGGAGCGAGGGCCGCGAGCGGAACGTCGAGGGCCCGGGCCGTCTGGTCCACGGCATGGGTCAACAGCGGGTGGGGCGACAGCTCGCCGAAGATGCGGTAGCCGTCCTCGAGTGCGGCCTGCACCGCAGCAGCGAAACGGACGGTATGGCGAAGGTTCTCAACCCAGTAGTCGGCGTCGAAATACGGCTCGTCGCGCGGGTCGTACAGGGTCGCCGAGTAGTACGGGACGGTCGGCTCCAGCGGCTCGATGCCCTCGAGCGAATCGGTGAGCTCGTCGAGGATCGGATCGACCTCGGGCGAGTGCGATGCGACGTCCACGGCCACCTCGCGGGCCATCACCCCGCCCTGTTCCCAGGAGGCCACCAGTTGCCGGATCGAGTCCTTGGCACCGCCGACGACCGTGGAGGTCGGCGAGGCGACCACCGAGAGCACGACGTCGTTGACGCCGCGGGCCGACAACTCGTTGAGCACCTGGGCCGCGGGCAACTCCACCGAGGCCATCGCGCCGGAACCGGCGATACCCGCCATCAGGCGCGAACGCCGGCAGATCACCTTGACCGCGTCCTCCAGCGACAGCCCCCCGGCGACACAGGCCGCGGCGGCCTCGCCCATCGAGTGGCCGATGACGGCGCCCGGGGTGACGCCGTGGTCCTTCATCGCCGCGGCCAGGGCGACCTGAACGGCGAACACCGTCGGCTGGACCCGGTCGATCCCGGCGAGAGACTCGGCGGAGAGCATGGCCTCGGTGACCGAGAAGCCGGACTCCGCGGCGATGAGGGGTTCGATCTCGGCGACGGTCGCCGCAAACACCGGCTCGGTCTCCAGTAGCTGGGCGCCCATGCCGGCCCACTGCGAACCCTGCCCGGAAAACACCCACACCGGACCGTTGACATCGTTGCCGACCGCCGGAAGGTAGGGGGCGTCGCCGTCGGCCACCGCGCGCAGTTCCTTGACCAGCTCGGAAGCCGATGAAGCCAGGACCGCGGTCCGGACCGGCCGATGCGAACGGCGCCGCATCAGCGTGTAGGCGAGATCGGCGAGATCCAGGTCTTCGCTGCTCTCCGCCACCCAGTCGGCCATACGGCCGGCGGTCTCCCGCAGGGCATCGGCCGAGGTGGCCGACAACGCGAAGAGCAGCAGGTCCTCCGACGTCTCCGAAGCCACACCGGAGGGCTGCCCGGCCGGCGCCTGTTCCAGGACGGCGTGCACGTTGGTTCCCGACAACCCGTACGACGACACCGCTGCCCGGCGCGGGCCGTCGGGGTGGCCGGGCCACGGGGTGGTTTCGACGGGGACGACCAGACCGGTCTCGACCGCGGCGATCTCGTCCGGAAACCGGGTGAAGTGCAGGTTCTGCGGCACCACGCCGTGCTCGAGCGCCAGGATCGCCTTCATCATGCCGACCGCGCCGGCGGCCGACTGGGCGTGTCCGAGGTTGGTCTTGACCGAGCCCAGCACGCATTCCCCGGCGGTCCCGTAGACCTGCGCCAAGCCGTTGAACTCGATCGGGTCGCCGACCGGTGTGCCGGTGCCGTGGGCTTCGACGTATCCGACCGTGGCCCCCTCGAGGCCCGCCGACGCCAGCGCGGCCCGGTACACCGCAACCTGGGCATCGGACGAGGGAGTCGCGATGTTGACGGTGTGACCGTCCTGGTTGGAGGCCGTTCCACGGACCACCGCGAGAATCCGGTCGCCGTCGCGGACCGCGTCGGACAGACGCTTGAAGAGGAACATGACGGCCGCCTCGCCGAGGACGAACCCGTCCGCGGCGGCATCGAAGGCGTGGCAGTGCCCAGTCGGCGACAGCATCCCCTGCGCCGAACCGGAGGCCATCTTCCTCGGCTCCAGGCTGATCGAGACCCCGCCGGCAAGCGCAAGATCGCTCTCGCCGTCGTGCAGGCTGCGGCACGCGAGGTGTACGGCCAGCAGGCTCGAGGAGCATGCCGAGTCGACCGTGTAGGACGGACCGAGCAGGCCGAGCCGGTAGGAGATCCGCCCGGAGGCGAGGCTGTAGTTGTTTCCGGTGAAACCGTAGGGACCCTCGATGACGCCCGCCTCGGCCGCCACCAACTGGTAGTCGCCATGGGTCATCCCGACGAAGACCCCGGTTGCGGAGCCGGACAGGGTCGCGGGATCGATCCCGGCGTGCTCGACCGCCTCCCAGGAGGTTTCCAGCAGCAGCCGGTGTTGCGGGTCGATCGCCTCACCCTCGCGCTCGCTGATCCCGAAGAACTCGGCGTCGAAACCGGCGACGTCGTCGAGGAAGGCACCCCACTTGGACACCGAACGACCCGGGACACCGGGTTCGGGGTCGTAGATCTCCTGGGGATCCCAACGGTCCAGCGGAACCTCGGTGACGAGGTCCTCGCCGCGCAGCAACGCATCCCACATCCGGTCGGGCGAATTCAGGCCGCCGGGAAGCCGGCATGCCATGCCCACCACGGCGATCGGGCTCAGGGATGCAACGCCCACGTCGTTCACACCTCGTTCTTCGTCAATGCGGGGCACGTCGTTTCTCGCTGCCGGGCATGCCGCGAGCCGGAGATGGAAGCCGCCTCATTGCGTCAACATCAACCCGAAGTTGCCAGTGCTCGCGCTAGTTTAGCCGGTTCACCACGAAAAAGCGAGGTTTGTTTACCGGTTCCGATTAAGCCAAACGCGGGAATTTCGGGGCTGTCCGGGCATCACCTGAGAAGCGCATTGCGAGTTAGCTGAAGAACTCCATCGTGATCCGTCCATTCGAAGGAAACGGGCCGCGAAATCCGCTCGACCTGGGCGCCCCATAGCATTGAACTGCCTGTTCAGAGGTTCGACGGGCGACATCGTCCCGGCGTCGCCAGGGTGCGTCGGGCCTCGAGACCCACTCTCGTCGCGGACCACCGACATGGTTGCGGCGGGATTCTTCGGACAAATTCGACGGAATGCACCCTCTTACCATCGTCAGCAAACTGTTCGCATATACCCGCAAGACACTCCAGACTAGGGCCGAGCAAATTCACGTCGCGGTCACCGAAAACAGCCGTTCCGCCCGCCCCATTGACCTTCCGCCCACCCCCTGGCCGATCTTGATACTGAGAGATTCGGCTATCAGCATGAGAAGCTTGGGAACCGTATTACCAGGCAATTCCGGAATCCTCTCAGCTAATCGGCAACTAACCTGAGAACAGGCTGAGACAGCTTAGAGGATGCCCATAAGGATGGCGGACCGCCCGCCGTGATGAGTGGATTCACTGTACCAAATTGCGCTGTCTGGCATCGTTATTATCGAATTGGCAAAATGCATCGAAGTAAAATTGCCGCTATTCCCCACTAATTCGTAATAATTGACTGAGAAACCAGCCAGACGGCCCTATGAATCCCATCTCACCACGGTTAATAGGGAGGAATTCGCGGACTCGACCTCCTTAGCTGGTGTTAGCCAGATCACCCTTGGCAGGCGGTCCTGAGGTGGCGGCGGGGGCATTCGGTTCGGTAAGCCGAGAGCGAACAGACTTCCGGCCCGGCCCCGGCGTGGCGCGATGTCCCGGGCTCCGATTCCGCCGCGGGCTAGCCGGCGACGGAGCCGACAATCGCCGGATTGAACGCCGATCCGAAATCAGCGACCGGGGTGACTCCCCGCCTGCGGGCCTCGGCGGCGCCGAGCCGCACCAGCGCCGCCATCCCCACGAAGCCGGCCTGGTCGGACACCACCAACGGCGTGAGCAGCCGGTTGTGCACCATGGCGAACGCCAGACCAGAGTCAGGGATCGCCCAGCCGAAGGATCCCCCGAGTCCGACATGGCCGAAACCGGGCAGCACACCGGGAACGGGGAGCCCGTGGTAGCCCAGGTGGAAGGCGAGCGGCACGATGAGGTTGCGGTCCGGCCGGAGGCTGCGGTGACCGCTGAGCCCGTCGACCAGTTCCGCCGACAGGTAGCGCCGGCCTTCGATCGTGCCGCCGTTGGCGATCGCCCCGTACATCCTCGCCAGCGCCCGCGCCGTGATCACGCCGTTGGCGGAGGGCAGTTCGGTGTCCAGAAGCGGGATGTCACGCTGGACCACCGCCTTCATACCGGGGAAGTACATCGAACCGAAGGCCGCGGAGAGCTCCAGTGCCGCGACGGCCGGGGCGACGGCGTTGAACACCGGGTTGGGGATGTTCAGCTGAGGACCGATGATCCGCGCAACCCGGGTCGGGGCCCCCGCCGGTGGACGGCCGAGGTGGATACCGTCGGTGTTCAGCGGTGCGGCGACCTCGAGGCGCATCAACTCGCGCATCCCCTTCCCGGTGACCGCGCGGGCCAGCCCGGAGAGCAGCCAACCGTAGGTCAGCGCGTGATAGGCGGACGTACCGTAGTGCCGGCCCACCGGAGCGGCCGCGATCCGTTCCTCCATATGCCGGTGATCGAGAAGCTCACGCCTGCGGACGCCACGCAAGTGAGACAGCCCGGCCCGGTGGCGCATCACCTCGCGCACGGTGATCGCGCTCTTGCCGTTGGCCGCGAACGAAGGCCAGTACTCGGCGACGGGAGCGTCGTAGTCGATGAGTCCCCGATCGACCAGTCGATGGATGACGGTGGAGGCCACCCCCTTGGTGGCGGAGAACACCATCGGGGCGGTGTCGGCCGACCAGTGCCGCCGGCCGCGCCGGTCAGACCACCCGGTCCAGACGTCAACGACGGGCTGTCCGTCCAGGTAGACCGACAGCGCCCCGCCCCCGAACCGGGGGTGTGGAAAAAGTCCCGCGAACCCGCGCACGGCGCAGGCGAAGGCCGGGTCTGCCGCGCCCTGAACCCCGTGGGGCAGATCGGCCGCCGTCGCCGTCCCTGGCAATGGTCATCGATGCGAATTTACAAGCTCGACACGCCGTCCCGGGGAATCGTTGCCGATCTGTTAGGTTCCCCCGCCGCCTCCAGGATGCGTTGCGCCCCGAGTGCCGGGGTCAGCTCGCCGGCCCGTACCTGCCGTTCCACCTCGGCTCGCAGATCGCGCACGTCCGGGTGGTTGAGCACCCGGTCGAGTACGGCGTCACGCACCATCGCCCAGGTCCAGTCCACCTGCTGGGCACGGCGCCGGGCGTCGAACTCACCGGCGGCGGTGAGAACGCGGCGGTGGTCGAGCACGGCGTCCCACAGTTCGCTCAGTCCGGTGCCGTCAAGGGCGCTCATGGTCAGCACCGGCGGACGCCAGAGTGTCTCCCGGGGATAGATGAGCCGGATCGCGGCGGCCAGTTCCTGCGCGGCGGCCTTCGCCTCGGCGGCATGGGCCCCGTCTGCCTTGTTGACCACCACGATGTCGGCGAGTTCGAGAACCCCCTTTTTGATGCCCTGGAGCTGATCGCCGGTGCGGGCCAGGGTCAGGAACACGAACGTGTCGACCATGTTGGCGACCGCCACCTCCGACTGACCGACCCCGACGGTCTCCACCAGGACCACATCGAAACCCGCCGCCTCCAGCAGCACGATGGTCTCCCGGGTCGCCTTGGCGACCCCGCCCAGAGTTCCCGAGGTGGGCGAGGGCCGGATGTAGGCGTCCGGGTGCACGGCCAGCTGGGCCATCCTGGTCTTGTCGCCGAGGATCGAGCCACCCGTCCGGGTGGACGAGGGATCCACCGCCAATACGGCGACGCGGTGGCCCGCCCCGATCAGATGCATACCGAGCGCCTCGATGGTCGTCGATTTGCCCACTCCCGGCACCCCGGTGATGCCCACGTGCATCGCCGAACCGGCGGTCGGCATCAGCGCCATCAGCAGCCGCTGTGCCTGTTCACGATGGTCGGAGCGGGTCGACTCGACGATGGTGATCCCCCGCGCCAGCGCGCTGCGGTCGCCGCCACGGATCGCATCGGCCAATTCGGGCACCACATCGCCAGACACCGCCGGATCGCCGACCATCACTCAGGTCGTGGCCGAGCCGGGGGCGGCAGATCGTAGCCGAGCCGGTCGGCGAGCTTGTGCAGCAGGCTGACCGCGGCCTCGGCGATGACCGTCCCGGGCGGGTAGATGGCGGTGGCGCCGGCGCCGTAGAGCTCATCGAAGTCGCCAGGGGGGATCACGCCGCCGACGACCACCATGATGTCGGGACGACCGACCTCGGCCAGTGCGTCGCGCAGGGCCGGCACCAGCGTCAGGTGGCCGGCGGCCAGCGAGGACACCCCGACCACGTGCACGTCGTTGTCGGCGGCCTGGCGTGCCACCTCATCGGGGGTGGAGAACAGCGAGCCGACGTCCACGTCGAA
>SXGT01770196.1_pt1 | contig 23407 bp, 19 predicted proteins | sample 3176221 | NCBI WGS metagenome assembly SXGT01 (sample SAMN11356862, study PRJNA531348) | freshwater metagenome | isolation source: freshwater sample F1-120 | place: China: Fuxian Lake, Yuxi | collected 2017-12-25
CGATTGCGTGCCGCCGAGCACCGCCGCCAACGCCTGCAGCGCGACCCGAACCAGGTTGTTGTCCGGTTGCTGCGCGGTGAGCGACGCGCCCGAGGTCTGCGTGTGGAAGCGCAAGGTCATTGACCTGGGATCCTTCGCGCCGAACCGGTCGCGCGCGATTTCCGCCCACAGGCGGCGGGCCGCGCGGAACTTGCCGATCTCCTCGAGGAAGTCGTTCTGCGCGTTGAAGAAGAACGACAGGCGCGGCGCGAAGCCGTCCACCGCCAGCCCGGCGCTTAGCGCGGCCTCCACGTAGGCGATCGCGTTCGCCATGGTCAGCCCCACTTCCTGGGCGGCGGTGGAACCGGCCTCGCGAATGTGATACCCGCTGATCGATATGGGATTCCAGCGCGGCATCTCGCGCGCCGCCCAGGCGAAGATGTCGGTGACGATCCGCATCGCCGCGCGCGGCGGGTAGATGTGCGTGCCGCGTGCGATGTACTCCTTCAGGATGTCGTTTTGGATGGTGCCCTGCAGCCGCTTCGGATCGGCTCCCTGCCTCCGCGCCGCGAGTGCGTAGAGGGCCAGCAGGATGGCCGCGGTGGAGTTGATCGTCATCGACGTGGTGACCTCGTCGAGACGGATCGAGTCGAACAACACCTCCATGTCGGCGAGCGAGCCGATCGCGACGCCGACGCGCCCCACTTCGCCGGCGGCGAGCGGGTGGTCCGAGTCCATGCCCATTTGGGTGGGCAAATCGAACGCTACCGAAAGCCCCGTGATTCCCTGCGACAAGAGGTACCGATACCGGCGGTTGCTTTCCGCCGCGTCGCCGAAGCCGGCGTACTGGCGCATCGTCCAGAGCCGGTCGCGATACATGCGGGGGTGGATGCCGCGAGTGTAGGGAAACTGGCCGGGAACATCGGAGTTCATCGGTCGCTCACGTCTTGCCGATCTTGCGGGCGCGCACGAACGAGTAGATCCCGTAGCCCAGCATGATCACCCCGAAGATCATCGTCAGAAAGATGCGGCCCAGGCCCACGATGTCGCCGTTGAAGGTGGTGAGGCTACGGTAGGCGCTGGGAATCGACCAGAGCGCCAACACGATGAAAAAGAAGCCGATGATCTCGTTCCACAAGACGCGGAGCGGCTTGATGATGGCGGGGAGGACTTCGGCGGCGAACTTCTTGGCGGTACCCAGCATGGATTGGAGAACGGACATCCCCATCGTATCGCAGGGCGGTTAAGGCGAACACCCTAGCAAAAATGTTTGGTCACCTTCGTCCCGTGTTAGGTGGATCGCCGGCGCCAGACTGCATCCGTTTTCCCTGAACGTCCGGATCTCTTTTGTTTTCAGCGCGGATACAGCCTCGCGCATCCGGAGGCCCGGTTTGGCGCCTGTCGTGCAATGTATAAGGGCAAGCGGCAAGAGCCGCACCGAGAAGCGAAAGAGGTACACGAAAATGAAGATCCAAACCAAAGTGAAGTCCGGCAGCGCCATCTGGGGCGCGTAGTTTTCGCATTCGAACTACATCGACAAGGTCACACGAGGAGAACCGCCATGAAGATCCAAACCAAAGTGAAGTCCGGCAGCGCCATCTGGGGCGCGTAGTTTTCGCATTCGAACTACATCGACAAGGTCACACGAGGGGAGCCACCATGAAGATCCAAACCAAAGTGAAGTCCGGCAGCGCCATCTGGGGCGCGTAGCCAACGCTCGAGTCAGCACCGCCGCCCCGCTTCTCCGAGAGCGGGCGCGGTGGTTTCGCTTTTGAGCCCCCCACGGAGGGAGGCGTATTTGTTAACATCGGCGCATCCACCTGGCGCCGAAATGCTTGGTAAAACCGTAGGCCATTACCGAATCGATTCCCTGCTCGGATCGGGCGGGATGAGTGTGGTCTACGCGGCCACGCACGTCGAGACGGGCCTGCCCGCTGCCTTCAAGGTCCTTTCGGAGAAGGCGTTCACCGATCCCGACCACCGCCGCCGTTTTCTCGCGGAATCGCGCGCCGCCACGTCGCTGCACCACGACAACATCGTGCGAGTGCATGAAACCGGATCGGTGGAACTGGATGGCGCGACCGTTCAGTACATCGCGATGGACCGCATCGACGGGGAGTCCCTCGAGGCGCGTTTGCGGCGAGGCGCCGTCCCCCATCGGGAAGCCGCGCGGATTAGCGTGGCGATCGCGGCGGCTTTGGATTCGGCGCACGCGGCGGGTATCGCGCATCGCGATCTCAAGCCCGGCAACGTGATGATCGCGCGCGACGGCGCGGTGAAGGTGCTCGACTTCGGGCTCGCCAAGCGGATCGGATTCCAGGCCGCGGCCGGCGCCCAAACCGAGGCGATCGCCGAATCGGTCACTATTGCCGGAACGATCGTCGGCACGGTGGCCTACATGGCGCCCGAACAGGCCGAAGGCAAGCCGGTGGATCATCGCGCCGACATCTTCTCCCTCGGCGCCGTCCTGTACGAGATGCTGAGCGGGCGCCGCGCGTTCGGCGGCGATTCGCAGTTGGTGGTGATCTCGGCGGTGCTGGCCAAGGAGCCGGAGCCACTCCCGGAGAGCGTCCCGGCCGGTCTCCGCCGGCTGGTCGAACGATGCTTGCGCAAGGACCCGCGGCGGCGGGTGCAGTCGATGGCCGACGTCCGGGCGGCTATCGAGGACGTCCTCGCCGAAACCGGAGCGGCTCGCGGAGAGACCTCACGCCGGCGAATCGTGGGAACGCTGGCAGGGGCCGGCCTCGGCGCCGCGGCGGGGATCGGAGCGGCCCGCTTCCACTATCGCCGCGAGCCTGCCAATTTCCAGCGGCTGACGTACCGCCGCGGCGACGTGATGTACGCGCAGTTCGGTCCCAACGGCGCGGTGGTTTACAGCGCGGCGTGGGACGTCGAACCACCGAAGCTGTTCGTGGCGCAGCCCGGCAACCGCGAGGCGTCTCCGGCGAGCGTGCCGCCTTGCAACATTCTGTCCGTTTCCTCGAAGAGCGAACTCGCGATCCTGCTGGGCAGCGAGCGGCTGGGCACGCTGGCGGTGGTTCCCTTCGGCGGCGGAACTCCGAAACCGGTGCTGGAAAACGTGGGTTTCGCCGATTGGGCCCCGGACGGCGACGCGATGGCGATCGCCAGGCGCACGGACCGGCGGTTTCGCGTCGAGTATCCGATCGGCGCCGTGTTGCACGAATCGGACAGGCCGAACGAAAACGTCCGCGTCTCGCCCGACGGCCGCTCGGTGGCGTTCTTCGCGATCGACAACGCATCGGGCGACTACTCGATCACGGTGTGCGGTCCGGACCGGAAGGCGCGCGCGATCTCTCGCGGATGGCGCGCGGCGGGAGGACTCGAATGGAGCCCCGGCGGCCGCGAGTTGTTCTTCTCCGCTTCTCGCACCGGAGGAGAGCCGGCCGTCCACGCGGTTTCGATGAGCGGCGAGGAACGGGTGGTGTTCAAGGCTCCTGGCTGGCTGCACCTGATGGACATCGGCCCGCACGGCGAGATGCTGATGGCCGCCGCCTCCTCCCGTCTCGGAATCGTGGCGAAGACGCCTTTCCGCAATGCGCCGCGCGATCTTGCATGGCTCGAGGCGTCGCGTGTGTTCGACCTGTCCGCCGACGGGACCGAACTGCTGTTCGCCGAACTCTCGTATGGCGATGGCCGGAACGCCGCCATCTACCGGCGCCGGACCGACGGGTCGCCGGCCGTGCGGGTCGGCGTCGGCAATCGGGCATCGCTTTCGGCCGATGGCAAGTGGGCGGCTTGCGTCCAGGCGGGGGATCGCGGGCCGCACCTGGCGCTGTTGCCCACGGGCATCGGCGAGGCGCGCGTCCTGGCGCCGGACGGCATTCGATACGAAAGCGCGGAGCCGTTCGCCGATGGGCGCAGACTGCTTTGCGCCGGCGCGGAACAGGGGAAGGGCGTCCGCGCCTGGATCCGCGCGATCGATGGAGAGCGCCCCGAACCGGTAACGCCGGAAGGAGTGCGAGCCACAAAGCTCGCGCCGGGCGAGCGGGCCGCCGTTTCCATCGAACAGGGACGGTTCACGCTACGGCCCTTCGATGGATCGGCGCCGCGTCCGATCGCGGACGCGAGGGAAGGTGAAGCCGCCGTGCGATGGAGCGGCGACGGCCGGCATCTCTTCGTCGCGGCGCAGGGCTCCGGCTCGGTGTCGATCGCGCGGATCGAAGTCGCCAGCGGGCGGCGCGAGAAGTGGTTGGACCTCGAGCCACCCGAGCCCGGCGCGGTCTTTTGGGCGTCGCCGGTGCTGTCGGCGGACGGGCAGTACTACGCGGCGTCATTCCGCCGCGACACATCCGATCTCTATCTCGTCACCGGTCTCGAATGACCGACGCCGCGGCTGCGTTCGACACCAGCCGCAGCAGCCGGCCGTCGTCCTCGCCGGAAGGCCGCGTGGTGAGGATCACGCATACCAGGTTCGACTCCGGGTCGGCCCACGCCACCGTGCCTGTCGCGCCGGAATGCCCGAACGCGCGCGGCGACACGACGTCTCCGAAGTAGGCCCAGACGGGCGAATTCCCCAGCCCCCAGCCGAGTCCCCAGGGCTTGTTCAGCGCGCCGTTGCGGTCGGTAGTCATGCGCGCGACGGTCTTGGGGCTGAACAGCCGGTATCCGCCGTAGGCTCCGCCCTGGAGCATGGTCTGCAACAGCACGGCGAGGTCGCGCGTGGTGGAGTGCATACCGCCCCAAGGATGTCCCATGTCCCGCCAATACGGGCTGTTGGCGCCGAAGCTCGCCAGATCGGCGGGACTGCCGCCGCCCTGGCACCACGCCGTGTCGGCGATCTTGCGCCCGCCCAACCCGAGAGAACTCGATTTCATCCCTAGCGGTCCGAAGATCTCCTGCTGCTCGAAGTCGCGCAGCCTCTTGCCGGAGACGCGTTCCACGATCTCGCCGGCGAGCAGCGTTCCCATGCTCTGGTAGCGGAAGTCGGCGCCGGTGGGATAGAGGAGCGGAGTGGCCAGCGCCTTGCGAACGAACTCGCTGAGCGGTGCGTGGGCGCGGCGCAGTTCGGTGTTTTCGGGCAGCATGTCCGGCATGCCGGAGATATGCGACAGCAGGTGCCGCACGCGGATCTCCTTGTGCGCGATCTCCGGCAGGTACTTGGAAGCGGGGTCCTCGATCGAGACCAGGCCCCTCTCCACCAGGATCATCAGCGCCACCGCGGTCACCGGTTTGGTGATCGACGCGAGCAGGAACACCGTGTCCGGCGTCACCGGCCGGGCGTCCGGCTCCGGCGACATCTTCCCGTAGCCGCGATGCAGCGCGATGCCGCCATCCTTGGCGACCAGAAGCGACGCCGCCAGCACGCGCCCTTCGCGGGTTTCCTTGTCGAGTATCGCCGACGCCCGTTCGAGGCGCGCGGCGTCCAGGCCCACCTGCGCCGGCGTCACCGTGCGAAGCTGCGCTTCCGCCAACATCGAGCTCATGGCCAACCCCAGCACGCCTCTCATCGCATCACCACGTCCCACACCTTCGTGCGGCGATCCTTGCCGCCGGGGCCCTGAACCTCGAGCGTGACGACGTAGTTGCCTTCCTTGCCGTAGCGGTGCACCGGATGCTGTTCGGTGGATGTCTGGCCGTCGCCGAACTCCCAACGCCAACTGCTGGGCGCGCCGTACGAGCGATCCTGGAACGCGGTGAGCCGGCGATCCATGTCGAGCACCTGGAACGACCAGTCCGCCTCGATGGGACGGCGCAGTTTCGCCTCCACCGGCATCAGCTTGAACGCCACCGCGTCGGACGCGTTGCCGTACATGGTGGTCTTGTGCGACAGGTTCCAGAAGCCGCGATACTTCGGGTTGGCGGCGTCGTCGTAGTCGAGCACGGACCAGCTCAAGCCGACGATCTTGTTCTCGTACAGTTTCGACTCGACGGCGCGAGCAGAATCCTCTGGCGCGTAGTCGAACGGCGTGATCCAGAATTCGAGCGTCAGCTTGCCGCTTTCACCGGGCTTGAACGAGTAGTCGTAGGCGGCGTTGGCCCACGGCAGATCCTTGATCCAGGGCTGGCTGCCCCACACCATGGTCCACTCCTTGTCGAGCGGAGGCGTGAAGATGTGGTAGTTCTGAGCGTGGACGCCGTGGAACTGGAAGAAGCCGTTGTTGGCGTTGACCGCCTTCTGATCGGGGTGGAGTTGGGGGATGAGCGGACCGCCGGAGAGATCGCCGTCCACCACTACTTCGAAGATGTCGTTGTGAAGGTCGCGCGCGGCGAAGTCCCAGTAGTTGTCGTAGGTCTCGTAGAGGAAGTAGAGCCGGTTCATCCCCTTGACCCAGCCGACCTTCACCTTGACGTCGAGATCCTTCGGGTCGTGCGGCGATTTGTTCACCGTGTCGCGCAACTGATCCTGGCCGATGGAGTAGGATTCGGGCACGATCGCCCAGTCGCCCGCCTTGCCGTCGATGGTGGGGATCTTGTTGGCCGGAAACTGGAAGATCTTGAATTCGACGCCAGGGCGTTCGAGGGCTTGCAGGGACAGAGTGAAGACGGCGAGGGTCGCGGCGCGCATGGGGGAATTGTATCGCGTACCGCCGCCGTCACTTCGGCAGGCCGGGCTCCCGGAAGCTGCGTTCCACCAGATCCTTCACGTCCGTCGAGACGCCGTGGTCGCGCCACAGCCATCGCATCATCTCCGGGATCATGGCTCCGCCCTGCTTCTGTCCGTGCCGGCCGATGCCCCACGAGTAGTTCACGTCGTAGCCTTTCGCGGTGAGCGCCTTCATCAGCTTGACGTTCTGGGCGAACCAGTCCCGTGTTTCGTCGTGGGTCCCGTCGCGGCGCTCGCCGCGATTGTCGTTACGGCCGTCCTGCAGGAAAATCCGGACCGGCTTCTTTTCGCTCGCCAGCACCTTGTCCGAATAGGCGTGCCCGCCGCGCAGATTCACGAAGCTGCCGACGATGCTCAGCACCTTGCGGAACTCGTCCGGCCGCTCCCAGGCCACCGTGAACGCGGCGATGGCGCCGGAACTGGCGCCTCCGATGCCGCGCCGCTCGGGGTCCTTCGAGATGTTGTAGTCCTTGTTCAGCGCCGGCAGCAACTCGTCCGCGATCACGCGCGCGTACTTGTCGGCGAGCGAGTTGTACTCGGCGGGACGGTTGGTGTTGCGGTCGCCCCAGTCGCGCGGGTGCGGTTCGGGCTGATCCGGACGGCGGCCAGGATTGATGAACACGCCGATCATCACGGGGATCTCGCGCCGGTAGATCAGGTTGTCCATCACGTTCCGGGCGCGGGCATCGCCCTCGGCGAACAGGAACGCCTGGCCGTCGTTGAACACCATCAGCGCGGCTTCCTGTTTCGGATCGTACTGCGCCGGCACGTAGACCCAATAGGTGTGCTGCGTGCCGGGATAGGCCTGGCTCGGCAGCGTGAACGGACCCTTGATCGCGCCCTTGGGCACGCCTTCCTGGGGAAGCGAGTCCGGGCCCAGCTTGTAGTAGAAATCCGTGTTCGGACCTTGCGGACCCTGCGCCGCCGCGATCCCGGCGGCAAGCGCCGCCGCCAGCCATGTGCTCATCGCAACGCCCCTCTCTTGATCCATGCGGAGATGTCGTCCAGAACATACTCCGCCATGGCGCCGCCGCGCGCGTACTCGGCCGGCGTCGATTTGCCTTCGCCCTCGCGGAACAGGTGATTCAGCTTCGGATAGCTCTTCAGCGTCACGCGGTCCGATTTCCCGAGCCCGCTTCTCCAGCCGGCGAAGTCGGCCATGGTGACCTGATAGTCGCGCTCGCCCTGCAGGATCAGCATCGGCGCGGCGATGGATTTCGCGGCCGCCACGGGGTCGTACGACTCGAGGTCCTTCCAATACGACTCGGGCGCGGCCCGCTTCAGTTGCTCCGCCATTTCCGGCGCCGCGCCCACGTACTTGATCTGCTCCTCGATCAGCACCGGGATCGGACGCGTGTTGCCGGCGAGCACCACGACGCCGCGCAACGCCGGATCGCGCTTGGCGATCCGCGGCGCGAGATAGCCGCCCAGGCTGTGGCCGATCAGGTAGATTCGCTTCGGGTCGATATCGGCTTGGGTTCGCAGCAAGGCGGCGGCGTTCACGGCGTCCTCGACGGTCTCTTGCTCCACCGTGAATTTGGACGGATCGGCGGGAGGATACATGCGCGTGCGCTTTACGTAGCGAAGCGAGGCGATACCGCGAGCGCTGAGCCCATCGGCGATGTCGCGGAAGAACTTCACCGGTCCGATCGTCTCGTCTTCGTCTTGCGGTCCGGATCCGTGAACGAGCACCACCGCGGGAAACGGTCCTCTGCCAGCCATGGGAGCGGTGAGCTTGGCGGGAAGGCGAATGGCTCCCGAGATCACGGCGAGTTCCTCGGGATCGGGCGGAGGCGGCGCGACGCGCAGCCCCAGCAATCGATTCTCGCCGTTCAGGACGACGCGGATGCCCAGGCGGCCGTTGTCGCACGCGGCGCCGAACAGGTACATCCCTGCCTGTTCGGCGAGCGGCTTGGCGTCCTCCGCCGCGCACCGGCCGTACTGCATACGGATGGCGGCGAAGCTCTGCTCGAACACGCCGGGCGGGATCTGGGGCCGCAACTCGTCCGCGAAGCGGGACATGAGGGCGCCGTGATCGCCGGCGAGCGCCTCATTCACCGCGGCGCGCGCGACATCCTCTTGCGACTGCGCCAGCAGCGCCGGCGCGAGCGCCAACGCAAACCACGGCCTCATGGCCGGATTTCGACGCGCACCAGTTCCAACGGCAACGGCGCTTCGTTGAATCGCGTGGGCGCGCCCTTCTTCAAGTTGACCACCGCGCCGGTTCCCACCTGCACATCCACCGCGGAGAATTCGTTGACCGGGCACGATCCGCGCGACGGGCACGCCAAGCGCGAGATCCGCAGCTTTCCCGCGTCGTGAACCACCGTGTCGCCCTTGGCCGCCGCTACGCGCGCCGTTTCCTTCAATTCGAGTCCGCGGAATTCGATCCGCACGTGTGGATTCGACTCCAGGCCGCCGCCCACCATCAAAGCGCCCGTGGCGACGTCTACGGAGATGAGTCCATGGTCGTCCATCCGTTCGGGCGGCATCGAGTTGACGCGGGTGACGCGCACAGCTCGTTCCTCGATCTCCACTTTGAACGGGTCGGGCGGCTCGCGGGACGGATCGCCGGCGATCGACAACCCGGGACGCGCCTTCCGCAACGCGGCGAAGCCCTTCTCCGAGAGGCCGGTGTCCTTGAGTTCCACCCATTGCAGCGCCGGCAGCGCGGCCAGGTGCGCCGCCCCGTCGTCGCCCAGGCGCTTGCACGCCAGCAGGTTCAGACGCTCCAGCTTCTTCAGCGCGCGCAGCTTCTCGATGCCGCGGCCGCTCACCGGCGTCCCCGACAGATTGAGTTCGCGCAGGGCGGCGAGCGTCGCCACCGGTTCCACGCCCAGGTCGGTGATGCCGACGAACCACAAGCCGGAGTCGGTGCGCTGCTTGCCGCTGAGGTCGAGCCTGGTGAGATTGGGCAGCGACCGCAGCACCTGCAGACCGACCTCGGTCATCTTGTTGCCGCCGAGGCCGAGTTCGCGCAGGTTCGAATACTTGGGCAGGTGCTGGAGGCCGGAATCGGTGACCTCGGCGTAGCCCACGTCGAGCGCAACGATCGACTCCTTGCCCGCGAATAACGAAAGCGTGTTATCGGTAACCTTGGTGCCGCGCAGATTCAAACGCTCTATGCGGGGCCAGTTTTTCATCGCGGCCAGGCCCTCGTCGGTGACCAGTTCGGCGAACCACAGATCGATCTCGCGGACGTTCTTCAGATCCCTGAGCCGCAGCAGGCCGAGATCGGTGATGCGCGTCAACGACAGGTCGAGCTTTTCGAGCGCCGGCATCGCCGCCACGCGGTCGAGATCGGAATCGGCCACGTAGGTTCCGCGCAGGTTCAACCGCACGACCTCGCCGCGGGCGTTCGTTTCGGCGTTTCCGCCGAGTTGCGCGACCCAATCGGTGTTGACGACGGCGAAAAACAGCAATGGCAGTGCTTGCATGGATCAGCTCCCGCGGCGGTTGGGCAGCGACGAATCGCGGTCGAAGACGATGCGGCATTCCGGCAGCGCCTCGCGCAGCCGCTTTTCGCCCTTTTCGGTGACCAGCGTGTGATAGAGATTCAAATTGCGCAGCCCCTTCATCGCGGCGAGCGTGTCCAGCCCCTTGTCGGTGACGATCCCCGTATCGAGGCTCAGGTCCTTCAGCGCCGGCATCGTCTTCAGAATTTCGAGTCCTGCGTCGGTGATCTGGGTGTAGTTCAGGTTCAGCGATTCCAACGTGGCGATGGCGGCCAGCGAGGGGAGCCCTTTGTCGCTGACGCGCGTGCGGTTTACCTCCAGGCGGCGGAGTTTGCCGAGTCCGCTCAGGTGCTTCAATCCGGCGTCGGTGTAGCGTCCATAGCCGAGCCGCAGATCCTCGAGCGAAGTCAGGGCGGCCAGATGCGCCATGCCCTTGTCGTCGATGTCGTTGGAGCCGAGGTCGAGTTCGCGCAGTTGCGACAGCGGTTTCAACGCGATCAGCCCTTCGCTGGTAAAGTCGGTGTGGCTGACGCGGAGCCGCCGCAGCCCGCCGAGCTTAGCGATGGACTCGAGGCTCTCGTCGTTGATGGGAGCGCCCGACAGCTCGAGATCCTCCAGCTTGGAGAACCGGCGCAATGAAGCGCCTTTCACGCCCGTGTGATTCAATCGCAGCCGCTTGACGCCGGCCGGAATCGACTCCAGTCCGCGGTCGGTGGTCAAAGTGTGGCTCAGGTTCACGTCCTCGAGCGTGGCGTGGCCGGACAGCGCGCGCAGCCCCACGTCGCCCACCTCCGTGGCCGAGAGATCCACCGAGCGAAGGCCCGGCGCGCTAGCCAGATTCGCCACTTGCGCATCGGTCACCGGCGTGGAGGCCAGGTCGATGCGTACGAGCTTGGCGCCCTCGACATCGGCGTGGCCGCCGAGTCCGCGCACCCACGCGGCGATGGCGGCGGCGCCGGTTCCGCGCAGAGGCGCCGAGGTGATGGCGCGGGCCGGAGCCGAGTCGAGGAAGTTGATCGTGACGCCGGGCAGCGCCTTCTGGAACGCGTCCACTCCGGTGCGTGTCACGCGCGTGTAGCGCAGGTCGAGAGTGGCGAGGTTCTTCAGGTGCTTCAACTTCTCGAGCCCCGCGTTGGTCACGCTGGAGCGGTAGAGGTTCAGTTCCCGAAGCCGGGTCAGGCCGGCGAGCGCGTCCAGCCCGTCGTCGGTGATCTTGGCGCCGAGCACGTTCAGCGTTTCGAGCTTGGTGAGTCCGCGGAACGACTCGAGCGCGGAGTCGCTCAACCGGCAGCCGTAGAGATCGAGATGAGTCAGGTTGACCAGCCCCGCGATGTGCGCGGCGCCGGCGTCGGTGACGAGAGTGTCCTTCAACACCAGCCGCTCCATCTTGATCTTGTCCTTCAGCGCCTCCATGCCGGAGTCGTCGAACAGCGTGTAGCTCATATCCACCGATCGCAGATTGAGGAACGGGGCGAGAGCCTTGCCCTTGATGCGGCTCTGCTGCATGCGGATATCGCGAAGGTTGGCGAGCGGCCGCATGAGCGTCAGACCCTTGTCCTGAATGTTCATCGTGGTGAGGAAGTGGACGCTGGTGTGGATCTTTTCGAGCGTCTTCACGCCCGCCAGATACTCGAACGCGTCGTTGGAGTCGCGTTTGGAGCCCGCGCCTTCGTTCCACATCGGCGCCGGCAGATAGATCTCGCGCAACGCCGTCAGGTTGCGGAGCCGCTTGAGGTCGTCCGGGTTGATCAGCGTGCCCGTGAGATCCACGGTGTCGATGCGGAGTTCCGCGGGCAGCTTGTCGAGATCGCGAACCGGGGCGCGCATCCCCACGGGGATCACGCCGCCGCCGTTGCGGACGATCCACTCGGCGATGTTCCGTTCGGGCTCCTGGGCGGCCGCCAGTCCGGCGAGAAGGACGAGGATCGGGGTGCGCATCAGTGGTCGGCGACGCCTCCATCGGAAAAGACGAATTGGGGCCGGGTGACCGGCTTGTAGGGATGCTCGGCGGCGATCTTCTCGTCCAGATCCACGCCGAGACCGGGCCGGTCCGGCAACTCGGCGAAGCCATTCTTCACCACCGCCCCGCCGCCCTGGAACAGGTCGAGCACCCATTGCTGCCGGTTGGGATTGTATTCCTGGATCGTGCAGGCGGGCGTGGTGGCGTCCACGTGCAGCGACGCCATCGTGCTGACCTCGCTCTGCGGATTGTGCGGCGCCATCTCGATCCGGTACGTTTCCGCGATCACGCCGATCTTCTTCATCTCGAGGATGCCGCCCGCGTGGCAGACGTCCGGCTGGACGTAGTTGACCAGATGGCGGGAGCAGAATTCGGCGAATCCGTACTTGGTGAAGGATCGCTCGCCCGTCGCCAGCGGGACCTTCGTTTTCTGGCGCAACAACTCGAGCTCGCCGAGATCCTCGAGTTGCGTGGGCTCCTCGACGAACATCGGGCGCAACTCTTCGATGCGCGTGCAGAAGTCGACCGCCATGGTGGTGGTGAGCTGGCCGTGAGCGTCGATGCAGATATCGAAGTCGTCGCCGACGGCTTGGCGGACGGCGGCCAGCCGCTCATGCGCCTGGCGCACGGCGAAGTTCGGCATCACCAGTTCCTTGTCGACCCGGATGAAGCCCGATTTCGCGGCGGTGTAGCCTTCGGACTTCGCCTGTTGGAACGCTTCCACCGTGGAGCCAACGTCTTTGTAGAGGCGGATCCGTTTGCGGGCCGCGCCGCCGAGCAGCTTGTAAACAGGCTGTCCGAGAGCCTTGCCGAGGATGTCCCAGAGCGCAATCTCGATGGCGCTAATCGCGGAGTTGAGAATCGGGCCGCCGCGCCATCGCGGGTAGCGGAACATCGCCTGCCAGTGGAGTTCGATGTCGGTGGGATCCTTGCCCGTCAGGTAGCGTTCGTGCTCGAGAATCGCCTGCGAGAGCGTGGCTTCCTTGCTGGTGATGGAGCCTTCGCCGAGGCCGGTGAGCCCCTGATTCGTGTAGACCTTGCAGAAAACCCAGTTGACGCTGCCCACGTTGACCACGAAGGTCTTGATACCGGTGATTTTGAGGTTGAGCGGCTTCGCTTTTTCGGTTGCGGCGCGGACCGGCGCAAGCCAAGCCGAACCGGCCAAGCCGGCGGTGGATCGGAGAAAGTCGCGGCGAAGCATGGGATCGATGCCCTCGCCGTGAATTATCGCACTACGGCCGGTTCCCCTGTTTCACCCAGTCGACGTCGAAGTGGGCATGCTTGATCGACTTGCCCTCGGGAACGAAGTAGCTGTAGCTGGCGTGCAGGGAGCCGTCGCGCGCTTCCCAGAGCGAGGGGTAGTGGTAGGAACCGCCCTCCTTGTTCTCGAGGTGCCGTTTCCATTTCCAGGACTTGCCCTCGTCGTCCGAGATCGAAACCGCCAGCGAGTGCCGGCCTTTCTCGGTGTCGTTGTAGATGAGCGCCCAGGAACCGTCGCGCAAGGTGATGACCTCGGAACCCGAGCCGGGATTCGGAAAGTCCGAGTCGACAGGGACGGACCAGGTATCGCCGTTGTCCTTCGATACGGACACGTGCAGCCGCTTCGGCGCCGGGCCGTTGTCGCGCATGTAGGCGGTGAGCGTGCCATCCTTGCCGCGGGCGATCGCCGGCTGGATCGCGCCGAACCCCACCAGCGGCTCGCTCGCCTTCCAGGTCATGCCGCCGTCGTCGGTGATCCCCATGATCGAAAAGCTGTAGCCGTCGGAATACAGGGGCACGATGATGCGGCCGGACGGCAGTTCCACCGGATGAGCGCGTGTCATCCATCCCATTCGCGAGAAGTACTTGTCCTTCGACTTCTCGATCGCGTTCTTCAGGTAGCGCTCCTCGCGCGAACCGGGAGCGGCCTTGGCCAGCGCCGGTCCCAGGGCGTCTTGCGTGCGGGCGGCGAAGTTCGGCGGGATGAAGGTGATGATGCCGGAGTGCTCCCAGCGCGGCGGCGCCGCCGGGTTGCGGAACGACGACGAAATGGAGTATTTCATGATCGCCGTGTGCCATTCGTTGGCCATGATCACGGGCCAAAGCAGCCAGAGCCGCTTCTTCGAGTCGACGAAGACGGTCGGGTTGCAGTCGGGGAAGTTCGGCGTATCCGCGAGAACCCGCGGCGCGGACCACTCCTTCTTCCCTTTGTCGAGCCGCGAGAAGCGGATATCGACATCGTCCGCCGTTCGTTCGCCGGAGCCGCGGTACCAGACGGTGAACAGACCGCCGCCCGGCAGTTCCACCACCATGGACGAATGGTTGTGCTTCTTTTCGAGCGGAAAGATCAGCTCGGATTCGAGGAACGCCTTTTCGGCGGCCGGGGCGGAGCCGGCGAGGAGGATCAGGGAAAGGATCAGAGGCAGCATTGTCGGGGAGTCACCAGCGCGACCGGCGACACCGTTCGATCTTGCTGGAAATACCCCTCCGCTGTCAAGCTCCGGTAGACTTTGCCGGCCACATCCGACGCCACCGGGCCGTTGATCGGCCGGCCGCCCGTGAGCAACACGACCACGGCGATCTTGTTCTTCGACGAGTCGTTGAACGAAGCGAACCAGCCGAGATGCGTCGGCGACCACTGGTCGGTGCAGGTGCCGGTCTTGCCGAGGATAGTCTCCTCCTGGCTCCAACTGGCGCGCCGCGCCGTGCCGTGATCGACCGCGGCCACCAGGCCGGGCTTGATCTCGCCGAGCAGGTGCTCGATGCCGAGTTGGCGCTTGATCGACGGTACGAACTTGTCGAGATCGGCCCCGGACCGCGGATACTGCAGGTAGTGCAGCGTGCCGCCATTCGCGATGGCGGCCATCGCCGCCGCCAGTTGCAGGGGCGTGACTCGAATCCCCTCGCCGAAGCTCGACATCATGCCGACGCCGCCGTTCGCCGGAGGCGCCTTCGGCAGCGTGCCGGGCCGCTCCTCCGCGATGCCGGAAGCGGCTCGCTCGCCCAGGCCGAATAGCTTGGCGTAGTAGGAGACCTTCTCGAATCCCAGCCGTTGGCCCAGCAGCGCGAAATAGGAGTTGTCCGACTTCGCCAACGCTTCGGTGAGGTTGTATTCGACGCGGGTGGAGATCTTCACGATCGTCTCCCGCTCCACCAGATTCTCGTTGAGCCCACCCATGCCGACGAACGGCTTGATGGTGGAGCACGGCGTGAAGCCCGGCTTGAACGCCACCTTCTGATTCACCACGGTGAGGACGCGGCCGGTAGCCGCTTCCACCGCGACGACGGAACCGTTCAGCGGTCCAAGGGCTTCGATCGCCGATTTCCGCACCACCGGGTCGTCCCCGCCGAAATCGTCTCCTTCGGCCGAGTCCGCGTAGGTCGGTTCCTTCCACGGGTTGTAGACGGGCTTGACGGGCCGCTTCTTGCGTACCGGAGCCCGCGAGACCTTCACCGCCGGCGCGGGCGTCTTGCGAACGGCCGCGGCAGGCTTCTTCTTGGGCGCGGGCCCGGTGACGCGGGCCGCCGCCTCGACGGGGATCGCCGTCAAGACACACCATGCCAACAGTGCAATGAGGATTTGCATCGAGATGTCGGGAGAGCGCGTGGAGCGAATGGCCATCTATCGCCACAGATCGACCGAGAGCCGACGTGACGATAGGGGATTCCGCCGTCTGGCGTGGCGGAATCGTCTTAGTATATCGCAACCCGCGGTCCCATGCGGCTCCATCTGCGCTAGAATCACCAGCTTGCGGACCGACGACGCCGGCCTCTCCCGCTTCGGGTACGCTCAGGAGCTCTTCCGCTCCATGGGCGGATTCTCCAACTTCGCCATCTCGTTCTCGATCATCTCGATCCTGACAGGCGCGGTCACTCTCTATGGATACGGGCTGGAAATGGGCGGTCCGCTACAGATGTCGCTGGGCTGGCCGGCCGCCACCGTATTCACGCTTACCGTCGCCATGGCGATGGCCGAGATGTGCTCGGCGTGGCCCACTTCCGGCGCGATGTACCACTGGGCCGCGGCGCTGGGCGGGCCGTTTGCCGGATGGCTGGTGGCGTGGCTCAACATTTTCGGGCTGACCGCCATGCTTGCCGGCATCGACTACAGTTGCGCCCAGTTCGCGATGCCGTTCCTTGGCGCGGAGCGGGGAACGGGCTGGCTGTTCGCGCTGTTCGCCGCGATCGCCGTCTCGCAGGCGGTGCTGAATCACTATGGCGTACGGCTGGTTGCGCGGTTCAACGACCTGTCGGTGGCGGTCCACATTCTCGGCGTGTTCGCGATCCTCGGCGCGCTGCTCTGGTTCGCGCCGCTGCGCCCGGTGTCGTTCCTGGCCGAGGCCGTCAACTCCAATGGACGGACGCCGTATTGGTGGGCGTTCCTGCTGGGGATGCTGCAGGCGCAGTGGACGTTCACCGGGTTCGACGCTTCGGCGCACATGGCGGAAGAGACGGAGAACCCGCGCATACGGGCGCCATGGGGAATCGTTCTGTCGGTAGCGGTGTCGGGCGTGGTGGGCTATCTACTGTTGCTCGCGCTGACGCTGGCGATCGGCGACATGAACGCCGTGCTGGCGTCGAAGGACTCCGTGCCGCCCGCGATCGCGATTCTGCGATCGGCGCTGGGAGAGCGGATCGGATCGGCAATGGGCGGCGTCGCGGCGGTGGCGATGTGGTTCTGCGGGCTGTCGAGCCTGACATCGGCGTCGCGAGCGGTGTACTCGCTGGCGCGCGATGGCGGGACTCCGGCGGCGGCATGGCTGCGGCGCGTGGACCCGCGGCACGGGTGTCCGGCGCGGGCGGTGTGGGCGGTGGCGGCCGCGTCGGTTGCCGCGATGGCCTGGACCGGCGCGGTTCCGGTGGTGACGTCGTTCAGCACGGTGGCCTTGTATCTGGCGTATGGCGTCCCGATCGTGCTGGGTCTGCGGCGGCGGGAGTGGCTGGACGCGGCGGAATGGCGGCTGGGCGCCGCCAGCCGGCCGGTGCATGGCTTGGCGGCGGCCTATTCCGCCGCCGCATGCGTGGTGCTGGTGATGCCGCCCAACGAACTCGCGGGCATGACGCTCGCCGCGTCGATGGCCGGGCTGCTGGCGATCTGGTTCGGCGGGGTGCGGTCCCGGTACGCGGGGCCGGAGTGGGCCCGGAGAGTGTAGGAGCCCCCCACTTGGCCTACGCGAACAACTCCCCGCGGGCCCGGTCCAGGATCGCCAGCACCACCGGATGCTTCAACCGGCGCTCGAACGAGATCGCGTAGAAACGCTCCGACACCTCGCCCGCCGGACCCACCGGCACGACGCCGTAGTGACGCTTCAATTCCTTCTCGATCACGGCGGGCGCCGCGAACGCTCCCGCCCCCGACTGGCTCAGCACCTTCAGCAACGCGCTGTCGTCGCACTCGGCGACGATGCGCGGCCGGACCTCCACCGACGCGAACCAGGCCTCCAGGGCCCGGCGCAGCACCGCGTTCTGCCCCGGAAGTAACAAAGGGGCGCCGTTCAGCGACGCCGGAAATCCCGGCCGCAACCGCGCCGCGAGCGCCGCCGGAGCGAAGAACGATACCGGGGAGGAACCGAGGAAATGGCTGTGCGCGCGGACATGAGACGAAGCCGGCGCGGGCGCGTCGGAAAGCACCATGTCGATCTCGTGCGCCACCAGCGCGGCGAGCAGGCGATCCGGCCGGTCCTCATGGCAGACCAGCCGTGCGCCGCCGTTCTCCTCGAGCGCCGGCCGCAACACCCGGTAGGCGATCAGCTTGGGAACGGCGTCGGAGATGCCGACGGCCAGCCGTGGCGGACCGCTGGCCGGACGTCCCGCCAGTACGTCGCTCAACTCCTTTCCGAGCGAGAAGATCTCCTCCGCGTAGTGAAATACCAACTTACCCGTCCCGGTCAGCACCAGACCGCGGCCTGCCTTTTCGAACAGTTTCTCGCCGAGGGCCTCCTCGAGCAGGCGGATCTGTCCGCTGATGGCGGGTTGGGAAAGCCGGAGCTTCTCACTCGCGCGAACGACTCCTCCCTCCTTCGCGGCGGTATAGAAAAACAGCAGGTGGTGATAGTTGAGCCAGTCCATTTGCCCCCCGGCGCCCGGCCGATGTCCCCCTGGCGGAACGCCTGCCGCAATAGACGCTCCCGGGGCAGCCAGGACTCGGAAAGCGCGGGCGGAATCCGGCTACAATTGAATCTCCCCCATCCCCACCAGCATTAGGATCTTTATGGCGCTTGCCGTTCCCCGTCTGTACCCGTACGCCGACACCTCGCTGTTGGCGCACATCGGCAACACGCCCCTGCTGCATCTGAAGAAGCTGTCGGCGGACCTGCCCGGCGTCGAAATCCACGGGAAGGCGGAGTACTTCAACCCCGGCGGATCGGTGAAGGACCGTCCCGCGCTCAACATGATCCTCGAGGGCGAGCGCACCGGCACGCTCAACCACGAGCGAGTGCTGCTGGATGCCACCAGCGGCAACACCGGCATCGCCTACGCGATGATCGGCGCCGCGCGCGGCTACCGGATCAAGCTCTGCCTGCCGTCGAACGCCTCGCCCGAACGGAAGCGCATCCTGAAGGCGTACGGAGCGGAGATCGTCTTCACCGATCCGGCGCAGGGCTCCGACGGCGCCATCCGCAAGTGCCACCAGATCTACGAGGCAGATCCCGACCGGTATTTCTATCCCGATCAGTACGGCAACCCGTTAAACTGGAAGGCGCATTTCGAGTCCACCGGACTGGAGATCCTCGAGCAGACCGATGGCCGCCTCACCCACTTCGTGGCGGGCATGGGCACCAGCGGCACCTTCATGGGCGTTACCCGCAGGATGCGCCGCGACGCGCCCTGGGTGCGGTGCCTGTCGATGCAGCCGTCCACCGGCTTCCACGGGCTGGAAGGCCTGAAGCACATGGCCACCGCCATCGTGCCCGCCATCTACGATCCGGCGCTAGCCGATGGCAACCTCGAAATCGACACCGAGGACGCCCACGCGATGGTGCGCCGGTGCGCGCGCGAGGAAGGCGTGCTCGTGGGAATTTCCGGGGGCGCGAACGTCGTGGCCGCGCGCAAGGTGGGCAAGCGCCTGGTGGATCGGGGCGAGTCCGGCCTGATCGTCACCGTGCTTTGCGACGGCGCCGATAAGTACCTGAGCGAAGAGTTTTGGAATGATCCGGATTGAACCAGAGCCGATGAGCGCCATGATCGCTCACGGCCACGACTGCTACCCGCGCGAATGCTGCGGAATCATGCTCGGAACGCTCGATGGGGACCACCGCGTGGTGACCCTGGCGATGGTTTGCAAGAATGTCTACGCGGGCGACCAGGAAGACCGCTTCCAGCTCGACCCGCGCGACCAACTCGCGGCCGATCGCAAGGCTCGCGACACGGGGCTGACCGTGCTCGGCTTCTTTCACTCGCACCCCGACGAGGATTCCTATTTTTCGGCCACCGACTTGAAGAACTCGTGGCCGTGGTACTCCAACGTGGTGATGTCGGTCCGCAACGGCCAGTTCGCCGTGGCGCGCAGCTTCATCGCAAACGAAGATCAGACGGCGGCGACGCCCGAGGAACTGCACTACTAAACCTGCCATGGCGAAGATTCTCATTCCGACCCCCTTGCGCCAATACACCGGAAATCAAGACACCGTGGAAGCCGGCGGCGCCACCGTCGGCGACGCGCTGAAGTCGCTCACCACCCAATTTCCCGATCTGCGGAAGAACCTTTACAACGACGAAGGCAAGCTCCGCAGCTTCGTCAATGTCTACGTCAACGACGAGGACATCCGCTACCTGAGCAAGGAAGCGACTCCCCTGGGCGCGGCGGACTCCATCTCCATCGTCCCCAGCATCGCCGGAGGACGCTAGTGGCGGAAGCGGCGCTTTCCAAGGAAGAGATTCTCCGCTATTCGCGGCACCTGATCATGCCCGAGGTGGGCATGGAAGGCCAGTTGAAGTTGAAACAGGCCAAAGTGCTGCTGGTGGGGACCGGCGGTTTGGGGTCGCCCACGGCGCTCTATTTGGCGGCCGCCGGAATCGGCACGATCGGCCTGGTGGACTTCGACGTGGTCGACTATTCGAACCTGCAACGGCAGGTGATCCACGGCACCAAGGACGTGGGCCGCAAGAAGATCGAATCGGCCGAGGAGACGATGCGGGACATCAATCCGCACATCTCGATCGTCAAGCACGAGGTCGCGCTGACGAGCGAGAACGCACTCGGCATCATCGCGGACTACGACATCGTCGCCGACGGAACCGACAACTTTCCCACGCGTTATCTGGTCAACGACGCGTGCGTGTTGCTCGGCAAGCCGAACGTCTACGGATCGATCTTCCGGTTCGAGGGGCAAGCCTCGATCTTCGCCGCGCCGGGCGGGCCATGCTACCGATGCCTGTATCCCGAGCCGCCGCCTCCGGGTCTGGTCCCGAGTTGCGCCGAGGGCGGCGTGCTCGGCATTTTACCGGGCGTGATCGGCGTGATCCAGGCGACCGAAGTGGTGAAGATCATTCTCGGCAAGGGCGAGACGCTGCAGGGACGCCTGATGCTCTACGACGCGCTGAACATGAAGTTCCGCGAACTGAAGCTTCGCCGCGATCCGGATTGTCCAGCCGATGGGAAATGCACCAAGATCCATGGGCTGATCGACTACCATCAGTTCTGCGGAGTGCCGCAACAGTCCGCGGAGGCCGAACCGCCGCCGCCGAGCCCCGGCAACATCGAGGTCACCGATCTGAAGGCGAAGATCGACCGGGGCGACAACTTCCGCCTGATCGACGTCCGCGAGGTGCACGAATTCCAGATCGGCCGCATCCCCGGATCGACGCTGATTCCGCTCGGCGAACTGCCCAAGCGGCTCAGCGAGTTGAATCCGGAAGACGAGATCGTGGTCCACTGCAAGATGGGCGGGCGCAGCGCCAAGGCGGCGGACCTTCTTCGCGCGCAGGGCTTCAAGCGGGTGATCAACGTGACAGGCGGGATTCTCGCCTGGAGCGACAAGGTCGACCCGAGCGTTCCGAAGTACTGACGGCTGGGGGGCCAGATGGATCGTAGAGAGTTTCTCCGGGCGGCCGCGGCGGGCGCTTCGGTGTTCGCCGCGCCCTATCAAAGGGCCGCGGCCTACCTGCGGAACAAGGTAAAGATCACTGACGTCAAGTGCATGATCGTGCGCGGCACTTGGGACTGGAATCTCATCAAGGTGGAAACCGATGCCGGAGTGCACGGCATCGGCGAAGCCTATTGGGGTCCGGGCGTGAAGGATCTGGTGGAGAAGCAATTGCGGCCGCTTCTCATCGGCGAGGATCCGCTGAACGTCGACAAGCTGTACACCAAGATGTTGAAGGACAGCGCGGGAGCGGGCGCCATCGCCGGCGTGACCATGACCGCCGCCAGCGGCATCGAGATCGCGCTGTGGGATCTGGCGGGACGCATCCTGCAAGCTCCCGCAGTCAACCTGCTGGGCGGCAAGTTCCGCGACCGCGTCCGCTTCTACCGCACGATGCCGGTGGTGGATCGCGTGGAAGATCCGGCTTCGTGGCGCGAACACGTGCAACGCGCCAAAGCGGAGAAGTTCGGATGGACGGCGTTCAAGTTCCAGGGCGACGGCGTGCCCCCCAAGGCCGATCCCGACTACAAGGAGCCGGGCCACGACCGCTACAATCGCAACCTCACCCATCGCGACATCCGGCGCATCGTGAAGGGCATGGAGATCATTCGAGAGGAACTCGGTCCCGACGGCGACTTCGGCATCGAAGCCCACTGGAGGTACGACGTGCGCGACGTGATCACGCTGGCGCACGCGCTGGAGCCGGTGAAGCCGATGTGGCTCGAGGACCCGGTTCCGCCGGAGAATATCGAGGCGATGAAGCGCGTCACCGACGCCGTCAACATCCCCATCTGCACGGGCGAGAACCTGTACGGCCGCGGCCAGTTCCGGCCGCTGATCGTGCAGCAGGCTTGCGACGTGGTGCACATCGACATTCCGAAGTCGGGCGGCTTGCTCGAGTCGAAGAAAATCGCCGATCTGGCGGATCTCTACTACATCTGGACCGCGGCGCACAATCCAGCCAGTCCAGTGGGGACCATCGCGTCGTGCCACGCCGCCGCCGCCATCCGCACGTTCCGCGTACACGAACTGGCCCGGTATATCGACTGGTGGCAGGACGTCGTGATCCACGACGGGCCGGTGATCAAGGACGGCTACCACACGATCACGGACAAGCCGGGCTACGGCATCGAGCTGAATCCCGAGGTGGTCAAGGCGCACCTGGCGCCTGGCGAGACCTGGTGGGGGTGATGTGAATCCGCGCTGGATACCGGCCGCCGCGTTGCTCCTGTTCCAACTGGGCGCCATCGTCTGGGCGCGCTACGTTCCAGCGCGATACTTCTGCTGGGCGCCGTTCGACATGCAGACGGAGTACACGGCCGAAGTCGAGGTGAACGGCCGCAAGCTGGATGCCCGCGAGATTCAGCAACGGTACCGGCGTCCGCGCAAGGGCGTTGACAACCGCAGCGTCCAGCACGTGATCGACATGTTCGAGCAGACCGAGCGGCGCTATCACGCGGGCGACGACACACGCATCCGCATCGTGTACCAGGTGAACGGACATATCGACGGAGAGTGGCGATGGCCGGAGAAATAGCGCATCCGTCGTGGAATCCGTTGCGCATGACCGGAACCGCTCTGCCGGTTCCCGTGCTGCTGATGGCGAAGATCGTGGCGCTGGCGCTGCTGCTCACCAACCACCAGCGGCTGCTGCCCGATCCGTTCCTGCCGTTTCTGGGCGCGCTGGACGCGCTGGCATTTTCCAGGACGTTCCAGTGGGCGCTGAAGGCCGTGTTCGTGACGGCGGCGCTGGCGCTGTTGTTCAATCGCGCGGTGCGGCTCAGCGCGTTGGTGCTGGGATCGTCGATCCTGCTCGCCGTGGTGGCGTCGAAAGCGTACTACGGGAACAACAAGACGATGTGCGGGATCCTGCTGTTCCTCGCCGGCCTGTGGGAACCCAAGCTGGGAACGTCTTTCCTGCGCTGGCAGTTTTCGCTGGTGTACTTCGGCGCGGGGCTGAACAAGCTGCTCGACCCCGATTGGCAAACCGGCCAGTTCTTCCATCACTGGGCGGGCGCGCGATTGCAGCAGCCGGTATATCTGGCGCTGGCGCCGTTGCTGCCGCCTCTGATGCTGGCCAAACTGTTCTGCTATTCGACCATCGCGATCGAGCTGCCGCTGGCGGCGATGTTCTTCGTCAGGCGCGCGTGGCCGTGGGCGATCTGGCTGAGTCTGCTGTTCCACGCGTCGTTGCTCGAATTCACCGGAAACACGTTCACGATGTTCTTCTACGCGATGGAGGCCGCCGTGCTGGCTTTCGTCGCGTGGCCGCGCGAGATGACGGTGATCTTCGACGGCGATTGCGGCATCTGCAACGACATCCGCCGTTGGTGGAGCCGCCTGGACTTCGACGGCGCGTATCGATGGGCTACGTTCCAGAGCG
>SXGT01472434.1_pt1 | contig 23397 bp, 23 predicted proteins | sample 3176221 | NCBI WGS metagenome assembly SXGT01 (sample SAMN11356862, study PRJNA531348) | freshwater metagenome | isolation source: freshwater sample F1-120 | place: China: Fuxian Lake, Yuxi | collected 2017-12-25
CCCACAACTGCGTGCCTTGGCCGCGTTCAAAGATCACCTGCGGTGCGCCGAATACGGGCATGAACGGACAAGATGGTCGCGCATTTAGCAGTGCGTTCGCAGTTTTGCTGTTCGCGAAAATGTGGGTTGGTGTTGTCGTCATAGCGATCGTTAGCCCCTCGAAACCATCGTGCCGACTCCGGCGTCTGTGAAAAGTTCGAGCAACAACACGTGGGCGATTCTCCCGTCCAAAATGTGAGCTTGATAAACGCCACGCTCAATTGCCGAGACGCAACTCTCAATTTTTGGGATCATTCCCCCGTCGACTGCCCCAGACGCGAGCAATGCACGCAGTTGTAATGTCGTAGCTTGACGCAACAGCGAATTCGCATCATCTTTGTTACTGCGCACGCCGGCGATATCGGTCATGTAAATCAACTTCTGTGCGCCGAGCGCCTCGGCCAGCGCACCCGCCGCCGTATCGGCGTTGATGTTGTAGGCCTGACCGGCGTTATCTGTGCCCAGCGTTGCCACGACGGGCACCTGTGATTCGGCGAGCATTTTTTTGACGATGGTCGCATCAACTTTTGTTATCTCACCGACAAAACCCAATGCTGCATCATGGGGTGTGGCAATGAACATGTTTGCGTCCTGACCAGACACCCCGACCGCTGGTGCGCCGTGTTGGTTGATCGCCGACACCAACTGCGGGTTCACCGTGCCGAGCAGCACCATGCTGACGATTTCCATAGTTTCAGCGTCGGTAACTCGAAGTCCATTGTGAAAAGTGGGCTTCTTGCCAAGTCGCTCCATCATCGCCGAGATCTGCGGCCCACCGCCGTGCACGACTACTGGCTTGAATCCGACAGCGTGCAGCAACGCGATGTCCTGAGCAAACGCAGCCAGCGCGTCGTCGCTATTCGCACCCGCGATGGCGTTGCCACCATATTTAACAACCACTGTTTTGCCGGCAAATTTTTGAATATACGGCAATGCTTCGATCAACAAATTTGCCACTGCGGCAGAGTCGACCACCGACTGGTCGATTGCCGTGCGTCGGTCTGTCTTCATGGGTACATACCCACCCTGCTCAAACCAAAAGTTTCATCGAGGCCAAGGGCGACATTGGCCGCTTGCACAGCGCCACCCGCCGCGCCTTTGGTCAGGTTGTCAATTGCCGACAACACGACGACATAGCCGGTTCGCTCATCGAACCTCGCAGAAATGTGCACCGAATTCGAACCCAGCGTCGCTTTTGTCGACGGTGATGCGGGTCGCACCGCAACAAACGGTTCGCGAGCATATGCTCGACTCAAAACTGCGAGCAGCGAAGCCGTGCTTGTTTTCGAAGCATCGACGGGTCTGGCATAACAAGTCGCAAGAATGCCGCGATTCATCGGTGCAAGATGTGGAGTGAACAAGATTTGCGCCCCCGTAACTTGCTCTATTTCTGGTGTGTGGCGGTGATCAAGCAATCCATATGCGGTGAAGTCTTCGTCTACGACACAAAATGAGTTGCTATTTTTGAGGGCTCGACCCGCACCCGATACGCCCGAAGCCGCGTCAACTATCACACCCGTGGTGGCGATCACTTTCGCCTTGACCAATGGCGCAAGGGCCAAACTCGCCGCCGTCACATAGCAACCTGGCGTGGCAATCAGCTTTGCCGTCTTCAACTCTTGGCGATACAACTCAGGCAAACCATAGACAGCGGCTTCTAACTCTGCAGGTTGTTGATGATCGAATCCGTACCAAGTCGGATAGAGCGTGGAATCCTTCAATCTGAAAGCCGCGCTGCAATCGACGACCACTCGAATTTTGTGGATTAGTTGCGGCACGATCTGCAGGCTGACCTCGTGCGGCAAAGCCAGAAACACGACGTCACATTTCAGGGCTTCATCCAACGAATATTCGTCAAACACCAAATTCGGATACGCAGTCGTCAAACTCGGATACAAAGTCGACGCCAACGCACCTGCTTGCGAGTCGCCAGTGGCGTAAACAACCTCAAACTCGGGGTGCGCCGCACAAAGCCTGAGCAGTTCTACACCGACATAGCCGGACGCACCCAAAATGCCCACAGAAATCATAGGTGTATTATTATACGGCTTAATGCATATTTATGCAAGCATTGTTTTCAGGGCTTTTGCCCTGGCTCGCTCGCACTTCTTGCGAGAAGCGCAGCCTGGATAATGGTCATTTACAACCCCGAGCGATTGCATCGCGGCATACATCGTTGTCGGCCCGACAAACTTGAAACCCATCTTGCGCAGGGTCTTGGACAGCGCCTCTGAATCGGGCGTCTGACTGCGAATGTCCCTTGGCCCTGTTGGGGCCTTTCGCGACTTTCCTGTCTGATTCTCCGGGCAAAAACTCCACAAGAGCTTCGCCAACGAGCCAAACTCGTGCTGTAAATGCAAAGTCGACTTTGCATTTTGAATAGTCGCTTCGATCTTGCCCCTGTGCCTGACAATGGCCGAATTCGACATCAAGCGCTCGACATCTTTGCTCGTGAATTTTGCGACCACTTTGGGCTCAAAGTTCTTGAACGCCGCTCTAAATGCAGGCCGTTTGCGCAAGATCGTCAGCCAACTCAACCCTGATTGAAAACCCTCCAGGCAGATCTTTTCGTAGATCAATCTGTCGTCGAGTACCGGCATTCCCCACTCGTGGTCGTGGTACCGAAGATATTCAGCATCACCCGCGCACCAAATACACCGCCCGCGTTTGTCCTCGCCAACGAAAACATGCTCGGCCACTAAGAGAGTTCAATCAGTCGCGCAGTCGCGCGCCGAGTTTCTCTGCCGCATCCAAGCACCGTTGGCGAATCATGGTTACTTCGGCATCGGTCAAAGTACGGTCACTGGTCTGCAGACACAACCTGAAAGTCAAACCGCGCGAATCATCAGCAAGACCCGCGCCACGATAAACATCGAATAGTTCAAGATCAACTAGTTCGACGCCACCCGCTTGACGCAACGCCTTCATCACTGCACCAGCAGTTTGACTGTTCGGCACCGCAAAAGCCAGGTCGAAATCACTTCTCGGAAAGCGACTCACCGGCTTGGCGTTGGCAACTCGAGGTGTTTCAGACAACAGCACAGTTAGGTTAAGTTCCAAACAAGCAACGGTTGCATTGATTTGATTTTTTGCCAAAACACGTGGATCAATTTCGCCGACGCAACCTAAAATCTGTTTGCCTCGACGCAAAGTGGCGCTGCGCTTGGGATGGAAACCGGGCTCGACGCTGCCCTGATCCAGTTGCGCACCGAAACTCATGACACTCGACAACTGACTCCACCAATCAAGTGCGAGCGCGCTCGTCTCACCGACGGCGACCAGACACACAGATTCATATTCGTCCGGCAAACCATCGGCCGAATCAGCCGTGCCCGATGGGTAGACATGACCGAGTTCAAACAGCAGAATGTCTGCTGCTCGATGCGAAATGTTGTAGCTGATTGCTTGCAGCAAACCAGGTCGAAGTGAAGTGCGCAAGATGCTTTCTTCGAACACCAATGGGTTCGCCAGACGAATCGCGTTATCTTCGGTCAATCCAGTCTTGGTCAAATCGCCAGGCGCCAAAAACGGGTTCGGCATCGCCTCGCTCAAACCCATGCTCAGCACTGCGTCCCGAAGATCGCGACGCCGTTGCTGAACTGGCGACAGTCGACCGTGCATCGTGGATTGTGGCACGACTTTGCCGAGTTGGTCGTATCCGTAATGTCGAGCAACTTCTTCGACAAGATCGATCTCTGATTCGCAATCGGGTCGCCATGAAGGCACCGCGATCTTCAAACTGGGTGTCTTCGCGCCTGAAACCGACTTGGTTACAAATCCGATCCTGGTCAACATCGCCGATACGGCTTTTGTCGTAAGTTTGGTGCCCAGAACGCGATTCACCTGATCAAGTCGCAGTGCCACAACTCTTTGCTTTGCAGGCAGCATTTTTTCTTTTACATCGCTTGCACCCCCGTGCACTACCAAATTCGGGCACGACTCGCGCAACAAACCGGCGAATCGACTCACGGCATGATCGATACCATGCGGGTCGACTCCACGCTCAAAACGCATCGACGCCTCAGATCGCAAACCGAGCCGACTTGCGGTTCGCGCGATACCCGAAGCCTCGAACCACGCGGTTTCGAGTGCCACGGTTCGTGTTTGCTCGCTGATTTCGGTCGCGGCGCCGCCCATCACGCCGGCCAACCCAATCGGGTTGTCTTTACCGTCGCAAATCAAAAGGTCGGTCGTTTCAAGTGCGCGAGTTTGACCGTCGAGCGTCACCAGTGTTTCGCCAGCACGAGCGCAACGAATCTTGAAACCATTGTTTACTTTTTCGGCATCGAAGGCGTGGGTCGGCTGATTCAATTCGAGCATCACCATGTTCGACGCATCGACGACATTGTTGATCGGTCGCATGCCACAATTTGCAAGTCGCCGCACTATCCAATTCGGCGACTCACCGACGACTACACCTGACATTACTGTCATGTTGTATCGGGCGCAACGCTTTTTGTCGGCGATGGTCACCTTGATTGAGCGTGTCGCACCTTTTTTGACCTTGTCACCAATCGGTGCACCGATTTTGATTCGCAAATGAGCGGCAAGATCACGAGCAACACCGAGGTAACCGTTGCAGTCGGGTCGATTGCGCGTCACATCCAGATCAAAAACGCAATCACCTTTGATCTCGAGCGCAGAGAACACATCTTTGCCGAGTTTCAAGCCCTTTGGCAGAATCAAAATGCCGTCGGCATCGGTGGTCAAACCCAACTCGATTCCGGAACAAAGCATGCCATGACTTTCGATACCGAGTATCCCGCGCGGGGTGATCAGTCGTCCGTCCGGCATAGTCGTGCCGAGAGTTGCCAACGGAATCAGATCACCTGATTTCATGTTGAACGCCCCACACCAAACGTGCAACTCTTTGCCGTCGCCTGCATCGACATAAACACGATGAACTTTCGCCGCGTCAGGGTGACGCTCGGTTCGCAAAACTTTCGCCACAACAACGCCTTTGATCGGCGTGTCGACCCGAGTCACCGACTCGACAGCCAAACCCAGGCTTGTCATCGCTGTCGAAAGTTTCTCGACATTCGTGCCGAACGCACCAAAATCGTTCAACCACGAGTTGAGAATCTTCACTAGAACTGCCTCAAGAATCTCAGGTCGTTCGAATACATTTCACGAATATCCTCGACCTTGTGTCGTTCTTTGGCCATCCGATCGATGCCGAATCCAAATGCGAAGCCGGTGAATTCTTCGGGATCGATGCCGCCACTGATCAAAACATTCGGGTGCACCATGCCACAACCACCCAGTTCTATCCACTCACCGTCCGTACGACGAATGTCGAACTCGGCACTCGGCTCGGTGAACGGAAAAAACGACGGACGCAGGCGACTGGAAAAATCGTCGCCAAAGAATGCTTTCGTGAACGCTTCAATCGTTCCGGCCAGATGGGCAAAAGTGATGCCACGGTCGACGACCAAGCCCTCAATTTGATGGAACACCGGCATGTGCGTTGCGTCGGGGGTGTCACGGCGAAAGACGCGACCCGGCATGATCGCGTAAATCGGTGGCTTCCAAGACTTCATTACGCGAATCTGAACCGGTGAAGTATGGGTACGCAATAAAACCGAACCAGGCTCGCCGTATTCAAGAAACATCGTGTCAAATTCAGAACGCGCGGGGTGCGATTTGGGCATGTTCAACGCCTCAAAATTATTGAAGTCGGTCTCGACCTCTGGACCTTCGGCGATCTGAAAACCAAGACCAATAAAAACATCTTCAAGTCTTTGCGCCGCCTGGGTCACAATGTGGCTGTGTCCACGCCGACGTTGAGTAAGCAACTCGGTCAGGTCGAGAGATTCACGAGCGATGCGATTAGAAATTTCAAGTTCGACAAATTCGGTCGTGCACGTCTCGATCGCCGCCGAAATCAATGTCGCAGCGGCATTCAAAAGCTGGCCGATTGCGCGCTTGTCTTCGACCGACGAGAGTTTGCCCATGTCGCTTTTGAAACTGTTGAGCAGGCTTTCCTTCTTGTTTAGTTCGACGCCCAAAGCCCGCAAAGCATCCAAGTCTGGGGCGCTTTTGATCGCTTTCAATGCTGCGTCACGAGCCGTCTCGATTGCCTGGCTGATTGCGCCGACCGTATTTTGCTCAGACATCGTTACCTAACTTTAGTCGTCCGCCAGTTCTGGCTGGGGCTACTTATCGTGTTGACGCTTCGCCTCAAAACACAACAACGTCGCGGCCATCGCCACATTCAGGCTCTCACTGCGTCCAGCGTGTGCAATCGTCAGCCATCCATCCAGTTTGGTGTTCAGCGACAGTCCGTGTGACTCGTTGCCCAGAACAATTGCAACCCGCCCCGAGAGATCGGCTTGCGCAAAATCAATCGACTTTTCAAGCTGATGGCTCGAAGAACCCCAGAGTTTGAAACCAAGTTCACCGACTTGATCAAGGTTCACCGATTCATATACGGGGATGTTGAAGATCGCACCCGCTGATGCCCGCACAACTTTCGGACTGAATGCATCCACCGTGCCACTCGTTAGCACCACCCCACTTGCGCCCGCTGCCTCGGCAGAGCGCAATATCGTGCCCAAATTGCCCGGGTCAGAAATCTTGTCGACAACCACTACCCAAGCATTTTCGCTTGTTCGTAGGTCGTTGATGTCGCGATCTTGCTTCAGCGCGATCGCAATCACCGGTTGAGGGGTTGCGGTAGATGCGACTCGCTCCATCACGCCTGCTGCCAAATCGTTGACCGCACTGCCCGCACCCGAACAGGCAACGGCACCTGGCGCAACAAACTGCGATTCGATCCGCCATCCCGCACGAATTGCTTCGTCAATCAACGTGGCACCCTCGACAACGAACGCTTTTTCTTGCGCTCGTTCTGATTTATCGCTTACAAGTCTGCGCAATCGCTGAACCCGATTGCTCGTGAACGCGAGTGGCAAAAGACTCAGACGAGTGCGCCCTTTGCAGTTTCAACTAATTTGGCGAACGCCTTTTCGTCGTGCACGGCAAGGTCAGCCAAGATCTTTCGATCTACGGTGATGCCGGCTGCAGACAAACCTGCGATGAAACGGCTATAGCTCATGTCGTGAATCCGACATCCAGCATTGATCCGTTGAATCCACAGACTGCGAAACTCGCCCTTCTTCGCGCGACGGTCACGAAACGCGTATTGCCCCGAGTGCAATACCTGCTCGTTGGCCGATCGAAATGTACGACTGCGGTCCCCGTAGTAACCCTTTGCTTTTTCAAGAATTGCCCTGTGCTTTTTGCGGGCATGAACAGCACGTTTGACTCTGGCCATCTTCGTTTCCTTTCATTTAGGTTTGGGTGAAAATTTTTTTAGTTCGGCTTACCGTTCGGCAAGCAAGCGCTTGATCCGCTTCACATCGCCGGTATGCACGTCAACCGAGCCGTCAAGACGGCGCGTGCGCTCGCTTGATTTGTGCTCGAACAAATGCTGACGCATCGACTGCTGACGGCGAAGTTTGCCCGTGCCTGTTTTCTTAAATCGCTTCTTGGCTGTCTTGGATGTTTTCATCTTTGGCATTTTGTGTCTCCGTTTCGGTTGTGATATTCGAAATCTTGGTTGGTTGGACGGCGGGTTTTGCTGACGCTGGCTTCGGATTCTGGCGTTTTGCTGCTTTTTTGTCTGGTGAAAGAACCATCGACATGTTTCGTCCTTCGAGTCGATGAGGGGTGTCAACTTTGGCGATCGGACCGAGTTGCTCGATCACGGCGTCCAAAATCTTCGATCCCAATTCAGGGTGGGCCATTTCTCGTCCTCGGAACTGCAAAGTGACTTTCACCTTGTGGCCTTCGTCGAGAAACTCGAGCATGTGACGCACCTTGGTGTCAAAGTCGCCCTTGGCGATCTTCGGCTTGAACTTGACTTCCTTCATCGTGATCTGCACCGTTTTTTTGCGGGACTCCTTCAGCCTCTGGGCCTCTTCGTAGCGGAACTTTCCGTAGTCCATAATCCGACATACGGGTGGCTCTGCTAACGGAGCAACTTCAACAAGATCCAAATCGGCCCTGCGTGATCGCTCAAGTGCATCTTCGATACTGACGACTCCAACTTGTGATCCATCTGCGTCAACAAGTCGAACCTGTTTGGCTCGAATTCTCTCGTTGTAGCGCGGTTCATTAATTGGCGGTGCTATGACTGTTCACTGCTTGACAAGCGGCTGTGCCTCCTCTTATGTAATGGATAAAACCCGACGCTCAAAAGCTGACTTCGTTGCAAGGCGCGAGTCGAGGCCGGCGGTGGCCACGCCACCGCGAACAGTCGACCCAGACGCACTAAGCAACGCAGTTCCAACTTTCGAACTTCGTAAAACTTGTGGCAAGGTGGGAAACTAGTTTCCACTTTTGCTGTAGTAACCGAAAAGTTATCAACCAAAACGATTACTGAGGCATAATGGTAGCGCAAATGTCAGACAACCCCACCCCCGAACAAGAAAAGGCTATGGCCGAAGCGCGAGCCCGCCTCGCCGAAACACCTGCCAGCGTTGTGGTGGCTAATCATGTCGTCGGTCTTTACGAATTGGCGGCGATCCACCTGGGTGCCAACCCGCCCCGATTTGATGATGCTCGCCTGGCAATTGATGCACTCGCGGCAATCGTCGAAAAACTTGGCGATCGGCTCGGCGCCGACCACGGCACTTTCAAAGATGCGCTCGCCAACATCCGCTTGGTATACGTCAAACTGACCACTGCACAAGAACCTGAATAACCAAAGAATTATTCAAACATTGAGTGCTCGCTGAGCCGAGCACCGTTGATCCAGTCTTCGACCTTCATAACTGCTTTGCCTTCAGGTTGAACCACGGTCAATGAAACTGCACCATCTATGGTTGCCACGACACAACTCACGCTCGTCAAGTCGCAGATTTGTCCGGGCGATTTGCCCGTCGCCTGTATTGACGACACCTTGGCGCGCACAATCTTCAGCCGCCTGCGATTAATCGTTGTAAACGCGCCACCAACCCGCACTTGGCGAATTACTTGGATCGCCGATGTCTGCCAATTTATTTGCTGGTCGGTCGCCTTGATTTTCTTGGCGTAAACAACTTCACCGCTTTGTTCAACTCCGTCTCGGCAACCATTTTTTACAGTGAACAACAACAATTTGATCGCCACAACATTCAGTTTGAGCCTCAGCGAATCTACGTCATCAGTCTCGTCAATCTGAACCTCTTCGCGCGCGAAGACTTCACCCTCGTCGAGTCTTTCGACCACTCGCATGATGCACACGCCGGTTTTCGTATCCCCCGCCAATATCGCCCGCTCAACTGGCGCGGCAACGCGCCAGCGTGGCAGCAACGAAAAATGCACGTTGACCATCGGCACGGCACTCAATATGTCCGACTTGAACAGTTCACCGTAAGCCACGACCACACCGAGTAGGTTTTGATTTTGTTGCCCCAAGGCGATCGCATCATTTGGCGAATGCGAAACGGCGATACCCAATCTTTGCGCGGCAATTTTTACGGGACTGGCGGTGGTTTCAGCGCCTCGACCGCGACGAACATCGGGTCGCGTGACAACAAGTTGAACGTCGCAACCACTTGCGACCAAGGCCTCAAGCGGTGCCACTGCGATCTCAGGTGTGCCGAAGTAGACGATGCTGGATGCGCCAACTAACGGCGGCACGGCAAGTTCAGTCACGACAGCTTTAAGTGCGTCGCTTCGCTTTCGATCTTGTTTTCTTCGCGTCGCCGATATTCGGCGAGAGCCTGCTTTCTCTGGTCGGGAGTCATCCGTTCGAACATCAACACCCCTTGCAAGTGATCAATCTCATGTTGAAAAAGTCTCGCCAACAGTTCATCGGCCTCAATTTGAATCGTGTTTCCTTCCAGATTTGTGGCCTCAACTAGCACCAATTTCGGGCGCAACATCTCGACATACAGACCAGGAATCGACAGACAACCCTCGTCATACACCCATTCACCGCTCGATTCGATGATTTTTGGATTGATCAAAACATGTCGCGAGTCGTCGACGTCGTAGACGAACAATTGCTTTTGAACACCGATTTGAGGTGCGGCCAGACCCAGCCCTGGTGCCTGATACATCACCTCGAACATCTCGTCGGTGAGTTTGACGAGTTTGGCATCGATGTTCGTGATTTCAGCGGCACACGTCTTCAACACCGGGTCACCGAAGGTTCGAATGTCGTAACTCACCCTGACAAGACTACCGAAACTACGAATGCAAAAGATCTATTCGCCACTACACGCGCGGCGGATCTACATGAATCACTATTCGCGACTTCGCGGGTCTTTTTGCCGCCGTCAGGACATCGGTCAACTCTTGCCAACTTCGCGCGCGAACCAAACCTGACTCTGTGTCTTTAATCACCGTTTGCACAACCGACGAATATTCGAGCGTCTCGCCCAGCGAATCGAGAAATGTCTTGGTGCCCTTGCCTGAAACTTGGGCGATCGAACCGAACGGGGGAAACTTCAGCATCTGGCGTCGAGCAGAATCAGTCGCAAAATATTTTCGCAGGTCTCCGTCGAGCAAACCCTGCAGAAGTTGATTCTCTGGCGTATGAGTCTGAAAAAGAAGTCGTGGCTCACTGACTGACCTGCCTACGAGTCGTGCCGCATGGACGATCAACGTCGTAACGATTTCGCTCGCCCGATATCTTGGCGCGAGCAACTCAGAATCAATATCCAAAAACACGACCGTGTCCGCAGATTGCACGCGATGCAACACCGCCTCGGTGCCGACAAAGACGCCGCTTCGTTGGTTGATATTTTCTGAGGTCGAAGTCACCTCGACAACCGATCGATTGGCTGCAGCTTCAAGTTCTTCACGCAAGCGACTCACGCCTGGTTTGACCACCGCACAACTACCCGAACCACAGGACTGGCAGACGACCGGCCGAGACTCGCCACAGCGTGGGCAATCAAGATTTGATTGGTCGCGCTGCACGAGGGCCGCGTCACATTTTTCACAGCGCATTATGTTGCGGCACGACCCGCAAGCGATCAATCGTGCTCGTCCCTTCGTGTTGTAGACACAAACAACCTTGCGAGATTTGTCACGCAACTCTGCGATCAGCTCGGAAGAAATCAATGATCGACTCCATTGCTCGTCCTTGTTGCGATCGATCACCACGACTTTTGGCCACGGCTTTTGTGCGTCGAACACAACCCGCTCGCCTGCCCAATGGCGAGCCACAAGTGACGGAATTGGTGAAAGCAAGATGCATCGAGCGTCATTTCTCTTGGCCCGCTCAATTGCCACATCTCGCGCGTGCCAACTCGGACTGCGTTCTTCTTGCAACGTGTCATCGTGCTCGTCCACGACGATGATGCTCGAGAACTTTTCGACTGGTGCCCAGACGGCACTTCGAGTTCCGACGACAATATCTACCCCGCCCAATGCCAACGCCCAATCCTGGGGCCATTGTGCAACCGAGAAGTCGTTCGCCTTTAGTGTTGCGGCCAAAAGTTTGACGCGATTTTGCGACGGCAAGATGACGATTGTCGGCCCGTCGCAGGCAATCGCACTGACAATCGTCGCCAAATTGGTCAGGGGTGCAACAGTGATCAATCCGCTGCCGAATATCTTCAAAGACTCAACCGCCCCCGAGGCAAACTGCACGGCCCGCGGCATATACAGCGCGGATGGAACTTTTGTGATCAGCGTCTCGGGTGCCGCCGTCGAAATGAACGACCGAAGACGACCGACCCACCGCTTGTTGGCCCAATTCGCAAGATCAACTATTTCTTGAGTCACGCCCAAACCAAGAACTTTGATCACGCTGCGAATCTTGTTGACCGCCAAGCCAACGCTGGGTTCGCCTATTTCAACCACCCATCCCGCGACGTTTCGCCCGTGTAGTGGCACGCGCACACGCACACCAACTTTGACCTGATCTTTGAGAGACTCTGGCACCAAATAATCAAAAGTCTTGTCAACCCCGGTTACGTCGGGCACGACTCGCGCTACCCGAACAAAGGGCACCGCGGTTTGAATCAGAGTTTGACTGCTGCTTTGAACTCTTTGAGCCGAGACAGTTTCTCCCATGTGAAGTTGGGTTCATTGCGACCAAAGTGACCGTAGGCGGCGGTCTTTTGATAGATCGGTCGCTTGAGTTCAAGGTCGCGCAAAATTGCCGCCGGACGAAGATCGAAGATTTGTCGAACTGCTGTCTCGATCAATGCTTCATCAACCGCGTTCGTTCCGAATGTTTCAACGAAAATACTTACTGGATGAGCCATGCCGATGGCGTAGGCCACTTGCAACTCGCAACGCTTCGCGGCACCCGATGCCACAACATGCTTGGCAACCCATCGCGCCGCATAAGCAGCCGATCGGTCTACTTTTGACGGATCTTTGCCGCTGAATGCGCCACCACCATGTCGACCCATGCCGCCATAAGTATCGACAATAATTTTGCGCCCGGTCAAACCTGTGTCGGCGTGCGGTCCACCTTTTACGAACTCTCCGGTTGGATTGACGTAAACGGCGTAATCGTCTTTTGCGAACTGTGCCGGAATGACCGGGCGAATCACCTGTTCAATCAAATCGGGTCGAATGACCGTGTCACGACTTATGCCGTCAGCGTGTTGGGTCGAAATCAAAACCGTGCGCAATCGCACGGGCACACCATTTTCGTAGTCAAACGTCACTTGAGTTTTGCCGTCTGGTCGCAAATATGGAATTGCACCGGACTTGCGAACCTCTGCGAGCTTTTCTGCCATGCGGTGCGCCAACCAAATCGGAAGCGGCATTAGATCGGCGGTTTCCGTGCAGGCATAACCGAACATCATGCCCTGGTCACCAGCCCCCTGGCTGTTCAATTTGTCTTCACCGCTTTTGCCCGCACGAATCTCTTCGCTGACATCGACACCTTGTGCAATATTCGGACTTTGCTCGTCGATACTGACGATTACTCCGCAGGTGTTGCCGTCAAAACCGTAAAGCGCATTGTCGTAACCGATGCCCTTGATCACTTCGCGGGCAATTTTTGGAATATCAACGTAAGCACTGGTCGTGATCTCTCCGGCAACCACGCATAGACCCGTCGTCAGCAAAGTTTCGCAGGCGACTCGACCGTTAACATCTTCGGCCAAGATTGCGTCGAGCACCGCATCAGAAATCTGATCGGCCATCTTGTCGGGATGACCCTCGGTCACGCTTTCAGAGGTAAACGAATATTCTTTCATTGACCGAGACTACCTACTCGGCAGGTTGCTCGGTTGCCGAATCTTGCATTGCGTCAAGCTCTGCTTGTTTCTCTGCCGCGGCTGCAGCCTCGTTCTCGGCGAGCACTTCCTCGATTGTCTTGGCGACGAGTTGGATCTTTCCGCAGGCGATTTCTTCGAAACTAATCGAGAGCGGCTTGCGCGCCGTGGAACTTACTTGTGGCGGCACCATGTTGCCGAGACCATCACCAAGTTGGTTGAAGTACGAGTTAATCTCGCGTGCCCTGCGTGCCGAAAGTGTCACGAGTGAGAATTTGGAGCCGGTATGACCCATCAGCGACTCGATTGCTGGGTTCATCATCGTGTCTTCTGTCGTCACATTTGCCTCCTGGCATCAATCACAAGACGATCAAATACGGCTCGGCTTGCGGCTATTGAGTATAGCGGTGTATCTAACTCGTAGTGCGCTGTTTTCGCTCGTAGGCGATGATCCGACTCATCTCTTCGACCGTCGAGTCAAGGTCATCGTTGACGATCACGTAATCGGCAATCGCTTTGCCCACGGGTTCTTCCTCTTCGGCTTTGCGCAGGCGTTTCTCGACCTTTGGGTCCGGATCACCTCGACCGCGCAGTCGTGCCTTTTGCTCTTGGCGTGATGGTGGCAAAACAAAAAGCAACAGCGCCCTGGCGTTGATTCGTTTAACTTGTTGCGCCCCATCGACCTCGATTTCAAGAACTGTGTCGCATCCTTTGGGTGGATTTGGGGTTGGCGTGCCGTAATAATTGCCGAGAAAGTCGGTCCACTCCAAAAAGCCGTCCTGAGCGATATTGTCCTCGAAAGCTTTGCGGCTGACAAAATTGTAAGCGTCCAGCGCTTCACCCTGACGACGCTCTCTTGTCGTCCATGAACGACTCAACCAAAGTTGGGCATCACGAGCAACAAGTTTTTCGACGATCGTACTTTTGCCGACACCACCAGGACCCGAAACCACGACCACAAGTGAGGTGTGGTCGGTGCTCATTGTGCAAACTCTTTGATCAGCGCCTCACGCTGACGAGGTTCGAGACTTGAAAATCGACACTTGTGAGAAATCTTCAAAACGTCCAACCCGCTTCGGGCTCGCACCTTGCCAACGCCAGCAAACCTTTCGAGAATCTTGAGCACGTAAAGTTGATTCAGTGCCGCATTGCCGTCTGTTTTGAAAATCGAATCAATGCTGAATTTGCCTGCAGATATTTCACTGAGAATTTGGTTCATTTGCTGACGCATCGACGCAGCACCGGCAATCGCCGAATCGCGAGTCGCCGTATCTTCAGACGTCGTTGCCATTGACCTATTCTAGTTGCGCAAACATCGATTCTTTTTGTGCCAGCGCGTCCGACACTTCAGAACTTCAATCCGCCCCGGTGAGCAGCCGATGTGATCCCCGACCAGTCTGAAATGCCCCGCGCATCGGCCCACTTGGTGAGTTGTTTCAAAATCTTGAACGGTGCTTTCGGATTCGCAAATGTAGCGGTGCCCACCTGCACGGCATCGGCGCCAGCAAGCATCAATTCGACCGCCGTCTCGGCAGATGCGACTCCACCTGCACCAATTATTTTCAATTCGGGCAAGGCTGCTCGCACGTCGTAAATACATCGCACGGCAATCGGATGAATCGCCGACCCAGATAAACCTCCGCGAATATTGCCAAGAACCGGCAACCCCGTTTCAGTGTCTATCGCCATTCCAATTACCGTGTTTACCAGAGTCACTGCCTGAGCACCCGCCGACGAAACTGCGCGTGCGATGTCTACGAGTCGCGAGGTATTCGGACTCAACTTCGCCCACAATGGCAAGCCAGAAACTTGACACGCTTCGATGACTTTGGCGCTCAAGGTTGCATCGTGACTGAACATCGCATGGTCGCCACCCAGGTTCGGACACGAGAGATTGACTTCAATTGCCGCAACACGATCACGCACATCAGCCAAAATTCGCGCAACCTGAAGATAGTCGTCGATGCTGTGCCCCCAGATGCTGGCGACCACTTTTGCCTGCGCACGCTCTAGAGCGACCAAGTCATTTTCGATGAAACTTCGTACGCCACCACCTTGAAGTCCGACACTGTTGAGCATCCCTGAATCTGTCGGATGAAGTCGTGGTGCTGCGTTGCCTGGCCATTCAAAATGCGCGATCGATTTGGTGACGACGGCACCAATCTCACGCAACGGAAAATACTCGTCGAACTCGGCACCATAACCAGCGGTGCCCGATGCCGTCAAGATTGGTTGGGCAAGTTCGACTGTGCCGATCGAAATCGGGTCGCGTTTCATTGTCTGGCGTGAAATTCTTGTAGCGACTTGACCGTGAATGGCCGGTTCTGTCGCTCGATCATGCCGAGCACTGCCGCGCTTGCGGCACTCAAAGTTGTGACGACTGATACACGACAGTTGTTGGCCGCCTTACGAATTGCTTCTCCATCGCTGCGAGTGCCATAGCCACGCGGAGTATTGATCACAAGAACGATTTCTCCTGCTTCAATTAGTTTGACCGCATCGTCGACATTCTTTTCACCAGTAGAGCGCTCCGAGAACTTACTGACGATGCGAGTCACTTCGCAGCCATGATCCGTCAAATATTTGGCGGTGCCCGAAGTCGCCGCAACTTTCAAACCGAGCGAGCTCAAACCTTTGACGACTTCAACCCCGCCGCTCTTGTCTCGGTCGTTGAGCGACACGAAGACCAATCCGCTTTCGGGCAGTGTCGTGCCGGCCGCGAACTGTGCCTTGGCGAATGCCCTGGCGAATGAGTCATCAATTCCCATGACCTCACCGGTTGAACGCATCTCTGGCCCCAACGCCGTATCAACTTCAGAAAAACGATTGAAAGGTAGAACCGCTTCTTTGACCGAGACATGCTGACCCGATGCGCGCGCCGACAAAAGACCTTCTTGGCGCAACTGGCCCAGCGTCGCCCCCAACATCACCCGACTGGCGACTTTCACCAACGGCACACCCGTCGCCTTGGCGACGAACGGTACGGTGCGGCTAGCACGGGGGTTGGCTTCAATTACATAAACAGACTTTCCCGTCACTGCAAACTGCACATTGATCAGACCAATCACATCCAGAGCGCTGGCGATCTTGATGACGGTTGCCTCAATCTCATCGACTATCGACTTGGCCAGAGTCGCGGGTGGAATCGTGCAAGCCGAGTCGCCTGAGTGCACGCCTGCTTGTTCAACGTGCTCCATCACGCCGCCAATCAAAACTTCGTTGGTCGAGTCTCTGATTGCATCGACATCGACTTCTATTGCATCCTCCAAAAATCTGTCGACAAGCACGGGGCGTTCGGCCGACAGTCCACCCTCTCGTCCGAGCGAACCATCTTTGTCCATTTCAAGCATCGACTTTTGCAGATGCTGTTGATCATGCACGATTTGCATCGCCCGCCCACCCAAGACATAACTGGGTCGCACCAAAACTGGGTAGCCGATTCTGTTGGCGATCTCGATTGCCTGGTCCAAATTGCGAGCCGTACCGCCGGGGGGCTGGGCGATCGCCAGCGATTCGCAAAGGGCACTCCACTTTTCGCGATCCTCTGCGACGTCGATGCTTTGACTGTTGGTGCCGGCAATCAAGTCGCTGGGCAGTCTCGAAGCCAATTTCAGCGGTGTCTGACCACCCAGACCGACGATCACTTTTGGTGCGACACCTGATGAAACAGTCTCTGCCTCGATCACATTCATCACGTCTTCGTGAGTCAGCGGCTCGAAATAAAGTTTGTCGGACGTGTCGTAGTCGGTCGAAACAGTCTCGGGGTTGCAGTTCAGCATTATGGTTTCGAAACCCGCGTCTCGCAGCGAAAAACTGGCATGCACGCAGCAATAGTCGAATTCAATGCCCTGACCGATTCGGTTTGGGCCACTGCCCAAAATAATTACCGACTCTTTGGTCGTGGCGCGAATCTCGGACTCATCTTCATATGTCGAATAGTGATACGGAGTCAAAGCCGAAAACTCGGCGCTGCACGTATCTACGGCTTTGTACACGGGTCGAACGCCGACCTGCAACCTCGCCGCGCGAACCTCTTGCTCGCTGGTATCCCACAGCCATGCCAACTGGGCATCGGCGAAACCCATGCGTTTTGCGCGAACCCAATCCGACCTTTCCATCGCAGCCAGCGAAGTTGTCGCCAAGTACGTTCGCTCTTCGACAATCGACAGCATTTGATCCAGGAACCATGGGTCGAACTTGCACGAATCGGCGACTTTTTCAATCGATATTTTTCGTCGTAGACACTCTCCGATCTGAAAAATTCTCTCAGGGGTCGGTATCGCAATCAGATTCAACAACTCTTCGTCTGAAATGGTTTCAAAGATCTGCTCACCCGGGTCGCAATTGAGTCCGAATCGCCCGATCTCCAACGAACGCAGCACCTTTTGCAGACTCTCGGCAAATGTTCGACCGATTGCCATCGCCTCGCCGACGCTCTGCATCTGCGTGCCAAGCACACCGGATGTGCCGGGGAACTTCTCGAATGCCCATCGCGGCATCTTGACCACGACGTAGTCGATCGTCGGTTCGAAACTTGCGGGTGTTTTTTTGGTGATGTCGTTGGATATCTCGTCGAGGGTGTAGCCGACCGCAAGTTTTGCGGCGATCTTGGCGATTGGGAAACCAGTCGCTTTCGAGGCCAGTGCCGAACTTCGTGAGACTCGCGGATTCATTTCGATCACGACTTGCTCGCCTGTCGTCGGATTGACCGCAAACTGCACGTTTGATCCGCCAGTCTCAACACCCACCCGACGAATGCAGGCGAATGCGGCATCCCGCATCTTTTGATATTCGACATCCGAGAGCGTCATTGCTGGCGCAACCGTGATCGAGTCACCGGTATGCACGCCCATTGCATCGACATTTTCGATCGAACAAATGATCACGCAGTTGTCGTTGCGATCACGCATCACTTCGAGTTCGTATTCTTTCCAACCGACGATTGAAGTTTCAATCAACACTTCAGAAATAGGGCTTGCGGCGAGACCGTTTTTGACTACCGACTTGAACTCTTCTGGTGTGTGAGCTATGCCAGTGCCGCGCCCGCCCAAAATATATGCGGGACGAATAATCACGGGCAGACCGATTTCTTTCAAAATCTTTTGCGCCTCTGGCAACGTATGGGCGATGCCCGACAGCGGCACATTCAAACCAATTTCGATCATCGCCTGTTTGAATTTGCCACGATCTTCGGCCGTTGCGATCGCCTCGGCATTTGCGCCGATCAGTTCGGGGGTTCCCGGCACACCGACTTTGCCCCGCGCGAACAAGTCCATTGCCAGATTGAGCGCGGTCTGCCCACCCAATGTTGGCAATACTGCGTCAGGCTTCTCGCGCTCGATTATTTTTTCGATGAAGTCGGGGGTTAGCGGCTCGATATACGTTCGGTCCGCAAAATCAGGATCGGTCATAATCGTCGCCGGATTTGAATTGGCGAGAATCACGCGATAACCCTCTGCCCGCAAGACTCGACACGCTTGGGTCCCCGAGTAGTCGAACTCGCATGCCTGACCGATGACTATTGGTCCGGATCCCAGAACCAAAATTGATTTGATGTCGTTTCGTCTTGGCATTACTTGGCTTCCATGCGGGCGACGAATTCGGCGAACAAATAACGACTGTCATGCGGACCTGGTCCGGCTTCGGGATGATATTGCACGCTGAAAGCGTTCGCCCCGAGCACCCTCATGCCTTCATTCGTATTGTCATTGAGGTTGACATGAGTGACTTCTGCTTTAGTCGCCAATGAGTCGGCATCAACGCAAAAATTATGGTTCTGGCTGGTGATCTCGACCGTATTAGTCGCCAGATTGCGCACGGGGTGATTAGCACCGTGATGTCCGAAGGGCAACTTAAAAGTTTTACCACCAAGCGCCAGGGCCATCAACTGGTGACCCAGACAAATGCCGAACATCGCCACGCCAGTACCCAGTAATTCGCGAATCGTTGCGGGTGCTCCGTGCGCCATTTGAGGATCCCCCGGTCCGTTTGAGAGAAATATTCCGTTCGGCGACAACGCCATCACGTCGCTGGCGCTCGTGGTCGCCGGCACAACATGCACGGTTGCAAACTCACCCAGACAATTCAACATCGTCGTTTTGATCCCGAAGTCGAAAGCGACGACCTTCAACCTGCCCGAACCATGAATAAAACTCTTGGTGGTCGTTACTTGGGCGATCAAATTTCTGCCGGTAGTGCCCTTTTCGCTCAAAGCAGCCTTGCGCAACTCAGACTCAGTAGCCGTGCCGAATGCTCCCGGCATCGCCCCGGATTCGCGCAACACCCGGGTCAATTTGCGCGTGTCGATACCGGCGATTCCCGAAACTTGGTGTTGCTTCAAAAATGAATCCAGCGAATCATTGCTGCGCCAATTGCTGCGACGACGAGAAAGTTCACGAACGATAACCCCGCGTGCGAAAACTCTTGCCGACTCGTTGTCTGTTGCCGCCGTGCCGTAGTTGCCTATATGAGGCGTGGTAAAAGTAATTATCTGACCGGCGTACGAAGGATCAGTTAAAATTTCTTGATATCCCGAAAGGCCCGTGTGAAACACGACTTCACCTCGGGAGATTACAGGCGCCGACAGTTCGGAGGAACCGGTGCCGATCGCTTCTCCCTCAAAAACTGTGCCGTCTTTCAAAACGAGTGCCGCTGGTTTGATGTTGCGTGTCATCTTCGTGCTTGACCGTCAATCACCGTTGGCGAACCGTTGAAAATTGTGTGACGAACTCTTCCGCGTAACGTGCGCCCCAAATATGGCGTATTCACACTTTTGCTGGCGAGACGGTTGATGTCGATGCTCCAAGTTAGTTCAGGATCAAATACGCAGAGGTTCGCTTTATTGCCCACCGCCACATCGCAACCATGGGTTTTGTCGATGCGTGCAATTTTTGCTGGGTTCCAGCTCATCAACGCAACAATGTCTCGAATCTCGCATCCTCCCTCGGCCAGCACCACTCCGAGTGCCGTCTCAAGACCCAGCATTCCTGGTGGGGCCATATCCAGAGACATTTCTTTATCGCGACGCGGGTGCGGTGCGTGATCGGTTGCAATCGCATCGATCGTGCCGTCCAGCAGACCGGCTTTCAACGCCTGAATATCGCCCGCCGAACGCAAAGGCGGATTTACCTTGAACACCGGATTGTACGAGCTGAGCAGTTCCTCGGTCAGCGACAAGTGATGCGGCGTCACCTCGGCTGTTACCGGCAAACCGTCTCGTTTGCCCGCTCGCACCAACTCGACGCTTCGCTTTGTTGAAAGATGCAAAAAGTGCATCGATGCACCCGTGATTCGCACCAGTTCGATATCACGAAAGACCATCAACTCTTCGGCGATCGCCGGCCAACCAGGCAAACCCAAATCGGTGCAACATCGACACTCGTTCATCACCGCGCCCTTGGTTAGTTCGGCGACTTCACAATGTTGGGCCAGTGTCACTCCAAGACCCTTGGCGTATTCGAGTGCGCGACGCATCAATGCAGCATCTTGAACTCCGTTTCCGTCGTCGGTAAAAAATGTCACTCCCGCCTGGGCCAATTCGGCCATCGGCGCAAGCGATTCGCCGTTGCGTCCAAGTGTGATGCATCCACTCGGCACCACATCGACTAGACCCGCACGCTTTCCTTGCTCGCGCACAAAGTCGATCACGGCGACCGAATCTTGTGGCGGATCAGTGTTCGGCATCGCCACCAGCGCCGTGTACCCGCCGAGTGCTCCGGCACGACTGCCAGTCTCAATTGTCTCTGCTTCTTCTTTACCTGGTTCGCGCAAGTGCGCATGCAGATCAACAAAGCCGCTACAAACAATGCAACCTGATGCGTCCAGTTGAGTGTCGCCTTTGAGATTTTTACCGACTTCGGCTACTAATCCATCGCTGATTCGCACATCGGCCACGAATTGCGACGTGCGATTGATGATCGTTCCGTTTTTGATCACAATCGATTCGCTCATGCTTGGCCTCCGAGGTTTGATCCGCTGCCTAGAAGTTCAAACAGCACGGCCATGCGCACGGACACCCCGTTGGCGACTTGGCGATGAATCAACGAATTCTTTACGTCCGAGGGATCAATTTGCATTTCGACACCACGATTCATCGGTCCAGGGTGCATCACGATGGCGTTTGATCGCAGACCCAACACGCGCTTTTGCGTCAAACCATATTGCTCGCTGTATTCGCGCAGAGTTGGCACGTGTCCTTGGGCCATGCGTTCGCTTTGTAGACGCAACATATACAACACATCGCTCTCGGCAAGCACCTCGTCGAGATCGTGCGAAACGTCAACTGGCCAGTGTGAAATATCAGGCGGCAACAAAGTCGGCGGGGCAACCAGGGTGACTTTGGCCCCCAACATCGAGAACGCTTGAATGTTGCTTCGTGCTACCCGCGAGTGTTTGATGTCGCCGACTATCGTCACTTTCATTCCCGAAAAGTTTTGTGCATGAGTCGCCTCGCGAATCGTGTAGCAATCTACAAGTGCCTGCGTTGGGTGCTGATGCGCACCGTCCCCTGCATTGATTATCGAGGCGGTTGTCCAAGCGCTGATCTGCCATGGAATGCCCACCGACTTGTGTCTGACGACGAATGCATCGACACCCATGTCGGTGATCGTCGCCACGGTGTCGCGCAGCGACTCGCCTTTGTTGACGCTTGAAGTCGAGACATTAAACGTCATCGTGTCGGCAGACAGTCTCTTGGCCGCCGTCTCAAAACTCAGCCGCGTGCGTGTCGAATCTTCGAAGAACAAACTGGCCACGGTGCGTCCACGTAGCGCGGGTACCTTCGGTACCGGTCGTTGATTGATCTCGGCCATATGATCGGTCAACTGCAGCAATTTATTCAGTCCATCTAGTCCAAGTTCATCTATCGAACGCAAATGCTTCATGATTTTGCATCCACGAACGGAGTGACAAAAACACCCTGGCTTGTCACTGACACTTCGTCACCACGATGGGTTGGCAGGTTCTTGCCAATAAAATCTGGGCGAATCGGCAATTCGCGATGTCCGCGGTCGACCAGCACTGCAAGTTGCACTGCCCGTGGTCGACCGTAGTTATTCAAGCCTTCCATTGCCGCCCTGACCGTACGACCCGTGAATAGCACGTCATCCACGACGACGACCGTCGCCCCCGACAAGTCAAATGGAATGCTGCTGATCGCCCCGAGTGAAACCGGTCGCAAACCAATGTCGTCTCGGTGCAGACTGACATCCAATGCACCGACCGGCACCGCGACGGACTTTTCAATCTGGTTGATTTGCGCGGCTATCTCTTCGGCGATCCATGTGCCGCCACGTTGCAGACCGACTATCGCCAACCCTTCAACGCCATGATTGCGCTCAATTATTTCGTGGGCGATTCTCACAATCGCGCGACGCACATCGGCCGCAGTCATCGCTTCGCGCGACGAAACCTCGTTCGCAGACTTTCCCATGTTCACTCCTCCGTTTGAGTCTCACAGGACTCTTTTTACGGTTGTTGACTTGATTAATTTTCGGACCTCAATATATCACCCTGCCCGCACTGCCCTGTCATTTAGGTCTTCTTGAACACGACCCACCACGAATTCGCAAAAGTGATTTCAAAGTTCGGCGAAACCTCTGACCAAATTTGCGCCATCTGGTCGTCCATGCTCTTGGGTAAGACCACGTACTCGATCTCGTCTGCGAACGGCAATACATCGCCAACTGCAAATGCATCAAGTCCGTAAAGCGCCCTGCGAAACGGAACTGGGAAAGCATAAATTCGCTCTCTGCGAGCCAAATGCGCGGTCAGTGGATGGTACGCACTCACCACCGCACTTGACGGAACTTTGCTCAACGCCTCTCGAGCAGCGGAAACTGATTCAAGTCCAGATCCGTTGTATGAAATCTGGGTGCGGCCTCCGAATAGCGGCGACCACATAAACGCCGAAAACAAACTCGTAACGGCACAAACTCCGACCAGAGACTTGCGAAACTTCCGCGGAAGTCGGCCTATCGCATACACGGTGCCGAAAACCAAAATTGGCACGACTACGAACGAATAGTGATATTCAACATGAAACTGATACCAAAAAGTGCTGACTATATTTACCCCCACAACCAAAACTGCGATTGCTGCAACTTCAGGGAAGGCAAAAAAAATCATCGCCGTTGGCAAGGCCAACTGCAACAAGTAATATGGCCGAGATTCGCTGACAAGGTAA
>SXGT01834678.1_pt1 | contig 23397 bp, 14 predicted proteins | sample 3176221 | NCBI WGS metagenome assembly SXGT01 (sample SAMN11356862, study PRJNA531348) | freshwater metagenome | isolation source: freshwater sample F1-120 | place: China: Fuxian Lake, Yuxi | collected 2017-12-25
ATCCAGCCCTCGATCTCGCGGACGACCTGGGCGGGCACACCGCCGGTCCGGTGGTGGAGCAGGTGGGCGCCGTCCTCGACCAGGTGCAGGAACGCATCCGGGCCCGCGAACAGCGGACGGAGCGCGTCGGGGCCGAGCGCGACCAGGCGCTCGGCCGCGCCGGGGAAACGCCCGATCCGGATCACGCACCCGGCCCCCTCGGCGGCCGCCCGTTCGACCAGCCGCCGCGACCACAGGTCGAGGGCGGAGGGGTCGTCGCACAACAGCACGGTGCCCGCGCGCAGGGCGGTGGCGAGTCGGTCGTAGGCGCGCGACAGGGCGCCGGCGTCGGCGCCGACGGGTCCCAGGACCGCCGTGAAGGCCGCGAGCGCGAGGTCGCCCGCGGGGCGGAGGGTCACCACCGGCGTGCCGACCGCGCGCAGGTGGGCGGCCAGCTCCTCGAGCAGGCGGGAGGCGCCCATGCCGGGCACGGTGTCGACCTCGATTGCCGCGCCGCGCCGGGCGGCGGCGCCCAGGCGCGCGAGGAGCGCTTCGCGCCCGACGAAGGGGACCACCACCCGCGGCGGCAACGCTTCGCCGAGGACCAGGGCCAGGGCCTCGGCGACGGTGCGCGCGGAGTCGGGACGCCGGGTCGGCTCGGCCTGCAAGAGGCGCTGCACGAGCTCGTCGAGCGCGTCGGGCACCCCGTCGATGCGGGGCCACGAACGGGTGCGCGCGCCGCCGTGCAGCAGCGCACGAACGGCGCTCCCGTCGTCGAAGTCGCTGCGCCCGCTGAGCGCTTCGTGGAGCATCACGCCAACCGCGTACAGGTCGCTCTTGGCGTCGGCCACCTGCCCCCGGAGCTGCTCGGGTGCGAGGTAGCGCAGGGTGCCGACGATGCCGCCGTCCTCGGTGACCGTCTCGGCGAGGTCTTCGCCGCGTGCGAGCCCGAAGTCGAGGAGCACCACGCGGCCGTTCGCGTCGACGTTGACGTTTCCCGGCTTCAGGTCGCGGTGCACCACCCGCAGGGTGTGGACGCGGGCCAGGGTCTCGCACATCGCGAGCGCCCGGCGGACGACCAGCCGCCAGTCCCCCTCGACGCCGGGCCCGGGGAAGGGGGCGCCCTCCAAGAGCTCCATGACGATGTACGGCTCGCCGTGCACCTCGCCGGTGTCGATGAGGCGCACCACGCCCGGAATCTGCAGGCGGCGGAGCGCGGCGATCTCGCGGCGGACGCGCGCGAGGTGGGCGGTGCTGTACACGGGGATCTGCTTGAGGGCGACCCGCTCGCCGGTGTCGGTGTCCACCGCGCGCCACACGCGGCCGGCGCCGCCGACGCCGCACACCGTGAGCAGCTCGAAGCGCTGGTCGTGGAGGGGCGGGCGCGCGGTCGGTGGGTCGTCGCCTTCGTTCACGGTGTGCCGATCCAGGCGACGGAGCCCTGGGGGATGCCGTCGTAGTACACCGAGTACCGCAGCATGAGCGAGCGCGCGGAGGCGCGCCAACCCACGGTGGCGCCGGGGGCCGGCGCGGCGAGGCTGACCGTCTGTCCGGGCGCGAGCACGAACCGCTTCACCGGGCCCCCGTGCAGGGCGGTCAGTCCGCGATGATGGACCCCGCCGTACCCGAGGCTGGGGACGACCACGACCTCGACCGGTTGGGCGCGGGGGTTGAGCAGCTCGGCCGGCGGCAGCGCGGGCAGGAGCAGGCTCGCGGCGGGGAACTTCACCGGCGGGACGAACTTGAACATCCACGTCTGGCGCAAGATGACGTTGTTGTCGTGGGGCACCAGCCGCTCCACGCCGACCGGCTGCGTGGCGCCGAAGTGCTGGGTGTTCGCACGGTCGGACGGGTTGTCGACCACGCCGAGGTACGCGTAGAACGTGCTCGCCTTGGGCACCCAGGCGAACGGGCCGACGACGACGTCGGCTGCGCCGGGCACCAGCGCCGGGTGCGACTTGACCCCGACCGGGTGGAAGTCGGTCGGCCATTGGGTGCCGAACGCCGCCTTCCGTACGTAGGTCGTGACCGTGCCGGCCGGCGAGGTGGTCGAGCCGCGGTTGCGCAGCCGCACGTACAGGTAGTTGGGCACGCCCGCGACGGGCGCCTGGGTGGTGAGCAGGCCGTCCGCGGCGTTGCGGTTCCAGATGGCGGTGTCGTGGCTCCAGCTCGAGGTGTACGGGTAGGCGCCGTCGCGCGCGTCGGGGAAGTACACGTCGACCGTCGGCGGGTGACCCTCGACCTCGTACGGCGTGGCCATGCTCAGCGGCGATTGGTACGCGCCCTGCTTCTCGAAGGCCCAGCGGATCACCTTGTTGTAGGCCCCGCCCGTCCACCCCTGCGTGGTCCAGTCGTCCAGGTCCGCGACCTGCATCGTGTCGGCGAAGGCCTGGGCATGGTCCGGGCGCGTACCCGGCGTGAGCTTGGCGATGGCCTGGAGCGTGAGCCACGCCGTCGTGCGCGCGGCGAGCTTGCGCGCAGCGCTGTTCGCGTCGCCGCCCAACGCCCGGTACAGGCGGAACAGCGTGCTCGACGCCTTCTGCTCCTGGCCGTAGTCGCCGTGCTTGGTGGCCCCGTTGATCCACTTGCCGTCGCCCCACCCCCACGCGTTCCCCAAGGAAGGGGCGCGGTCGTGGCGTCGTGCGCCGGGGTTGGTGTCGAAGTCGCTCGGCGACGGCGCGGGAAAGCTGAACGGGAACGTCTGGAAGTCGGTGTGGACCGGCCACTCCGCGTCGGCGTAGATCACCGCGAACGCGTCGCCGAAGCTGTGGGTGAAGAAGTTGGTGTAGAGCGGGCGATGGTCGGCGATGTGGTTGTAGAGCACCACGTGGCCGAAGACCTCGTGGTAGGCGATCCGCCGATCGACCGCTTCGGACAGGCCGACCGTGGGCCCGAACTCGACCGCCTTCGCCGAGTTGTACCCGGCGCCCCACGGGGTCGTGGTGGCGCCCGCCGACACGGACACCTCCAGCGGCCCGGCCTGGTTGGGCAGGTACGCGGCCACGCCGAAGCCGAGGTCGTCGAGCTGGGAGAGCGCGTGATCGACGTGCCAGAAGGCGTGGACGGCGGCGCCCTCGGCGGTGGCCACCCCGTATGCCCAGGTGTCGGGCGGGGTGCTCGGCCCGGGCGCCCCCTTCACCGCGACCCGCGCGTTGGCGAGGTCGCCGGTGGTCGGCACGCCGGTCACCAGGCCCGTGAGCGCATCCAACGTGGAGGCGGTGGCGGTCTTGGTCAGGCCGGCCCCGGTGGTGGCTGGGTCCCAGTTCCACACCTTCAGGTCGGCGACCCCCGCGGCGATCGCGTGGTCCGCGTACAGCACGAGGTCCTGCGCACGGACGCGGACACGGCGGTACCCCGACCCCGGCTCGAGCAGGTGCACGTCGATGCACACGGCGCGGCCGAGGTTCTCGCCGCTCGGCAACGCGGACCGCGCGACCCCCACCGTCGCGCCGAGCACGTCGCCGCCGGGCGCGAGCGCGACACCGGCCGCGGCGAGCGTTCCCGCGGGATCGGCCATGCGTGCCGCGATGAGCTCGGGGTCGACGAGGGGGGCCGTCGCTTCGGCGCTGCGCCCGTCCCGCACGCCCATGCCGTGCACTTCGTTGCCGCGGACGCGCAGCCACACCACGAGGTCCTCGTCGTGGCGCGGGAGGCCCTGCTCCCGCCACTCGAAGACCACCGTGACGCCGGTGAAGTAGGTCTTGACCTCCCGATGGCGCAGGCACAGGCCGGCGCCGGGGTCGTGGCCGCCCTCGGCGGCAGTGGCGGCGCCGGGCAGCGCCCCCGCGGGAAGTCCCAGCGTGCCCTCGAGCGTCGTGAGCCACGCGAGCGCCGCCTCGACCGGCGCGCACGCCTCGAGCGGGACGGGCGCGGCGGGGGTGTAGGCCGGCGTGGGCGGGGTGAGCATGAATCCTCCCCGCGCAAGCTATCGCCTCAGCCGTTCTTGCGTTCGAACTCCTGCATGAACGCCACGAGCGCGTCGACGCTGTCCTGCCCGAGCGCGTTGTAGAGGCTCGCCCGGATGCCGCCCACCGACCGGTGCCCCTTGAGACCGTCCAGCGTGGCGGCCTTGGCCTCCTTCACGAACTTCTCCTCCAGCGCTTCGTCCGGCAGGCGCCAGGTGACGTTCATCACGCTGCGGCTCTGGACCTCGGCGTGCGGCCGCCAGAAGCCGGTGCGGTCGAGCTCGCCGTAGAGCGTGCCCGCCTTCTGGCGGTTGCGCGCGATCGCGCCCTCGAGGCCGCCGTTGGCCTCCATCCACGCGAAGACCCGGTCGATGACGTAGATGCCCACACAGTTGGGCGTGTTGTACATCGAGCCGTCCTTGGCGTGGACCTTGTAGTCCAACATCGCTGGGAGCCCATCCGGCACCCGCGACATCGCCCACGGCGAGAGGATGACCACCGTGACCCCGCTCGGCCCCAGGTTCTTCTGCGCGCCGGCGTACACGAGGTCGTGCGCCGCGATGTCGACCGGGACGCCCGCGATGTCGGAGCTGAGGTCGGCCACGAGGGGGTGGCCCTGGGCGTCGGGCCGATGGTGGTACTCGGTGCCGTAGATGGTGTTGTTGCTGGTGTAGTGCAGGTACACCGCCCCGTCGCGGACGGTGTACTCGCCGTTCTGGGGCACCCGCTTGAAGTGGTTCGGCGCGTCGTCCCAGATGGCCTTGGCGTCCCCGATGCGCTTGGCCTCCTTGATCGCCTTCTGCGCCCACGTGCCCGTGACGAGGTAGTCGGCCTGCTCGCCGGGCCGCAGCAGGTTGAGCGCGGTCATGTAGAACTGGAGCGAAGCGCCGCCCTGCAGGAACAGGACGGTGTAGTCGTCGGGCACACCCAGCACCCGCCGCGTGCGGGCCACCGCACCGTCGACGACCGCCTGGTAGGTCTTGCTGCGGTGGCTGATCTCCATCAGGCCGATGCCGGAGCCGTTCAGATCGAGCAGGTTGTCGCGGAGCTCCTCGACCACCGACACGGGGAGCACGGCGGGGCCGGCGGAGAAGTTGTGCAGACGGGCCATGGGCTACTCCGTGAGCGCGACGCAGGACGCCGCGAAGATGTGGGGGTCGGACTGGATGCGGGCGAGGGCGTCGGCAGGCACCGCCCCCTTCACGGCGATGCGCGCGATGGCCGCTTCGCCGCCGGAGAAGATGATGTTCTGCATGTCCTGCACGTTGAGGTGGGCTTCGCGCAGCACGCCGAGCACGTGCGCGAGCACCCCGACGCGGTCGGCGTGGCGGACGACCAGCAGGTGGTCGGCCGCGGTGCGCGCGGCGAGGTTGACACAGTTCGGGATCTGACCGCCGTCGCGGTACGCGCCGACGATGCGGACACACTCGGCGCCCACCGCTTCTTCGGCTTCGTCGGTGCTCGCGCCGATGTGGTGGGTGCCGTACACCGCGGGGTGATCGCACAGCGGATGGGCGAACTCCGCCTGCGCGGCGGTGGGTTCGTCCGGGAACACGTCGAGGCCCACGCGGAGCTTCTTCTCGTCGATGGCGCGCGCCAGGGCCGCGTGGTCGACCACCTCGGCCCGCGCAGTGTTCACGAAAATGGCACCGGACCGCATCGCCGCGAAGACGCTCTCGCCGATGCGCCCGCGCGTCTCCTTCGCCAGGGCGAGGTGCACGCTCACCACGTCGGCGCCCGCGACGGCCGCTTCCGGCGAGGCGGCGCGGGCCACACCGAGGGCGGCGGCCGCTGCGTCGGTGAGGCTGCGGCTCCACGCCACCCCCTGCATGCCGAGCGCCTGTGCGCGCCGAATGAACTCCTGGCCGATCTGGCCGACGCCGAGCACCGCCACCCGGCGGCCGTTGAGCCCGCGCGCGGCGCCGAAGGTCTTCTTGTCCCACCGGTGGGCGCGCAGCGCGGCCACGTTGTCGGGAATCCGCCGGTCGCACGCGATCAACAGCCCGATGGCGAGCTCGGCCACTGCGATGGCGTTCTTGCCCGGACAGTTCGCGACATACACCCCGCGCGCCGACGCGGTGGCCAGGTCGATGGTGTTGACCCCCGCCCCCGCGCGGATGACCAACGACAACGACCGGCCGGCGCCGATGTCGGCGGCGGTGACCTTGGTGCTGCGGACGATGAGCACCTCCGGGTCGAGCTCGGCGATGCGCGCGGTGAGCGCCGCCTCCTTCGCGGTCGTGTCGATCGTCACGCTCCCGCCGAGGTCCTGGAGGCGTCCGGCGACGAAGGGGGCGAGCTTGTCCGCGATCAGGATGCGCACGGGGGGTCCTCCGGGTGCGGGAAGGGAGCGGCAACGTATCCGGGGCGCCGGCCCGCTGCGCCACCCCCGCCGAGACCTACCAATTCCGCCTACGATCGCGTCGTCAGCGCGCTTTGCGCGACATGCGGGCGCATCCGAGGCGTGGTATTCTCGCCGTCAGTGGAAGTACGTACCGCCGAAAAAGCGAAGTCCAAGGCCGCGGGAGCGGAGGGTGACAACCCCGATGCGGCCGGGGTAGAAGCCGCGGAGATGGCCCACGTCGTGCTCGCGGACGGTGACGAGTCCATGCGCCGCAGCGTGGCGCGCATCCTGCGCGCCGCGGGTCACGTGGTCGACGCGGTCGCGCTCGGCGCCGAGGCGCTCGATCGCCTGGCGGCCCACCGGGTCGACGTGCTGGTGGTGTCCGACGAGCTCGGCACCGCCGAGGCGCTCGAGCTCCTCGCCCGCGCGCGCCACGGCCACCCGAGCGTGATGCGGGTGCTCCTCCACGCGCCGACGATGGTCGAAGGCCCCCGGGCGGTCGCCGCGGGCCTCGCGCATCGTGCGCTGCGCCGTCCGTTCCAGGCCGAGCAGCTCGAGGCCGAAATCCGCAGCCTCGAGGAGACCGTGGCGCACGTCCGCCACGCGGTGAGCCTCGCCGGCGACGTCGAAGCGCACGGCCGGCTCTTCCAGGAGTGTGTCGACGGCGAGCTCCTCTCCTTGGCCATCCAGCCCATCGTGCGCGTGGGCTCGCGCACGCCGGTCGCGGCCGAGCTCCTCCTCCGGTCCACCCACGCCGAGCTGGCGGGGCCGCTCTCGGTGCTCGACGCGGTGGAGCGCTGCCACCGGGTGCTCGACCTCGGCGCGGTGGTGAACCGGCTCGCGGCGCGCTGGATGGAGCGCCTCCCCGCCGGGCTGAGCGTGTTCGTCAACACCCACCCCGCCCAGTTCGCCGACCGCCACGCGGTCGAGAGCTTCGCCGCGATCGAGCCCTGGGCCGACCGCGTGGTGCTCGAAATCACCGAGCGGGCGCCGATCGTCGACTTCGAAGGTGCAGAAGCCGCGCTCCAAGAGCTCACACGGCGCGGCTTCCGCATCGCGGTGGACGACATCGGGAGCGGCTACAACAGCCTGTCGGTGCTCGCCGAGCTCAACCCGGCGTTCATCAAGGCGGACATGTCGATCGTCCGCAACGTGGACCGGGAACCGCGCAAGCAGCGCCTCCTGCAGTTGTTGGCCAACTTCGCGGGCGCCACGAGCGCCGAGCTCATCGCCGAGGGCGTCGAGACCGCCGAAGAGCTGGTCGCGGCCGAACGGTGCGGTGCGCACTATCTCCAAGGTTATTTCCTCGGCCGGCCCACGCCGGAGTGGTCGCCCCTGGCCGTCGACGGGTAGGGGCGGGGCGCCACGCCGCGACCGTCCCGAAGGCGGCAGGGTCCGGCGCGTGGCGCGGGGCGCGCGGCGGGGTCTCCGCGCTTCGGGACGGTCCCGGCGCGCCCCCCTGAAGGGTCGCCCCCCTCAGCGCGTCGTGAGGTCGCTCCACGCGGTCGGCGTCGTGGTGCCGTCGCGGGGCAGCCGCACGCGGAACGTGGTGCCGCGGCCAGGCTCGGTGTCGAGCTGGATCTCGCCGCCCATGTCGTCATAGACGATGCGGTGGACCAGCGCGAGGCCGAGGCCGAGGCCTTCGCCGGCGCCGCGCGTGGTGAAGAACGGGTCCCACAGCCGGTCGCGGTGCTCGGGCGCGATGCCGCTCCCTTCGTCGCGGACCTCGACGGTCACGGTCTGCGCGTCGCTCCAGGTGCGGACCCACACGCGCGCCGGCGCCGTCGACGCCTGTGCCGCGTTGGAGACGAGGTTGCGCACCACCGCGCCCACGCCGACCGGGCTGCCGAGCACGGTGCCGTCGGCGGCGAGCGCGAGGTCGACCTGGAGCGCCGCGGGCCGTTCGCCCTCGACCATGCGCACCGCCGCGCGCACCTCGGCGTCCACGTCGACGGCCACCCGGGCGTGGCCACCGCGCGCGAACGACTGGAGCCCGTTGACGATGTGGACGATGCGTTCGCCCCCTTCGACCACCCGATCCAGGGCGTCCTCGACGGCGGCGAGCTCGCGCGCCACGTCGTCGGGGGCACCCTCGGCGAGGCGGCGCACCCGTCCGCGGGAGGGGCGGGCGAAGTTGAGGAGGAAGTTCACGGGGTTCTTCACCTCGTGGGCGATGCTGCCGGCGAGCTGGCCCACCGCGGCGAGCTTCTCGGTGCGCAGCGCCCGCACCTGGGCGACCCGCAGCTCGTCGAGCGCCCGCGCCAACGAGACGTTGGCGGCGGCGAGGGAGGTCTGCGCGCTGCGCAGGGCCACGAAGTTGCGGACGCGGGCGCGCAGCTCGCGCACGGAGAACGGCTTGGTGAGAAAGTCGCTGGCGCCGAGCTCCAGGGTCTCGTCGCGCACCTCGGCGTCGCCGTGGGCGGTGAGCAGGAGCACCGGCAGGTGGCGCAGCTCGGGATCGGCCCGGATGGCGGCGACGAGGCCGCGCCCGTCGACCTCGGGCATCATCATGTCGCTCACGACGCACAGCGGGGCTTCGCGGGCGAGCAGGCTCAGGGCGTGGGCCCCGTCGGTGGCCTCCGCGACGCGGTACTCGTCGGCGAGGGAGGTGGCGACGAACTGGCGGAGGCGGACGTTGTCCTCGACGACCATCACCAACGGGCGGCCGTCCGGCGGAGGCACCTCGGCCACCGGGCCGCCGGCGTCGCGTTGCGACAGCTCGGCTTCGAAGTCGAGCGCGAGCTGACCGGTGCGGAGGGTGTTCGCCGCTTCGACCGCGCCTTCGGCGCGGGGCAGGCGCACCACGAAGACCGAACCCTGCCCCGGCGCGGACTCCAGCCGCACCGTGCCGCCGTGCTGTTCGACGTGCTCCTTGACCAGGGCGAGGCCGAGCCCCGAGCCGCGTGCGGCCCCGCTGCTGGTGGTGTGGCCGAAGCGGGTGAACAGGTCGGCCTGCTCGTCGAGCGGGATGCCCGGGCCGGTGTCGGCGACGCGCAACGTCACGTCGGTCGGGTCGGCGCGGAGCGAGACGTGCACGACGCCGCCGCGGGGCGTGAACTTGAGCGCGTTGGTGAGGAGGTTGAACACCACCTGCTCGAGCACGCCGGGGTCGCCGGTGACCGGCGCCTTCGGGTCGTGCTCCACCGTGAGGGCCACCGCCTGCCGCTCGGCGAAGGGCTGGGCGGCGGCGACGACCTGCCGGACCACCGTCGCGAGGTCGAGGCCCTGGTTCCGGATCGGGCGCCGGCCCGAGTCCAGCCGCGCGAGGTCCACGAGGTCCTCGATGCGCCGCGCGAGCGCGAGCATGTCGAGCTGCAGCGCTTCGAGGGTCGGCCGCAGCGCCGCGGGCAGGTCGGGCGTCGCGAGCAGCGCGGCGAGCGGCGACAGGGCCAGGGTCAGCGGCGTGCGCAGCTCGTGCGACACGTGGGCGAAGAAGCGGCTCTTGGCCTCGTCCACCTCGCGGAGGCGCTCGTTGGCGACGATGAGGTCGGCCGAGCGCATCTCCAACGACCACGCGAGCTCGAACCGGCGCCGCCGCTCCCGGTACAACGACCACGAGCTGATCGTGGAGACCGCGGCGGTGACGACGACGAAGAAGGTGTTGTTGGTGAACGCGGCGGGGTCCGACGGCCCGCCGTGGGTGCCCACCGGCAAGAGGAAGCTCGCGATGAGCACGCCGTTGACCGCCGCGGTGTGCACCGGGTGCCACGGGAAGAGCACGCCATTGAACAACATCGCGAGGTCCAACCCCGCGTAGTAGGGCGAGACGCCGGGATCGATCCACGCCACCATCGCCGACACCGGGAGCGCCGCGGAGAGCAGCGCCAGGTAGCCGAGCGCCAGCACCGCACGGCGGCCCACCACCGTCCACGTCATCGCGACCACCACCGCGAGCGCGGCCGACGCGAGGAGCCGCCAGCCCAGGAACATGCTCGCTTCGGCGGGGACCGCGATCCGGTCGAGCACGTAGAACATCGGGACCACGAAGACGCCGAGGCTCGCGGCGAGCCGGAGGCTCGGCACCATCTCGACGAGCACGTCGGCGCGGAACGCGGCCCCGACCCCGCCCCCGTGGACGTCGTGCCGGGCGCCGTCGCCGCCGCGCGCCTCAGGCATCTCGTCGGGCCGTGAGCACCAACGCCAGCGGCGGCTCCCCGAAGCTGCCCTCCACCGACTCGATGCGGAAGCCGTGCGCGCGGACCTGGCGTTCCAGCTCTTCGCGCTCGTGGAAGCGGAAGCGCCCGTCCACCTCGAACTCCAGGAGCGTCGCGGCGCGGTTGAGGTAGTCGCGGAGCGCGCTCCCGAGGCGCGCTGCGCCCCACCCCTCGACGAGCTTGGTGTCGCCGCGCTCGAGCTTCTCGCGGAGACGCGAGACGGCCCCGCTCATGTCGACGTCCGGGCGGAGTGTGGACAGCACCAGTCGCCCGCCCGGGCGGAGGATGCGGTGCACCTCTTCGAGCAGGGGCCCCGGCTCGGAGACGTACGGCAGGACCAGCGACAGGAGCACGGCGTCGGCGCTCGCCTTTGCGAAGGGCAGGTTCGGCACGTCGCGCAGCGTCAGGTCGGCGGTCTGGAACTGGATGGGCGGCGGCGACACGCCGACCTCGGCGGCGGCGGCGGCCACGTTGCGGCGGGCGCGGTCCAACGCTTCGGGGACGAGGTCGAGCGCGTCGATCCGCAGCTCGCTCGCGGTGGTCCCGAGCGCGCGGACCACGGTGGCGACGGCGTTCCCGGTGCCGCAGCCCAGGTCGACGAGGCGTTGTCCGGGCTGGAGCGCGAGCCGCTCCACCTGCAAGCCCATGAGCTGCGCGTACTCGTCGGTGAGCGCGAGCAGGTCGAAGCCGAACGGGTTCTCGCGGTTGCCCAGCAGGTAGTCGCGCCAGTAGGCGACCGCGTCGAACGGCCGCTCCCGGAGCCGCGCACGCTCGGCCTTGTGGGTGCTGTCGAGCACCCACGGCGAGGGGGTGCGACCCGCCACGTCTCGACCCGCGAGGCCCTTCGCGACGCGCTCGGCGACCAGCCGGAAGGTCGCGAGCGCCTCGTGGCTCGCCCGAACGAAGTGCCCCGTCGGGACACGGATGAGCTCGCGGGGGCCGGGCGCGGGCACGCTGAGGATGTCCTCGACCCGATGGGCGTTGACCCAGTAGTCGTAGAGCCCGGAGATCCAGGTCACCGGCTGGGTGATGCGCGCCATGTCGGCGCGGGCGTCCTCGAGGTCGGCAAAACCGCCGTCGACGAGGTCCTCGCAGTGGCGGTCGGCGTCGACGATGTGCCCCTGGATGAGCCGGATGCCGAGGCGTTCGCCGCGCTTCTTCATGCCGACGAGGTCGACGCCGCCGTTGCCGTTGCGGATCGTGTCCCGCGCGTCGGCGGCGCCCATGGCGGCGATCCACGCGTCGACGCCTGCACCGCCGCCCGCGAGGTACCGACGGGTGCACACCGACGCCAACGAGAAGCTGACCACCGCCGTACGCAGGCGCACCCCCCCGAAGCGCTCGGCCACCCGCCGCACGGTGAGCGCGAGGTCGGCCATCGCCTGCGTCTGGGTGTAGTGCAACATCGCGGCTTCGGGCGCGGCCGACGCGTCGTCACGCCACGACTCGCCCACGTGATTGGTGCCGTCCCACCGCAGGACGAGCACCGGCAACCGCGCGACGCGGAAGGTCTCGACCAGCGTCAGCGCCAGGGCGCACGGCATCTCCTTGGTGCGGCCGTACGGCGGGGGCACGAGCACCACGTGCAGCTCGGCCGGCGGGCGGTCGAGGTCGACGTTGGTGTTGACCAGGTGCACCAGCGGGCGGCCCTGGTCGTCGGACATGACCCAGGGCGTCGCGGCGGCGCGGTCGCCGAAGCCGAACCGGCTCAGCGTCGCGCCCCACGCGTACTCCGCGCGGGCGAGGCCCTGGGCCAGGGCGCCGCCGGGGCCGACGGTCAGTCGCGACTCGGTGACGAGCAGCTCCGCGCGGGGGAGGGTCCGCTCCAGCCCGAGGATCTCTTCGTCGCCGCGCCGCTGGCGCCACGCCACCCGCAGCGGTTGGAGCGTGCGGCGGCCCTGCGCGGTGACCAGCTCCGCCCCCTCCAGGACCGACTCGACGAGCAGGCCGCGCACCTCGTCGGTCGCGGCGGCGAGCAGGAGGCCGTTGGCGTCGAGTTGGAGCACACGCGCCTGCCCGCGGCGCCCCGCGGCCGGGAACTCGAGCGTGGCGCCGCGCAGCTCCTCCCGCTCCAACCGCCGGCGTTCGGGCAGGAAGAAGCGCTCGGGCAGCATGACCGTGGCCACGAGCCCCGACCGGCTCTCGACGACCGTGTCGGCGAGGTAGGTCGCCCCGCCGCGGGGGAGGGCGAGGAAGACCGGGTCGAACTCGGCGAGCGCGGCGGCGTGGTCCAACAGGACGGTGAGGCGGCTGTTGTGGGGGTCGACGGCGGCGAGGCGCGCCCCCAGCGGGGGGGCGCCCGGGCCGCGGTGGAGTTGGAACGGGGTCCCGCCGAGCTCCATCGGGCGGAGCACCTCCCGGGTGCCGTCGAGCTCGCCGATCGGCTTGAGGTTGGACGGCACGCCCAGCAGGCGCGCCTCCATGGCCTGCAGGCGGCGCTCCTCGGTCTGGTGGGTGACGTACGCCAGGAGCTCCGAGCGGGTGCGCCGGTCGGACGGGTCGAAGTGCACGCCGATGCCGTGCGGGCGCCGGTACACGTGGCGGAACGCGAGCTCGAGGGGTCGATCTTCGCCGGGAATCCACAGGACGCCGCGCTCCGCGTCGGCGACGGACGCCCCCGCGACGAACATGCCGTTGACCGACAGGTTCAGGACCCGTTCACGATCGTGCTTTCCTGCCTCCAGACGCAGCAGGGTGCGCCGACGCGGGTTGGTCCGCTTCGGCACCAACGGACCGGCCACTACAGGCCCCGGCGCATCGTGGGCAGGACGATCGCGACCTCGCCCGCGAGGGACTCGGTCGTGTCGAGCCGGCCGCCGTGTTGGCGTGCCACCGCCGCCACCACGGCGAGGCCGAGGCCGCAGCCGCCCGTCTCGCTGTAGAACAGCTCCGCGGCGCGCGTGGCCGGGAAGCCGTACCCGTCGTTCACCGCGAGGCGGACGCCGCCGGTCTGTTCGCGGATGGTCACCCGGATCACCCGGGGGCCGGGCCGGGCGGTCACCGCCTGCACGGCGTTGGCGAGCAGGGCCACGAGCGCCTCGACCAGGCGGTCGCGCGCGCCGGTGAGGATGGGGGCGCTGCCCTCGACCTCGACGACCACGCCGCCCTGCTCCAGGCGCGGCCGCATCGCCGCGATCGCGGTGTTGGCCAGCGCCCGCGCATCGAGGGTGGACCAGCTCGAGGAGTGGCGGTTGGCGACCCGGGCGGCGTTGTTCCGGAGCAGCTCGAGGCGGCGCACCACCTCGTCCACCTCGGGCTGGCCGGCCACCCGGCGCAGGCGCTCGGCGAGGTCGCCCGCTTCGAACTGCAGCGCCGCCGCCACGTGGTCGGGGGGGTGGCCCTGCTCGGTCGCGGACAACAGCAGCCGGCGGAGCTCGGCCTCCTGGACGTGGCGCGCCAACGCGAGCCGGATGTCCTGGGCCATGGCGTCGGCGTCCCACGGCTTGGCGATGTACCGGAACAACACTCCACGGTTGACGGCGTCCATCAACAGCGGCACGTCGGTGTGCGCGGTGAGCAGCACGCGGACCACCTGCGGCTGCTCCTCGGCGACCAGGGCGAGGAGGTCCAGGCCGAGCATGCCCGGCATGCGGTGGTCGGCGATGACCACGGCGACGCGCTCGCTCCGCAAGATCTCCAGCGCCCGTGCGGCATCCGGGGCGAAGCGGAACTCGAACAGCTCTGCGAAGTTGTACTCGAAAACCTGCAGGTTGAGCGGCTCGTCGTCCACGACAAGCACAACCCCGCTCCGCGGGGGACGGCCCGACCTGGCCTCGCCGTTCGACATCTACGTCCTGTAGACGAGAAAGGATATCAGAATCGGCCTTGCGCGGTCAAGCCCGCGTGGTAGCCGACCGCGACCGCGTCGGGAGCGTCCTGGATGAGGAGCGTGACGCCCTGGTGTGTTCCAAGGCCGAACCCCGGCGACAGGTCCCACATGAATCCCGGGCCGGTGCGGAGTCCCAGATCACCGCGGGTGCCATACAGAATGAGCTGGGTGTTGGTGAACGCCTTCCCCCGCGTGTCCTTCTGCAGGTAGTAGCGCAGGCCGAGGCCGAGCTGGGCGGTGACCTTGCCGTCCTTGGGGCCGACCGGGCTCACGCTCAGCGTGATCTCCGGCTCCAGCGCCCCTCCCCAGTTGTGCGCGATGGCGAGCTCGCCGAAGAGGCCGTACTGCGGGCCCCCGTCGACGTCGGCGATGACGAACGCCACCTCGACGCCCGGCGTGAACCGCGCGCACCACTGGCCGTTGTGCAACAGGCCCGGGTGCAGCTCGCGCGTGACGGCGACGATGTCCTCCTTGCGCAGCACGATCTCCGAGTTGTCGCTGAGGCGGATGCGGTACACGTCGCCCCGCTCCAGGATGCGGCCGCGCCACCGCGAGCCGGCCTGGGTGACGATCACGTCCTGGTAGCGCCGGTTCACCCGGGGGCTGAGCTGGAAGGCGTCGGTAGCGTGGGCGGGAGCGAGCACGAACGTCAGCGCGGTGGCCAGGAGCATCGGGGGGAGCCTCGCGGGGGCCGTAATCGTCGCGGCGCCCGACCGCCCGCGGGGTTCAGCGCGGGCGCCGTCCGCGCACCGCCGTCGCGAGGCAGAATCCCAGGACCGCGCCCGCGCCCGTGCCCGCGCACCCGGCGCCGCCCGGGTCGGCCTCGACCACGTCGATCCGCAGCACGTCGAACGTGGTCGCGCCGTCGAGCGTCGAGGCGAGCGAGACGTAGACGGTCCCCGCCTCGTCCCCACACCGCAACGTCGTGGTGGCCGCGGCCGCGTCGTCCAGCTCGCCGCCGTCCGCGGTCCACGCGGCAACCGCCCCGGCCGGCAGGGTCGCGGTCAGCACGACCGTGGCCCCCGGGGCGCACACGTCGGGGCTCGCCGCCGCGACCGCGCCCGTCGTGGTGGTCTCGCAGGCGGTGTAGACGCCGTCGCAGTCGCGGTCCACGCCGTCGCACACGTCCCAGGCCGCGGGGTGCACGGTGTCGTCGGCGTCGTCGCAGTCGCCGACGAGCTCGCTGTAGCCGTCGCCGTCGTCGTCGCGGCGGGTGGTGCCTTCGTCGGCCTCGCCGTCGCAGTCGTCGTCGGCCTGGTTGGCGAGCTCGGGGGCGCCGGGGCCGACGGCGCTGTCGTGGTCGTTGCAGTCGCCTTCGGCCTCGGTGGTGCCGTCGCGGTCGTTGTCGGCCTCCGGGGCGCCGTCGTCGACGGTGCCGTCGCAGTCGTCGTCCACCCCGTCGAGGTCCTCGTGCGCGCCGGGGTACACGTCGGCGTCGTCGTCGTCGCAGTCGCCCTCGTCGGGGCCCCAGCGGTCGCCGTCGCCGTCGACGGCGGCGGGCGCCCCGATGCGCACCGGCACCGCGTCGAACTCGGTGAAGAACTCCCAGTCCAGCGCCGACACGCGGAAGGTCTCGGGGCCCGCGATCAGCTCGTCGGCGCCGATGTCGTACTCGACGACGCCGTCGTCGTCGGGGGCCACGCCCTGCGCCAGCGTGAGCCGTTGCGCGGCGCTCCAGATGGTGATGAAGATGCCGGAGGCCGGGGCCTGGTCGTCGGCGAGCGCGAAGTGGAGGGTCAACTTCTCGCCCTCGGCGAACTCGGCGCCCGGCTCGGGCGCGAGGAGCTCGACCGTCGGCGGCTGACTCCAGGTGTCGGGGACGAACCGGAAGGCCGACGACGCCGACGCCACGCCGCCGTCGGCGCCGAACCGGAGGGTGCACACCTCGGGGTCGGGGTCGTATGGGGTGTGCTGTACGGTCAGGCTCACGCTCGCGCCTGCGGCCAACACGCTCCCCGCGGTCGGGGCGCCCACGACCTCCCAGGCCGGCGAACACCCGAGGTCGGCGGCGCCCACCGTCACGTCGGTGTCGCCCGGGTTGGACAACGTGAGCGCCAGCTCGGTGGCGACGCCGTCGGGCCACCGCCACGTCGAGGTCAGCTCGGGGGGATCGAGGACCAGGCGGCCGGCTCGGGCCGCGGTGGCGGTGCCGGTCACCACGACCTCGGCCGTCGGCTCGGCCGGGTCGCCCCCGGTGCCGCCGTCGGCTGCCCGTTCGCTGCGCACCCGCACCGCCCCGATCGCCGCGCCCGGGGTGGTCGGCGCCCAGGTGAGCGTGACCGGGAGGGCGCAACCGACGGGCAGCGCGAGGCGGTCGCCCCCCGCCGGAGCGCCGTCGGCGCACAGCTCGGCGTCGCCCGCCGCCGCCTCGACCACCGTCGCACACGCGGGCGTGGTCCAGTGCACGCACGCCTCCGCCAACGTGGTCTCGATGCCGACGTCGCCCGCTTCTTCGCCGAGCACCAGCGACGCGCCCGCTTCGCCGCCATTCTCGACGGTCACCGCCGCGGTGGCGAACCCCCCGGCGTCGGCGACGAGCTCGACGGTGTCGGTGTCGAGCGCCAGGACGGGGGAGACGACCGTCGGGGTCGTGCTGCAAGCGAATGCAAGCCAGATCATGTCGCAATGTGCGCGCTCCGGCGCCCGCCCGCAACGGGGGATACGATCGTGGCCATGAAGCGCTCCGCGCCGGGGCCGTTCCGTGCCGACCAGCTCCGCTCGGGCGACCCGTACGAGCTCAGCAACGGGCACGCGATCCGCGTCTCGCCCACGGGTGGCCAGGGTTCAGATCGCACGTTGGATCGAAGCTGCGGTGCGGCGGGAGCGACCCCCCGGCTGACCACGGGACGTCTGGGTTTGGGGGGCCGCGCCGCGACCGTCCCGAAGGCGGCACATCCGCCGCGCGGCCCGCGGCGCCCGGCAGGCCCTCCGCGCTTCGGAACGGTCGCGGGGCGCCGCCCGACGTTGACTTGACAGGTCGTGGGGTGCCGTGGTCTGCTCCCCGCTCGCCCTGCCACTGGAGGTTGTATGGGATTCTTCGACTCCATCAAGAAAGCGACCGGTCTCGGTCTGAACGCCGAGGAGCACTACACCCGCGCGTGGGAGAAGTCCGTCCTCCTCGGCGCTGCGAAGTACGGCGAGGCCGTGGCGCTGTTTCAGGCGGCAGCGGCCAAGGCCGACGAGGCCGGCGACCCTGCGTTGGCCCAGCGGGCACGCGCAAACGCCCACCTCTACGGGTTCGTGGCGACCGGAAAGGCCGAACACCTGGTCAAGCTCCGCGAGCAGCTCGACGGACTCGAGCAGATCGAGCAGGTCGGGTCGCGAAACGAGGCCATCTCGGCGGCAGACCTCGCGGCCGAGCTTGACGCACGGCTCACCGAGGCGGCCGCGACCGGAGTCTCGGAGCGGGACCACGCGGCGCGGGTGAAGGCCCACGGTGCGGCGGCTTCGGCCTTCAAGCGCATCTTCGCCAACCCGTTGCTCACGTATCGGTACCACTCGCCCGATCAGCACAAGGAGTCGGCGCAGTCCCGCTACTTCCTCCACGAGGGGCTCGCGGCCTGGCATGCCGCAAATGTCGCAGCCGGTCGCGACCCGGACGCGGCCAGTGGCGAGCTGTCGCGCGCGATGCAGCACTTCAACCAGGCGGGCGACGAGAGCTGGTCGCAGCGCACCAACGGCTGGTCGGTGAAGCTGAAGAAGCGCAGGACGTGCTGGGTGTGTCATCGCGAATTCCAGGGTGAAGACCTTCACTTCGAGACTGTTTCTGCGGAAGTTACTCCGTACGCGCTGGCGGTGATCGCCCATCTCGGCCAGGACGTCCACTCGCTCGATCCGGCCCAGCAACAGGCCGTGCTGTGCGCCCCGTGCGCTTCGGTGGTCCGCGGGTTGGCCGACATCATCGCGCAGCGACGCACCGAGGAGCTCCGCTCGGAGATGAACGTGAAGTTCGGGCAGATGGTGGAGGCGATCACCGACCTGCAGGGCGCCGTGCGTACGCTCGCCAGCCGCATCTCGTCCCTCGAAAGCGTCGCCCATCGCCACTAGGGGGTACCGTGGAAGTCACTCAGATTCTCTGTCCGAGCTGCCACGGTGCGCAGACGGCGGCCACCAGCGGGAACCACGAGTGCGAGTACTGCCTGGTGCCGTTCACCGTGGTGGACGCGCGCCGGGAGGAACAGCGCCAGAAGACCCAGGACGAGGGTTGGCTCAACCAGCGCCTCGGCGGGAGCGTCGGTGGCGCGGGCGTCGACGCCGCCAGCCGCGCGTTCATCTTCCGTCAGCGGCTCCTCCCCGACCTGCGTCGGGACGTGGATCGTGCGATGGAGGGCTTCACCAACTACCGTCAGCACGCGTTGGTGCTGCCGCCGGTGCCGGTGCCACCGCCCAAGACCCAGTCCCGGAACCCGCTGCTGGACCAGCGCGACACCGTCCTCGGGCTGTCCGGGCTGCGCGGGCGCCTCGGCAACGACGCCATCCTGGGATTCGCGATGGGGCAGGAGGATCAGGCCGCGTTGCAGGCCATGGAGCGGCGGATGGCCGACGTGGTGCACCTCTCCACCGTGGCCGACGCCGGCGCACGGCGCGACGAGGTCGGGTACGCCGCCGCCCGGCGAAACCTGGAGGCGCTGATCGTCGAGCTGGACGAGTCCCTGGCCGCCGAGACCGGCGACGCCGCGCTCACCGGCTTCCTCGGCGCGCTCCGGTCCCGGTACGCCGCGATGGCGGAGTTCGCCCGAGTTTGCGAGAGCGTGTGTGCCGAGAACAGCGTGGCAGGATCCGAGCTGGCCGGCCGGCTGGACGTGATCGCGGAGCAGCTCGCCGCGGCGGCGGGCGCGCTCCAGGACTCGACCTATGACGCCACCCAGACCATGCCCTGCGTCGTGGGCATGCAGGTCGAGGGCGCGGCGCTGCGGGTGTTCGCTCGGTGGTTGCGCGCGTACGACGTCGTCACGGCACGGTCGTTGACGCCCTTCCCGGAGTTTTTGCGCGACATCGAGGCCTTGTGCACGGGGGCTGCGACCGGGCCGGAGGCCAAGGCCGACCTGCTCGAAGCCACCGCCGAGGCGATCCGTACCATTCGCGGCGAGCGCGACGTGCCGGTGCTCACTGACTTCGGCTGGGTCGGCGGCTGGACCGAAGCGGGGCGCGCGAAGAAGACCTGGGGGTTGTTCGGGAACGAGGAGACGGTCCAGGGGAGTGTGCAGTTCCTGGCCCCCGTCTGGGTGGCCGACGTCGGGTTCTCGGCCGCGACCGGAGCGGTCTTCAAAGAGGGTGTCGAAGCTCGCGTCGTCGCGATCGTGGACGCCTGCGCGCCCGAGCCCGGGCGGGTCACCTTCCTCGACGGAGCGCAGGCGCCGGTGGCCGACGCGTTGGCCCACCCGGGCCGCCTCGCGGGCGGCGACGTGGCCTTGCCGCGCAGCACCGCCGCTGCCGCGGCAGGGGCGTTCACCCAGGCCGCCAAGGGGCGACAGAACATGCTCAACGCCCGAGTGCAGGTCCGGGGGCTGGCCTGGCTGCCTGCCGCCGTGGTGCAGTTCAGCTCGCCCAAGGGCGAACGCACCGCCATCGCGTGCCTGGGCGGGGCGGTGACCCTGACCGACGCCGCCGTGCGGCAGGTTCAGGTCACGCGGCAGATCGTCCAGCGGTTCGGGTAGGAGGCACACATGGGAATCGGATCCTGGCTGCTCGAGCTCGGCGTGCGTGCGGAGGCTGTCGCGGGACAGGTCGCCGTGCGGACGGGCGCGATGCCGCTACAGTGGCCGGTGGGCGCCGGCGGCCTCGTGTGGCGGCTGCCCACCGACCCCCACAAGCGCGCGAGCCTGTTCTCGGCGTCGCAGACGATCGTCGTCAACGAGGGAGAGGTGGCCGTCGTGCTCGCGGACGGTCAGTCCAACGGCGCCTTGCCTCCGGGCCGGTACGTGTTCGAAAAGCAGCGCGTCGTGGGCTCGCTGGACATCGTCTGGATCAAGACCGCCCAGCAGGCGCTGAAGTGGGGGATCGGCAACGTCTCCTCATCCGACGGGATCCAGGTTGGCGCCACGGGCCAGATGTACCTTCGGGTCGCCGACGGCGTTCGGTTCAACGCCGAAGTGGTGAAAGGGGCGACCGCCCTCGGGGAGATCGATCTACAGCGGCTGGTGGTCCCGCGGGTGCAAGGGGTGCTGCGGCCGGTCTTCGCCGCGTGGCCCGCGGTGCGCTTGCAGGCCGAGCGCGACGTCTTCCGCGAGGAAGTGAGGGTCAGGCTGACCGACGCCCTGTCCGCGCTCGGGCTGGAGGTCGTCGACTTCGAGGTGGTCCAGGTCGACTTCCCGCCAGAGTTCAAGGCGATGTTGTCGGCGGCCACGATGAACCAGCTGGCCGGCAACGCCGCCCTGATCGACGCCCAGGTCCGCGCGCAGTCGATGCTGATCGAGGCCCAGGCCGCGGCCCAGGCGCGCCTGTCGATGGGGGCCGCCGAGGTGCACCTGCTCACGCAGATGCAGACCGCGGGGCTTGATCCCCTGCGGTTGAAGGCGCTCGAGGCGCTCAACACCTTGGCGGCGAACCCTGGACCCGGAGGCTCGTTGACGGGGGACGCCGCCCGCAGCCAGATCATCGGGCAGGTGACGGCGGCGGCGCTTGCCGGTGCGCCGATGCTCCCCCCCACGCCGCCGCCACAGCTCGCGGCTCCGGCGGCGCCGAGCTCGGCCGCTGGCGACGCCCCGGCCGACCTGGTGCGGCAGATCGACCAGCTCACCGACCGGCTCGCCCGGGGCGAGCTGAGCGAGGAGCTCTACAACAAGCTGGTCGCGCGCCTGGAGGCGCGCCTCGCGGCCGCCGGCGCCTGACCCTCACCGCACCGCGTCGTACTCCGCGGGGGTGCCGATGTCGGTCCACGCGCCGCGATGGACCACCCCGCGCACCCGACCCTCGGGCACCAACGCGCGGTACGCGGTGCGGACGATGCACTGCTCCCCGGTCGGCGGCACGAGATCGAGCACTGCGTTGTCCAGGACGTGCACGCCGGTGAAGTGCAAGGCGGGGTCGACCTCGCCGACCACCCGCTCGATGCCGGTGACCACGCCGTCGCGCAGGGCCACGCCGGGAAAGACCGGCGGCGCCTGGGGCCGCAGCGCCATGACGGCCGCCGCCGGCTCCCGCCACAGGGCCGTGAGGTCGACGTCGGCCAGGATGTCGCCGTTGACCACCACGAACCGCTCGGCGAGGCGCGACCGGGCTGCGCGGAGGCCGCCGCCGGTGCCGAGGATGGCCGGCGCCTCCACGATCACGCTCACGCCCGCCTTCCCGCGCGCCCACTCCACGATCTGTCCGGGCAGCCAGAAGGCGTTGACCAGCACCTCGTCGTGCCCGTGCGCGCGCACGTGGTCGAGCACGTGGTCGAGCATCGGCCGCCCGCGCACCGGGAGCAACGGCTTGGGCGTGGTGAGCGTGAGCGGGCGCAGGCGCGTGCCGAGTCCGGCGGCGAGGAGGAAGGCGGTGGCGGCCATGTTCGTCGCCGACCTATCTCACCCCGCGATAGGCGCCGCCTATGTCCGACCTCGCCGCCCGCGTCGAAGCGGGAGACCCCGAAGCCATCCGTGAGACCGTCGCCCGGCTCGACCGCGGCGAGCTGCGCGTCGCCGAGAAGATCGACGGCGAGTGGGTGGCCCACGCCTGGGTCAAGGCGGCCATCCTGGGCTTCTTCCGCATCTCGGCGATGGAGGTGAGCGAGGTCGGCCCGTTCGAATTCCACGACAAGATCCCGCTCAAGCGCGGCCTCGCGGCCGCCGGTGTGCGGGTGGTTCCACCGGGCGTCGTCCGGTACGGCGCCTTCGTGGAGCGCGGCGCCATCGTGATGCCCGGGTACGTCAACATCGGTGCGTGGGTCGGCCGCGGCACGAGGGTCGACACGTGGGCCACCGTCGGGAGCTGCGCGCAGATCGGCCGCAACGTCCACCTCAGCGGCGGCGTCGGCATCGGCGGGGTGCTCGAGCCGGCCGGGGCGCGGCCGGTGGTGATCGAAGACGGCGCGTTCATCGGCAGTCGGTGCATCGTGGTCGAGGGCGTGGTCGTGGAGGAGGAGGCGGTGCTCGGCGCCAACGTGGTGCTCACCAGCAGCACGCCCATCCTCGACGTCACCGGACCCCACGAGGTGCGGCACGTGGGCCGGGTGCCGGCCCGCAGCGTGGTGATCCCCGGCGTGCGCAATCGCACGTTCCCGGCGGGGGAGTACGGCCTGCCCTGCGCCCTCATCATCGGTACCCGGCAGGCGTCCACCGACAAGAAGACGTCGCTGAACCAGGCGCTCCGCGACTTCGCCGTGTCGGTGTAGGGCGGTGGCGGCGGCCCTGCAGCAGCGCCTCGTCCGCCGCACGGTGGAGCTGTGCCGGATCGCGAGCGTGACCGGCGACGAGGGCGCCATCGCCGAGCGGGTCGAGGCCATGCTCCGCGACACGCCGCTCCAGGTGCAGCGCGTGGGCCTCAGCGTGCTCGCGCGCACCGCGTCGCGGCCCGGGCGCCCGCTGGTGCTCCTGGTGGGGCACACCGACACGGTGCCCGCCAAGGCCGCCGACCGGGGCGTCCGGGTCGAGGGCGACCGCGTCTACGGGCTCGGCGCCAGCGACATGAAAGGGGGGCTCGCCGTCATGCTCGAGCTCGCGGCGGCGGTGGGCGACGGCGCGGCGCTCGGGGTCGACCTGGGCCTGGTCTTCTACGACAAGGAGGAGGGCCCGTGGGCCGACTCCGGGCTCGGGCCGGTGCTCGACGAGGTCGCGTGGTTGCGGCGTGCGGCGCTCGCGTTCTGCCTCGAACCGAGCGACAACGTCGTGCAGGTGGGCTGCCTCGGCACCCTCCACGCGAAGGTGACCTTCGTGGGGCGCGCGGCCCACTCGGCCCGCCCGTGGCAGGGCGACAACGCCATCCACCGGGCGGCGCCGCTCTTGGCGGCCCTCGCGGCGCGGGCTCCGGTCGAGGTCGACTGCGACGGGCACCCCTTCCGCGAGGTGCTCAGCGCCACGCTCGCCAGCGGCGGGAGCACGCGGAACGTCGTGCCCGACCGGTTCACGCTCAACCTCAACTTCCGGTTCGCGCCGGGCCGGTCCGACGAGAGCGCGGTGGCCGAGGTGCGCCGGTTCTGCGCCGAAGCGTGCCCGGCGAGCCCGCCCGAGGTCGAGCTCGTCGAGGTCGCCCCGAGTGGCCGCGTCG
>SXGT01209502.1_pt1 | contig 23391 bp, 16 predicted proteins | sample 3176221 | NCBI WGS metagenome assembly SXGT01 (sample SAMN11356862, study PRJNA531348) | freshwater metagenome | isolation source: freshwater sample F1-120 | place: China: Fuxian Lake, Yuxi | collected 2017-12-25
CGCCCGGGCAGGGGCCGAAGGCGAGCACGCCAGCGGCCAAGGGGCCTCCTGCCGGCGGGCTCGCGCCAGGCGTGCTCGCCGCCGGTGCGGTCGCGGCCGGTGTGCTCGCCGCCGGGGCTGTGGCGGCCGGGGCTGTGGCAGCCGGAGCTGTGGCGGCCGGAGCGATGAGGGGAGGTCAGCCGCGACCTCCCGGGGCTCCTGGTCCTGCGGGGGCGCCTCCCGGGCAGCAGAGGCCTCCCCAGGGGGGACAGAGGCCTCGGTCGCCTGGTCCCCGAGGGTATGGCCCCAGCCCCCGAGCCCCGATCTTCAGCCCCGGCCGGGGGCAGGTGTTCCACCACCATCACCACCATCCCCCGTACGATCCTGCCTACTACGCCGGGCAGCAAGGTTATCCCGGGCACTCCGAGCCCGGGTATCCCGATCCTTCGTATTCCGATCCTTCGTATTTCGAGCCCGGGTATCCCGAGCCCGTCCACTCTTCGGGGGCCTCCGATGTCGTCGATCTCGATCCGGGCGGCGCGGGTGGGGATCCTGGTTATGGCAACGACGTCTCGTGAGGCCGCTCCGCGTCCTGCTGCTCGCGAGTGACGGGCTGAGCACAGGGCACCTGACGAGGGCGCTCGCCCTGGGGAGCGCCCTCGTCAGGGTGGGGGCAGGGCGGGGCCTCCGGGTCGAGCTCCTCGTCGCGACGACGTCGGAGGCCGACGACCTGCTGCGCGCCATGGAGATCCCTGCCGTGCGGCTCCCGTCTCCCGGGATCGCCCGCGGGGCGGGCTGGTCGGACGAGGCGCGACGAGCGCTCGCCGAGGGGGTGCTGCTGGGCGTCGCCAGGGGGATGCGTCCGGATCTGCTGGTGGCCGACACCTTCCCGGCCGGTCCTCAGCTGGAGGCGCTGGCCCTGCTCGAGGCTGTGCCCAGGCGGGTGCTCGTCCGGCGATCTTTGCGCAAGGATCGCGCGCTCGATCCCAGAAGCCGGACCGGGCTGGATCTCTACCCGATGGTGGTATGCCCCGACGATCCAGGGCCGCTCGAGCCCGATCCGGCCTGTGAGGCCAGGGGCCTCGTCCGGGTCTCGCCGATCACGCTCCTGGAGCCCTCCTCGTGCTTTCCCAGGGGCGAGGCTCGCCGGCGCCTGGATCTACCCCAGGACGGCAAGCTCGTGCTCGTCAGCTGCGGAGGGGGCGGGGATCCTGGAGCCGCCGAGCTGGGAGCCGGGCTGGCGAGGACGCTCCTGGCGATCGAACCCTCCCTCATTCCCGTCATCGCCCTCGGGCCGCTCTCCGGAAAAACTCCGGGGGTCCGGGGCGCGAGGACCGTGCGGGCCTCGCCGCTCCAGCTCGATCTGGCGGCCTTCGACATGGCGATATCGACGGCCGGGTACAACTCTGCCCACGAGCTGGCGAAGGCCAGGATCCCCACCGCGCTCCTGGCCAGGGAGCGCATGTTCGACGATCAGGCGGCGAGGGCCGAGCGCTTTGCCAGGGCAGGCCTGGCCGTCGTGCTCGAGGATCCGTCCACGGAGAGCCTGGCCGACGCGCTCCGTGCGCTGGGGGATCTGCGCTGCCCCGGGCTCCCCCCGGGCGGGGCAGACGACGCCGCCTCCGCGATCTTCGAGCATATGGGGGCCTGGTGAAGATCCTCTTTCACGTGATCAACGGCGTGGGGCTGGGGCACCTCGTCCGGGCCGTGAACATCGCTCGCCAGGTGCGTGAGCTGGTGAGCCATCCTGAAATACTGATATTGACCAATGCCCACGACGTCTCGATGCTCCGGGCCGAGGGGCTGGCCTATGTGCAGCTCCCTCCCAGGCTGTCCGAGCCTCACCTGGATCCGACGCGGGCCCGAAGGGCGCTGCCCGTCCATCTGGAGCACGAGGCGCAGAGCTCGGTGATCGAGGCGTTCGGCCCCGAGCTGGTCGTGTTCGACACCCACGCCCCCCGCCCCGTGGCTGCGAGGGCCGCGGCGCTCGGGGCCAGGTGCGTGCTCGTGTTGCGCGAGCTCAGGCCCGAGGCGCTCCTGTCCTGGCTTCGCTCGCCTGCCGCCAGGCTCTTCCACCGGATCGTCTTCCCTCACGCCCCGGACGAGATCGACGTCTCCAGCGCTCCCCCGGATCTGCCTCTGGCCGTCATTGGCCCGGTGGTCCGGACGCTCCCCGGGTCTTGCAGCCCGGAGCTCCTGGCACTCACCGAGGGGCCGGGGCCGCTGATCGTGGCCGTCGCGGGGGGCGGCGGGCAGCCGCTCTGCGCCGCTCGCTACCTTCGCGCGGCGGCCGACGCTCACCTCCTGGCCAGGGCGAGGATACCGTCGCTGCGCACGCTGCTCCTCCCCGGACCCTACGCGAAGCCCCCCTCCTTTGCCGGCTTCGAGGGGCTGACCGTGGTGCGCGGCAGCCCCGATGTCGCCTCGCTGATGGAGAGAGCGTCCCTGGTGATCGCCCAGGCGGGGTACAACACGATCGCCGAGCTCCGGGTGCTCGGGAAGCCCGCCATCCTGGTCCCTGGCCACCGCAGCATGGAGGACCAGTCGGCCAGGGCGAGGCGCCTGGCCAGGATCGGCGCCGCGGTGGTGGCCAGACCCGAGGCCAGGGCGATCGCCGACAGGATCGAGGCTCTCCTGTGCGAGGAAGGAGCGCTGGGCAGGATGAGCGAGGCCCACCGGCGCTGGCCGCTCGTGCCCGCCAACCGGGCGGTGGCCGAGGCGCTCCTCAGGCCCCTGCTGGCTCCCGCTTCCGTCCGCAGGATCGCGATCGTCGCTCATGATTTCGCGCCCAGGATCGGCGGCATGGAGACCGTGGCGCACGAGGTCGCCTCCTCGCTGCTCGCCGGGGGGTACGAGGTGATCGTCTACACCACCCGAAGGCTGGGCGCGGACCTCGCTCACGGCCTGCCCCGCGGCGTGGTTCGGCCGATCTTCGACGTGGGGATCGGGGGGCGGAGGATCGACCTCGAGGGGGACCTGCTCTCGCTCCTCCCGGCTCTCCTCCGCGACGCGCCTGACGTGGTCCACCTGGCCAACGCAGGGATCTCTCCCTGGATCCCCGAGATCCAGCGGGTCTGGCCCTGCCGGGTCTCGGTCAGCGTCCACGGCAACGATCTGCTCGTCCCCTGGGTGCACCACCCCGGCGACGAGGCGTCTTACCAGGATGCCCGGTCGGAGGGGCTGGCCTCGGCCAGCGTCGTGCTGCCCGTGTCCTCGTTCTCGGCGGGTCTGGCCCTGGCCAGGGGCGCCGCTCCAGGGAGGACGAGGCCCGTCTCCAACGGGGTGGATCCGCACCGGTTCCACCCTGGAGAGCGGGACGAGCGGCTGGCGTGTCGCCTTGGCCTGGCCAAGGACCACGAGGTGCTCCTCACCGTCTCCAGGCTTGTCCCTCGCAAGGGCCACGCGACCGTGCTCCGCGCCCTCTCTCGCCTCGCCCCTTCGCGCCCTGGGCTCCGCCTGGTGATCTGCGGCGCCGGGCCTTCTCGCGCCGATCTTCTCTCGCTGGCGGGTCGCCTGGGCGTGAGGGACAGGGTGGTGCTCGCAGGCGTGATCCCGGAGGGGGAGCTGCCCTCGCTCTACCGGCTCGCCCGGATCTTCGTGCTCACCCCGGACGCTCCCAGCGGCGGCGACGTCGAGGGCTTCGGCGTCGCGTTCCTCGAGGCCGCGGCCAGCGGGCTTGCCTCGATAGGCTCCAGGAGCGGCGGCGTCCCGGAGGCCGTGCTCGAGGGGGAGACCGGCCTGCTCGTCGAGCCGGGGGACGACGCCATGCTCGCGTCGTGCCTGGCGTCCCTGCTGGACGATCCCGAGCGGACCTGTGCCATGGGGGACCGGGGGCGAGCCAGGGTCCTCCGTGAGCTGACCTGGGCGCACACCTGCTCCAGGATGCTGGACGCCTGGCGAGCCTCGGAGATCCTGTCCCCCCACCTCCTCGCCCCCTCGAGGCTGGCGAGGGCTCGAGAGCGGTGCGGCGAGAAGCTGGCCTCGAGGGAGGCGCGTCGCCGGCAGATGGCGGCCAGCCTGTCCAGGGGCAAGGGCGTCAGGCTGAGGGCGACGGGCGACGGGGCCAGGTTCCTCATGGACGCGCTCGAGGACTGCGAGGCGGCCGGGATCAAGCCCGACGTCGAGATCAAGCTGAGGCGGCTGCTCGACCCGGATTTCCTGGAGTACGGCTCCCCCAGGGTCGGGCGTATCCACGTCGTCCACAACGTGCCTTCTCCGTCGCCGGACGACGTGCAGGCGAGGGTCGAAGCGCTGGGGCCCGAGGTGCTCTCCAAGATCCACGGACTGCGGATCTTCCTCACCGAGCAGGCGCGGTCCGAGCCCATGGGGGCGCTGGTCGCGGTGCCCGAGGTCCACAGGCTGCGGCGCTCGCTCTCTCCGAGGGGGATCACGGTCTTGCCTCCGCCCGAGCTGATGCGCTACCTGTCCGAGACCCCGGCAGGAGGACCCGAGACGGCGATGGTCGAGCCGACCAACCTCTGCAACCTGGGCTGCCCCACCTGCCCCACGGGCACCGGGAAGATCGCGCCTCTCCCGGAGATGACCGTGGACCGCTTCCAGCAGGCCCTCGATCAGCTCCGGCCCAGGCTCCGCAACCTCGCGCTCTGGAACTACGGGGAGCCGATGCTGCACCGGAAGCTCCCCGAGATCATCCGGCGGGCCAAGAGCGCGGGGGTCGCCGTGGTGAAGGTCTCATCGAACGTACATTTCCTGGACGAGGCCCGGGGCAGCGCGCTGCTCGACTCCGGGCTGGACGTCCTGATCCTGAGCGTCGACGGCGCCACCCAGGAGACCTACGCCACCTTCCGCCGTGAGGGCGATTTCGCCACGGTGGCCCGATCGGTCGCATGGATATGCGAGGAGAAGAGGCGGAGAGGGCAATCCAGGCCGAGGATCGATCTCCAGTTTATCGTGATGCGCCACAACGAGCACGAGATCCCCGAGATACGCAGGCTCGCCAGGGAGTGGGGCGTGGATCGGCTCAGGATCAAGACGGTCAACGCGGGCGACGACGGGAGCCGCCACCTGATCCCGGCCTCCAGGCTCTTCTCGAGGTACGCCGAGGATCGGGTGACTCCGACCGCCTGGCACCCCTTCTGCACCATGCCCTGGGATCACGCGGTGGTGAACGTGGACGGCTCGGTCACCCCCTGCTGCTACCTCCGGCCCGACATGGGTGAAAAATTCATCATGGGCAATGTCTTCGAGACCCCGTTCCAGGAGATATGGAGGGGGAAGCGCTACCAGGAGCTCCGGGCCGCGATGCTCGAGGATCGCGGCAAGATGCCTGTCTGCGGGACCTGCCGGGGCGGGACCCACGACCTCTACGCGGCCATCGAGGAGGTCCCCCGTGGCTGAGGGCGCTCCTGGATCGATACTCTTCGAGCGGGGGACCCCGGACTCTCCGGGCGAGGCGCTGGCTGTCTACCGCCGGATCGTCGACTCCCTGAGAGGGCCCGTGGCGTCCGCGCCTGCCGGGGAGGGGCGGGTGCGCTGGAGGGTCGATCCGGCCAACCTGGGCCTGCTCTCGAGGGCGGTGGGCGAGCTCCGGGAGCGCGGGGGAGGGGGGACGGCAAAGCTGGAGGTGCAGCTCCTCGCCGAGGACCTGGCCGACGACGACACCAGGATCCCCAACGAGGGTTTCATGGTGCCCACCCTCCGCCGGCTCAGGGAGCGAGAGGGGGAGGGCCCCGAGCTCTCGCTCTCCCTGTCGGTCGGTCGCCCTTACCGTCTGCCACCTCCGGCCCTGGATCTCTCGACCAACGATCTGTGCGGCCTGCGCTGCAACATGTGCGGCAACCGAGCGTCCAGGCGAGATCCCATGAGCATGTCGCCGGACGATATCCGGACCTTGATCCGGGAGGCCGCGGAGTGGGGTATCCCGAGGGTCTCCCTGACCGGGGCCGGAGAGCCGCTCCGCGATCCAGGGATGCAGGGGTACATCGCCCTGGTGAACGAGCTCGGGATGCTGGCGACGATCACGTCCAACGGCTTTCCCATCTCCGAGCGCGTGGCCGACGAGCTGGCGGCGAGGGAGCTCTCGGTCTCCATCTCCATCCACGGAGTCACGGAGGCGACCCACGACGCGATCGTGGGGATTCCCACGGCAGGGGAGCACGCATGGAGGGCCATCCGCAGGCTGGTGGCCGCCAGGAGGCGCGCCCGGGCCACGGCGGGCCCCGGCAAGCTCTCCATCAACGTCTCCACGGTGATCCAGCGGGCCAACGTCCACGAGATCGCCGCCCTGGTCCGCAGGGCCAGGGACCTTGGCGCGGACGGGGTGAACATCCAGCCCATCAACCTCCAGCACGGCCACGTCCGCGGGGAGGCCATCGTGCGCAGGGACGACGTCCTGCTGGGGGCGAGCCTGCTCCCCTCGCCCGAGCAGCGGGAGCGGCTGGGCCGGCTCTTCGAAGAGCTCATCTCGCTGCGGCGAGAGCTGGGAAAGTTCCTCCATGCCTCCGAGGACAGGATCGAGCTGATGAGGCGCTACTTCGTCGACTCCTCCAGGGAGGCGATGGGCCTCTCCTGCCAGGTGGGAGAGCGCTTCCTGGCCGTCGATCACAGGGGAAAGATCAAGCCCTGCTACCGGCTGCCGTGGTCGGTGGGCGACGCCCGTATCTCGGGGATCCAGCGGGTCTGGAACTCGGCCGCCTATGGCCGTATCCGTCGCCAGATCGACTCCTGTCCATTGACCTGCCTGAACAACTGCTTCTTTCGAAAGGGCACATCGTGATCACCCTCTCCCGTGACGAGGCGGCTTCTGCCCGGGCAAAGGGTCCCTCCGGCCCCGTCGTATGGATAGGGGGCCCCGTCGAGGAGGGCGAGCCTGACCTCCCGTTCACCGCGCTGAGGATAGGGGTCTCCGATCCGGAGCTCGCCGCCAGGATCAGGGATCATCTCTTACGGGCGCTGGCCGAGGAGGACGCCCCGCTGGCGCCCACGGTCCGTATCTGCTCGAGGGCGGCCCTGGTCCGCCGCGAGGGGCGTATCAGGAATGCCCTGGTGATTGTCCAGGTTCGGGCCGGTAATGTCCGATATCTGGTCGAGATCGTGGGGGCCTGCCGGGAGGCGGGTTGCAGGGCGGTCCAGCTGGTCTGGGACGGGCTCTCACCCTCGCCGGCCGGGGCCGCTCCCAGGGTGTTCGCCATCCTGGAGCAGGCGCGCTCCTCGCCGGGCCTTCCTCCGGTGTTCCTGGCGCCTTCCCGCCTTCCCATGCTCCACCTCTTGCCGCCGGGGCCCGGGGCCCCACGGGGTCCCCATGCTCACCTGTGACAGGGCCTTCACGTTGCTGCTCTCGCTCGAGAAGGGCGATCTGGGCCAGGCCGGCGTTCCCCCGGCGACCCTGGCCGCCGAGCTGGCCGAGCTGGAGAAGACCGGCCTGGTGGTGAGCGCCAACCCGGGTGCCCTCCAGTTCCATCGGACGATCGAGTGGGTCTGCTCGGAGGTCGAGGTGGGACGGAGGCCGGGGGACGAGGCCAGCACCATCTCCGAGCTCCACCAGCACCTGAGCAAGCTGGAGGCGGAGCTGAAGAGCGAGGCCCACCGGTCCTTTACCAGCGCGGGGGTCCTGGAGAAGGAGCACGAAAAATGCGTCAGGCTGAGGGGAGCGCTCAGCCTTCTCTGCTCGCACTGGCTCCCGCCGGAGCTCGCCAGGGCGTCGGCGCTCGTGGCCGCGCTCCCTCCCAGGGGCTCGCCCATCTCCGTCCAGGGGTTACCCGACGTGTACTCGATCACCAGGCGAGGCGCCGACGCGCTCCGCAGGCTGAATGTCAGGTTCACCGGGAAGCCTCTCTTCGAGTTCCTCAAGGGCTTCAACAAATCCCAGCAGGCGATGGAGGCCTTCGTGAGGGACGTCAGGGTGATCCAGCAGGGGATAGGCCCTGTCCCCAAGATGAAGGAGCAGGTGATCATAGGCCTGTTGAAATCGGGTAAGCCGGCGCCCCAGGCCGTGGGCGCCTTCCAGGTCGCGCTGGGGCAGCTGGGCTACCAGTCCCAGGATCCCAAGGGGAAGATGCGCCCGCACAGGGCCGTGGCCGCGGTGCGCAACGAGAACCTGGGCTCGCCTCGCTCGCTGGAGCAGCGGCTCAGCGACATGGGGCGGGCGCTTGTCCAGGCCGGTCTTCGTCCCGATCCTTCGCTGGAGGGCGCGGCGAAATCCTTGCTGCCCTTCCCGCCCCAGGAGGGGCTCTCTCGCTTCGTCGAGATCTTCCGCCGCCTCCAGCCTCACGTCAGGACGCTGCCCGATATCTACAGGATGACCGCGAGGCTGATGTCGGCTCCTGGGACGCCCGACGAGATCGCCCGGCGAGTCCAGGCTGCCTCCTCTTACCTGGGAGCCGCGGGGGGGCCGTCCTGGGGAGGGGTGACCATGAACGCCGCGGCCCTGGCCTGCACGGTCTCCACCCTCCAGGACGTGAACCCTCTCTGCGACAAATACCTGGGTATCGTCAGGGGCCTCACCGAACAGCGCCTCTGCTCTGGCCAGGACGCCGCGGTCGTGGCGCTGGACGCGCTGTCCGCCCGAGGCACCCCCCAGGAGATCGTCGTTCTCATCCAGAAGCTGGCCATGAACATCTCGGGCGATCGCCCCGGGCTCGATGACATCAAGATAGCGGCGGCCTTCGCCAAGCGCTTCGCCTTCTGACCCCGTCGGGGGCACGCCAGCGGGCCTGTGAGGGTGCTGCGCGGGCTTCTTCGACCGTGTAGGCTCCCTCCCCATGGCCCACGAGCGCACCGCGCTCCGCTCCATCCGCATCCGTGGTTACCTTCTGTCGCGCGACGCGACGAGGCGTCTCGCGGCCAAGCGTCTCTCACAGCTCCTCGGTCGCGCTCTTCGCGGGTCACGCGACCGCGGTCCCCTCCGCGACCGGCCACGATCCGCGCGGTCGGTACGAGATGGAAGTGAGGACGAAGGCGCTCTCGTCGAGCTCGGCGCGTGAAGGCTTCTTATCGTCCGTCATGGTCTCAGTGTACGCTGGGGCTCATGCCCGTGGGTCCCCCTTGCCGCGAGGTCGTCACATGACGGTGCACCGCCGGGCGTGCCTCATCGGCGCGGGCTCCTCGGGCATCGCCGTCGTCAAGGCGCTCGTCGACGCCGGCGTCGACTTCGACTGCTTCGAGAAGAGCGACAGGGTCGGGGGGAACTGGGTCTTCGGCAACAAGAACGGGATGTCGGCCGCGTACGAGGGGCTCTACATCAACACCTCGCGCGACCGTATGCAGTACGCCGATTACCCGATGCCGAGGTCGTACCCGGATTTCCCCCACCACACCCAGATTGCCGCCTACTTCGACGATTACGTCGACCACTTCGGCCTCCGCCGCAGGATCACCTTCGAGACCTCGGTCCTCAGCGCCCGGCTCCTGGACGGCGAGCCCAGGACATGGAGCGTGCTCCTCTCGACCGGGGAGGAGCGCACCTACGACGCGCTCCTCGTGGCCAACGGCCACCACTGGGATCCCCTCTGGCCGGATCCCCTCCCTGGCTCGTTCGAGGGCCGGCAGCTGCACGCTCACGACTACAGGACGAAGGACGAGCTGCGAGGCAAGCGCGTGGTCGTCGTGGGTATGGGAAACAGCGCGATGGACATCGCGGTGGAGTCCAGCGAGGTGGCGCGCCGGACCTTCCTCTCGGCGCGCCGGGGCGTCCACGTCGTCCCCAAATACATGTTCGGCAGGCCGCTCGATCAGATCTTCACCACCCCCTTGATCCCCTGGAGGGTGCGGAGGCGGCTGGGCGAGGCGCTCCACAGGCTGGCGGTCGGTGACATGGGGCGCTACGGCCTCCCCAGACCCGACCACCGGCTGGGCGAGGCGCACCCCACCATCTCCGGGCGTATCCTGGATCGCCTCACCCACGGCGCCATAACCCCCAAGCCCGTGATCTCGAGGCTGGCAGGGGATCGGGTGGAGTTCGCCGACGGCACCTCCGAGGGGGCCGACGTCATCGTGTGGTGCACGGGCTACCGGGTGACCTTTCCCTTCTTCGATGAGGGCTTCGTCTCCGCCAGGGACAACGATCTGCCGCTCTTCTTCAGGGTCTTCCACCCTCGCCACACCGGGCTCATGTTCGTCGGCCTCCTCCAGCCGCTCGGCGCCATCATGCCGCTCGCCGAGGCGCAGGGAAAATGGATAGCGCGCTACCTCCGGGGCCAGTACGCGCTGCCCGACCGGGCCGAGATGGATCGCTCGATCGAGGGGGACAGGCGCGCCATGTTCGCTCGCTACGTCCCCTCCAGGCGCCACACGATGCAGGTCGACTTCGACGACTACCTCCGCGCCCTGGCCCGCGAGATCGCGCGCGGCCAGGGGCGCGCCACCAGGCTCCGCAGGCCCCGGGAGGGCTTCTCATGACCAGACCCATCGACGAGGCGCGTGAGGAACTCGACGTCGCGAGCCAGGTCGCGACGGTCATCAACTGCTATGCGCTCTTCGACAAGTTCTTTCCCACCTGCGGGATGCTCGACTACACCGAGGGTATCTTCCACGGCGATCCGTCGGTGCCCCTGGAGGAGGCGCAGCAAAACCAGATCCGCTACGTGCTGGACGAGGCGCAGTGCTCGGCGGGCACGCGCGTCCTGGACGTCGGCTGCGGCAACGGCGCCCTCCTCCAGGAGGCGAGGCGGCGCGGCGCCGAGGGGCTGGGCATCACCATATCCCCCGAGCAGGTCGCCCTGTGCACGGGGGAGGGGCTCGACGTGCGGCTGCTCGACTACAAGGACATCGGCGAAGAGTTCACCCACCGCTTCGACGCCGTGATCGCCAACGGGCCCGTGGAGCATTTCGTGCAAGCGAGCGACGCCGCCTCGGGCAAGGCCGACGCCATCTACCGCCACATGTTCGAGACGTTCCATCGCGTGATCGATCCCGGGTCGACGAATCGGCGGCTGATCAACACCACCATCCACTTCACTCGCCGTCCCGATCCGAGGGCGTTGCTCCGGAGCCCCCTCTGGCACCGCTGGGGCTCGAGCGAGTTCCACTACGCGTGGCTGTCCCGAAGCTTCGGCGGTTTTTATCCTGTTCTTGGCCAGCTCGAGGAGTGCGCGGCGGGCAAGTTCGAGGTGCTCAAGTGCGTCGACGGCACCCAGGACTACCACTGGACATCGGAGCATTGGCTGCGGCGCATCCGCGCGGAGCTACGCGGACGGAAGGGGCTCGAGATCCTTGCCCGAGCTCTCCCGGTGCTCGCCCGGCACCCGGTGCAGACGCTGACCATGCTGAGCACCATGCTGCTCACCGAGTCATGGAACTGGCAGTTTCGTACCGAGGATCCGCCCACCCGCCTGCTGCGTCAGACCTGGGAGTACAGCGCCTAGCACTCCTGCGAGAGTTTACTCTCGCGTCGCCTCGCGCAGACCTCACCCCCTCGCACCTACCGCGTTTTGCCGCGTGCCCCTCTCCCGCGCGACCTCTGTGGACGACGTGGCGCTGGAGAGGGGCGGTTCACATTGAGCCTTGAACGTTCGGCAGCGTCACCGCCAGCATGTTGGTGTGTCGGCCCAGCCCGCGAGCGGTGGCAGACAGGGCACCGCGGTAGCCAGCGCGCTATCGCTCGGGCTATCGCAAGACGCAGGGTGATGAACGAGTCGGCGGACGGCACGCGTGATGAGGTCGAGCGCCAGTTCGGGCGACAAAGTGAGAAACAAACGACATGGACCTACCCAGCAACCCTGGGCGAGCTCACGTGACAGCCTCGAACTCTCGCAGGAGTGCTAGCGCTGCTTGCTAACCTGGCGAAATCCTCGGTCCTTAAACATGATTGGTGCTCTAGAGCCCTCCATTCACGCCCCGCGCAAGTTGCGCATCCTGACCTGGCTTTCGCGCAGAGCGGACTATCAACCAGATGGGGATGCCGACGGTAAGCGTCGACTGCAAGATGCTGTAAACGGCAAAAATGCGAAGGTCGGAAAAGGGTAGCACCAGGGTGAGCGAGAGCCAGGCCAACACGAGGGCCAATCCGTGGATGGGTCTACGTACTTCAAGAGACAAGATGGTGATCGCCCAGAGGAGCCCGATGGTCGTGTACCCCGGGGCGAATGGACTTTGTAGGGCAGCCAAGACGAGCAATGACATCCAGGTCAAGGCCTGGGCGCGACGATCTTCATGCCGGCGTACAGCGACGACGATGGCCAGAATAACCAGTACGGCGGTGTAGACGCGGCCGACTCGACGCGCAAAAACCCAAGGGTCGCCCACCTCGAGGCCGAGTAACTGGAGCTTGAATGGAAGCCCGAAAGGCGCCATGTTCGTGAAGATGTTCAAAGGAATGTCATCGAGGAAGGCGAAGGCCTCCCCTGAGCTGATGCGGGGGAGCGTGTACGTCAGGAAGGACTGCATTGGGTTCACGCCGAGGGTCAAGATCGAGAGGGCGAGAAAGAACACTCCGAAGCCTGCTGTCCAGGCGGCGCTGCGCCAGCGGCGCTGAGCCAGAAGGACGATCCCCAGCACCCCAGGGGAAATTTTGGACAGGATCGTGAAGGCCAGCAGCGCCCCGCCCGCCGCTGGACGATCCTGCTGGAAAGCCACCATGGAGATGACGGATATCACCACCACGGCTATCTGGAAGTTGCCTATCTGGAGCGTGGCAAGGATGGGCAAACTCCCGAAGAAAATGGGGGCCAACAAGAGTATCCGATGGACGCTCGGCCCACCGATCCATCGGGCCACGACCCACAGGCCCACAGCCAACAATAGACCATTGAGTCCGAACCACATGGCGCGTTGTGCCTGGAAATCACCCTCCAGAGGGGCGAGCGGCGCCATGATGAACAAGAACGGGGGCGGGTAAGCATAATAGTCGAGAAGGAATGGGTGGGATGTACTTTCGACTCCTTCCGGGGCAGGCGGAAGTCCGTGGGCACCATGCCACCAGCGCTCCGCGTAGATATTGTCGACGCCCTGGCGGCTCAGCGTGGCGGCGTGCACGTACGCAGTGAGGCAGCTATGGGTCTCCAGGAACTTGAGACCCGGGACCGTCTGCTGATCCACCCGCGTAGGGTCGCCGATGAAGATGCTCAACCGCGCGGTCGAGGCGACCGCAGACAATGCCAGCGCCACGTAGAGCGCGGTCAGGAGCTTGTGGCGCTTGGCCAAGCCATCCAGCGCGGACGGGAGCCGGGGGGAAAGCCACCGCACCAGGAACGCAATGGCTGCGGCCACGCTCAGCAGCGTCAGAAGGCCGGGGAGGCCGAGAGACAAGCCGCCGGACGCTCCGACGGCGATCAGCCCTCCCAGAGCCAGGGAGAGAAGCGGAGCTCGACCCGGGCGGAGTCTTTGGACGACGACGATCGCACAGCTCACCGCGAGGGCCGCACCGGTGACCGCGCTGGCCTTTCCGGACGGCCCAAGGACGTACACCAGGGGACGCCACAGGCCGTGGGCAATGACGGGCGCCAGGAGGAAGGCCACCAGAGCTCCGAATGCAGGGCGTTCAACGCGGTGAGTCCAGTGGCTCCCGGGCGAGGGAGCTCCAGCGGCGCCCACGGTCTCCGGCTCGTTTCTGTGGCTGCTGCTCATGGTCGTGGATCCGAGTATAACAGACGATGCTGAAATCCAATTGCGATTCCAGCTCCAGCTCCAATCAATCCTGGAGCGTGACGGGGATCACGCCATTCACGTCACATCACTGCCGGGCGCGCCGCCGACGCGCTGAGCCTGGCTCGTCAGGGGCTCGCGGGGGCGAGCCGCGAGGTCCTGGCTGGCCGCGTGGCGCGCTCGGTCAATCTTTCTGGCGCAGCGGGGTAATGGGCCTGGATAGGAGTAGTGACAATGAGAATGACGTGGCTCGATCTGACCCGGACGTGGGGTCGCCGGACGGGCGAGCGAGACGGGCGGATGGAGGATCTGATGATGAAGCGAAAATGTTACAACAGCGCCTCTGCGCTGGCCACGGCGGCCGGGATCTTCGTGATTTCAGGCTGCTCCTCGAGCACCTCGTCGACGGCAGACTCTGGCGCCTCCACGACGGTGGACTCCGGGGTCACCTCGAAGGTGGAACCCAGCGCCACGCCCACGACGCTCAGGACTCCAGCCACCGGCACGAGCCTGGAGAAGGCGGCGAAGGACACGCTATACCTTTGCCCACGAGGCCCGATCAAGATCCCGCCCCTCACCAGGCCGAGCTCCACATGGATCGAGGGAGACGCGGTCGTGGTCTCCAAGATTCCGTTCGTGGACGGTTCGGTGAAGGTGGACGGTAAATTCGAAATGACGACGACGGCTACCGAGCGGGTGTTGAAAGGCAATGGCTTGCCCAATCATCCGATCGGTACCTTCCCGGTCCAGGCGGGCACCGCCGCATACCAGTACTACTCGGCGCTCCCCGCCATGGGTTACAAGAACGCGGCGGAGATCCCCGTCGCTGCCTACGAGATCAACTTGTCTCTTCCGCGCAACCCCAAGGTGAACGCCGCGTCGACGTGCATCCAGTGGATCTTCACGGGCGTCGTGACACAAACCGGAGCGGCCTGGCACCTGGACGTCGCCATTGACAGCTCCAACAACCTGCTCGACCCCGTCTCGGCGCTACCGATGGATCAGTGCTGGGGCCACCCCTACGCGACGCAGTACCACTACCACGGGTATTCATGGAAGTGCTTCCCGAACCAGGGCGAGCAAAACAAGCACTCCCCGCTGTTCGGTTACGCGATCGACGGCTTCGGTGTGTTCGGACCACGCGGCGAAGATGGGAAGCTGGTCACGAACGCCGAACTCGACGAGTGCCATGGCCACACCCACAAGGTCGAGTGGGATGGTGAAATAAAGGAAATGTTCCACTATCACGTAAATAACGAATATCCGTACTCGATAGGTTGCTATCGCGGAACCCCGATCGATCTCCCCCACCATCTCAAGCACTGAGCGGGTCAGGATGAATCCTCCAGGACGCCTCCAAGAACCCTGTAAAATTCAGGAGGGTTCGAGTCGTCGGGGAGGGTTTATGCTGACCGGTCGAGCGCTCGTCAGGAAGGGGGCCTCCGGCACCGACCACGAGGCCACGTGGTCGACGCCCGTCCGCGCGCGAGGTAGACCATACGCGTAAATCGTAAATAGGGTTGACCGGCGGTGCAAGCGGTCTCTACCATCCTCGGGTGAGCAGGGTTTCCCCGTCCAAGGTGATCCTCGCGGTGGTCGGGTTCGCGGCACAGGCCGGCGTCTCCCCCGTGGAGCTTCTTCGGGCCACGGGGCTGCATCCTGCAACCTGCGCCGACCCCGACGCCTTCGTGCCGTCCAGGCAGGAGCGGCGTCTGTGGGAGGCGGCGGTGTGCCTGACGGGCGACCAGAACTTCGGTTTGCACCTGGCCGAGTGGGTATGCAGGAGCCCGGAGGACCACTTCGACGTGCTGGCCTATGCCACGCGAAGCTGCGCCACGCTGGGCGAACATTACGCGCGGATGGGGCTCTATATCCGCCTTCTCCACGCGGACGCGTACCACTCTCTGGAGGTGGAGGGGGACGTGGCGCGGCTGGCGCAGGGCTTCACGCACGAGGTCACCGGGCAGAGGCAGCCCATGGAGTGCGCGGTGGCCCTGTCGTTCCTGCAGGGCCGCCGGTCCATCGGGGAGGAGTTCGCGGTCCGGGAGGTGTGCTTCGCGCACCCCGCGCCGGCCCGGGTGAGCGAGCAGGAGCGGCTCTTCCAGGCGCCGGTTCGATATGCCGCCCCGCGTAACGAGCTCGTGTTCGATAGCGCCCTGCTGGAGCGACCGCAGCGCCACGCGGAGCCTCGGCTTCTCGGGGTGCTGAGCCGCCAGCTCGAGGAGCTCATGTCGCGGCTGCCCGAGACCCGCTCCTGCTCGGCTCTGGTCCAGCGCCTCATGCTGGACGAGCTGCCGGATCGCGAGCCGACGGTGCGCTCGGTCGCGAGGCTGCTGCGCGTCAGCCCGCGCAGCCTGCAGCGCCGCTTGAGCGAGGAGGGCACGAGCTTCAACGGGCTCCTCGACGAGCTGCGTCGCGATCTGGCCCTGCGCTACCTCGAGGATCGGCGGCTCAGCATCGGCGAGGTGGGGTTCCTGCTGGGTTTCTCGGAGGTGTCGGCGTTCCACAGGGCGTTCAAGCGCTGGACCGGGACCACCCCGACGGAGCAGCGGCGCGGAGCCCCGCGCCAGGTGGAGTCCGTTTAGAATCCACCCCTGGAGAGCCGCCATGCCGACATGCCGTGAGTGCCAAAACGAGGTCGACGAGTTGAAGACGCTGAAGATTGCCGGGAAAAAGAAGAAGATGTGCGAGGACTGCGCGGACCGCCTCGTCGAGGCGGGCGCCATCGCCGAGGAGAGCGAGGCGGTGGTCCAGAACATGATGGGCTTCAAGGGTCGCCGCTAGCGTCGGCCCGGTTCGACACCCCCGGGCCCGTCGGGCCTGGAGATGTCCGTGTCGACCGGCCTGGCCACCATGTTCTCTCGCGCTCGATGAGCGGCCCGGAGGAGTGCTAGCGTCGCGCGCCCATGCCTGCCAAGGACGAGCCGCCTCGCCACATCCACGTGCCACCGGAGACCAAGGCCAGGGAGGCCAGGGTGGGGGCCATGGTCGTCCTGATCCTCACCCTGCTCGTCGTGCTGCTCTGGGTGTTCAAGGCGCGGAAGCACGGCCCTGGAGACGTGGTGCGCGCCTCGGCCTCCAGCGGCGTGGCGAGCCTGTCCGCCCCGGCCCGGTCTGCCGTGGTCGAGTTCGAGGGAGAGATCAGGCTCTCTCCCGCGGAGGCCGAGGCGCGCCGCAGCGACGTGGCCCTCGCCCTCGCGAGGGTGCTCCCCGAGGTGCGGGGCTGCATGGAGGGCGTCTACGGGACGGTCTTCGTGGAGCTGGTGTTCTCTCCCTCGGGTGAGGCCAGGAGCGCCGCCTTCTCGAAGCAGAACCAGCTCCCGGTCGACCAGCTCTTCTCGAACACCTGCCTGCTCGCCGCCGCCAGGAAGGCCAGGATCCCGGCCTCCACGGGCCCGGAGATCGTGGCAGTCTACCCGTTTCGAAACATGCCATCTTCCCAGCTCATGAAGAAGACCGCCGAGGACCTGGTGAAAGGAAAGGCCAACATCGTGGTGCCCGACGCGTCCTCCGAAGTCTCGCCGCGCTGAGCCTGGCTGCAAGGATCCCATCGCGAGCGCACTGCACGCTGTATTTCTACTGCCCGATCGCCTCCCACTCGAAGAGGATCGGGTTCGAGGTCTGGATGCCTGCGGCGTAGACGCCGTAGAGGCGGATCATCGTGGTCGTTACGGGGGCGGGGAAGGTATAGGACCAGTCGTCGTTCTGCCCGCTGAGCGTCGCGGAGGTGACCCAGGCCGCGCCGTTCCACCACTGCACCTGGGCGCCGGCCAGGGTGCGCCCGGGGTTGAGGCAGGGGTCGTTGCCGAGGCCGTTGGTGTCGACCTGGATCGACGAGACGATGTGCGGCTCGCTCCACGCGAGCTGCGCCCAGCCGGTGCCGGGGGTGCTCCCGGCGGAGATCCACGCGAACATGCTGCAGTCCGCCGCCTGGGAGATGCCGTCGTTGGCCTTGGCAGGAACGAAGTTGGTCGCGCTACCCCCGCCGCTCAGGGTGACCGTCCCCAGAGGTGCGATGTTGACGAACACGTTCGCCCGGCATCCGCTGTACGGCCCCCAGGCGCAGGTGGGGAGGCAGAAGCGCTCCTGCAGCTCGCCGACCGCGCAGCCCGCCGCCGAGGTCCCTCGGGCTCCAGGGATGCAGCCGCCCGGGGTCTCGCCCAGGCACGGCCCCTGGAGCTTGGTGCAGCCCGGCTGGCAGGAGGTGGCGCGCGAGCCGCAGAACCCGCAGGCCTCGGTGGCCGCGGGGCTTCCTGGCATGCAGCGATCAGGCGAGGTGTTCTCGCCGAGGCAAGCCCCGACCCCACCCCAGAGCCTGCTCGGTAGACAGACCTGAGTGATCGTTCCGCAGAAGCCGCACGGCACCTGGACGACGCCGCTGGGCGGCGAGCAGGGAGTGCCCGGGGGCTGCAGCGTCACGACGGCCGCGTCGGCTGCGTCGGCCGCGTCGGCCGCGTCGGCCGCGTCGGCCGCGTCGATGGATCCATCCCCCCGGACATCGGCTGGGGCGTCGCCCGTCGAGGAGTCCATCGGGGGGGAGCCATCGCGGGGCTGCGGGGGATCTTTCGGGGGGAGAGCCGCGTCCACGGGCGGCGCGCTGTCGCTCTGGGGGGGGCCTCCGTCCTCGTCCCGCGTTCCGTCTGGATCGGTGGTGCAGCCGTGAGCAGCAGACATGAGGCTCAGCACGAGGACGATCACAAGCGTGAATTTGTGGTGACCCATGGCGGCCTCTCCGGGATGCCCCAGGCTGCGATGCCCAAACCGGAAGGCTAGCACGAACGCCCGGGGGCTCTGCCGGGGAGGTGGCTGCTCGTTCGGCTATTGGGTCGTGCCGTCCTCACAGGCTACCCTTGGAGCGCCCATGCAGAAGAAGGCTCTTTGGCCCTGGGTGCTCGTGTCCTCGCTGGTCTCGAGCGCCTGCAAGACCCCGGGGGCCGAGCCTGTGAGGGACTCGGACCCTCCCCGGGCAGGGAGGGACGCCGCGCGACGCGCCCCGATCGCGGCCTCTCACGACGCGGCCCTCCGTGCCCCGGTGAACGCCGTTCCCTTCGACGCGGCGGCTCTCCTCGGGGACGGCGGCGCGTCGGCCTGCAAGCTCCTTTATGGCCCCGCCGAGCAGCCGTTCCACGGGATGGCCGCGCTCGGGATCGCGGACGGAAAGGTCACGCTGGTCACCAACGACTCGGGGCGCCCGCGCTCCTACGTCGTGCCGGTGCCGCCGCTGGGAGCGATCGTGGCGGCTCCCCGTCCGGGGCCCCCCGACGCGCCCAAGGACGCGACGACCTGGCCGCCCTGCGAGGTCGCGGGGAAGATGATCTACTGCGCCGGGCCGAGCGGCCAGGTGAGCCGCCACGGTCCGTCGGGTGAGAGGGCAATCGCCAGGGCCCTGCCCAGGACTCGCATCGCGGCCTCGTCGATCGGCCGAGAGCGAGGGGTCGTGGCCTATCTGGTCGACAGGACGACCTCGGAGGGCCCAACGATCCAGGCCTGGGCGGCGCTGGACGACGCCGAGCCCGTGAGGCTCTCGGAGGACGGGAGCGGCGCCACCCAGATCGTGCTGGTCCCGGTGGGCGAGAGGGTCGTCGCCATCTACCTCGACAGCCGCAGCGCGATGACCCCCATCCACGCCAGGGAGCTCTCGGTCTCGGCCGATGGAAAGCTCGTCCTCGGGCCTGACGCGGTGATCGCCATCGGAGGTCCCGCGGAGCGAGGGGTGACGCTGGCGGCGGGATCGACGCGGGGGCAGGTCTTTGCTCTCGTCCCCTTGCCCGAGCAGGTGACGATCTTCGGTATGGCCTCGGTGCGCGTCCCTCTGCCTCCCACGGACGATCTCCCCCTCGTATGGTCCCGGTATGCCGGCGGCCTGGATCCCGCGCCTCTGGCGGCCACGCGCGGCGAGGGGGCGGTGCGCGTGGCGCGCGTCGTCCCCTCGGGCTCGGCGGCCTCGGCGCCCCGGGTCCTGGAGGTCGGCAAGCTCGATCCGGAGGGCCGCTTCGTGTCCCAGGGCGTGATCTCCAGCGCGCCCGTCACCGGCGTGGCCGTCGCGGAGGATCCCGCGCGCACCCTCTGGGTCCTCCACGGCGACCCGTCCCGCACCTGGCTCGAGCGCAGAGCCTGCCCCTAGCCGTGTTCCCCTTCAGCTCGCGCTGGCGGCGGAAGGTGCGCTAGAACGCCGCTCGCGATGTCCTCCGACCTCAGCTCCACCCGCGCCTACTACGACGAGTTCTCCCACCACTACGAGAAGCACCGCCGCCCCAACCAGGCCGACGGCTACCACGCCCTCATCGACGACCTGGAGATCGATCTCTGCGCCCGCTACGGCCGAGGCGGCGACGTGCTCGAGGCGGGCTGCGGGACCGGGCTCCTGCTGGAGCGCATCGCCCGCTTCGCCAGGAGCGCCAAGGGCATCGATCTCTCTCCCGGCATGTTGCAGCTCGCCAGGGCCCGGGGCCTCGACGTGCGCGAGGGCAGCGTCACCAAGCTCCCCTTCGCCGACGGCTCCTTCGATCTCACCTGCTCGTTCAAGGTGCTGGCCCACGTGAACGACATAGGCAAGGCCCTCTCCGAGATGAGCCGGGTGACCCGCAAGGGCGGGGTCCTGCTCGCGGAGTTCTACAACCCCCTGAGCTTCCGGGCCCTGGCCAAGGTCCTCGGCCCCGCCGGCAAGATCTCCAGCAAGACCCTAGAAAGTGCAGTATACACGCGTTTTGACGCCCCCTGGACCGTAGGCAAGATCCTTCCGCCCGGCACCAGGGTCGAGGCCGTACGGGGCATACGCATCGTGACCCCGGTGGCCGCGGCCATGCGGGTCCCGGTCCTCAAGGGCGTTCTTCGCTCCCTGGAGAGCGCCCTCTGCGACACCCCCGCGGCCTTCTTCGGCGGCTTCTACGTGACCGTCATCCGCAAGGGCTGAAACAGCGAGAACGTGGGATCGGCTCCGTTTCCTTCAACCCGGACGCACATGGTGCCTCTCGCTGCGCCCTCGGTCAGAGCGCGCAGCGAAATCCCACGTCGGCGGTGCGGGCCGCCGGCGTGTTCTTGTCTCGCCGGGTCATCCGGACGTCCTCGCGTAGATCGCTGTTCCAGGCGCCCCCGCGGGTGATCCTGGACTCCACGGTGCAATCAGGATCGGTGTAGGGGCAGTAGCGGCTGGCGGTCCACTCCCACACGTTGCCGGCCAGATCGTAGACGCCGGTGGCGGTCTTGCCGGCGCCGAAGCTGCGGACGGGCGCCGTGGACTCCCAGCCGTCGCTGCTGGGGTAAAGGGGCTGGCTGGCCGGCGCCAGGAAGGAGCCCCGGCCCAGCATGCACTCGGGGCCGCAGGCGTTCAGGTGCTGCGCCGTCGGCGAATCGTTGCCCCAGGGGAAGATGAAACCGTCCTTGCCTCGGGCGGCGTACTCCCACTCCTCCTCGGTCGGCAGGCGCTTGCCCGCCCACTTGCAGAAGAGGTCGGCCTCGGTCCACGTGACGCAGTTGATGGGGTGCTCGCTGCGATCGGTCCGGCCCCCGTTGCAGAAGCCGCTCCAGCGCCGGTGATCCTGGTTGGTGATCCTAGGCCAGTCCACCATCGTCCCCGGGGCCGGGCACACCTTGGCGGCGGCGCAGGTCGAGTAGGCCCGGGTGGTGACCTCGGTCAGGTCGATGCAGAAGGGGTCGATCGAGATACGGCGCACCGGCCGCTCGTCGGGCTTGCCGTCCTCGGAGCCCATGGTGAACACCCCGGCGGGGATGGGCTCCATGTCTGCAGGGCAGCGCACCTCCTGCGGCGTGGTGACGGGGGTCATGCCGAAGCCGGGAGGGGTCGGGGTCTCCCTGGAATGGATGGCCTTTATCCCCAGCGCTCCCGCGCCCAGCAACAAGAAGAGCGCGATCACCCCAGCGGCGAGGCCGCTGCGCCTGCTGGGCGCGGGGGCGACAGCGCGGACCTCCTCCACGGCGGGCTGGGAGTAGGCCATCTTCCGGAGGATCGCCCGGGTCGTGGCCAGATCCGTCCGGGTGGTCTGCATCGGGTCGGTGTCGGCAGCCGAGCGCTGAGAACGGGGAGGAGGGATGGTGGGGATCTCGTTGATCCGGTCCCACTGCCGCTCCGAGCTGGGAACCATGCCCTGGAGCGGGATCACCCTCTTGGCGCTCTCGAAGGCGTGGGCGCCGACCGGCGACGCGAAGTCCACCAGCATCGCCCCGAGCTCGGTGACCGACGAGAAGCGATCGTCGGCGTGGTTGCGGAGGCACTTCATGATCGCCGCCTCGAGCTCGGGGTCGATCTCGACGTCGGTCCGCAGGGCGCGGATCCGCAGCGGCTCGGCGGTCTGGATGGCGGCGTAGAGCGCGACGACGTTGTTGCCGAGGAAGGGAGGGCGCCCCGTGAGGAGCTCGTAGGCGACCACGCCCAGCGCCCAGATGTCGCAGCGGTGATCGACCGTCCTCGAGTCGATGAGCTGCTCGGGCGACATGTAGCGCGGCGATCCGAGCATCTGCGAGCTCGTCTTGGTGATCCCGGTGTCGTCGGTGTCGTCGGGGTTGGTGGACTTCGAGATCCCGAAATCGAGCACCTTGAGGTGCTCGGTGCCTCCCGGGCGCCTCGCCAGGAACAGGTTTGCCGGCTTGAGGTCGCGGTGCACGATCCCCAGCGCGTGGGCGTGGGCCACGGCGTCGATGGCCTGAAGCAGGTAGTCCACGGTCTGTGTCACGGGGAGCGGGCCGTGCTCGAGCAGGAGCTCGCCCAGATCCATCCCGTCGAGGAACTCGAAGACGATGTAGGGCAGCTCGCCGTTCAGGGTGCCGAAATCCAGGACCCGGGCCACATGCTCGTTCTCGATGCGCGCCGCCGCCCGGGCCTCGTGGAGGAAGCGCGCCACGGCCTCCGCGTGACCCAGGAACTCAGGGCGGATTAGCTTGAGCGCGACCCGCTGGCCGAGCAGGGTGTGGCTCGCCGCGAAGACGATGCCCATGCCCCCCTCTCCGAGGGGGTACTCCAGCAAGTATTTTCCGAGGAGAAGGTCTCCTGTTTTCGGCAACTCCAGGGTGTGCTCCCGATTGACCTAGCTTAAGAGTGAACCAGACGCGCGTATGGAGCACAAGCACCGACCCGCACATCCAGGCCGCCGGCGCCGGGCTCCAGACGCCTCGAGAAAGCGAGTTCAGCCGCCGGCACCCCCTCAAGCTCCGCGGAGCGCTACAACCAGCGCCTGGATGCTCTTCTTCGCGTCCCCGAACAGCATGCGCGTGTTGGAGAGGAAGAAGAGCGGGTTCTCGACTCCGGCGTAACCGGCGGCCATACCCCTCTTGAGCACCACCACCGTCTTCGCCTTCCAGACCTCGAGGACCGGCATGCCATAGATGGGGCTCGACGCGTCATCGAGAGCCCCGGGGTTCACGATGTCGTTGGCGCCGATGACGAGGACCGCGTCGGTCCTGTGAAAATCGGCGTTGATCTCGTCCATCTCCTTCACGAGATCGTAGGGGACCCCCGCCTCGGCGAGGCGCACGGTCATGTGCCCGGGCAGCCGGCCGGCACCCGGGGGGATCGCGAAGCTCACGTGGCACCCTCGGTCCGGGAGGGCGCGAGTGAGCTCGAACACGGTCCCCTGGGCCCTGGCCACCGCCATGCCATAGCCCGGGACGATGATGACGCGCTTGGCCGCCCGGAGGAGGGAGGTGACGCCCTCGAGGGGCAGCTCGTGGACATCCCCTGCCGGGGCCGCAGCGGTGCCCTTGGAGTCCGCGGTGCCGAAGCCGCCGAAGATGACGTTGGCGATGGACCGGTTCATCGCGCGGCACATGATGATCGACAGGATGGCGCCGCTCGAGCCGACGAGCGCCCCGGTGACGATGAGGAGGTCGTTGGCGAGCACGAAGCCCGCCGCCGCCGCC
>SXGT01760452.1_pt1 | contig 23387 bp, 20 predicted proteins | sample 3176221 | NCBI WGS metagenome assembly SXGT01 (sample SAMN11356862, study PRJNA531348) | freshwater metagenome | isolation source: freshwater sample F1-120 | place: China: Fuxian Lake, Yuxi | collected 2017-12-25
CTGGTGGGCGGGTACCTCGATCCAGGCCAGCGGCCCCAGGGCTCTGCAAAGGCCCTCGAACTGCTGGCTTCGGGCGCGATCCAGACCGCGCAGATGATCACCCACCGCTTCCCCTTTGCCGAGGCCGCCGCGGCCTTTGACCTGCTCTACCACCGCCCCGCCGGAGCGCTGGGGGTGCTGCTGGTGTGGGCGTGACGAGACAGCTTCTGCGCCCTGCACGAGCAGTACTCGCAGCCCTGCTCTCAGTCGGGCTTTTCCAGGTAGCCCCATCGGGGGCACAACCCATCTTCCGCGGGGTAGTCCGGGATGCGGTTACTGGAGAGGGATTGGGGCTGGCGACTATCCAGGTTAAAGGCACCTTCCGAGGGACCATCGCCAATCAGGAGGGTCAGTTCAGCCTGAAGTTGGAGCAGGTGCCGGCTATCCTCCTGGTGACCCACATAGGCTACAAATCCCAGGAAATAACCGTGGCGGTGGTTTCATCCAATCCTTTGGATGTGCGCTTGACACCCGCGCCGTACGTGCTGCAGGAAACCACCGTGACCCCAGAAAACCCCGCGCAACGAATCATGCGCCAGGTGATCCAGCGCAAGCAGGAGTGGAACCCCCGTATCCAGAGCTACACAGCAGAAGCCTACGCCCGTCGGGTGCTGGAGAACGACACCAGCATCGTGTTTATCGGCGAGGTGGCCTCACAGATCAGTTGGGATCGGCAGCAGGGGTTACAGGAGGTGATCAAATCCCAGCGCTTCACAGCCAATGCTGGCGGCGAGGGGTTCAGCATTGGCTCGATGGTGGATTTTGTCAATCTCTACGACGACGAGATCGAGGTCTTTGGCAACCGTGCCATTGGTCCTACCCATCCCGATGCCCTGCACCATTACCAGTTCGAGCTGATTGGGCAACGACAGATGGATGAAAAGACGGTGTATGACATCTCCGTCACCCCCAAGAGCGGGTTGCAGACTGCCTTGGTCGGAAAGGTCGCCGTCCTCGACGGGGAGTTTGGAGTCCTGGAGGCGGAACTCTCCCCGGTAGCATCCATCACCGAATCTATACCGGTGCCCATTGTCGAAAAACTCGGAATCACCTACAGCCAACAATTCCGGCCCTTTGCCCAAGGAGTGTGGCTGCCGGTCGATTTCCAGTATGAGGCCCAGGCCAAGATCGGCATGATCGGCCTGCATTTTCCGCTGATGAAGATCAAGGGCACGTCGCAGTTGACCGACTACCAGGTGAATGCTGCGCGGGCTGATTCTGTTCGCCAGGCACCAGGCGCAACGCGTCAGGATACTCTGATCTCCGCCAAGCCGGCATCGGGGGTGAAGGTGGAGGTGGTCGCCAAGACCAACAGAGCCCAGGTCGATACGCAGGCAGTGCGCACCGACAGTCTGTTCACCCGGCTCAAGGGACAGATCCCCTTATCCATCAGAGAACAGACCGCCTATGCGACGATTGACAGCACCAATACCCGGGATGCCTTCAAACCCACGGGTTTTCTAGCTCGGTTCGTCGACGAAGACGAGGAAAAGCAGCCCCAGAAGCCCCAGAGAAGGCAACCCGCCGAAGCCCCACAGCCCCAGAAGGGAGGTCGGTTGGCCGAGTTCAAGCCGGCCTTTCGTCCTGAATTGTGGTTCAACCGCGTTGAGGCCGCCCACCTGGGATTGGGTGCTGAGAAGGGCTTGCCTGGGCGTTTTTCTCTTTCCCTGGCCGGCGGGTACTCCACCGGACTGAAGCGCTGGTTTGGCGGTACCGCGATCCGGCACCCGTGGGGGAAAGAAGGGCGCGGCTGGGTTGAAATGGTTTACCGCCGGGGAGCGCAGACACGCTGGCGTTCGGATAGTTACCGCCCTGCTTATACCAGTGCATTGCCGCTGGTCGGACTTGCCGACTACTTCGACTACTACTGGAGGGAAGGCCTCCAGGTGAAGACGGGGTATCAACTGGTGAAGTTTGGTACTCAGGTGACGCTGGGCTTTGTAGACGAGCAGGATGCTTCGCTGGCAAAGCACACCGACTACAGCCTATTGGGTGGCGACAAGATTCAACGAATCAACCCATCCGTGCAGGAAGGACGGCTGCGCACTTTGACCCTGGCGCTGGTATGTGGCCGTGGGTACCGTCCATTGGGGTTGGGGGCCAATCGACGCCTGGCGGTGGAGATCGATCACAGCGCCGATTGGTTGGGTGGGGATTTCTCGTTTACCCAGTACACCCTGACGCTGGATTGGCACCAGAAGACCTTTTTCAAGAGACGACTGACGCCCAATGCGCTGGATCTGCGGTTGGTAGCCGGCACCGCGACGGGTGAGTTGCCCCTACAGCGCTTCGGTGCTCTGGATACGGCTTTGGGCTTCTTCACCCCCTTTGGGGTCTTCCGCACGGTGCGCAACCATCCCGACGAGGGTGAGCGCCATCTCGCACTCTTCTGGGAGCACAACTTCAGGACCGTCCCCTTTGAAGTGTTGAGACTTCGTGGGTTGGCTCGTAGAGGGTTTGGTGTGGTGGTCCAGGGCGCTTCCGGGAGAACCTGGATCGCCAAAGAGAGAAGATCGCTCTTGGGCTACAAACCCCGCTACCCCGATAGTTTTCACCACGAGGTGGGAGTGTCCCTGGTACTGTACCACCTGGTGAGGCTGGACATCACCAAACGCCTAGGTCAGGATACCTGGACCATCGGGGCAAGTATTGCGCGCTTCGATTTCGAGTAGACTGCATCCGGGGATGATAAGGCCAGCACCAGTAGCCGTCCTTGAAGTGCAGGCAGCCAAACTGTATATTGCAGGCATGACGCAAAAACAGATCCAGTACACCCTCCGCAAAGTCCCGCCTCAGATCGACCGAGAGTTGAGGAAGCGCGCCCGCAAGGAGCAGCGCAGCCTCAACGAGATCGCCCTGGAAGCCCTTGAGCAGGGCCTGGGCTTGGCCGGCCAACCCGTGCGCTATCACGACCTGGATGCCCTGGCCGGCACCTGGGTGCATGACCCAGCCTTTGACCGGGCCATCGAGGCCATGGACCAGGTGGACCCAGCGCTCTGGAAATGAGACTGCTGCTCGACACCAACCGGTACCGCGACTTCTGCGACCAAGATCCGGTGGCCTTGGATCGGGTGCAGACCGCCGAGCGGCTCTTCCTGTCCTTTGTAACCCTGGCCGAGTTGCGCGCCGGGTTTCTGTGCGGGACCAAGGCCCGCCAGAACGAGCGCACCTTGATCCACTTCCTCAACAGTCCCCGGGTGTCGGTGCTCTATGCCGGCCAAGCGACTGTCCATCACTACGCCCACCTCTATGCCCAACTGCGCCGACAAGGCACACCCATCCCCACCCACGATATCTGGATTGCTGCCCTGGCCGTGGAATACGAGCTGGTGATCTTCTCCCGCGACCAGCACTTCGACCAGCTACCCCAGATACCTCGACTGAAGTAACCCCCACACACTGATGAACGAAACCCTCACCCCCGCCGAAGAAGCCGCCTGCCGGCAGTTGGAGACGCAGGGCTATACCGTGCTGGAGGGTTTGCTGGACGAGGAGGAAGCTGCGCTGCTAGAGGCGCGTGCACGCGGACTGATGGCCGACCGAAGCGGATACGTCAAACTGGAGGGGGCGCTCAACCAGATCCCCGACCTGGCGCCCCTGTGTATACACCCGGCGGTGTTGCGCCTGGCCCGGCGCTTCCTGGGGGAGCCCGTCTACCTGGTCAACAACGTCTGCCTGATGTGGTGTCAGCCCAGCGCACCCGGCGGCCGCTTACACGCCGACTGGCCCCTGGGGGACGTGCCTCAGCCCTATCCGCCCTGGCCCATGCTCCTGCAGACGATGTGGATGCTGACGGATTTTACAGCGGAGAACGGGGCCACCCGCCTGGTCCCGGGCACCCACCTGAGTGGCAAGCCCCCGGCAACCCCCGAGGACGCGGGCGAGGTGCCGGCCCTAGGGAGGCGCGGCTCGGTGCTCATCTGGTTGGGAGGGGTCTGGCACCGCAACGGGGCCAATATCAGCGCCCACCAGCACCGCATGGGCGCCAACGCCGCGTACATCCCCCGCTTCGTGCATCGGCCCGAGTTGTGGCCCCGCGTGCGCCGGGAGATCTACCGGGAATTCCCCGAGCAATTGAAGTGCCTGCTAGAAAGATCCGTGGAACCTGCTAAGTAGGGGCGCAGGGCCCTGCGCCCCTACTTGCCGCCGGGCTTGATGGCTTGCCACAGCCGGCGCAGCGGGTCGTAGTACTCGTCCACCACCCGCTCCTTGAGCGGGATGATGGCGTTGTCGGTGATGGTGATCTCCTCGGGGCAGACCTTGGTGCAGCACTTGGTGATATTGCAGTACCCCACCCCGTGCGCCTCCTTCAGGTCTTCGGTCCGGTCCTCCACATCCAGGGGATGCATATCCAGAGCTGCGGTGTAGACCAGCAGGCGTGGTCCGATGAATTTTTCGTGGAGCTGGTGCTCGCGCAGTACGTGGCACACGTCCTGGCAGAGGAAACACTCGATACACTTGCGGAACTCCTGGACCCGGTCCACCTCGTCCTGGGACATCCTCCAGGTCCCGTCCTGGGCATCTGGGGGCCGCGGCCTGAATTTCTTAACCGTCTTTTTGGCGCGGAAATTCCACGAGACATCGGTAACCAGATCCTTGATCGGCGGAAAGGCTTTCATCGGCTCGACCTTGATAGGCTGGTCGAGCGGCATATCCCGCATCCGGGTCATACACATCAGCCGGGGGTGGCCGTTGATCTCGGCAGAGCAGGAACCGCATTTGCCGGCCTTGCAATTCCAGCGCAGGGCCAGGTCATTGGCCTGATCGGCCTGGATCTGCAAGATGGCATCCAGCACCACCATGCCCTCGGCCACCTCGGTCTGATAGTCCTCGAAGTGCCCTGCCTGATTGTCGCCGCGCCAGACGCGGAATTGGGCCGTGGCCATCACTTCATCTCCTCGATGATCTGCTGCAGGTCAGCACGCATGGGGGTCAGGGGCCTGCGCTCGATCCGCATCTGGCCGTCTGCCCCCTGGCGCACGGCGATGTTGAACTTGCCCGCTTCCGGATCTTTGTCGGGATAGTCCTCACGGAAGTGGGCTCCGCGGCTCTCCTTGCGCTCCAGTGCCGAGCGGGTGACGGCTTCGGACACGGCGAGCATATTGCGCAGGTCCAGGGCGGTGTGCCAGCCGGGGTTGAACTCGCGGTTGCCCGCCACCCCCACGCTGTGGAGGCGCTGCTGGAGCTGGTGGATGATTTCCAGGGCCCGCTCCATCTCCGGCTCGTGCCGCACGATACCCACCAATTCCTGCATCCTTTCTTGTAACTCGTGCTCCAAATGGTACGGATTCTCGCCGCTCGTGCCCCGCTCAAAGGGCGCCAGGGCCCGGCGCATCTCCTCCTCCACCTGGCGCTCGTCCACCGGGGCAGCCCCGTGTTCTTTGGCGTACTGGGCCGCATGTGCCCCGGCCCGCTTGCCAAAGACCAGCAGATCCGAGAGGGAATTGCCCCCCAGGCGGTTGGCCCCGTGTAAGCCGGCCCCGCACTCCCCCGCGGCAAAGAGGCCCGGCACCGTGGACATCTGGGTGTCGGCATCCACCGAGATGCCGCCCATCATGTAGTGGGTGGTGGGCCCCACCTCCATGGGCTCGCGGGTAATGTCGATATCGGCCAGTTGTTTGAACTGGTGGTACATGCTGGGCAATTTGCGCTTGATGTGCTCCTCGGCGTGGGGCAGGCGCTCCTTGATCCAGGAGATGTCCAGGTACACCCCCTGGTGCTCGGTCCCCCGGCCCTCCTTGATCTCGCGCACGATGCAGCGGGCCACATGGTCCCGGGTGAGCAATTCGGGAGGCCGGCGGGCCTCCTTGTCGCCCTGGGTGTAGCGCCAGCCCTCTTCCTCGTCGGTGGAGGTCTGGCTCTTGTACAGATCCGGGATGCTGTCGAACATGAAGCGCCGGCCCTCCTTGTTGCGCAACACCCCGCCCTCGCCGCGCACCCCCTCGGTGACCAGGATGCCCCGCACGCTGGGCGGCCAGACCATGCCGGTGGGGTGGAACTGGACAAACTCCATGTCGATCAACTCGGCGCCGGCCCGGTACGCCAGGGCGTGGCCATCGCCGGTGTACTCCCAACTGTTGCTGGTGATCTTGTACGCCCTGCCGATGCCGCCGGTGGCCAGCACCACGGCCTTGGCGCGGAAGACCCGAAAGCGCCCGCGCTCGCGGTCGTACCCCAGGGCCCCCACCACCCGGTCGCCGCTCTGCAGCAGGGCCACCACCGCGCATTCCATGTGCACCTCGACGCCCTGGTGGATGCCGTGATCTTGCAAAGTGCGGATCATCTCCAGGCCGGTGCGGTCGCCCACGTGGGCCAGGCGCGGGTACTTGTGGCCGCCGAAGTTGCGCTGCAGGATGCGGCCATCGACCGTGCGGTCGAAGAGCGCCCCCCAGGACTCCAGCTCGCGCACGCAGGCGGGGGCTTCCTGGGCGTGCAACTCGGCCATACGCCAGTTATTGACGTACTGCCCGCCGCGCATGGTGTCGGCAAAGTGGACCCGCCAACTGTCGCGGTCGTCCACATTGGCCATGGCCGCAGCGATGCCCCCCTCGGCCATGACCGTGTGCGCCTTGCCCAAGAGCGACTTGCACACCAGCCCCACCGAAACCCCGGTCGCCGAGGCTTCGATGGAGGCCCGCAGCCCGGCGCCGCCGGCCCCGATGACCAGCACGTCGTGTTCGTGTACCTGGTACTGCGCCATCAGAGAATCCTCCAGTCGGTCCAGATGCCCATTGAACACAGGCGGATGTAGAGGTCGGTGAAGCCTACCCAGAAGAGGCTCATCCAGGCGCAGAGCATGTGGCGGCGGTTCAGGCAGCTAGAGCAGGCATGGGCCTGCCGGCGGAGCTGGAACTTGGAGAGGCTGTCCAGGCGCCCGCCCAGCAGATGGCGAAGGGAATGGCAGCCCAGGGTATAGCTGCCCAGCAAGATCACATTGACCGCCAGGACCAGGGTGCCCACCCCAATCCCAAAGACCTCTTTCCCGGTGGTCGGGTCCACAAACCACAAAGCCTTCCACGCGTCGTGGGCCAAGAAAACCACAAAGGCCAGGGCCAGGTAAAGGAAATAGCGGTGGATGTTCTGGGCGATCAGGGGAAAGGAGTGTTCGCCGCGATATTTGCCGCGCGGTTCCGCCACCGCACAGGAGGGCGGATCGGCCCAGAAGGCCTTGTAGTACGCCCCGCGATAATAATAGCAGGTGAGGCGGAAGCCGGCGGGGGCCCACAAGATGAGAAAGGCCGGCGAGAAGGGCACCCCGTCGGGCCACCACCCAGGCCGGGGTCCAAACCAGCTGTGGGGCGAGCCGCCGAAGAGTTCGGGAGAGTAAAAGGGAGATAGGTACGGCCCCAGGTAATAGTGCGCGCCCTGGAAGGCCGCCCAGGTCGAGTAGGCGATGAAGGCCGAAAGGCCGAGGAGGACGAGCAGGGGCTGTACCCACCACGCATCGCTGCGCGAAGTGGCGCCAAACCCGCTCTGCCTCAGGGAAAGGCCGGGTGAAGTCATACGAACTCCCCGTCAAAGGCAGCAGTGGAATTTTTAAACTTGATTAAGATAACACGGGGACTAGCGGGGGGCAATACAGAAGGCAATACCATCGCGGGCAAGGGTTTGCCTTGCCCGCCGGGGGATATTTTTGTATCCTACTGCCATGTTCGCGCTCAAAACCCTGTCGCGGGAGGCCATCCCCAAAGCCCTGGAGCGGGCCGAGCGCTACCGCCTGCTCAACGAGCCGGCCGTGGCCGAGAGCATCTGCCAGGACATCCTGTCCATCGACCCGGACCACCAGCAGGCCCTGATCACCCTGGTCCTGGCCCTGACCGACCAGTTCGGCGAGACGGCGACCTTGGGGGCCTCTCAGTTACTAGCCCTGGTTCCCCGGCTGGGCGGCGAATACGAGCGCAACTATTATTCGGGGATCATCTGCGAACGTCAGGCCAGGGCCCGGCTCAAGCGGGAATATCCGGGGGCCTGGTTCGACGCCTACGACCTCTTCCTCCAGGCCCTGGAGTGGTTCGCCAAGGCCGAGGCCATACGCCCCCCGGGCAACGACGAGGCCATCCTGCGCTGGAACACCTGCGTGCGTCTGATCGAGGGCCACAAGCTCAAACCCCGGCCCCGCGACGAGGCCGAACACGGCATCGAGTAGCTCCTTCCCCCGCTGCTACCTCTTCCTGAGTCCAGCCCTCAGATAATCGCGGTTGCAGAAGGCGATGTGTGAAGCCGAGATCTCCTTTGGACACACCGCCTCGCACTCGTACTCGTTGGTGCAGTTGCCGAATCCCTCCCGGTCCATGGCTTCCACCATCGCCAGCACCCGCTGTGCCCGCTCGGGCTGCCCCTGGGGCAGGATACCCAGGTGTTTGACCTTGGCGGCCACAAAGAGCCGCGCCGAGGCGTTTTTGCAGGAAGCCACGCAGGCCCCGCAACCGATGCAGGCCGCCGCGTCCATGGCCTCTTCGGCGACCTCCTGCGGGATGAGCAGGGCGTTGCCATCGGGCGAGGAACCGGTGTTGACCGAGGTGTAGCCCCCGGCCTGGATGATCCGGTCGAAGGCCGAGCGGTCCACCACCAGATCCCTGATCACCGGGAAAGCCGCCGCCCGCCAGGGCTCGATGTGGATGGTGTCGCCGTCCTTGAAGCTGCGCATGTAGAGCTGGCAGGTGGTGGTGCCCTTGCCCGGCCCGTGTGGCACCCCGTTGATCACCAGGCCGCAGGCCCCGCAGATGCCCTCGCGGCAGTCGCTCTCGAAGGCGATAGGTTCCTCGCCCTTGAGTGCCAGTTCATCGTTGACCACATCGAGCATCTCCAAAAAAGACATATCTGGAGAGATGCCCGCCGCCGGATAACTCACCATCCGGCCCGGGGCCTGGCTCTCGGGCTGGCGCCATACCTTGAGCGTGAGATTCATGCCCGCACTCACTTGTAGCTCCTCTGGCTGGGAGAGACGCGCTCGAACTGCAGGGCTTCCTTGTGCAGGATGGGGTCGGCCCCCACCTGGGTAAACTCCCAGGCGGCCACATGGGCGAAGCGCTCGTCGTCGCGCCTGGCCTCGCCTTCCTCGGTCTGGTGCTCCTCGCGGAAATGACTGCCGCAAGATTCGTCGCGCATCAGCGCGTCGTGGGCCAGCAACTCGGCGAACTCCATAAAGTCGGCCACCCGACCGGCCCGCTCCAGCACCTGGTTGAACTCGCCCTGGGTGCCGGCCACGGTGAGGTTCTGCCAGAACTCCTCGCGGATCTTGGCCACCTCGGTTTTGCAGTGCTTCAAGCCCTCGGCATTGCGCCCCATGCCGCAGTAATCCCACATCAGCAGGCCCAGTTGGCGGTGGAAGTCGTCCACCGTGCGTTTGCCCCTGACAGCCAGCAGCCGATTCAGGCGGGCAAGGGCAGCCTCCTCGGCCTCCCGGAAGGCCTCGTGGTCCGTGCCCACCTTGGGGATGGTGTTGCCGGCCAGGTACCCGCCCAGGGTGTAGGGGATGATGAAGTACCCATCGGCCAGGCCCTGCATCAGGGCACTGGCCCCCAGGCGGTTGGCCCCGTGGTCGGAGAAGTTGGCCTCGCCCAGCACAAAGAGCCCAGGCAGGTTGCTCATCAGGTTGTAATCCACCCACAGCCCGCCCATGGTGTAGTGCGAGGCCGGATAGATGCGCATAGGGGCATGGTAGGGGTCCTCGTTGGTGATCTCCTCGTACATCTGGAAGAGGTTGCCGTATTTCTGGCGGATCACCGCCTCCCCGTCGCGGGCGATGGCCCCGGCAAAATCCAGGTACACCGCTCTCCCCGAGCCGCCCACCCCCTTGCCCTCGTCGCAGACCGCCTTGGCCGCGCGCGAGGCCACGTCGCGGGGCACCAGGTTGCCAAAAGCGGGATAGCGGCGCTCCAGGAAGTAGTCGCGCTCGGCCTCGGGGATCTGGTCCGGGGCGCGGTGGTCACCACCCTTCAGGGGCACCCAGATGCGGCCGTCGTTGCGCAGGCTCTCGCTCATCAGGGTGAGTTTGGACTGGTGGCTGCCCGAAACTGGGATACAGGTGGGGTGGATCTGGGTGTAGCAGGGATTGGCCATCAGGGCGCCCCGGCGGTGGGCCCGCCAGATGGCGGTGACGTTGCAGGACTTGGCATTGGTGGACAGGTAGAAGACGTTGCCGTACCCCCCGGTGGCCAAGAGCACCGCGTCGGCGGCGTAGCGCTCCAACTGCCCGGTGATCAGGTTGCGCACGATGATGCCGCGCGTCTGCCCGTCGATGAGCACCAGCTCGAGCATCTCGCGCCGGGGGAAGAGTTTTACCCGGCCCAGCTCCACCTGCCGCATCTGCGAGCTGTACGCCCCCAGCAAAAGCTGCTGACCGGTCTGGCCCCGGGCGTAGAAGGTGCGCGAGACCTGGGCCCCACCAAAGGAGCGGTTGGCCAGGGTGCCGCCGTACTCGCGGGCAAAAGGCACACCCAGGGCCACGCAGTGGTCGATGATCTGGGTGCTGACCTGCGCCAGCCGGTGTACATTGGCCTCGCGGGCCCGGTAGTCGCCGCCCTTGAGGGTATCGTAGAAGAGCCGGAAGACGCTGTCCCCGTCGTTCTGGTAGTTCTTGGCGGCGTTGATCCCGCCCTGAGCGGCGATGCTGTGGGCCCGGCGCGGACTGTCCTGCACGCAGAAGTTGAGCACCTGGTACCCCAGTTCGCCCAAGCTGGCGGCCGCCGAGGCCCCGGCCAGACCGGTGCCGACCACGATGACGGTGCGCTTGCGTTTGTTGGCCGGGTTGACCAGCTTCAGCTCAAAGCAATGCCGTTCCCACTTCTCTTCCAGCGGGCCGCCGGGGACATGTGCGTCGAGTGCCATCGCCCTACCTCATCGGGTGAATAGGAAGATCCACAGGGGGATGATCGCAAAACCGCCGGCCAGGACCAGGCTGACGAGCACACTGGCCGAACGCAAGCGCGGCGAGAGCTGGATGCCCAGGGTCTGGAAGGCGCTCTGGAAGGAGTGCCACAGGTGGAAACCCACCAGGACCATGGCCAACACGTACCCGCCGGCGTAGAGCGGGGTCCTGAAGCTCTTCATCACCAGGTCGTAGAGGGTGCCCCCAGCCCGGTCTCCGTATTTGAAGTTGATCAGGTGGATGATCAGGAAGACAAAGGTGAAGAGGCCGGAGTAGAGCATGGTGCGGGAAGCCCAGTTGCGGCCCCCCGAGGGGCGTTCTATCTGATAACCCAGAGGGCGGGCCCGGCGGTTGTCGCGGCTGACGCTGATGGCCAGCCACACGTGCAGCAGGAACACCGCGATGAGCCCGATCTCTACCGGCACCAGCAGGGGGTGGTTGAGCAGGAACTCGGAATAGGCGTTAAATTGCGCCCCCCCGTCGCCATTGAGCACGAGCAGATTGCCCGCCAGATGGCCGGCCAGGAACACATAGAGCGCCAGTCCGGTCAGGGCCATGCCCAACTTTTTGCCGACCGAACCGGAGAACAATTTGGCAAGCATTGCGGTCTTCCTCCGCTTCTCCTGGGTGCGCGAACGGTTTTTTAATATCGAGATAAAAACCGTTCCCGGCAAAACTCAGAAGCGCCCCAGACGCAGCCCCTCGTCGACGAAGTAGCGGTAGGTCTGGTACTCGGTGGTGGTGGGGATGGAGTGGTCCGAGTGGAGGATATAGCCGCAGTTGCCCCTGACCTGGGGGATCTTCTCGGCCAGTTCGCGGCGGATGGCCTCGCGATCGTTGGCCACCAGGTTGCGGGCGTCCATGCCGCCGAAAAGGGTCAGCCGGTCGCCAAAATTGCGGTGGATGCGCACCAGGTCCATGCCGGCCTTGACCTCGATGACCTGCAGGCAGTCGATACCGGCCTCGACCATGTCGCCCAGCAAGGGCTCGATGAAACCGCAGGAGTGCATGATTACCGGCAGGCCCAGGGAGTGGGCGTAGTCGATGGTGCGGGTGTGGGCCGGCTTGAGCAACTCGCGGTACATGTCGGGGGACATGAAGGGCCGCTCCTTGAAACCCATGTCCTCGTAAAACCAGATGCCGTCGGGCCTGCCCTCCTGGGCGAAGAGGATCTCCATCAGGTTGATGGTCAACTCGGCGTAGGTATCGGCCATATCCCGCACCCAGCCTGGGTCGAGGGCCATGCCCATCAGCATATACTCATGGCCGCAGACCGGATGCATCAGCTCAAAGGCGTTGACCCCGGACCAGCAGAAGAAACGCTGGTGTTTGCGGCATTCCTCCTTGGCGTGGCGGTATCCCTCGAAGTTGATGCGCCGGGGTTCGGGTTTGAGCATCGGTTTGATGCCCGCCTCCCAGGCAGGGCGTTCCTTGACCTCGAAGTCCACATGCTCGGGAGTGGAGCTGTGCAGCTTGTGCCGGCGCAGCACCGCCCCGTTGCCGTCGCGGGTGAGCACCGTCTCCTCGGTCTCCTCCAGCACCTGGGGCACAAAATCGAGGCGCGCCACCATGTTGAAGGCCCAGCAGGTGGAGAGGTCGAAGCCGAAGTGCAGGGCCAGATCCTCTTCTGGTCGCACGTGGCCCTGTTCCTGCCACACCTTGAGGGTGTCCCCCCAGAAGTGCTCGAAAAGGCCGATGCGGTCGACGGGTTTGCGTCTGAGGATGTTGCCGATGCGCTCGACGCCGGTCATTGCTTCCATGTGCGGTCTCCCTTCCAAGTGCTTATCTTCAAGGCTGTGATCTAGGTTCCCAGCAGCCCCTCTTAGAGAATGTTCGCAAAACCCTCACCCCGAGCAACGAGGATCGATGGACCCTGCCTCCTGCCAGCCGGCAACGCTGCCCTACCGCTGCGAATTCTCCCCCGCCGAGACCGCGGCCATCGCCGCCTGCAACCGGGAACACGGTTTCGCCGTGGTCAAAGGGGTGCTGGACCGCACCCAGGTCGAGCAGCTCAAGGAGACCACCTGGCGGGTCCTCGACCCGGAGCGCACCCTCAAGCCGGGGGAAACGCGGTTGCAGGGCGACTTCATCGAACACGCCCCGCCCCTCTGGGACCTCCTGGAGCACGAGGACTTCCTCCGCCTCAACCGCGCCATCCTGGGCGCCGATGCCCTGACCGTGCACCGCTCGGCCGCCATCTTGAAAAACACCGGCGCCGGCCCGGTGACCTGGCATACCGACTGGCACGGGTACGGCCCCCTGCCGGCCCGCACCCCCAACGAGATCCTCAACCGGGGCGAGTGGCCCAACGGCATGTGGTTCTACCTCAACGGCACCCACCCCAGCCGCGCCGGCCTGGCGGTGATCGCCGATTCCCACACCCTGGACTGGGCTGGGCCTGAAGGGTTTGCCTTCACCGAGTACCGCCGCTCCTTCCACCGACTCGGGGAGGAGCCCAAAGCCTACGACCGCTTCGACGTGCCCGGCCTGGTGCCCCTCTTCACCGAACCGGGCGACCTGATCATCTTCGACACCCGCACCTACCACGCGGCCTTCCCACACGGGGGCGACGAGGCGCGCCTCTCCTGCGGCTTTGTCTTTCGGCCCACCGCCCCGCCCTTGCGCGCCCCCTGGGCCCTGACCGAGAGCGCCCGCCGCTTCCGCGCTGCCCTGCCTTCCAGACTTCGCCCCTTTGTCGAGGACTACACCGGGTTGGACCCGGATTGGAAGCTGGCGGATTAACACACTGTCGCGATGAAAATGTGGGATGTGAAATTGCGGCGGGGAGATGACCCCGCAGGCTTTTCTCGGGGAGTGGTCGGGAGGGGAAGTCCGCGAGAGGGGTTGCGGGGAGAGCAGAGCTTCGCGAGCAGGGTGGGAAGGACGCGCCTTGAGAAAAGCCGGAGCGGGTCGCTCCCCGACGCCCCTCAGAATGTCTTCTCAACCATAAAGGAACAGCGATCATGAGTCATCCCCGCATCATCCAGGGCGGCATGGGCGCCGGCATCTCCGACTGGCGCCTGGCCCGGGCGGTCGCCACCGCCGGGCAGTTGGGCGTGGTCTCCGGCACCGCCCTCGACAGCATCCTGGCCCGGCGCCTGCAGGTGGGAGACCCGGAGGGCCAGATGCGCCGGGCCCTGGCCCACTTCCCCGTCCCCGAGGTGGCCCAGCGTATCCTCGACCGGTACTACATCCCCGGCGGCAAGGCCGACACCGTCGCCTTCCTGCCCCTGCCCATGTATACTGCCAACCCCGACCCACACCTGCTCGAGCTGACGGTGGTGGGCAACTTCGCCGAGGTCTGGCTGGCCAAGGAAGGCCATACGGGTGTGGTGGGGGTCAATTACCTAGAAAAGATCCAGCTGCCCCTGCTGCCCTGCCTGTACGGGGCCATGCTGGCCGGGGTGGATTATGTGCTGGTGGGGGCCGGCATCCCGCGCGAGGTCCCCGGGGTCATCGATGCCCTGACCGAGCACCAGGAGGTCACCCTCAAGCTACACGTGGAGGGCGCCCCCGCCGACGCCGAGTTCCGCACCCGCTTTGCCCCCCGCGAGCTTGTCCCCGGCGAGTTGCCCCGCCTGGGGCGGCCGCATTTCCTGGCCATCATCGCCTCGGTGACCCTGGCCCTGGCCCTGGCCAAGAAAGCCACCGGCCAGGTGGATGGCTTTGTCATCGAGGGGCCCACCGCCGGGGGCCACAATGCCCCGCCGCGCGGCCAGCTGCAGCTCAACGAGCGCGGCGAACCCCTGTACGGACCGCGGGACGAGGTGGACCTCGAGAAGATCAAGGCCCTGGGCCTGCCCTTCTGGCTGGCCGGAGGATACGCCGACCCGCAGCGGGTGCAGCAGGCCCTCTCAGCCGGCGGGGCCGGGGTGCAGGTAGGCACCGCCTTTGCACTTTGCCGCGAATCGGGCCTGGAGGAGAGCCTCAAGCACACCCTGCTGCAGCAGGTGGAAAGTGGCGAGGTCGAGATCTTTACCGATCCCCTGGCCTCGCCCACCGGATTTCCCTTCAAGGTCGCCCTGCTCGAAGGCACCCTCTCCGACGACGCCGCGTACGCGGCCCGTTCCCGGGTGTGCAACCTGGGTTATCTGCGCACCACCTACCTGACCCCCGAGGGCGGGCTGGGCTACCGCTGCGCCGGGGAGCCGGAGGCCCATTTCTTAAAAAAGGGCGGCACCCCCGAGGAGACCGAGGGCCGCAAGTGCCTGTGCAACGGCCTGCTGGCCAATATCGGCCTGCCCCAGCAGCGGCCCGGCGGCTACCGCGAGCAGCCGCTGCTCACCCTGGGCGAGGGCGTCGAGGCGGTCCGCCAGCTGATCGGCGGGGACCACCGGTCCTACACCGCAGCCGAGGTGATCGGCTTTCTCCTGCCCAAAGGCTGAGATGGCCGGCGAGGGACCGCTCAAGGTAGGCATGGTGGGTCTGGGCCTGGTGGCCCGCTCCCATCTCAAAGGCTACCTGGCCCACCCACAGGCCGAGGTGGTGGCGGTGTGCGACCTGCACCCAGAGAACGCCCGCGCCTTTGCCCAAGAGCACCACATCCCCCAGGTCTACACCTCCTATGAAGAGATGCTCGCCCAGGACGGCATCGACCTGGTCGATATCGGCACCCCCACCTTCCTGCACGCACCCATGGCCCTGCAGGCAGCGCGGGCCGGCAAACACATCCACTGCGAAAAACCCTTCTGCCGCAGTGTGGGCGAGGGCCTGGAGGTCTGCGCCGAGGTGGGGCAGCGCGGGCTCAAGTTGCTGGTGGGCGAGACCTACGTCTTTCTGGCCGCCCATCTCAAGGCCAGGCAACTGATCGAGGAAGGGGCCATCGGCAGAGCCCTGCAGATCCGCCAGCGCCACGGGGCCTGGTTCGAGCGGCCCGGCGCGCTGGTCTACAGCGGCCCTGCCGAGCGCAACTGGCGCGTCGACCCGGCCAAGTCGGGCGGCGGGGCCTATCCCTGGATCTTCGATCACGCGGTGCATTTCTTCGCCACCGCCGAGTACCTGATCCCCGGCAGCCGTATCGCCCAGATCTACGCGGTGCCCGCCCGCCAGGCCCAGCCCCCCGGGCAGCGGGGCGCCGCCCACGATCCCTACACCGCCGCCGAGGTGGATATCCCCCTCATCACCTGGACCTACGAGGACCCCGCCTGCCAGGGGGTGTGGATGAGGGCCGAGCGCCTCAACGGCAAGTACGACTACCTGCGCGGCTTCAGCACCAGCGTGGTGGGAGAACACGGGCTGATCGAGGTGTTAGGGGAGGGCGGCGGCAACCTGCTCTGGGAGGGCAAACAACAGCACCTGATCCTGCACCGCGAGGGGCAGCCGGCGCAGTGTTTCCGCTTCGACGAGGGCGGGGACGAGATCTGGGATTCGGAGATCTCCTATTACAGCCAGGGGCATATCAACCAGGTGGGCCACCTGCTCGACTGCATCGTCCAGGACACCCCACCGCGCTACAACGGCGAGGACGGGGTCCACGCCGTGCGCTGCACCCTGGCGGCCATCCGCTCGGCCCAGGACGGAAGGCCGGTCCGGGTGGACGAGATCGAGCCCGAGTACACGGCCTACACCTGAGTCCGTGGTGAAAAAGCTGGGGTTCGTGCTGCTGCTGGCCCTGGCTGCGCCCCTGCGGGCCGAGGGGCCCGCCCTCCAGGTGGCCGTGGACCCCCGCACCGAACTGCTGACCACCGTGCAGTTGCTCAGCAACGACGTTGCCCTCACCCGCTACCCCAGCCCCTATCTCTTCGAGCTCTACCGCTACTTCCACCCCTTCCGCCAGCACCGCGCCGTCAAACTGCTGCATGCCCTGATGTCCCAACACCCCTGGCCGGACCTCTATCATTACGTGGTCCTCTGCCTTTCCCCCCCGCCCGAACTGGCGTGGCAGCTGCCGCCGGCCGGCTCCGCCGAGGGGCAGTTGCTCGGAGCGCCGCTCCTGGAGGAGTGGGTGGCAGCCCTGCGCGACTTTGCCGACCAAAGCCAGTTCAAACGCTTCTTCACCCGGCAGACCCCCTTCTACTACCATCTGGTCGAGCAGGTGGATAAAGAGCTGAAGGGCGAGGATCTGCTAGGCCCTTTGGAGAGCTACTACGGCATGGAACTGCGCGAGTACCACCTCGTGCTCAGCCCGCTGCTGCACCAGGGCGGCTTTGGTCCCCGGCTGCCCGTGGACGAGGAGGACTACCTGGGCTACAGCATCGTCGGGCCAGACGGTTTGGCCGGCAACCAACCCACCTACAGCCTCCGCCACCTGCGCCAGCTGGTCTGGCACGAGTTCGGCCATTCCTTCATCAACCCGCTGACCGCCGCCCGCCGCGAGCAACTGCAGGCCAAGGTCGAGCTCTTCATTCCCCTGCAGGCCCGGATGGCGGAGAACGGCTATCCCACCTGGGAGAGCTGCGTCAACGAGCACCTGATCCGCGCCATCACCGCCCGCCTGCTCGCCCGGGCCGAGGGCGACGAAACCGGCGAGCGCGCCGCCGAGGCCGAGGCCCGCCAGGGCTTTGCCTATGTGCCCGCCCTCTACCGCCGGCTCGAGGAGTACGAGACCCACCCCGCCGCCTACCCCAACGTGCCCGCCTTCCTGCCGCGGCTCTTGGAGGTGTTCGAGGCAGAGGCCCGGAAGTAACAATAGCCGACGCCCCGCAGGAAACCCGCGGGGCGTCGGCTATTGCGAAGCTGTGGTGGCGGACTTACGCCCCCATGATGCGGTAGCCCCCATCCACGTAGATAACCTCGCCGGTGATCCCCCGGCTCAGGTGGCTGCACAAGAAGACGGCGGTGTCGGCCACCTCCTCCATCTCGGTGTTGCGTTTGAGCGCCGAGCGCTCGGCGTGCATCCTGTGCATGGCCGAAAAGTCTTTGATACCCCGCGCCGCCAGGGTGCGCAGCGGCCCGGCCGACAGCCCGTTGACCCGGATGCCCTTGGGTCCCAGTTCGCTGGCCAGGTAGCGGATCCCCGACTCGAGGGCCGCCTTGGCCACCCCCATGACGTTGTAGTTGGTCATCGCCCGCTCGCTGCCCAGGTAGGTCAGGGCCACGATGCCGCCCCCGGCCGTCATCAGCGGCTCGGCGCCCCGGGCCAGGCAGTTGAGCGAAAAGGCGCTGACGTCCAGGGCCAGGTGGTAACCGGCGCGCGAGGTGTCGGTGTAGCGGCCGTCCAGATCCTCGCGGCGGGCAAAGGCGATGGCGTGGACCACCGCGTCGAGCCGGCCCAATTCGCGGCCCAGCACCCCAAAGGCCTCCTGCACCGATTCGTCCCGGGTCACGTCGCAGGAAACCAGCAGGGGCGGCTGCTGGAGTTCGCCCCTCAGTTTGTCTATTTCCTGTTTCTCGCGATCCCCCAGGTACCCCAGGGCCAACCGGCAGCCCTCCCGGTCGAGGGCCCGGGCGATGGCCCAGGCGATGCTGCGGTGGTTGGCCACCCCGGTCACGTACGCGAGTTTGTCCTGCATCAGCATAAGAAGCGCTCCTTTTTACACGCCATTGCGGTCTTCAGGGTCATCAAAGATACACTTTTCCTGTCGAAAAATCCTCTGCCACTCGGCGATCTGCGCCTCGCTTAGCGGTGCCTCGCGCCGCCCGTCGGCAGCCTCCTGGCCGAGGCCCCAGGGCTCCTCACTCGCTGAGGCGCAGGCCGGTGCGGTTGAGCCGGTACTCAACCACGCCGCTGCGCTCGTACCCGGGCACCTGGCGCAACCGGCGCAGCTCCTCTTTGAGCAGGGGAGCCTGGCCCTGGCGGCAGATCAGCAGGGCGAAGCCCCCCCCGCCGGCCCCGGTGAGCATCCCCCCCTCGCAGTGCTGCTGCAGGCGGGGCTCCTCAAAGAGCCGGCGGATGAGCGGGCTGGTGGCATCTGGGTCGAGGGTGCAGCGCAATTCCCAGTAGCGGGTGGCCTGCCGGCCCAGCAGGCCGTAGTCGCCGTCGCTGAGGGCGGCCACCATCTGATCGTGGATGGCCAGCGATTCGCGGATAGCCGGGTAACGGCTGGCCTCGCGCGTCAGGTACGCGTCGAGCACCACGTTGAGCCCACGGGTGGCCTGGCGGGCGATGCCGGTGTTGAAGAGCACCACCCGCGCGGCGAACTGCGCCTCGTCGATGGGGATGAACTGCACCTGCGGCGCCGGCAGTCCCAGGGTGGGCGGGGCGTAGAAATCCTTGACCGCGCTGGGCCCGCCGCAGGCCCCGCGCGCGTCCTGCCAGCCGCTGTTGAGCCCCACACTCTGCTCCAGCAACAGGCTCTGGTCGTAGAGCGCGGGGTACTCCCCCTCGGCGGTGGCGATAGGGTGGCCGGCCAGGCGGTAGAGCGCCTTGAGGATGGCGGCGGCCAGGATACTGCTAGTGCCCAGCCCCGAGCCCTGCAACACCTTGCTGTGGGTCTCCAACTCCAGCCCGCCCCCGCCGGTATACGCGGCCACCTGCCCGACGATGTCCTGGTGCTCCTCGCGCACGATGCCCACATGTACCAGAGCCTGTTTGCTCAGGCGCAGGGCTTCGTCGCCCCCGCGGCGGTAGGCAAAAAAGCGCTGGTGCTGGACCGCCGGTGCCTCGCCTTCCCCCAATACCAGATCCCCCTCAAAACCAGTGGACCGCGAGCGCAGCACCAGGCCCGGGGAGGGCAGCCGCCGCACCCTCACCCGCAAGGGCGGGGCCGGGGCGGGCTCCCCCTCCAGCTGCAAATCGATGCCGGCGTTGAGGGTTTTGCCGCCCTGCTCCTTGGTGCGCAGGTGGTTGTCCGAGGCATTGGCGCTGGAGATGCCCAACCGCAAGGGCGCCTCGACCACAAACTGCCCCCCGTAGTCCCGCGGCTCCATGGCGGTTGCCGGCACAACGGCCCCCACCGCCTCCAGGCTCTGGCGCAGGTCGAGGCGCTGCAGCTGATTGATACGCGCCTCGTACGCCGCCGGCAGGCGCTCCAGCGCGCCCTGCTGCTTGAGGTCGAGGATCTCTTTGCTGTCCAGCCCGCAGGCCGGCCAGGCCCCCGGCGCGCCACTTGCACCCAGCAAGCGGTAGAGATCGGCCTGGATGCGGCACAGGCGCATGCCGCGCAGCCAGCGCGCCGATCCCTCCAGGCCATCGGCGTACCGGCCCAAGTGCGCCAGCACCTCGGCGATGCCCTGACTGCGGCCCTCCAGGGACGCCAGTAACACCCGGTGGTCTTGATCCTCCTGCTGATCGACGATGCGGATCAGCGACGCCGACAGTTGTTGCACCTCGCTCTCCTGTCCAGTCATACCTTCCCACCGCAGTTGGCCCCGGAGGCCAGGCGCTCCAGATCATCCCACAATCTGAGGCTCACTCCCGGCAGGCCGCGTTCGGTCCCCTGGAGAAAGCGCGAATGGGCCAGTCCCGCCGGCCGGGGGTTGGCCTCCAGAAACACCGGCACCGGGTCCCCGGATTCCCCTAGCGCCAGCACCAGGTCCAGGCCCACCAGCATCAGGCCCGCAAAAAGTCCCGCCGCTTCCTCGGCCGCCACCACCACCGCCTCCCAGGCCCTGTTATCCATAGGCACCGGCAGCCCATCCCGGCGCCGCACCAGGTGGGGCAGGACCTCGTCGATGGGCCGGCAATGGCCACCTTGGCTGCCGGCTGCAGGGCGATGGGCTCCAGCCCCCACCTGTGCGTACCCGGATTCGGCCCAGCGGCGACCGTGCGCGGCTACGACATTGAGCCGCAGGGCCAGGGTGTGGGCGGTGCCGGTCTGCGGGTCGCAGAAGAGCAGCTCATCCACCCGCTCCTGCAGCAATACCTCGCCCCGGGCCCAGAGCGCTTCGAGCTGATGCTCCAGCCCGGCCTCGTCGCCGGCTGCCAAAAAAACCACCCCCTCGCCCTCGGTGGCCTGGTTGGGTTTGACCACCCCCTCACCCCACCGGCGCAACCACTGCAGGGCCCCCTCCAGATCCCCGTGGGCGCAGCGCTGCCAGTTGGGCACCCTGACCCCGGCGGCCTGCCAACCCTCCAGGGTCCACCCCTTGTCGTCGGCCAGGGCTGCGGCCCCCGCCGGATTGACCTGCAGGCATTGCATGCGCGTCGACCAGTGGGCGTGCAACACCTGCTCGCGGTGTCCAAGGCAGAGGAAGTGGGCGCTGTGCGGCGCCAGGGGCGCAGCCAATTCGGCCTCTCGCAGGCATCCGCCCTCCGCGTCGAGCCAGAGCGCCCTGCCGATTCGCCCATGGGAATCCAGCCAGTCCAGGTGGACCCCCAGCAGGCCAAAATAAGGCTGGCCCTGGTGCGCCGCGTCCCGCGCCAGCGCATCGACCGCCAGTGGATAGAACTCGTGGGGGAAGAGCGGGGCCGCGGCAAAACAGAGCGCGTGGCACCACCGCCCTGCGAGTCCCAATGCCTCGGCCGATTGCGGCTGCGGCGCGATATACACCTCGGGGGCCAGCGCTTCGCTGAGCACCGCCGCTGCCGCCAGTTCGATCAGCCGATGGGCATAACGCGGCGAGGTGTCCAGCAACAGGGCCTCAGGCCAGCGGTGTTGCCTCAGCTGCAAGCGGCATCGGTGCAGAGCCTCCTCCAGGTGCAGGTAAAGGGCCGGGCCAAGCTGGAGGGGGTCGCGCTGCCAGCGCCGGCGCCAGGCCCCTATTTCCCCCACCTCTCCCAGCAGCAGGTACTTGAGAAAAACACTCTGCTGGTCCTCGCTGAGTCGGGCACCGGCCGGCAATCCCAAAACCTCTGCCGCCCGCCCGAGTGCCCGGTGCAGGCCGGCCTCAGTGTCCGCCGCCGTGGCTCGACTCCGTCTTTTTTGCCGGCTCCGCGTGTACGGCTGGTTCGGCGTGTTTGGCCGGTTCGGCTTTTTCCGGGGGATGCGCCGCCTCGGCGTGCCCGGGGGTAGCTTTTCCATGGGGCGTCGGGGCGCTGGTCAGCAGCGCCGCCTGGCCCGGATGTACACCCAGCCACCGCACCCGGCCATTCTGGATATCGTAGACCGCCCCCAACAGCCGCAGCTTTCCCGCCATCACCAGATCGCGCACCTCCTCGCTGTGGGTGAGGATATCGGCCATGGACTGATAGACGTTGGCTTCAATGGCTGCGGGGACCAACTGATCCTCGGTCAGGTCCGGGTGGAGCCGGCGGGCCTGCTCGGCTGCGGGCGCGATGTTGTCCACCAGCGCCGGGATATTGCCGTGAACTTCGGCCCCTTTCACTACGGCGGTCACGGCCCCACAAGCGGTGTGCCCCAGTACCACACAGAGCGGTGTGTCCAGATGCCCCACCCCGTACTCGATGGTGCCGATCTCGTCCACGTCTGCCACGTTGCCGGCTACCCGCACCGTAAACACGTCGCCCAGCCCCTGATCGAAGACGATCTCCGGTGGCAGCCGTGAGTCTGAGCAGGTAAGCACCGTGACAAAGGGGTGCTGCCCCTTGGCGGTCTCCTCCAGGCGCGCCTGGTCCCGGCGCAGTTGGAGCGTCTTGCCGCGGACAAAACGGGCGTTGCCCTTCTGCAGCTCCTTGAGGGCCTGGTCGGCGTTGGGCGTCTCGGCCGCCCCTCCCAGGGCCGGCAGCGCAGCCAAACCAGCCAGGGCCAACCAGTGCGTCAGGCTATGCTTCTTGGTCATATGCCACTCTCCTTCATATAAGTGCGGCCTGTGGCCCGGCGTGCCTCAGCCTTGAGGCACGCCCCCCATCCCTCAGCTGGGTTCATGCAAAATATCCCCTGCCCATGCACCGGTCAAGCAGGGACCTCCCCCTGTGGCGCCATGGAAACTCCACTGTTTCCATCTCGGCCCACTGCCCGCACTCAACCCCGGGAAGCACCTGACCAGAACCTTTGGGCTCTCAACGAGTTGGCTACCTGCAGCTCAGTGGCACACACCTTGCAATCCCTCACGGCATCCCGTTGTCAAACCCCTATCAAAGGAGAACCGCCATGCGCCATCTTGCCGCGTTTCTGATCTTGAGTTGGTCCGCAGCCCTGTCGGCTGCAAGTCCGGGCAGGATCGTTTTTAGCGAATTGATGTGGATGGGCAGCCCCATCTCTACATCCGACGAGTGGATCGAGCTGTGCAACCGCAGCGAGGAGCCAGTCGATCTCTCGGGCTGGACCATCACCCGCCAGTTAGAGGACCGCGAAGTGATCATGCTGCAGATCGAGCAGGGGGAGGTCGCACCCCGCGCCACCTTCCTGATCGCCAACTACGCCGCCGACGATGCGCGTTCGGCCCTGGCGGCCCAGCCACAACTGGTGAATCCCGCTGTTTCCCTTCCCAACACCAAGCTGCAGTTGCGTCTCTACGACGGCGACCCCGAAGCCGGCGCGCACTTGGTCGATTTGGCCGACGACGGCAGCGGGGCGCCGCTTGCCGGCGACCCCCAGTTGAAGAAGGCGATGGTGCGCCGCCTCCTCGATACCGACGGCAGCCTGCCCATCAGCTGGACCACGGCCGAAGACCACGAGGGCTGGGATCAGGGTCTGGTGGTCAACGGAACCCCAGGACAGCTATCCCTGCCGGTTGCCCTGCCAGACTCCGCTCTGTC
>SXGT01390254.1_pt1:17500-23384 | contig 23384 bp, 15 predicted proteins | sample 3176221 | NCBI WGS metagenome assembly SXGT01 (sample SAMN11356862, study PRJNA531348) | freshwater metagenome | isolation source: freshwater sample F1-120 | place: China: Fuxian Lake, Yuxi | collected 2017-12-25
CTAAAACCTCGAGCTCGAGGACGGAGTTATCTGATAAAAAGACCCACTTGTCATATAACTATTGCATTGAAAGATCTTGAATTTGAACCACTTGACAGATATATGCTGCGCCCAAAACCAAAAAACACCGGATGGCTAGGATGGCTAAAAAAGGGATAAATAAGAACACAAATATGACATATCCTAATATATAGTAGTGGAGGATTATGGGACAAAAAATAAATCCACTTGGTTTCAGACTTGGTACAACCCAAAGTCATCATTCTCTTTGGTTTGCACAACCGAAAAAGTATTCCGAGGGTCTACAAGAAGATAAAAAAATAAGAGACTGTATCAAGAATTATGTACAAAAAAATATGAGACTATCTTCTGGTGTCGAGGGAATTGCACGTATAGAGATTCAAAAAAGACTGGATTTAATTCAGGTGATAATCTATATGGGATTTCCTAAATTATTAATTGAAGATAAGCCACGAAAACTCGAAGAACTACAGATGAATGTGCAAAAAGAACTTAATTGTATGAACCGAAAACTCAACATTGCTATTACAAGAATTGGAAATCCTTATGGGCACCCTAATATTCTTGCCGAATTTATAGCCGGACAATTAAAGAATCGAGTTTCATTTCGAAAGGCAATGAAAAAGGCTATTGAATTAACTGAGCAAGCGGATACAAAAGGAATTCAAATACAAATTGCAGGGCGTATCGACGGAAAAGAAATCGCACGTGTCGAATGGATCCGAGAAGGTAGGGTTCCTCTACAAACCATTGGAGCGAAAATTGAGTATTGCTCTTATAGAGTTCGAACTATCTATGGGGTATTAGGAATCAAAATTTGGATATTTATAGACGAAGAATAATAAGAATAAGACTCTACTTGTCTTTCCGTTCTATTCTGCGATAGAACAAAAAATGACAAATTCTTTGATTTTTTGATTGAACATAAAAATAAAAAAATGAGCAGTTCTAAATTCTATAAGGTTAAATAAAAATTTGATTGATCATTTGATATAATTGCTATGCTTAGTGTGCGACTCGTTGGGTTTTTTAGGTTTAGGATTCAAAAAAAATGGGCGGACCACAGTATAAGCTAATAACTATAGCACTAATAACCAACTCATCGCTTCGGATTATCTGGATCCAAAGAATCAGTCAAGATATGATATATTGGTCATATCATTATAGCAACTGAATTTTTTTTGCATTAAGTAAAAGACAAAACCAATCTGATTATGAATAGATCGAAATTGTGAAGCAAAATAAAAAGTATGTGGATAAATAGAAGGATGAGAGAAAGAGAGAAACAGAAATAGCAATGAAATGATATAGGATTCCAATATGTAAGGTCTATGAAGCATCTCATAAAGAGCAATGTAATAGAGCATCAATAGAGATTCATCAATAATTAGATGAATATCTGTTCATTGAAGAAAAAATCAAGAGCCTTAACTTAAGTCAATAAAGACTGAGAAGGTTGACTCAAGAACAAATTTTATTTTTATTTTATTAAATAAATAGAAATATTAAATTAAGGCTCCATTGGAGAATTCAGACCTAAGCATTAATCGAGAGCGATGGGGACGACGGAACCCGTGAATGCGGAGGATTCTATTGAAAACGAATCCTAATGATTTATCGGGGAGGATGGCGGAACAAACCAGAGACCACTGCATTTCTTTTTATTCTGATTCTGAGAGGTCATGGGTTAACCCGACAACTGAACCAGAAAAAGCGTAAATATTCGCCCGCGAAAATTTGAGTTTAATTTTATTTGATTGTTCAATTTTTGTCGATCTGAATCTGATATGAATATGATAAAAAACAAAATAAAGATTCGTTATAACATTATAACAAAACCAAGATAAGACATTATCTAGAAATAGAATCCGTGTTTAATTCCTTATACTTATATATATCCAATAGATCCAAACAAGATATACAAATTTCTAATAGATCAGATAAAATCGCAAAGCAAAGAATCCCAAGATTCAATTATTCATTAACTACCTGTATATCTTAAGATTAAGAATTAAATATTTTTTTAGTCATTTTTTTTTTCGCGAGGAGCTGGATGAGAAGAAACTCTCATGTCCAGTTCTGTAGTAGAGATGGAATTCATAAACAACAACCATCAACTATAACCCCAAAAGAACCCGATTTCGTAAACAACATAGAGGAAGAATGAAGGGGATATCGTATCGAGGTAATCGGATTTGTTTCGGTAGATATGCTCTTCAAGCACTTGAACCCGCTTGGATTACATCTAGACAAATAGAAGCGGGGCGCCGCGCAATGACACGAAATGTACGCCGTGGTGGAAAAATATGGGTACGTATATTTCCAGACAAACCCGTTACGGTAAGACCTACAGAAACACGTATGGGTTCGGGGAAAGGATCTCCCGAGTATTGGGTAGCTGTCGTTAAACCGGGCAGAATACTTTATGAAATGAGCGGAGTAGCCGAAAATATAGCCAGAAAGGCTATTTCAATAGCGGCGTCAAAAATGCCTATAAAAACTCAATTCATTCTTTCAGGATAGGAATATAGAACCAAAGGAAAGAAGTCTTGTCTTGGGAATAAAAAAACAATTGCGAGTTTCCTTTTTTTTTTGACAAACAATATTTCTTTTTTTCTTCGTCCTTTGTTACATTGAAAAAAGAGATTAAAAAAATGATTCAACCTCAGACCCATTTGAATGTAGCAGATAACAGCGGGGCCCGAGAATTGATGTGTATTCGAGTCATAGGAGCTAGTAATCGCCGATATGCTCATATTGGTGACGTTATTGTTGCTGTGATCAAGGAAGCAGTACCAAATACACCTCTAGAAAGATCCGAAGTGATCAGAGCTGTAATTGTACGTACTCGTAAAGAACTCAAACGCGACAACGGGATGATAATACGATATGATGACAATGCTGCCGTTGTCATTGATCAAGAAGGAAATCCAAAAGGAACTCGAATTTTTGGTGCGATCGCCCGGGAATTGAGACAGTTAAATTTCACTAAAATAGTTTCATTAGCTCCCGAGGTATTATAAGACGAGACCCAAGTATAGTTAGAGTATTTAGAGTATTTAAATGGCATAGATTAATTAGTAGATTGTGTCTCACGTATATACCTTTACTAAGTAAAAAAAAAAGACCACGTTGGTTATATCAAAATTCGGGAGCAACAAAAATTTTAGTTTACCATGGGTAAGGACACTATTGCTGACATAATAACCTCTATACGAAATGCTGATATGAATAGAAAAGGAACGATTCAAATAGGATCTACTAACATCACTGAAAACATTGTTAAAATACTTTTACGAGAAGGTTTTATCGATAACGTAAGGAAACATCGGGAACGCAACAAATATTTTTTGGTTTTAACCCTACGACATAGAAGGAATAGAAAAGGACCACATAGAACTATTTTAAATTTACGACGGATCAGTCGACCAGGTCTACGAATCTATTCTAACTATCAACAAATTCCTAGGATTTTAGGCGGGATGGGGATTGTAATTCTTTCTACTTCTCGGGGTATAATGACAGACCGGGAGGCTCGACTAGAAGGAATCGGTGGAGAAATTTTGTGTTATATATGGTAATCTGTCCGGTATACGAATTGTATCCGAAACTCTCCATTTGTGCAAAAAAAAAAGAAAAAAGCACGGGTTGTCTAATAGAACTCCTCCTGCCCTACGGTAGTTGATACGTCAAGGAAGTTTTACCTGGAATAAAAGAACAAAAAAATGGATTCATGAAGGTTTAATTAGTAAATCACTCCCACTCCGGATTCCTTTAGATAATGAAGAACTGATTTTAGGTTATGTTTCGGGAGAGTTTTACCAACGTGGGATAGAGTCAACAAAAGTGAAGTAAGTGCTTATGATTCAACCAGGGGGGCGTATAATTTATAGACTTCGCAACAAGGATTCGAACGATTAGGTAGTTTTTTCAACTTCAAGATTCCTTTTGGGGGGATCCAATTCAAATTTCAAGAAACTTATTTTCTTCCAATAAGCGAATTCGGAAAAATTTAAGGAATAACAACTATGAAAATAAGGGCTTCCGTTCGTAAAATTTGTGAAAAATGTCGCCTAATCCGTAGGAGGGGACGAATTATCGTAATTTGTTTTAACCCGAGACATAAACAAAGACAAGGATAATCTTTCTATTCCAAAAAGAACTCCTGAAAGAAAAGAAACTAATCTTAAAGAAAGCGATAAACAAATAAAAATAGAAGATCTGTTTTGACATGAAATGGATATATCCATATATCTCTGACTTATCTTTATGAAATGATAAAATATGGCAAAACCTATACCAAAAGTTGGTTCACGTAGGAATGGGCGCAGTAGTGCACGGAAAAGTGCACGTAGAATACCAAAAGGAGTTATTCATGTTCAAGCAAGTTTCAACAATACCATTGTTACTGTTACAGATGTACGGGGTCGGGTAATCTCTTGGTCCTCCGCCGGCACTTGTGGATTCAAGGGTACAAGAAGGGGGACCCCTTTTGCTGCTCAAACCGCAGCGGGAAATGCTATTCGAGCAGTAGTAGACCAAGGTATGCAACGAGCAGAAGTTATGATAAAGGGTCCTGGTCTCGGAAGAGATGCAGCATTACGAGCTATTCGTAGAAGTGGTATACTATTAAGTTTCGTACGGGATGTAACCCCTATGCCACATAATGGCTGTAGACCCCCTAAAAAAAGACGTGTGTAGAAATAAACACTAAAGAGATTTCAAGAGAAATAAATGATTCAATGATCTGATCAAATAAAATAATATTACTATGGTTCGAGAGAAAGTAAAAGTCTCTACTTCGACTCGGACACGACAGTGGAAGTGTGTTGAATCAAGAACAGATAGTAAGCGCCTTTATTATGGACGCTTTATTCTGTCTCCACTTATGAAAGGCCAAGCCGACACAATAGGCATTGCGATGCGAAGAGCTTTGCTTGGAGAACTAGAAGGAACATGCATTACACGTGCAAAATCTGAGAAAATACCCCACGAATATTCTACCATCGTAGGTATTCAAGAATCAGTCCATGAAATTTTAATGAATTTGAAAGAAATTGTATTGAGAGGGAATTTGTATGGAACTCGTAACGCCTTTATTTGTGCCAAGGGTCCCGGATATGTAACTGCTCAAGACATCATCTTACCACCTTCTGTGGAAATCGTTGATAATACACAGCATGTAGCCAGCCTAACCGAACCAATTGATTTGTGTATTGGATTACAAATCGAGAGAAATAGAGGATACGGTATAAAAACGCCAAAGAACTTTCACGACGGAAGTTATCCTATAGATGCTGTATTCATGCCTGTTCGAAATGCGAATCATAGTATTCATTGTTATGGGAATGATAATGAAAAACAGGAGATACTTTTTCTAGAAATATGGACAAATGGAAGTTTAACTCCGAAAGAAGCACTTCATGAAGCCTCTCGCAATTTGATTGATTTATTTATTCCTTTTCTACATGCGGAAGAAGAAAACTTACATTTAGAAAACAATCAACACGATGTTACTTTACCTTTTTTTCCGTTTCATGATAGATTAGTTAAACTAACAAAAAAGAAAAAAGAAATAGCATTGAAATCGATTTTTATTGACCAATCAGAATTGCCTCCCAGGATCTATAATTGTCTCAAAAAGTCCAATATACATACATTATTGGACCTTTTGAATAACAGTCGAGAAGACCTTATGAAAATTGAACACTTTCGCATAGAAGATGTAAAACAAATATTGGGCATTCTAGAAAAGAAGTAGAAAAAGCATTTCGAAATTGATTTATCAAAATTTTTAATCCAATGGATTTTGAACCTTCAGCACAATCCATAGATTCGGACCAGAATTGAATAAATGTATCTA
>SXGT01385945.1_pt1 | contig 23380 bp, 20 predicted proteins | sample 3176221 | NCBI WGS metagenome assembly SXGT01 (sample SAMN11356862, study PRJNA531348) | freshwater metagenome | isolation source: freshwater sample F1-120 | place: China: Fuxian Lake, Yuxi | collected 2017-12-25
GAACCCCACGACCAACAGCTACAAGCGGCTGGTCGCGGGCTACGAGGCGCCGGTCAACCTGGCGTACAGCTCCCGCAACCGGTCGGCCTCCATCCGCATCCCCATGCTGTCCACGTCGCCCAAGTCCAAGCGCATCGAGGTGCGTTTCCCGGACCCGTCGGCCAACTGCTATCTCGCCTTCGCGGCCATGCGCATGGCCGGCCTCGACGGCGTGCAGAACAAGATTCATCCGGGGGCGCCGCTCGATCGCGACATCTACGGCCTCACGCCCGAGGAGCGGAAGGACGTGCCCACCACGCCGGGCAGCCTGGCGGAGGCACTCGACTGCCTCAAGGCCGATCACGAGTTCCTGCTCAAGGGCGATGTCTTCACCGAGGACCTGCTCGAGGCCTGGATCGAGTACAAGACGGTCGCTGAGGTCGATCCGGTCCGGATGCGTCCGGTGCCCTACGAGTTCACGCTCTACTACGACTGCTAAATGTTTTTTGGGCGCCCGCCCGACCCGCGGTAGCCTCGCCTCCGATGGCTGCCGCGCTCCCGCCTCCTTTCGTGGCCTTTCTCGACCATCAGGCCGGGCTTCACGACGCCTCTCCGCACACGCTGCGGGCCTACGACGGCGACCTCACCGATTTTGCCGTCTGGCTGCACGGCGCCAGGCTCGAGTGGACGGCCCTTCGGCCCATGACCTTTCGCGGCTATCTCCACACGCTGGCAGGCAAGCTCCAGCCGACGTCCATCGCGCGGCGGCTCGCGGCGCTGCGCTCGTTCTACCGCTGGGCGGTCGCCCACGGGCTGCTGGCAAAGAGCCCGCTCGACGGCATCCGTTCGCCGAAGCTGCCCAAGCGCGCGCCCAAGGTGCTGCTCGTCGACGAGGCCGATCGGTTGCTGTCGCGACCGGGAGCCGAGCCCCACGCAGGACCGCTGGGCACACGGAATGATGCGCTCTTCGAGGTCGCCTATGCCGCGGCGCTGCGTGTCTCGGAGCTCGTGGGCATCGACCTCCAGGACCTCGACGCCGCGTCGGCGACCGTGCTGGTGCGCGGCAAGGGGCGCAAGGAGCGCGTCGTGCCGCTGGGCCGCCCCTCCATCGCGGCCGTAGCGCGCTGGCTCGAGGTGCGCCCTGCCCTGCTCGATCCGTTGCGGTTGGACGAGCGCGCGCTCTTTCTCAACAAGGACGGCGGCCGTCTCTCGGAGCGCGCGGTGCGCGTGCTCCTCGATCGACGCAACCTGGAGACGGGCGCGTCGAGCACGCCAATTCACCCGCACGTCCTGCGCCATAGCGCGGCGACCCACCTGCTCGAAGGCGGTGCGGAGCTGCGCCACATCCAGGAGCTCCTGGGCCACGCGAGCCTGGCCACAACGCAGCGGTATACGTCGGTGAGCCTCCAGCACCTGATGCAGGTCTACGACGCGGCGCATCCGCGCGCCAAGACCGCCGCTGAGGAGACGTGACCCGAAGAGTCGTGCGGTGTCCGCAGCGCTTGCTCCCCAGGCGCTCGGACAGTAGGCTCCGCCGCCCATGACGACCCCGACCCTCGCTGACCTTCGCAACGCGCTCGAGCTCATCGGCCACGAGTACGCGCTGCTGTACGCTGGCTTCTCTCGCATCACGCGCGAGGTGGAGCCGCTGGACTCGATGCTGGAACGGCTTCAGGCGGCCGTGACCGCGCTGGAGGCCGGCGCCGTCGTCGCGCTCGAGGACGAGCGGCAGGCGCTTCTGACCGACGCGCGCTCGAGCCTCGCGCTCTACACGTCCGAGCGCGCGCTGGTGCTCGAAGCCAAGGCCATGGGCCCCGAGGTCCACGCATTCGCTGAGCTCGAGGAGGAGGCGTCGCTGGTCTCGGCGACCTACCGGCGGCACTTCGAGGGTCAGGCCCGCGCCACGCGCGATCTGGGGCTGCTGGCGGAGATGATCGCCGACCTCGACCGGCTGCTCAGCGGCATGGAGGAGCTGCAGCCGTCGTTGCCCGAGGGCTTGAAGATGGAGGCGACGATCGCGACCGTGCGCTCCAATCGGGCGCTGTATGGCGATGAGCGCGGCGCCGTCGTCGAGGCGCGCGGCGCCGACGGCGAGGAGGAGCAGGCCGGCGTGCTCGCCGAGGTCGCCAACGGGCAGTTTCAGACCTACCGCGATCACTTCGCTGGCAAGGCCCGCGTCACGCGGCGGCCGCAGCTCCTGCAGCGCATCATCGACAACCTCACGGTCGTGCTGGACCGCATGACCATGCTCAAGGCCGCCGGCTTCGTCTCCGAATGGAACGAGAAGAACATCGAGGTCGTCCAGGCGCAGCTCGCGCACTACCGCACGGAGCTCAACGAGGTGCGGGCCGCGCGGGAGGCCTTGCCGCTGACGGATCTGCAGGTCGTGCTCGGCGGCGCGGCCAACGAGATCATGGGCGAGTACGGCCAGAACTACGCGGGCATGTCGCGCCGCGCCTGTGACCTGGGCCGACTCGGCGTCCTCTGCGACCTGCTCGCCGAGGTGCGCCGTCAGATGGCGGAGCTCGGCTGGTTCTTCCCGACGGACGTCAACACGCGCAACCTGCGGCTCGTCACCGATCACCGCGCGCTCCTCGAGCGCGAGTGGGTCGCCGTGCGCGACGCCAAGGCCACGGCGGAGGCCAGTCCCTAGCGCTTTGACACGAGGCAGGCGCGCCCCCGATACTACGTGGCCCATGACCGGGCGCCTGTCCCACGAACGCGAGGCTGTCGATGACGGCCTCTATCTCGCTCTCCGCGGCAGCATCGACGCCGACGGCGCGCTCCGTGGCGCCGCCGTCCCATCTCCCGGACCCCGGCGCGTGGTGCTGGATCTGGGCGATGTCGCGCGGGTCACCTCGATCGGGGTCCGGGAGCTCATGGACTGGCAGTCGGAGCTCGACCGGCGTGGCGTCGACGTCACCTGGGTCGGCTGTTCGCCGACGATCGTGACCCAGCTCAACCATGTGGCCAACTTCGCGGGCAAGGCGGCCATCGCTACGTTCTCGGCGCCGTACTTCTGCGAGCGCTGCAACCGCGAGACGCCGATCGCGCTCGATACGGCCGAGGTGGGTCGCGGACGCCGCGAGGCCAAGGCGCCGGCGCGGACGTGTCCGACCTGCACCAGCCCGCTGCAGTTCGACGACATCGAGGAGTCGTACTTCGCGTTCACGCGTGAGGTGCGCACCGTCAGTGACCCGGTCGCGCTGCGCCGCTTTCTGTCCGAGGTCGGGCGCCGCCGTCGCGTGGCGCTCATCGAGGACCAGCCCACCGTGCTGGAGGACCGGCCCGCGGCGCTCACCGCGCTCGTGGCAGACCGAGTGGAGTCACCGCCGCCACCGCCATCGCGGGCGCTCTCGCTCGCCGACCGCCTCTTCTACGTTGCGGCAGGAGCGCTGGCCGGCGTGTTGACGCTGGTCGTCTACCACATCGTCGCCAACGTCGCCTGAGGCTCGGCCGGGCCCCCGCCATGCCCCGATTCCCCATCGGGTTGAAGCTCCTCGCGATGGCGGCCCTGCTCGTTGCGGCGGTCACCACGACCTTCGGTGTCCTCGTCTCGTCGCTGCTGCGCGACGTCTACGCCGAGCGCGCCTCCCGCCTCGAGAGCGCGCTCGTCTTGGAGCACGAGCACGCGAGCCGGGCGGCCGCCGAGCTCTTGCGGAGCGTCATGGCGGAGGCCATCGCTGGCAGCGAGGCCGGTCGCATCGCGCGGCACCTGAAGGAGCTCGCCTCGCATGAGACCGACCTCGTGCGCGCGGCCGTGGCCGACGAGCGCGGGCGCGTGATCGCCCGGAGTGACCTCGGGCTCTTCGAGACGCTCGACCGCAATGACCGCATCGCGGTGGCGGACACGATGCAGTCGCGCGACGGCAAGTCCGATTCGGGCGAACGCGTGCGGGTCGTTACGGCGCCCATTCGCGACGGCAGTGGCCGCCTCGTCGGCGGACTCGAGCTGACCTGGTCGCTCGCGGCGCTCGATCGGTCGCTGAGCGAGCTCCACGTCGAGGAAGCGCGCGATACGGCCGCCTCCCGCCGCATCCTCTTCGAGGTCGGTGGCATCGCGCTGGCGGTCGGCGTCCTGGCCGGCGTGCTCATGGGGATCACGCTCGGTCGCCCGATCCGCACGCTTGGACGGGCGGCGCGCGCCATCTCCTCGGGTGATCTCTCGGTCCGGGTCCCGGTGCGGCGCCGCGACGAGCTCGGCGACCTCGGCCGCGCGATGAACGAGATGGCCGAGCGCCTCGAGGTGCTCATCGAGGACGCCAAGGTCAGCGTCGCCATCGAGCGCGACCTGGTCCTCGCGCGCGAGATCCAGCAGAGCATGCTGCCCGGCCGGGGCAACCACCAGCGGCCGGGCATCGAGCTGGCCGGGCGCGTGGAGAGCGCGGCGCAGTGCGGCGGCGACTTCTGGGCGACGTGCGAGCTCACGAGACAACGCACGCTCATTCTGGTCGCCGACGTCACCGGCCACGGCATCGGCTCGGCGATGCTCACCGCCACGGCTCGCAGTTGCCTGGACACGGTCTGGGAGCTGACCCAGGGCAACTTCCGCCCTGCCTACCTCCTGCGAATCCTCGATCAGCTGCTCCGGCACGGCGTGGGCGCGGGCTTCCACATGACCTGCTTCGTGTCCATTTTGGATCCGGTGGAGCGCACGATCTCCTACGCCAATGCCGGCCACAACCACCCGCTGCTCGTGCGCACGCTCGAGGACGGGACGCGCCGCATCGGGCGCCTCGCCGCGCGCGGGAACCGGCTCGGCGACGCCGACGGGTTCACGTTCACCGAGAAGACCGTGGCGTGCGCGCCGGGGGACATCCTGTGTTGGTACACCGATGGCCTCGTCGAGGCGCTGGGTGTCTCGGGCGACGGCCAGACGCTCGAGGAGTTCGGGACACGGCGGCTCGGCGCCGCGTTGTTGGGTTCCGACGGTGACGCCGACGCGGTCCTTGACGGCGTGCTCGACCGCTTTCATCGCCACCGCGGGGTCGGTCCGCTCGACGACGACGTGACTTGCGTCATCGGGAGGCTGCTCGGGTGAGCCGCGCGTCTCGGCTTCGCTGGCTCATGGTGCTGGCGCTCGGCGCTCTGGCCGCCGATGCACCTGCGGACCGCGTGCAGCCGACCGACGTGCGGGCCCTCTACGAGGACGGCCGCTCTCAGCTCGCCGAGGCGCATCGGGCCAAGGACACAGGAGCGTCGGAGGAGGACGTGACCGCGCAGCTCGAAGGCGCTCGCGGGCGCTTCGAGGCGGCCCTCGCCCTCGACATCACCTACGTCGACGCCGCGATGGGCTACTCGGACGTCATGCTCGAGCTCGGCAAGAGCGTCGAGGCGGTGCCGCTGCTCGAGCGGGCCCATGCCGCGCGCAAGGACGCACCCATGGTGGCGTTGGCTCTCGGGCTCCACCTGCTGCGCATCGGGCAGGCCGGACGCGCGGAGGTGCTCCTCGAGAGCGCGCTGTCCAACGGGGCCGAGAGCCTCGCTGCGCGCTACGTGCTGGCCGGTCATCACTATCAGGCCGGGCGCTATCAGCGCGCGATCGAGCACGCGACGGAGTACCTGGCGCAGCGCCCGAAGGACGCCGAGATGCAGGGCCTGGTCGGCAACGCGTGGCTCAAGCTGGGTGAGCCGGACAAGGCGGTCATCGCCTATCGCCGGGTCCTGGCGGTGGATCCGTCCAACGTCACCGTGCGGGTCAACCTGGGGAGCGTGCTCGTGCGTCTCGGCGACTATCGCCGCGCGATCGACGTGTGTCGCGCCGTGCTCGAAGGTCGCCCCGAGCTCGTCGAGGCGCGCTTCAACCTGGCGACGAGCCACTTCCGGCTCCGCGAGCTCGCCGCCGCCGCCCGCGAGTTCCAGGGTGTGGTCGCACGCGCTCCGGCGCACGCTCCGGCCCACTACTTCGGAGGCGCCGCGCTCGTCGAGCTAGGCCGAAACGACGAGGCCCGGCCGCTCCTGACGCGCGCCTCGGCGCTCGCGCCGACCGATCCGTGGGCCCCGTACCTCCTGGGCGTCCTCGACCGGCGTGAAGGGAACCTCGGCGGCGCCGCCGGTCACTTCGCGGTCGCCGTCGCGCGCAAGCCCACCAGCGCGCGGATCCTGCACGCCGCGGGCGTCGTCGCACGGCTGCGGGGCGAGCTGGCAACAGCAGAGCGCCTGCTGCGGGAGGCCGCGACCCGTGCGCCCAAGTCCGCCGAGATTCGCGCGGAGCTGGGCTATGCGCGCGTCCTTCTGGGTCAAGAGGACCCCGGGATCGTCGACCTCGAGGCGGCCCATACGCTCGACGCTCAGGACGTGCGCGCGCTGGCGTGGCTCCCGGTCGCACGTACGCGGCGCGGAGTCCGCCGCATCAACGCGGGCGATCTGGACGGCGCGGACGCGGATCTGCGACGCGCCCTGGAGGTCGGTCCCCGGGTGGCCGAGGCCGTGTGGAACCTCGTGCTGCTGCGGGACGCGCGCGGCGACCGCAACGGCGCGCGGGAGGCGCTGAGCCGCGCGATGGAGCTCGACCCGCTGCATCCGAACCTGAACCTCCTGGCGTCGCTCTTGGCGATCCGAGCGGCTCGCGTCGACGCGGCGCAGCGTTACCTGGCGCGAACCGAGGGCGCGACCGATCCCGGACTGCGCTGGCTCGTGCAGGGCATGGTGCACGCGCTTTTGCACGAGCATGCGGCCGCGATCGTGGCGCTCCGACGCGCCGGCGAGCACGGGGTGGACGTCGCGGCCACGGTGCGGGTCGTGCGGCTCGATCTCGCGGCCACGCTGCTCACGCGAGGCCAGCCGGAGGCCGCCAAGCGCGAGCTGCTCGACGTCGCAGGCATCGAGCCCGAGCTCGAACGCGCGCGTGTGGGCCTGTTGATCATCGCCTACCTCGCCCTCGACACCGAGCTGGCCGAGGCGCTCCGGCTCGTCCCGGTGCTGTCGTCCGGCGCGGTCGTCCGCGGCTTCGGACTGGAGCGCCTCATCGACGAGAGCGCCATCGTCGAGGCCTACCTGCGGCACCGTCTGGGCGACGATCAGGCCGCGGCGCCGGTCCTGGAGCGCGCGGCGCTCGCCACGCCGAGCAGTCCGGCACGACACGTCGCGGGTGCCGCGCTGCTGTCGCTCGCCGAGGAGGCCTATGCCGCGCGCCGCCATGCCGACGCCGAGGCGCTGGCTCGCCGCGCACTGAAGGTCGACGCGACGCCCCAAGCGCGCCATGCCCTCGCCTGCGCCCTCTACGCGCGAGGTCAGCACGCCAGCGCTGGAGAGCAGCTGCGACAGCTGCACGCCGAGGCGACGATCGCCGAGGCCGGCTATAACCTCGCCGTCTACCTCGATGACATCGCCCACCGAGGCGGGGAGGCAATGGCGCTGCTGCGCGCGGCGGCGCAGTCGTCGGGGCTGGCCAACGAGCGGGCGCGCCGGCGTATCGCGCGAAGGGAGCGCCTCCTTGGGCACTGAGCGCCACCTGGCCGCACTCGTCGCCATCGCGGCGTCCGTCGGGTTCCTCGGAGCCGCCGGGGCCGCCAAGGCCGACACGCGCGAGGTGGGCGTCTATACGCCTCGCGTCTTCATCGGCGACACCAGCGCGCGCGCCGACTACGCCCGGCGGGTGGCCGTCGCGCTGTCCGCCGCGGTGGGCCATGAGCTCCACGGACGTACGTTTGCGCGCCGGGTCGACCTCGATGGCTTCATCTCGGCCGGCCAGCTCGGCCTCGTCCTCGTGGACCCCCTGGTGGCGGTGGCGCGGCCGGATCTGTTGGAGCCCATCGCCGTCGGGACCGGACCCGAGGGGACACGGCCACTCGTCGTGGCGGTCAGCCATCGCGCAGCGCGGGGCCTCGGCTCCTTCGCCGGCTTACGCCTGGCGACGGTCGACGTCGACGTCAAGGAGCGCTGGCTCGTCCAGAACCTCCTCCTGGAGGGCGTCGTCGCCCTGGACGCGCACCTCGGCGGGCTCGTGGGGCTCGCCGACGTCGCCGAGCTCGGTACGACGCTGACGGCGCGACAGGCGGGTGTCGGTCTGGCGTATCGCGCGCAGGTCGCGGCCCTCGGTGTGGAGATCGTGGCGGAGCTCGCGGGCGTGGCCCTCCCCGTGCTCTGCGCCGTCAAGGGCCGGGTGGACGAGGCGACCATCGCGAGCCTGCGTCGCGCGATCACCCAGGGTCTCGCGTGGCCTGCCGCCGGGCCGTTTCAACGGCTCACGCTGAGCGTCGCCTCCGCACTGCGGCCGCTCACGGTGGCCGTGAACCAGGGAGCGAGCGGGCCTCCCCTGGAGCCCCTACTCTGGTCGCCTGCCCCGGTGGTGCGCCTCCCCGTGACGGGATTCCTCCCCACGCCGAACGTGCCCATCCCGGTGCCGCCCACGGGCGCACGCTGGCAGCTCCCCGCGTTCGTGGAGCCCAAGTAGGTCGCAGATGCACGCGCCCCGCTACCCGTCGCACGCGCTCCTCCACGAGGGACCATTGACGGCCGCGCTGGTCTTGGGGCCCTTGCCACTCCATCTCGTTCAGCAGTCGGGGCCGCCGCCGGACCGCGACGCACTCCAGGCCGCGTTCGCTGCCGGTCACACGCTCGTCCCGGCGCCAACGGTCACGCACGACGCGACCGATCCCGACGCGGCGCGCGCCTGGGTCGTGGCCCAGCTCGCGCCGGTGCCCAGGCTCGCCCGTCGCATCGTCGCGGTCGGCGATGAGCTCGTCGCCAACGCCCTCCGGGCCGACCCGGCGCGCGCCACGTTGGCCTGGACGGTGACCGAGAGCAGCGTGTGGCTCGCGGTCAGCAACGCGGGAGCCGCCGATCTCCCAGGCGTGCAGCGAGCGCTCGCCCGAGCGTTGGTCGAGCGACGTCCGCGCGAGTCACCGAGCGGTGGCGCCGGCCTCGGGCTCTATCTCGCCTACCTCCAGTCGAACCGGCTCATCGTCGAGGTCGAAAGCGACCGGACGTGCGTCGCTGCGACCTTTCACCGCGCGAGCCCGGCCTCCGGTGCAGAGACGCCCCATGAGCTCCACGTCGTCGCGCGTTGACCGCGCGATACACGCACGACGACTCAGGGCACGGCCGCGAAGCTCGGCTCGGTGACCCGCGGCGGCGCCGCCTCGGTCAAGGCGCGGAGACGTTCGAGCGCCTCGGCCCGCTCGGCAGCCACTGCCGAGTCGCGCGCGCACAGCTGATAGTGCGCCGCGGCCTCCTCCAGCCGACCCGACTCCTCGAGGAGCTGGGCTAGGTGAAGCCGGCAGGCGTGCAGATCGGGCCGCAGCCGCAGCGCCTCGACGAACGCCTGCCGTGCCTTGCGCGCGTTGCCGGCCAGCGCGTGGGCCTGGCCCAGCGCGAAATGAGCCTTGTCGTACCGTCGGTCGATCTTGAGAACCGCCCGGTAGCACTGGAGCGCCCGCGCCGCGTCACCGGACTTGAGGTAGCAGTTGCCGAGGTTGTAGTGCGCCTTGAGGTAGTTGGGTCGGTCGCGAATCGTATGGCGATACTCCAACATCGCCTCGCCCTGGCGACCCAGCAGCGTCAGCACGTGCGCGCGCATGAAGCGCGCCTTGTAGAAGGCGGCGTCGGCGTCCAGAGCGTTCTTGAAGGCGATCTCGGCGGCCGCGAGCTCACCCATCGCCTTGTAGGTGTGGCCCAGGTTGAAGTGCGCCCGCGAGTGCTGTGGGCGACGCTCGAGAACGGCCAAGTAGTGCCCGACGGCCGCGTCGTGGTCGCCGCACTCGAACAGGGCGTTGGCGAGCGAGAAGCGCACTTCGAGCTCGTCGGCCACACGGACAGCGCGGACATAGTATGGGACCGCGCGCCGCGGCTGACCCAAGCGCATGAAGGCGTGACCGAGTGTGGAGAGCACCTCGGGCGCCTCGGGCTCGAGCCGCAACGCCGCCGTGAGCAGCTCGAGGCACCCGCGCTCGTCGCCAAGGGCTGCGCGGCTCTGAGCGTGACGCACCAACGCCGAGCGCGACGATGGCCGCAGCCGCACGTCGGCGGCGGTGACCGCCGAGACGAGGGTCCCAAGTAGCCGGCTGCGCGTCATGCGGAGGGGGTCCTAGCCACGGGGCGAGTATAGCGCCTGCCCCCTGCGAGGCGCCAGGCTCGGAGCTCCGCTCGGGTCACGACGGCGGCGCCGCGCCGCGATGGGGAGCCAACCCTGTGGAACGACGCGCATCCTCAAGCCAGCGCAGCGTTTTTTGCGCTTGACACTTGGGGGTCCGCCAGTACACTCGCGACCCTCGCGAAGGCTGCCGATGCGGGATCGGCGCCATCGCAGCGACCCAGAGGCCAAGCGCGCCGGTACCGTCAGCCATGAGCTTTACCCACGTCGTCGACAAGATCCCTGCCGCTGGCCTCGAGTTCACCGAGGTGCTCAGCACGGAGTGGCTGGGGCGCGCGCTCGGCGACGCGTTCCGGCCCGTCGGTGTTCCCGGAGAGGCCAAGCTCGAGGTCGCGCGTGAGGGGACGAGCGTCGTCGTCGATGGCGAGCTGACCTTCACGGCGGAGTTCACGTGCAGCCGCTGCGCCGAGGACGTCCAGGTCACACATCTCCTCCCGGTTCGTCTCTCGTTCGTCGTCGGCGAGGAGCCGGAGGAGTCCGAGGAGGAGGCGGACGACCTCGACACGTTCGGCATGGCGGCCGATCGCGAGGTCATCTTCTACCAGGGTCCGGAGGTCGACCTCGAGGCCCCGCTGGTCGAGGTCATCATCTTCGCCCTCCCGGCCTACCCGCTCTGCGCCGAGGACTGCCGCGGCGTGTGCGTCGACTGCGGCCAGAACCGCAACGCGTTGCCCGGGGGAGACTGCCGCTGCGCCGAGAAGCGCGTGGACCCTCGCTTTGCCAAGCTCGCGAGCATCTCGCTCCCGACGAAACCCAATTAACGGACTGCGAAAGCCCAAATTCGGCCCCAGCAGCCCAGGAGAGAAAAGCCATGCCGGTACCCAAGGAAAAGCTCTCGCGCTCGCGACGTGATCGCCGCCGTGCCAACCACGACAAGGTCGTCAAGCCCAACCTGTCGACCTGCACGCGCTGCGGCGCGTTCAAGCTGTCGCATCGGGCCTGCGGAAGCTGCGGCTACTACCGCGACCGCAAGGTGCTCTCGGTCGGCGACGCCGAGGCCTAGCCTCGACGTGCGGGTCGCGATCGCAAGTGATCACGGCGGCTTCGGCCTCAAGCGCGAGCTGATCTTCCACCTGGCGCAGCGTGGCCACGAGGTGCATGACCTCGGACCGCTCACGAGCGACTCCGTGGACTACCCCGCCTACGCTGAGCTCGTGGCGCGGCAGGTCGGCGCCCGTGAGGTGGACGCGGGAGTGCTCGTGTGCGGCTCCGGCATCGGCATGAGCATCGCGGCCAACAAGGTCGCGGGGGTGCGTGCCGCGGTCGTGCAGGACGTGGAGCATGCGCGGTTGGCGCGCGAGCACAACGACGCGAACGTGCTCTGCCTCGGCGGGCGCTTCACGGCGGCGCCGCTCGCGGCCGACATGGTGGACGCCTGGCTCTCGACGGAGTGCACCGGGGAGAGGCACCGCAAGCGCATTACGCTGATCGCTGATATCGAGAACCGAACGGCCGCATCCTAGAGGGGCTCGTCACTCATGCGCTGTCCCCAGTGCGGCTGTCAGGACGACAAGGTCGTCGATTCGCGCGCCGTGCAGGACGGCCGGGCGACGCGACGTCGCCGCCAGTGTGAGGGCTGCGGTCGCCGTTTCACGACCTTCGAGCAGATCGAAGAGAGCACCCCGATCATCGTCAAGAAGGATGGACGGCGCGAGTCATGGGAGCGGCAAAAGCTCATCGCGGGCCTCCAGCGCGCGTGCGAAAAGCGCCCGGTCCCGACAGCCGCCATCGAGTCGTTCGCCGATCGCCTCGAGCAGCGCATCGTCGAGTCCGGCACTCCCGAGGTCGCCGCGCGCGAGGTCGGTGAGGCGGTCATGGGCTTCCTCCGCGAGGCAGACGCCATCGCCTACCTGCGCTTTGCCAGCGTCTACAAGAGCTTCAGCGATCTCGGGGAGTTCCTCGACGAGATCGAGGGCATTCGGTCGCAGGAGCCCACGTGAGCGGCTCGACGGCCTTCTCCGACGCGCACTGGATGGATCGCGCGCTCGCGGAGGCGCGTCGGGGGGTCGGCCGCACCGCGCCCAACCCGCCCGTGGGCTGCGCGCTGGTCCGCGACGGTCGCCTCGTCGGGGTCGGCTTCCATTCGCGAGCGGGAGCACCGCACGCCGAGGTCGCCGCACTCGCCATAGCCGAAGAGCGGTCCCATGGCGCCACGGCCTATGTCACGCTCGAGCCCTGCAATCACTCGGGCCGTACGGGACCGTGCACCGAGGCGCTGCTCGCGGCGGGTGTCCGCCACGTGGTCGTCGGCGCGCTCGATCCGAACCCGCGGGTCACCGGAGGCGGCATCGCGCGGCTGCGTGAGGCGGGTGTCTCGGTCACGACGGGCATCCGCGCCGAGGCGTGCGCCGCGTTGATCGCGCCGTTTGCCCAGTGGTCGACGCGCGGGCGGCCGCTCGTCACGCTCAAGGTCGCTCTCACGCTGGATGGTCGGCTCGCCACGGCGACCGGTTCGAGCCAATGGGTGACCGGAGAGCGTGCTCGCGCCTGCGTCCATCGCCTGCGGGACCAGAACGACGCCGTGCTCGTCGGCGCGGGCACCGTGCGCTCGGACAATCCCGCGTTGACGACGCGCCTGGACTCCGGAGGTCGCGACGCGGTACCCATCGTCGTCTCGGCGTCGCTCGACCTCGACCCGGCCGCCGCCGTCTTCGCGAGCGGTCGCGCGGTCGTCCTGACCGGCTCCATCGAGCACCGCGAGCGCGTCGCCCGACTCGAGTCCACCGGGGCCACGGTCCTCTCGGCCCCCGACTGCGCCGGCGTGCTCGACTGGGAGCAGGCGCTCGCGGCGCTCGCTCAGCGAGGACTGTGCTCGGTCCTGGTGGAAGGCGGCGCCAGCATCGCGACCAGCCTTCTTCGGGCACGCCACGTGGACCGGCTGGTGGCGTTTGTCGCTCCCAAGCTCGTGGGCGACGACGGCCTGGCAGTGGCGGGACGGCTCGGGACGACTATGATGGCCGACGCTCTGCACCTGTCCGAGGTGGAGGTGACGCGCTTGGGCGACGACGTGTGCATCGAGGGACGCTGTGTTTACGGGACTCGTTGAAGGAACCGGAGTCATCCGGCGCGTGCAGAGCCAGACCGGCGGCGAGCACTGCGTGACCGTGGAGTCCGCCTCTCGGCTCGAGGGGACGCAGATCGGCGACTCGATCGCCGTCGACGGCGTGTGCCTCACGGCCATTCGCGTGGATGGCCGCGCCTTCGACGCCCAGGTGAGCCACGAGACGCTCACCAAGAGCACCATCGGGTCGCGAGTGGCCGGTGACTGGGTCAACCTCGAGCGCGCGTTGCGGCTCGGTGATCGCCTGGGCGGCCACTTGGTGTCCGGCCACGTGGATGGCCGCGGCCGCATCGCCAGCGTGACGCGGCGAGGCGAAGCGACGGACGTCGTGATCGCGCTCCCAGACGGGCTGCTCGACTGCGTGGTGGACAAGGGTTCCATTGCGCTCGATGGCGTCTCTCTGACCGTCAACGCCATTCGCGGCGCCGATCTCCGGGTCACGCTCGTGCCGCACACGCTGGCTGCGACGACGCTGGGCAAGCGCTGGCGCCCCGGCGTGGAGGTCAACGTCGAGGTCGACATGATCGGAAAGTACATCGTGAACTTGGCTCAGCGCGGTCGATTGACGCCCGCTGGCGGGCTCAGCATGGACACGCTCAAGGAGCACGGATTCGCATGAGAGCATCTTCGACTCTGGTCATCCTGACCCTGACCCCGGCGCTCGTAGCCGGTTGCGGCAGTGCGGAAGGGACCGCAAGCGCCGGGACTGACGCGACCACGACGCCAGCGACCACGCTGCCGAGCGCGCGCCTGACACGCCAGGAGCCGCTCGACGCGGCCGCGATCGATGCAGCCGCCAAGAAGAGCGGCACCCTGGCGCAGGCCCTCGCAAAGCTCAAGGGCGACGGCTACGGGAGCTTCGTCGCCGCCGGCGTCACCGCGGACGACGCGGGGATTACCGTCACGTGGGCCGTGTACGCTACCGCGTCCGGCCAGGAGCGGACGGCCCTCGATCGGTGCGAGAAGGAGCAGTGCGCCGCGGCGCTCGTCTCTCTTGGGAACGACGGTGCGCCCACCTTCACAGACACCGCGGGCGCAAGCGCGTCCGGCTTCACCATCGGCGTGCCGCAGCTCCAAAAGACACTGCTGGGCAAAGACCACGCGGGCGGCAGCAAGATCGGCGCGCTGGAGGCCACGGTCCTCCCCCCGGTCGACCTGTCGAAGCGACGGCTCATCATCGCCAGCGCCTTCGGTCCGGCGTTTGGGGTGGACCTGGCCGCGTTCAGCTCCGCCGCGACGGCGTCGGGCGCATTCACCGAGGTCAAGACCCTCCACTACGTTCGCGCCGCTGACCTCGACGCGGCGCTTTCGGGCGCCACCCCGCTGGACGTCCTCGTCTGGGTCGGCGCCACCGTGCTCGACAGCGGCGTGCCGATCGGCATGACCACGAATCGGGGCGTCTTCGGCGACGAGACCTACCCGCTCGAGCGCGTCCGTGATCAGGTCTCGGCCAAGGTGGCCCCCTTCGGAGGCCCCGGCGTCATTCTTCTGCTGGGAGGCAGCTCCGCGGTGGGCACGGGCACCAATGACACAACGCTCTTCAACACGCTGGTCGGCAAGGCCTTCCGTACGGTCGTGGGACTCGACCAGACCGCGGACGCCGCGCACGTCCTTGGCGCGGGCGCAGCGTTCCTCAAGCAGCTGCTTGGAGGCGGCAGCCTGGCCGCGGCGCTGTCGGACGGCAACGCCGTGTTCGCCGCCGGCGGTGCGAAGGCCAAGCTCGTGACGAACCGCGAGGACCCGGCCAAGACGACCATCCCCGGACGTATCGACGCGCTCTTCGGCGACAAGTCCAACCCCAAGGGCCTGCGCCTGAACCTTAACCTGTACGTGGTCTCCAAGTGCTTCGACGCCGCGGGGAAGCCGGTCGTGACGCCCGGCGAGACCGAGTCCTTCGCCTCCGCCTTCGCCGACGTCGACTTTCAGGGCCCGTCGTTTTCGGGCACCAAGAAGGGCGTCGGCGACTCGTTCGACGTGACGTTTACCGGGCTCCTCGGTGGCACCAAGGTCGGGGACCCGATCTACCTCTCGGCCAAGGGCAACCTCAAGTCGACCATCAAGAACATCACGGTCTACGGCATGGGCGCCCTCGTCCCGCCATCGGAGAAGGACGCCAAGGACTTCCCGAATCGGCGCTTCTTCGACGGCGAGGCCATCGCCTCGAGCTACAACGACGCGGCGGGCAACACCTGCATCCTGGTCAAGCCGCGGCTGTCGAGCGTGACGCAGCAGCCGAGCTGGTTCGACCTCCCCAAGTAGCCCTCGCCTATCAAGAAAGAGGCCCTCATGTCCACGACCACGCAAGCCATCGTCATCGGCTCGGGCCCCGGAGGCTACGTCTGCGCGATTCGCCTCGCCCAGCTCGGCGTAAAGACTGTCGTCGTCGAGCTCGGAGAGCTTGGCGGCGTCTGCCTGAACGTCGGCTGTATCCCATCGAAGGCGCTCATTACGGCCTCGAAGCACTACCAGGCCACGGGGAAGAAGCTCGCCGAGATGGGCATCCTGGTGGACGGCGCGCGCGTCGAGATGGGCACGATGCAGGCGTGGAAGGCGGGCGTCGTCAAGAAGCTCACCTCGGGCGTCGGCACGCTCCTCAAGGGCAATGGCGTCACCGTCGTGCGCGGCAAGGCGCGCTTCGTAGCCGCCGATACGCTGGAGGTGACCGACCCGAGCGGCGCGACGCAGCGACTTCAGGCGCCCGCCATCGTCGTCGCGACCGGCTCTCGCCCCACGCCCATCCCCGCGTTTCCTGTGGATCAGGAGCACGTCCTGGACTCGACGGGGGCGCTCGCGCTGTCGGAGGTCCCGAAGCGGCTCGTCGTCATCGGCGGCGGCTACATCGGCCTCGAGCTCGGCGGCGTGTTCGCTCGGCTTGGCGCGCAGGTCACGGTCCTCGAGCTGATGCCGCAGCTCTTGCCCGGCTTCGATCTCGACCTCGTGCGACCCGTCGAGAAGGGGCTCAAGAAGGCAGGGGCCGAGGTGCTCACGGAGACGCGCGCGGTGAGCTGGCGCAAGGCCGACGATGGCAACGGCCTGAGCGTGACCGTGCAGGTCAAGGATGTCACGCGCGAGCTGCGCTGTGACAAGATCCTCGTCACCGTGGGACGCCGCCCCAACAGCGACGGGCTGGGTCTCGAGTCGCTCGGCGTGGACATCGACCGCGGCGGGTTCATCAAGGTCGATTCGAGGCTGGAGACGAGCGTCCCCGGCGTCTACGCCATCGGCGACGTCGCGGGCAACCCCATGCTCGCGCACAAGGCCTCCAAGGAAGGCGAGGTCGTGGCCGAGGTCATCGCCGGGAAGCCGAGCGTCTGGGACGTGCGGGGGATCCCGGCCGTAGTGTTCACCGATCCGGAGATCGCGACCGTCGGTCTCACGGAGGCCGAGGCCAAGGCCAAAGGCCATACGGTGCGAGTCGGGAAGGTCCCGTTCGCCGGACTCGGACGCGCGATGACGACCGGAGAGACCGAGGGCTTTGCCCGAGTGGTGGCCGACGCCAAGACACATGCCCTGCTCGGTGTCCAGATCGTAGGACCGGAGGCAAGCGACCTCATCGCCGAGGCCGGGCTCGCGCTCGAGATGGGCGCCTACGCCGACGACGTGGGCCTGACCATCCACGCGCATCCGACCTTGGCCGAGGCCGTCATGGAGGCCGCGAAGGCGGCAACCGGTGAGGCGATTCACCTCATGAACCGTTAAAGAACGGGCCAAATCGCCCCACACCCCGACACCGTGCTGCGATTGGCGATGGCACACAAGGTGCTAACATCGGCGCCATGACTTCACCCAACACCCCATGTCGTATCGCCATCAATGGTTTCGGTCGCATCGGCCGTCTCGCTCTTCGCGCCGCTCCGGCGGACGTGGAGGTCGTCGCGGTAAACGATCTGGCCGATCCCGAGTCGCTGGCCTACCTGTTCCGCAATGACAGCGTCCACGGACGCCTCCATGAGCCGGTCGGCTTGAAGGACGGGCGTCTCGAGTGGCAGGGCCGTTCCATCCCATTCTTCAATCGACGCGACCCACGTGAGCTCCCATGGGGGGCCCTCGGCGTGGACGTCGTGATCGAGGCCACCGGCGCCCTGCGCGGTCGGGCTGACGGCGGACGCCACCTCGAGGCGGGGGCCAAGCACGTCCTGCTCACCGCGCCAGGTGACGACGTCGACCGCACCATCGTGATGGGAGTCAACGAGCACGAGCTCGACCTCGCGAACGACCGCTTCGTGTCGAACGCGAGCTGCACGACCAACTGCATCGCGCCGGTGGCCACGGTGCTGCACGCCGCGTTCGGGATCGAGAGCCTGGTCTTCACGACGATCCACGCCTACACGTCGAGCCAGACGCTGGTCGACACGCCGATGCGCAAGCTGCGTCGCGGGCGCGCCGGCGCGCTGTCGATGGTCCCGACCTCGACGGGCGCGAGCAAGGCGCTCGGCCAGGTCCTGCCTGCGCTCGCGGGACGCTCCGCGGGCATGGCCGTCCGCGTGCCGGTGCCCGACGGCAGCCTCACGGACATGGTCGTGCGTTTTTCGCGCCCGCCGGCCGATGTCACCGGCCTGCTCGAGCCCCTGCGCCGCGCAGCCGCGACGCCGGCGCTCGCCCGGATCCTCGAGGTCTCCGACGAGGAGCTGGTCTCGCACGACGTCGTGGGCGACGAGCACTCCGCGGTCGTCGACGCCACCACCGTGATGCGGTGCAGCGCCGACACGTTCAAGCTCCTCGTCTGGTACGACAACGAGTGGGGCTACGCCAACCGGGTCATCGACCTCGCGCGGAGGCTCTGCGGTCGGGAGTAGGCATGTCCTGTCACTGCACGCGCATCCACGATCGCCGGCGCATCGTCGTGACCGGAGGGCCGGGCTCGGGCAAGACGGCCATCCTGGAGTTCGTGCGGCGCGCCTTCTGCCGCCACGTCAACGTGCTCCCCGAGGCCGCCAGCATCCTCTTCGGTGGCGGGTTTCCGCGCGGCATCCGCACGGCCGAGCTTCGGGCAGCGCAGCGGGCCATCTTCCACGTCCAGAGCGAGCTCGAGGCCTGGTCGGATGGGGGCCAAGCTCCCGCGATCACGCTGTGTGATCGTGGCACATTGGACGGTCTTGCCTACTGGCCGGGCGACCCGAACGAACTGCTGCTCGCCATGCGTACGACGGTCGAGACCGAGCTCAACCGTTACGCAGCGGTCATTCATCTGCGTCCGCCGGCGGCCACGGGGGGATACAATCACGAGAATCGGCTGCGCACCGAGTCGGCGGAAGAGGCGGCGCTCTTAGACGCACGCATCGAGGCCGCTTGGGAGGCGCATCCGCACCGGATCGTGGTCGAGTCGACGCACAACTTCCTCGACAAGGTGCTACGGGCCGTCGAGCTGCTCCGCGTCGAGCTGCCCGAGTGCTGCGGTGAGAGCCTCAAGCCGTTCACGTCGCTTACGGTGTAGGTGGCTGCTTCCGGCCGCCGAACGTGCTAGCCTCCCACGTTCAGGAGGCTCCATGCGTCGATCGTCGTTCCTGCACTTGTCGTTGTGCGCCACCACCCTCGCCAGCCTGCTGTCGTGCGCCGATCCGACGACCGAGAGCGCCGCGGGCGTCGATAGCGGCCTTGGCTCCGGGGGCGACCTGGGCCAGCGCGACGACACGCCCCAACTCGAACTGCCCGCGACTGACGTGGCGGCGATCGATCCAGGCAGCCTCGATCCCGGCACCGGCGCCGATCCGGGCGTGACAACGGACACGCCCGACAGCGGACCGGTCGTGCCCGCCGATCAGAAGGCCATCCTCGCCATCAAGGAGACCGAGGCCTGGGAGCTGCCGGGGCTCGAGGCCGAGGTCCACGTCGTGCGCACCGAGGGCAACGTGCCCCACCTCTACGCCAAGACGCGGAAGGACCTCGGTCGAGCCTTCGGCTTCGTGTTTGCGCGCGATCGCTACTTCGTGACCGACCTCGAGCGCCGCCTCGCGCTCGGGAACGTCTCGGAGCTCATCGGCGACGTATCGCTCGATCGCGACATCGAGGGCCGTCAGCGCGGCATGGCGTACGTGACCGAGCGGGTCTGCGCCGGGCTCTCGCCCGCCCTCGGCGAGTGGTTCGATGCGGTGGCCGATGGTTTCAACGCGTACATCGCCGCGGTCAAGGACGGCAAGGCGGAAGCGCCGAGCGAACTGGGCCTGGCGACCGTGCTGCTCGGCGCCAAGAGCCCGGTAGACCTGATGAAGCCGTTTACGCGCAAGGACTTCTGCGCCATCGTCACCGTCATCGCCTATGAGACCAACTTCGAGGGCGGCGACCCCGGGCGTCAGAACGATCTCAAGAAGCTCACGACGGCGTTCACCGATCCGAAGACGAGCCAGATCGACGAGGCCCGTCGCAAGGCGTGGATCGCCGACGTTTGGAATGACCTGCTGCCGCTCTACCCCGAGGCCAGCTCGACCGACGGGCTCGGCTTTCAGGTCGGGCAGAAGCCGGGAGCGATCCCCGCGGCCACGCCGGCGCTCCCTTCCGCGCACCGACCGATTCCGGCAGAGCTGCTGACCCGCGTCAGCGAGCGTAACGCGGCGTTTGCCAAGAGCCTGCTGCGCAACGACCTCGGGAACTTCGGCTCCAACGCCTGGGCCGTCGGCGGCTACGCGAGCAAGAGCGGCGAGACGCTCGTGTGTAGCGACGGGCACCTTCAGCTCTCGGTGCCGGCGCTCATGTACCAGCTCGCCTTCGACACGACCGTCTTCGGCGGGCCAAACGGCTTCACGCAGGCGGGGCTCACGCTCGCGAGCTTCCCGGGCCTCGCGGTGGGCACGAACGGCCACGTCGCGTGGGGCTCGGTCAACCCGTTCGACGACATCACCGACTGGTATCGCGAGGAGATTCAGCTCGACGCCAAGGGCGTCCCGGCGTTCACGAAGTTCAACGGCGAGTGGAAGCCCATCAAGGCGGTGGAGGAGACCTTCGTGGTCGCCGATGTCCCGGCCTTGGACAGCAAGGGGCGCACCGAGAAGTGGCTCCGCTTCGAGACTTTTGATGGTCGTTGGATTACCGACGTCGAGAGCAAGGCGGTTCCGGCCGAAGGTGCAGGTGCGACCGAGACGATTGTCAACTTCGGGGGAAAGCAGCGCATCCCGACCGACACCGACGGCGACAAGGTCATCGTTGGCGTGAGCTTCGACTACACGGCGTTCGATACGACCGCGTTGGCCGACGCGATGGACTCGTTCGGCAGCGCCAAGAACATGGACGACTTCCGTGACAAGTTCCGCGGGCTCGTCGGCAACATGCTGTTCACCGCGGCGGGTGACTCCAAGGGCGACATCTTCTACTCCAGCTATCAAGCGCGCCCCTGCCGCGGCTATCTCCCGCGCGACAAGGACGGCACGTTCCTCGACGGCGCCGATCCGACGCGGCTCCTGGACGGGACGAAGTACGGTGGATTCACCATGCCCAGCAAGAACGGGCTGGTCGATGAGGAGCCGGGCAAGACGGACCCGTACCAGTGCGTCATCCCGTTCGAGGAGACGCCACAGGCCAAGAACCCCAAGCAGGGCTACCTCGTGACCGCCAACAACGACCCGGGTGGGCTGGAGAAGGACGGCAACCCGTTCAATGACAAGTGGTATCTCGGTGGGCCCTACGACTCGGTGCGGTCGAGCACCATCGGGCGCGCGCTGGCGAAGGCCGTGAGCGAGAAGAGCGCGGACGTCGCCAAGATGGGCGAGATCCAGGGGAACCACGACTCGCGCCTTGGCGAGCTGTTCGTGCCGCATCTGCTGGACGCCATCGACGTGGCGGCCGGGCTGGCCAAGACGGCGGGCCTCCTCACCGAGGACGAGCAGCGGCTCGTTACGATGTATATTGACAACGCGACGCGCATCACGGCCGCACGGGAGCGTCTGGACGGCTGGGGCAAGCGCGGCTTCCAGGCGCTCTCCGGCGTGCAGACGTTCTACCACCAGCCCGCGGGCATGGAGAAGGACGATGCAGTCGCCACGATGCTCTTTGCCGCGTTCCTGCCCCGCTTCTTGAGCGCGACGTTCGGCGACGAGGCCGCGCCCTATCGGCACAGCGGCGACTACACGCGCGTGCGCATGGCTCGGAAGTTCCTGGACGGTCGCGGCGACAAGAACCCGAAGCAGCACGCGTCGTGGGATCCCGCGACGGGCGAGTCGGTCTTCTTCGACACCTGGGGCACCCCCGAGGTGGAGCGCAGCCGCGAGCACCTGCTGAAGGCGCTGGTCGGCGCGCTCGACTTCCTCACGGCGGCGCCGACCGGCAAGGGCACCGGCGGCTTCGGCACCGACGACATGAGCCAGTGGCTCTACGGGCTGCGGCACCAGGTCAAGTTCACCTCACTGTTGGCGGACTACCTCGACGATCCCAAGTTCGCGGGCCTCGTCGACGGCTTCTCCATCACGACCGGGGTCCTGCCCTTGGCCGACAAGCTCGATCCGAAGGACCCGCGGGCAGACCTGATGTGGTTCCCGCGACCGGGCGACCAATACGGCGTCGATGCCGCCAACCCCGGGATGTCCGGGACGAACTTCACGCACGGCTCGGGCCCGGTGATGCGCATGGTCATCTCGCTCAAGGACGGCAAGGTCTCGGGCCAGAACATCATCCCGGGCGGTCAATCGGCGATCTCGGGCTCCAAGTTCTTTGCCGATCAGGCCAAGCTCTGGCTTGGTAACCAGGCTCACCCGCTCCGATTCCATCTCGCCGACGTGGTCGCCGGCGCGACCGGTCGCGAGGTCTTTCGGCCGAAGAAGTAGCGCCGGCCTACCAGGCCGTCTGCTGGCGCGCCTGCGCCTTGCGCTGGGGGACGATCTTCTTGGGCAGCGGCCGGACTCGACCTTCACCGCGGCTGCCGGGGATGTGCTCGCTCGACACCATGACGACCTGCACGGCCACGCTGCCGTCGGGAAGGGCGAAGCCGTCGTCGGCAAAGTGCGAGGCTCCGGGCGCGTCGGCATGGGCGCACACGAGCCGTCCGCAGGCCTTGTCCGCCAGCGCGATGCGCGAGACCTGGCGGCCCTTGGCGTCGAGGCGAACGAGCGCATCGTTCAGCGTCACGACGAGGTCATTCTTCCCTGGGACGAAGCTCGCCGTCCGAATCGCGCTGCCGACGGGTACGGTGAACGCATACATCGGCTGGCCCTGCGCGTCCCAGACCTGGAGCTTGCGCCCGGTAGCGGCCACGACACGATGGTCGATGGGGCTCGCCCACAGCGTATGCACGCGGTCCCAACGGTGCTGGAGGTCCACGTACACGACCTTCTCATACTGCGGGTCCGCGGGATGCGCCGGATCCTCCAGGACGATGCGGCCGTTCGCAAGCGCGTACCCCAGGAACTGCGCGCCCTGCGTCCAGTTGAACACGTCGCACACGGTCCCGCCGTCGTTGCACGAGCGGCGCCCCGTGCGATGCGGAGCGCCGGCGCCGGAGGTGTCGAGCGTCCAAAGCTCATCGGGGACCCGCGCTTCGTTCGGGCGGGCGTCGTAGCGGACGTGCGCCACGATGCGGTGGTCGGTACGGACATTGGCGCGCAAGACGCGTGCACCGGCCGGCTTGAGGTCGAAGACCTGCGGCTTGGCGGTGGGCCGGACAAAGTAGACCGTGCCGTGGGCCTGGGCGATGAAACCGTCCTCGACCATGCGGGTGTCGATCGCCGGGATGGGCTGCTGCGCCGCGTTCTTGACCTCGACGGCCGTGACGCTCGCGGGCAATCGCGCCGCGCTCATGGGGTTGAGGCGGGCAAGCCACAGACCGCGGTTGGTCGCGATCGCAAAGCCGCTGCCGTCGCCGAGCCAGCGGAACGCCGTAAGCTGGCCGCTCGTGCCCTCGATGGTGACGTCCGCGATGAGGCGCTGCGAATGCCGGGCGTCCAGCAGGCGGACCCGGCTCGAGCGCAGATCGTAGGTGGCCAGCCACCGGCCGTCGGGCGAGAGCCGCGAGAGATGCGGAATCTCGACGGGTCCATTGAATGGGTTGTGCACGGTCTCGGTGACGTCGAGGCCGCCGAGCGTAGCGACCGATCCATCGGGGCGGACGAGGCGCGTCGAGACGTGGTGGTCCGACCGGACCATCGGCGGGCGACCTCAGGCAAAGGCGTCGCGTGGAGACGTGAACGGTGCGATGAGGGCCAAGGCGAGCAGCGAGTGGTGCGTCTTCATTCTGGCGTTGAACGCACGAGCCGCGAAGAAGTTGTGCCTCGCGTGAAATTCTAAAACAGCCGGCGCGTATCGAGCAGCAACGTCACCGGGCCGTC
>SXGT01811172.1_pt1 | contig 23379 bp, 23 predicted proteins | sample 3176221 | NCBI WGS metagenome assembly SXGT01 (sample SAMN11356862, study PRJNA531348) | freshwater metagenome | isolation source: freshwater sample F1-120 | place: China: Fuxian Lake, Yuxi | collected 2017-12-25
AGATCCCCAGCGAAATACCGCCATAGTGTTTCCGAAGCTCCCTCAGACAAAAAACTTACGTCGAGAAGCGCCGTTTCCCGATACACTGAAAGACGTTGTGTCCAACTGTCAGAAATGGCGCGCGCGATCGCAGAATACGGAGTGGGCAATTTCTATTCCGTCACGACAATTCAAGACGCGTTATAGCCACATCTTGTTGACAGTTAGACAGTTACGGAAAGTCAAGTAGTTGCCTCGAAAACCGTAACTTCTTAAGACGTGTCACAACGGCAGACCCGGTAGATATTTATGGGAATCGATTGAAGGCTGTAACCATGGCGAAAAAGTCACCTACGATGGCCTTCGATCCTCAGCACGCTGTCTATGCGGGCAGCTTTGATCCCATGACTTTGGGACACCTTGATATCGCTGAACGATCTGCCAAGATTTTCAAAAAGGTGACGATCGCGATCGGCGTAAATCCGGAAAAATCGCCTCTTTTTACGCCAGATGAGCGTCTAGAAATCGCGAGGACGGAACTTAAGCACCTCAAAAACGTCGAAGTTGCCTGTTTTACCGGGCTGACAGTCGATTTTCTGCGTGAACGTGGAGCAGGGGTTCTGGTTCGCGGCGTGCGGACGCTGTCGGATATTGAGTCGGAATTTACGATGACGTTGGCCAATCATGCCATTGAGCCCAATGTCGAGACGGTTTTCTTTATGGCGAGCGAGCAATACACGCATATTTCCAGCAGTTTGATCAAGCAAATTGCCAAAATGGCCCGCCAGGACGTCCAGACGAAGCTGGCTGCCTTCGTGACGCCGTTTGTGGGGGAAAAGATGATGAGCAAGTACAAGATGCCTCGCTGATGGCGCATCTGCGAACCTTGACGGTTGGCATTATGTCAATTTGCAGATGAGTGCAGTGCAGTTCGCTTGAATCACCTTCACAAATCCGATATCAATATCGCTCCACACCTGTGGTCAATTCGAGCTTCATCGTTCGAACCGCTTCGGGTGACATTCCCTGGTAGCTCAATGGTAGAGCGTCCGACTGTTAATCGGCAGGTTGTAGGTTCGAATCCTACCCGGGGAGCTAGAGTTTCTCAAAGTGCTTATCAGTAAGAGAGTTTAGGCCTGATTCCCAGTTAGAGGGAGTCAGGCTTTCTTTTTATATCTCGTCACGCGTGAAGGATTTGCGACGCCGCGGGAATGGTCGCGAGAGTCTCGGTATTCGATACGTCGAACGAGAATAGTCGGCGTTGTGCGTGATCTGCGGCAAATGCCTTCAAGGCCTGCTGTTTCAATGCGTTTGTCGAATGAAGGTCAGCTTCTGTTTTATCGACGGTTCATTGGAGGTGTAAGTCATGACACGCTGTGAGGCCGCAACGAATTATTGCTTTCATGCCTCCGGGGGAGTCTTTTACGTGCGATTACTTCAGCGCGTTGTAGATCGAGGTTCGGCAGACGCCAATCGTCTCGGCAACAAACGAGGGGGCGCCGCGTAGTTGCAATAGTCCTACCTGGGACAAGAGGCTGATCAGTTCCTTGCGCTGACTGGTGGAGAGGGCGCGGGGCTGTGTGTTGTTCTCGGCAGCAAAGTTCTCGATGGCTTGACGGACATCATTCAGCGATCTTGCGCGCAGCGTCTCACGAATGGGGGCCTGAAAGGCTTCTGTCGAAATGAACTGCTCCACGACCCGGTTCATCGAGCCAAACAGAGAGATGTCGAGATTCAAACAGATGGCAGCGATGTATTTGCCTTCGCTGTTGCGGATGCCGATTGATGTGCTTTTGACAGGGCGACCGTCTGGAAATGCGTTTGTGTAGTTTTGAACGACGTCGGGAAAGTTCTGATCCTGGATGCGCGCGAAGACGAGCTCTGTTCCCGAATCCCCAACTTTGCGTCCCGAGAGTGGGCATTCGATATGAATGATCGAATGCTCGGGGCGGAGCAAATCATGCAACACGACTTCGCAGCAAGGAGCGAACATGCGGCCGATTGCGGTCACGATTTTCTTCGCCTCGGCGAGTAAGCGAGCGTTTTCAGTCGGCTGAGGTGAAGCAACGGCGGCGGGTTTCGGCATGCGGATTCTCCAGGCGGATGCGTGAAAGTCAATAAAATCGATTGACTACTATTGTACAATCTGTATAACTTTGGTCTATGCGTATACGGCAGCGTTCAGCACTGCGGCAGATTTTCATCCTATGCTCGAAACCATTTCAACTCCAGTCGCACCGGCTCCTGGCGGCCACTACTCTCAGGCAGTTGTGGCCAACGGGTTTGTATTTGTTGCTGGCCAGCTCCCGTTTACGTTGAACAAAGAAGTCCCCGCAGGCATCGAGGCACAGGCAGCACTGGTGCTGAAAAATCTCCGGGCAATTCTGGAAGCCTCGGGGTCGAGAATGGACCTTGTCGTGAGTGTCCAGATCTTTGTCAGTGACTTAAGCGAATGGCCCAGTGTGAACGAAGCGTTTTCGCAGGTCTTTGGAGCCCATAAGCCGGCGAGAACCGTTGTTCCATGCGGCGAGTTACGTCATTGCGCACGGATCGAAGCCAATGCTGTTGCCGTGCAGATTCCAACCCAGGACGCAAACCGATGATGAGTACCACCCCCGTTGCCACGGCTCCTGACTTTGCCGACATCGTGACGGCGGCGAACCGGCTCTCGGGGCATGTGCATCGCACCGCAGTCCATGCTTCGCGGAGCTTCAACGGCATGGTGGGAGCAGAAGTCTTCTTCAAATGCGAGAATCTGCAGCGTGCAGGGAGCTTCAAGGTGCGAGGCGCCATGAATGCTGTCTTCAGCCTGGATGAGCCAACAGCGCGACGGGGAATTATCACGCATTCGTCTGGCAATCATGCCGCCGCTGTGGCATTGGCGGCTCGTGAACGATGTGTCCCGGCGCATATTGTGGTCAGTAATAATGCTCCGCGGGCGAAGATCGAGTCAGTACGCAGGTATGGCGGGCAACTCACTCTCTCCGAACCGACGCTGGCAGCGCGGGAAGAAGCTGCGCGAAGGTTGTTGGACTCGACCGGTGGGACGTTCATTCATCCCTTTGATGATGCACGGGTGATTGCAGGGCAGGGCACAGCCACGTTTGAGTTGCTCGATCAGGTTGCCGACATTGATGTGGTCCTCGCGCCGGTTAGCGGAGGCGGGCTGTTGAGTGGCACGGCGATCGCAGCCCACGGCGTGTCCTCTGCGATCACGGTCTACGGCTGCGAACCTGCGCTGGCCGACGATGCAGCGCGGTCATTTGCTATGGGAACACTGGAGAAAAACGTCTCGCAGGCAACGATCGCGGATGGTCTTCGCGCGTCTTTGAGCGAGCGGACGTTCGGCATTCTTCGTCAACATGTGAACGGCATCGTCACTGTCAGCGAAGATGAGATCATTCACGCGATGCGGTTATTCTGGGAGCTTTTCAAGCTCATCATTGAACCGTCGTGTGCTGTCCCGGTCGCTGCCTTGCTCGCCGGGCGTGTGGACGTCGCCGGACGTCGTGTTGGAGTCATCATCACGGGTGGTAATGTGGATCTGGACGCGCTCCCCTGGCAGAAACCATTGTCGACCCATTAACTCAAGTCTGAGGTAGCAACATGCGTTTCACGCCGTTTCCCTCGTTGCGGTTATTGACCATTTTACAGCTGGTGGTCCTCATCATCGCTGGGCTCGGTCCCGCGACTGGCGCTTGGGCGATTCAAGCCGTCGAGCCCGATGCGGAGTCGGGCCAGAAGGACTACGTCGAGTACCAGGTGGGAACTCTTCCGATCATTCTGACCGCTCCCCATGGCGGACGTGAGACACCGGACAACGTTGCGGATCGGAAAGAGGGGAGCTTGAAAATTGACATGAACTCGCAGGAACTGGCACGCGAGATCAATGCGGAATTGAAGCGAAGAACCGGACAGGAACCGGCGATGATTATTAATTTGCTGCACCGCTCCAAGCTTGACCCCAATCGTGAAATTGTCGAAGCGGCTCAGGGGGACCCGAACGCCACGAAGGGTTGGCAGCGGTTTCAGGCCTGTGTCGATGCGGCAAAGACGCGGTCGTTTCAAGCTCACCGATTCGCATTTCTGATCGATGTCCACGGCCACGCCCATGCGATCAAGCGGATTGAACTCGGCTACGGTCTTTCCCGGGCGGATATTAACAAAGAGGATGCCCAGCTTGATGCCAGCAATGCAGCCCGGCGCAGCACGTTTGCGAATCTGTCGGCTCGCAGTGGCAAAAACATCTCCGAACTGATTCGAGGGCCTGAGAGCTTCGGTGCCTTGTTATCTCGCTCCGGCTACCCGGTCATCCCTTCTCCTGCCGATCCGCGACCTTTCGACAACGACTACTACTCGGGGTCGTACATCGTGCGACACCATACTTCAAAAGACTTTCCAGGCGTGGATGGTCTTCAGCTGGAGTGTTGCTATGAAGGTCAGCGAGATACCGCAGACAACCGAGCCAAACTGGCGCGAGCGGTGGTCGATGCGCTCAAGATCTTCCTGGAAGACAACTACGGCTATGAATTGCCACAGTAGCGACTGACATCTACGAAGGAAATGAACTGAAGACTGCTGCGCTCATGCGGTCTTCAGTAACGGGAAATCGCTATCCGTCTGCGCGGCTGACTGACCGCGTTTCGACGCTGCGATGCGCCGGGTACACATCGTTTCAGAATTGAGTTTCTATGACTCTCGAAGTGAACCCGTGGCTGCTATTGCTGCTCGTCGTTCCGGTGTTGTTGACTGGTGAGCTGCTGGAGCGCCGAGTCCCGTTCCTGTCGCGAGTGAACATTCCGTCGCCAGTGGTGGGAGGTCTTTTCTTCGCAGCCATCGTGTTTGCGATCAACCTCAGCGGACTGGCACACATTGTCGTGCAGATGAAAGTCGCAACCGGCTGGTGGACATGGCTCGTGACACCAGAAATCGAATGGAGTGAACGCCCCTTGAAGGGGATCAGCCTGCCGTTTCTGCTGGGCTTTTTTGGCTGCATCGGCCTGGATGCGACGTGGATGAAAGTGCGGCAGGGGAGCTATCAATTGTTTCTCTTCTGGATGATCGTGACGGTCTTTGCGGTCTGTCAAAACTTCCTCGGGGTCTTTCTGGCCAAACTCCTCAGCGAGTCCCCGATTCTTGGAATCATCTGTGGCGGGGTGACGATGACCGGCGGACACGGCACGGCGCTCGGGTTTGCAAAGACACTCGAGCAGGCAGGTTTCCCGGCCGCCGCCACCGTCGGGGCTGCCGCCGCCACGTTCGGGCTGGTCTTCGCCAGTCTGACAGGAGGACCAGTCGCCACAAGGCTGATCCAGAAGTATCGACTCGACACACCCTCGGGGGATCCAGAGGAGTCCTGCTCCGGAACTGCGGCTTTGTCCGAAGCGGTCACTAACAAGGGCTTTCTCTGGCAGCTGCGTCAATTCTTCTCGCAAGGGTTCGCCACCATCGTGCATCTTTTCGTGCTCGCCGTCGTGATCAAGCTCGGCTCCTGGTTCAGCTATTTTCTCCAACAGCAAGGTCTTGTCTTTCCAGCTGCGATGGGAGCGATGATCGTCGGCCTGACGATTCGCAACGCCCTCGATTTGAGTGGATGGAAAGTGATTCAAAGTGATCTGGTCAGTCTTTTGGGGAGTCTGATCCTGGCGATTTTCCTGGCGATCGAACTGACAAGCCTGAATCTTCTTGATCTCGTTTCGACAGCGGCACCCATGCTCGTCATTTTGTTGGCGCAGGTAGTATTTGCGGTCCTGTTCACCAGCATTGTCGTGTTTCGTTTCATGGGCCGTGATTATGAAGCGGCTGTCTTCGCTTCCGCATTGTGTGGCTTTGGTCTTGGGTCGACCTCAAGCGCCATGGCCAATATGGATACGCTGGTGCGTCGCTTCGGACCGGCACCACGGGCGCTCATCATTGTGCCCGCTGTTGGCGGTCTGCTGGTCGACTTTACGAACACCATTTCCATCACCTCCTTCCTGAATGTGTTTCAATGATGATCTTAAGACTGCTCTTCATTGCGTTTATCTCGGTTCCGATGGTCATTCCTGCGAATGGCCAGCAGCCGCAGCGGGTCGTCGAAACTGATCGCGGGGTGGTCGTGGCGGCGGAGCGTTTGGCTGCTGAGTCGGGTGCTGTCGTGTTACGCGAGGGGGGCAATGCGATTGACGCGGCCGTCGCAACGGCGATCACTATGGCGACGACCTACCCCCGCGCTGGCAACCTCGGCGGCGGTGGGTTCATGATGATCCGTCTCACGGATGGGACGGTGACTGCTCTGGATTTTCGCGAACGGGCACCAGCGGCGGTGACGCGGGATCTATATATCGGACCTGATGGGAAATTGCTCAAAGGATCATCGACGATGGGGCACCGCGCAGCGGGTGTCCCCGGAACCGTATCGGGCCTCGCGTTCGCCTTGGAGAAATATGGGAGCGGCCGATTCACCTGGGCCCGCTTAATCACCCCCGCTCAGGAACTCGCGGAGAATGGGTTCACGGTCTCGGCGTCGCTGGCAGAGGATTTGGTTGCGAGTACCGAGCTGTTCGCGAAGAATGCTGCTGCGCGTCGAGTCTTTCTTCGTGATGGAAATCCCTATCGGGCTGGCGAGACTTTCAAGCAGCCCGAACTGGCAGCGACACTCGCGCGTCTGCGTGACGAGGGTCCCCAGGAATTCTACAACGGGCTCACAGCCGAGATGATCGAGGCTGATATGCGCGCTCATGATGGATTGATCACCCGAGCGGACCTTGCGGCCTACCGCACGACGGAGCGGAAGCCCTTACAGGGAACGTACCGGGGTTATGAAATCTTCACCATGCCTCCTCCCAGCTCGGGTGGTGTGGCGTTGTTTCAGATGCTCGGCATGCTCGAGCCGCTGGATGTCTCAGGTCTTGCACCGCAGAGCGCGGAGAAGGTGCACCTCTGGGCGGAAGTCATGCGTCGTGCCTATTCGGACCGTGCTGCTTACCTGGGAGATCCCGATTTCACCGACATTCCCGTCTCACGTCTGCTTGACCGCGACTATCTCGCCCAACGCATGCAGAGCTTCCATCCCGAGAAAGCCACTTTAAGCCGAGACTTGCCCGGCGGCCTTATGCCTTTGAAACCTGAATCCACCGAAACGACTCACTTCTCCATCATGGATTCTGCAGGCAATGCGGTCAGTTGCACTTATACGATCAATGGTCTTTACGGTTGCGGCGTGGTGGCTGGCGAAGCCGGGTTTCTCCTGAATAACGAGATGGATGACTTCACCGCCCGCCCCGGCACCCCAAATGCCTTCGGACTGGTGCAAAGTGAAGCGAATGCGATTCAGCCGCATAAGCGTCCCCTTTCGTCGATGACCCCAGTCATTGTGGTGAAGGATGGCAAGGTCGCTATTGTGACCGGCAGCCCGGGCGGGTCGACGATCATCAACACGGTGTTTCAAGTCTTGACCAATCTGATTGATCACAAACTTTCGCCGCGAGAAGCAGTAGATCTTCCGCGGTTCAATCATCAATGGCTGCCGGATGCGATCACGTATGAGGAGGGGTTTGTTTCTGAAGAGGCGATGGAGACACTCAAAGCCAAAGGCCACGTGCTCCGGACTCGTAAGCTGTACCCCAACGATCCGGCATCGGTTGCTGGCCTGCAGGGAAGTGCGGAAACAATTGTCATTGATCCCACGACCGGACGCCGCATTGGAGTCCCTGATCTCCGCCGATTCGGTACTGCCGCTGTGGCGGAGTGATGGCAGTGCATTGCTCCGGATCTCCGTGTACCGCGTCGACCACATCCTTCTCGCCCGAGCGTTTTGAAGCATTACGACGTCGTGAAGGCCTTCTTCTCATGAACGGGATGGGAGTCGAGAGAAGCTCGCCGGCTCACACGGTACCGGAAGAATTTTTCGAAAGTGACTTTTAACCCGTCGTATCGATCACGTCGAAGGCGTGGCAGATCGTGATTTGCGGTATTGTCCGGGGGACTCACCAAAGTATTTCTGGTACGCCTGCGCGAGTGAGGCTCCGCTGGCAAAGCCTGACTTAAGGGCGATACTCGCGATGGATGCCTCCGTATCGAGGAGCAACTGCTGGACATATTCGAGCCGGACTCGACGAATCTCGTCTCCCGGGCTGCGATTCATTTTCTCGCGGAACCGCTGCTCCAGATTGCGACGTGAAAGCCGGCAGGCCTGCGCGACATCACGGACAGCGATGCCATCTTTGGCATGTGTCCGGATGAAACGCAACGCCTGCACAAGGTCGGGGTCGTTGACTGCGAGCATGTCCGTCGATTGTCGCTGACGAATTCCCAGGGGGGCAATGAGAGTCGTCTCCTGCGCGATCGGCGCGCCGAGCATGAGTGACTGCAGAATCTTGGCTGCTGTCTCGCCGATCCGGTAGCTGGCGAGTTCGATGCTGGTGATCTGCGGAGACGCGACGTTGCACAGGAGGTCGTCGTTGTCGCCGGAGATAATGGCGACATCATCAGGAACGCGAATCGAGTTCATCCCGCAAATCTCGATCAACTGTCGTGCAGGGTGAGGGTCTCCCGCGAAGACGCCGACGGGCTTGGGAAGTTTCATCAGCCAGTCGCAAGCGTCGGCATAGTTTGTCAGCCAGCCGAAATGGTTACCGCTATCCGCGATGTACATCGAGCAGGTCGCGCCGGTGGACTCGACGCAGGCCTTGAACTGCTGGGCTCTCGCGTCGGAGTACCGTCCGATCGGAGGGGCGTAGCAGGCAAAGTTCGTGATTCCCCGGCTGGCGAGGTGATCGACCGCCAATTGGACCCGCACACGGTCATCCGTATTCACCCGCGCGAACCAGTTCTCCTTTTTCAGATAGTTGGAAACATCGACGACCGGGAGGCGAAGTCTTTTGAGGTGCTGTAGCTTTGGCTGGCTTCGAATCGCAGCGACGACGCCGTGCCCGTTCCACATCTGTGGCAGCCGCAGCTTCCCTTCTCGATCGCGCGGCGAGATCAGGATCACCCATTCTGCCTCGTGCCCGAATCGACAGATCCCTTCGACGGTATTGCGTCCCCAGGTGTCATCGGTCTCGATGAGGACGCCAACATAGAATCGGGAGTCGTTTCGAGGCTTCATCATTTCAGCTCCAAGGCCTGCGCATTTTCGACTCATATTTGCGCACATGCGTAACGACACGTCAATCCGTAGATCGGTATAATCCGAAACGTGGTTAGGAAACATTTGCGAACTAATCCGAGCTGAGCAATGATCCCAATCCGGGTCGGACTCAGCTCTGGGCGAATCAGAAGAAAGGAACAGGATGAGCACAGCTGATTTGCATTCCCAGACGTCACCATCAAGGCGAGTTGTGTCGCCGTTTCATCTGGCCTTTCCAGTCTCTGATCTACAGGCAGCACGAGCATTTTATGGCGGCGTGCTGAACTGCCCGGAAGGACGCAGCAGCGAGACCTGGATCGATTTCGATCTGTATGGACATCAGATTGTTGCGCACTACAAGCCGCGTCAGGACCACCAGGACGCAGCGTTCGCGAATCCGGTCGATGGACACGATGTCCCAGTTCCCCACTTTGGAGTCGTGCTGCCGTGGGACGAGTGGCACGACCTGGCAGCGAGGCTGAAGTCGCTTGGCGTTGAGTTTGTCATTGAGCCTTACATCCGGTTCAAAGGTGAAGTAGGCGAGCAGGCAACAATGTTTCTCCTCGACCCCTCTGGAAATGCGCTGGAGTTCAAGGCATTCCGAGATGTCGATCAGTTGTTTGCTCGATAGTGATATTTGTATTGCGCAGAAACGAAATGTTTATGCGCAACTCCGCATTGAATAGCCAATATTTGGCTTCTTAAAGTGGACTGTTCGAAGTCGCTCGCATTCCATGAGACGCTACGTTCTGGGAAAGGCTTCAGATGTTGACTAACCGAACGCCCCTTACGAAGGGCTTCACGCTGATCGAACTGTTGGTGGTCATCGCTATTATTGCGGTGCTTGTTGCGATCCTGCTCCCGGCAGTTCAGCAGGCTCGCGAGGCAGCGCGAAGATCTCAATGCAAGAACAATCTCAAGCAGATAGGCTTGGCACTTCATAACTATCACGACGTTCATAACACGCTCCCCATGGGGCAGACGATTCACTTTGGGGTCTGGCGTGATCCTTCAAACGTCGTACAAACCGGGTATGTCAGTGCTGGCACGAACACGGCAATCTCGTTTCGAGCTAACTGGTCCTGGTCGGCCTACATTCTTCCGATGATCGAGCAGTCTGCCGCGTTCGATGCCTTGGACCTCAACAATCGACGTGCCGATCAGGCACTCGCGACTCCGGAAGGCCTCCGGGTTCTCACAACGCCAATTCCTGTCTACCGATGTCCATCAGACACTGCTCCCGAGTTGACGGAAAACGGAATCCGTGGAGCGCGCTCTATTAATGAGGCCGCAGGGGGACCTCGAATTTCGACGGCCGTTTCAAACTATGTCGGGAATAACCGAGGACTTGCTGGAAGTGTTACCGTTTCCGCGCAGCAGACAGGCACAGCGAACGGATTGTTCCACGTGAACAGCTACGTCCGCTTTCGTGACATCACCGACGGCCTGTCCAATACACTTGCCGCCGGAGAGCGTTCCTGGGAATATGTCACGAATGATGCCAATGGCGTGCGACGAATCGTCCCTTCACGTGCTGGCCTGGCGATCATCGCGCGCTCGAAGGACAACACGTCGACAACCACCTGCGACCTCTGCGGTTATTCGGACACGCTGGGCGTGGCTGGGTCGGGGATCAATCAGAACAATGTGCTGAACTCGTCGGGAGTCTATGACCAGGATCGTGGCAGTGGCACGTTTTCGTCCTTTCACGCAGGCGGTGCGAATTTTCTGCTTGGGGATGGGGCCGTCCGCTTTCTGAGTAGCAACCTTGATGCGACCACCTTCGTCAATCTTGGGAATAAAGGAGACGGTCTGGTCATCGGAGAGTTTTAGGCTCCATCTGCTTTAAGGCTGAAGTGACTGAGAGGTTTGTGCAGACCTCTCCTGCGGATTTCTTCTATCCTGCTTCTGGGTTCACATCATGATTAAAATGTTTCTCTCGCGCGACTATGAAATCGCCAGCCGTTCATTCTGGGTACTGGCGATCTGTGCCTGTCTCGTCGGCTGCTCGCAACAGGAGCAGATCAAACGATATGGCGTCCGCGGAACGATCCTGCTTGATGGTAAGGCTGTTGCTAAAGGGCCCTTGCGCTTCACGCCGGATGCTGACAGCGGGAATCGAGGGCCTGAGTCTGTTGCCTATATCAAAGATGGCCAGTTCCAGGTAAAGGCGGAACAGGGGCTGGTCGAGGGGCCGTACTTGGTTGAGGTGACCGTGGTCAACGAGAAAGACGAAGTCATCGGAGCAGCAAAAAAGACACTGACGGTTTCGGCCAAGGACGAGAACGCGTTCCAGATCGATCTTGCAACCAGAGAGCTGCGTGCCGTTAAGAACGAAGATGGAGGAAACGACCGCGGGGGCAAGGGGGAAGGTTGACGGAACTCAGGAGTCACCTTCCGAAGATGCCTGAGCTGACGTTGAACTTTCGATTCCGACCCGGCTGATGTTTACAGTGACGCTGATTGATTTCTATGTGATTTCGCGATTTATTTCCAGAAGGTCTAAAAGGACAAGATGGCTAACATTATTGACACACCGCCCAGACTGCTTTCGAGAATCTCTGAAGCGGATCTGACAGGCTACAAACGAATTGCAATCCTGACCGAAGGGTTATCGACTCATCAATATGCCAAGACCGCGATGAGTTTGTTGAGGTATCGACGTCAGGATGTCGTCGCGGTTCTGGATGCCAGTCAGGATGGAAAGTCCGCCGGCGATCTGTTCGGCATTGGAGATAGCGTCCCGGTTGTCGCGAGTTTGGACGATGTCGGTGCAGATGCGGTGTTCGTCGGGACTGCTTCGGCTGGCGGGAAGCTTCCCGAAGCCTACCGTAAGCACATTCTGTCGGCCCTTGAGCGAGGGATCGATGTCGTCTCCGGGCTGCATGACTTCCTTTCCAACGATCCGGAGTTTCTCGCCGTCGCGGATGCGAAAGGGGCTCGTCTGATTGATGTCCGACGCAATAGCGAAAACGTGACTTCCACCGGGCAGCCGTTTCGTAGTGGTTGCCTGCGAATCCATACAGTCGGTCAGGACTGCTCGCTTGGCAAGATGGTGACGAGTCTGGAAGTCCAGATCGAACTGGTGCGAAGAGGGCTGGATGCAAAATTTGTTGCGACGGGGCAAACGGGAATCATGGTGGACGGCGATGGCGTTCCCGTCGACTGTGTCGTTTCCGACTTCGTCAACGGAGCCGTCGAGGCGCTCGTGCGTCGCAACGAAGACCATGACATCCTGTTGATTGAAGGGCAGGGAAGTATCTCTCACCCGAGCTTCTCAGGAGTCACCATGGGGCTGCTGCATGGCTGTGCTCCAGATGGCCTGATCTACTGCTATGAAGTTGGCCGCAAGCACGTCAAAGGGCTCGAGGGAGTGCCACTCGTTTCTCACCGCAGACTCATCGACGCCTACGAGGACATCGCCTCGCTGCGGTATCCGTCTCGCGTGATTGGGATCGCCATGAACAGTCGGTTTGTGTCTGAGGCCGAGGCTGAGCAGGAACGGGAGCGAATCGCGGCCGAGTTCGGTTTGCCTGTTTGCGATGTCTACCGTCATGGGGCTTCTTTGCTGGCCGATGCGGTTCTCGCTCTCAAGCAGGAGCTCGCCAAATGAGAATTCGCCTCCATCGTGTCGAGCTTCCGCTGAGACATGCCTTCACGATCGCGCGAGGGACGCTTCGCGTTCAGCAGAGCCTGATCGTGGAATTGGAAGATCGTGGATTTCACGGGTATGGGGAGGCAACAACCCATGCCTATTACGGAGTGACTCAGGAGTCGCTGGTCACTTCGATCGAGCGATGTCGTGGCTTGATTGAGGAGTATCAGGGGACCGACGCTGCGGAGCTGTGGGATCTTCTCCGTATCGAGCTTAGCAGCGATAAGTTTGCCCTAGCAGCGATTGACGCCGCGGCGCATGATCTGTTTGGCAAGATCGCGCAGCGTCCGACCTTCGAATCGCTTGGCTTGACGTGGGGAGAGGTTCCCCGATCGAGCTACACGATTGGCATCGACTCCATCGACCGGATGATCGAGAAACTGCACGAACGGTCCGATTGGCCTATCTTCAAAATCAAGCTGGGAACTCCTCAAGATCTGGAGATCGTGCGGCAACTCCGACAGGTAACGGATCGAGTTTTTCGGGTAGATGCCAACTGCGGTTGGACTGTCGAGGAGACGATCGAGAACTCGCGGGTGCTCAAAGAGCTCGGTGTGGAATTTATCGAACAGCCGTTGCCCGCATCTGCTCCACGCGAGGACCATCATCAGGTCTTCGTTCGCTCTGCACTTCCCATTCTTGCGGACGAAAGCTGCGTGACGGAGTCGGACGTTGAGAAGTGCGCTGGGCTTTTTCACGGAATCAATGTCAAACTCTGCAAATGCGGAGGCATCACACCCGGGTACCGGATGCTACGACGCGCACGCCAACTCGGCATGAAAACGATGATCGGCTGCATGGTCGAAAGTTCCGTCGGAATTTCCGCAGCGGCGCATCTGCTTCCGCTTTTGGATTATGCCGATCTCGACGGAGCCGAGTTGTTGAGCAAGGACATCGCGACCGGTGCCGCTGTCGAAAACGGAGTTGTGAGTCTCCCTGATCGCGATGGACTTGGCATCGAGTTGACGATGAATGAATTCGCCAGCTGTGAGTAGTCCGTCGCGAGCGTCTCTCTGGACTGACACGCCCGGCTAACGAATCTGCTTATTCACCGACGCCGTTCATCACCCCATCTTCCACACTATTTTCCGTCGAACGATTGGAGCCACGCCCATGAACAGACGACGCTTCCTGCTCAGCTTCACATTGGCGTCGATTAGCGCGATCGCGTTTGCGCCTTCGATGCTGGCACAACTGACAGCACCGCCGGTTGTCGAAACAAATCGGCAATCGGTGAGTACTGAGCCGACTCGGTCGACAGATCGCGTTCAGACTCGGCCGGTGATCGGGATTGCCAGTCTCAACAGCGATCCTTATGTGAGGGCGGTTCGCCAATGCGGCGGGATTCCCGTGGTGCTGCCGAATACCGATGGCAATCTCGAGGCCATCGAGGAATACCTGGAACTGATCGACGGCCTGATCATGCCAGGCGGCGATGATATTCCCCCGTCCGATTACGGCGAAGCACAACACGCAAACGTGAAGCTGCTCGAGGAGGATCGCTATCGCTTTGAAAAGGGGCTGGTCAAGGCATGGATCGAAAAGACGGACAAGCCTCTGCTCGGGATTTGCTTGGGAAGTCAATGGATCAACGTGGCTCACGGTGGGAACCTGGTTCAGGATATTCCATCGGAATTGGGCGGTCATCCGCGAGGTGTTTCACACACCGTGATTCTCAAGCCCGACTCACGGCTGTATGCAATCTATGGACAAACGGAATTCGAAGTCAACTCGCTGCACCATCAGTCCGTCAAGAAAGTGGGGCAGGGTCTGCGGGCAGTCGCGGTGAGTCCTGATGGCGTGATTGAAGCGACTGAAGGCATCGATCCAGACCGCTTTCTCATCGGGGTCCAGTGGCATCCCGAGAAGCTTCTGCCAAACGACAAGTTGCATGAGAAGCTGTTTCGGGCCTTCATCGACGCAGCCAGTCAGTCGGAGCAATAAAACCGATCTCCCAGGAGACCGACAGGAAGGATCGTTGCCAAGCGACAGAATTCATCCCTCGTTGTCGCTGCCTGATGAGCTGAAGATCATCCTGTCACACTCGGGTCGGAAAGATCGTCCAAGCCACTATCAGCCTCATAACCTGGCTTGGCTCCTTCAACGTAGATGAAGCAACATTTGTTACCATGCAACCACCAGATGAAAACGACGAACTCGCGTCTGAACAACAGACGCGGCGATTCTTTCCTGCGGCGATTGCCATCGGTGGGATTCTCGCCAGCCTCTTCGTTTACACTTCAGTGTCACCGAAGTGGCTAAGTCAAAAAACAAGCTACCGCGTCCATCAAAACGAGGCTGGCGAGTTCGTCTATGACGACAGGGGGCAGGAAAAGATCATTGAGAACGCCCTCCCCTTCGAGGAATCCCCCATTCGCTCAGATGCGCTCGAGAGCAGCGGCGGTCATCCAGGCATCGAGAGTCAATGGGTCGTCGAACTGATCGAGGTCGACGGCATCAAGTCGGAGCGCTATTCACAGCTACAAACGAGTTTCCATTTTGGATTGTGGTCGCTGCTGCCCGCGGCGGTCGCCATCGGGCTTTGTCTGGTGACCGGAGAACCTCTCACCGCCCTGTTGCTGGGGATCGTTACAGGGGCTTTCATGCTCGGCCGTTTTGACCTCACCGATGCCGTGTTGTTACCCAATCTCGCCAGTCAGCAAGCCGCAACCATTCTCCTTTTGTACTTGTGGCTGGTTGGCGGGCTGATGGGAATCTGGTCCCGTACCGGAGCCGCCCGGGCGTTCGCCGAGTTCATGACCAGTCATTTTGTTCGGGGGCCAAGGTCAGCCCGCCTTGTTGCCTGGCTACTGGGCATCATCTTCTTTCAAGGCGGAAGCATCAGTGTGATCCTCGTCGGAACGATCGTCAAACCGGTCGCCGATAAGGAAAAGGTCAGCCACGAAGAGCTCTCTTACATTGTCGATTCGACAGCATCGCCAGTGGCTTCGGTCATCCCCTTTAATGCATGGCCGGTTTACGTGCAGGCGCTCCTCTTTGTACCAGGGGTCTCCTTTTTGGCGACCGAGGCAGACCGAATCGCTTTTTTCTTTCGCAGTGTCCCGCTGAGCTTCTACGGAATTCTTGCCGTGACCGGAACATTCCTGATGAGCCTGGGGTTTACACAGCTCTCGGGTGCGGGAATTCGCAAGGCTGCCATGCGCGCTCGCACCACAGGACAGCTCGACGCCCCAGGAGCGATGCCCATGAGCTCGCAAGAGCTGCAGATCACACGGATTCCGCCGGGATACCGACCGCACGTTCTGGAGTTTTTCATACCGATTTTGCTTCTTGTAGCCACGGCTGTTGGCACCTTCATCGCGACCGGCGTTCCCAAAGTGAATTGGGCCTTCGGCCTTGCGCTGATCGTCTCTGTCGTAGTCGCGTTGGTCAAAGGGATGCGACTCCATAGCGTCATGGAAGGAATCGGTGATGGATTAAAAGGTGTCGTTCTCCCTTCCGTCATTTTGATGCTGGCTGTCACCATCGGAAACATCAGCCGGGAGGTTGGAGCGGGGATTTATCTGGTCGACTTGCTTGGACAACGAATTCCCTATGTCGCTTTGCCGATCACGTTGCAGTTGATCACGATGACGATTGCCTTCTCAACAGGGACAAGCTGGGGGACTTACGCTCTTGTTTTCCCGCTGGCCATGCCGTTGGCCTGGGATATTGCGATCGCGCAAGGTCTCACGAACCCCGAGCTTTACATGTCCGTCTGCTTTGCAACCGTGCTCAACGGCAGTGTCTTCGGGGACCAGTGTTCTCCCATCTCCGACACGACCATTCTCAGTGCGATGACGACTGGATGCGATCTGGCTGATCATGTCAAAACACAACTGGTACCAGCAATGTACGCTGCGACGCTTGCCGGCCTGATGTGGACTGCAACGGTGTATGTCTTCACTTAAACGTCTTTGTGTGCCATCGATTCAACAGCAGAATGGCGAACAGAGAACGTCAAACCCATGCTTTCAGGAGACCATTGATGAATAAGACAATCTGCCTGGCCATCTTCTGCCTATGGTTATGTGTTGCGGGTACTTCATGCCATCTCTATGCCCAGGACCACGTCTTAGTCAGTCATACTGACGATGCATTGGGGAAGCAGTACGCGGCACGCATCGAGGCCATGCTCGGCGCCCTCAAGGAGACGAAATACCAGGCGGCAACGGAGATCGACGAAGCCAATGGATCATTGAAATGTGACTGTTCAGGACTTGTCGGGCATATCCTCCGTCAGGACTTTCCCGAAGCGTATCTCTCCCTTCGAGGAAAGGAAGCCCCCTGGCGCAAGCGAGCTGTCGCAGTGACGTTTTACGAGACTTTCATCGCGGCTGGCGAGAACGGAGATGGATCCTGGCGTCGCGTGACGAATTTGATGGAGGCGGCTCCGGGGGATGTGATTGCATGGCGAAAGGAAAAAGTTGAAGCAGGTTCGACAACGGGACATGTCTGCACGATCGCCAGCCAACCCGAGTTGATCGGAGAAGGACAGGTACGCGTCCGTCTGATCGATTCCACCCGCGCTCCTCACGAAGATGACACACGTCCGGAAGGAACCTTTGGCGTGGGGGCGGGCTTCAAAATGTTTCTCGTCAACGCGGATGGGGAGTGTGTCGGATATCAAGTGAAAGATCGTCCCGTGAAAGCCATCATCGCCGTCGGCCGGATCGTTCGCCCTACAGCAGCCACGTCTCATGCCGATGACGCTGATTTCATCGGCCTATCACAAGATAGGGCGATCGAACTCGCCCGAAAAAAGGGGACGAGTTGGAGAATTGTTCGCGAGGACGGCATCCCCAAGCCCATCAACATGCAGATCCTTGAAGACCGCCTGAATTTCGTGGTGGAAGATGGCAAGATCGTCGCGGCTTATCGTGGATGATGGTATCCGGCGTCTTCGTATCCCCAGGTGCAGGTTACTTTCGGTTTGACCATTCTGCTGGGATACGTTCCAGGATGCCCTGGCCATAGATTTGATCAAGATTCAGTCGTTCAAGGTGGACATAGCCGATGTGGCAGCTGCAAGTCATGTTTGGACAAGGGCGTGGCTTGAGGACCGAAAGAAAGTCCGGATCATAGATGTTACCGATGATTTGCTTCACGAAATGACAGCGGCGAATGTTCCCTTGGCCATCGACGGAGATGACTGTCTGGCCCGTGCGGCATGGCTGGCCCAGGCTTGAATGGTGTGTGTTGTTGGTCGGGAAGTGGGGATCGATGCTTGTGAATTTCTCGACGAGTTGATTGTCATAATAATCGACAAGGTTTTCGTCGGCGTTGACCCACACATAAACTGCTGGAGAGAGACGAGATCGAAGCTCCTCAATAGCTTCGATGTGTTCTCTCAAGCCCACGCAGCCCACGCTGTAACGGACACCCAGTTCGTCGAGATGAGCACATTGCCTTAGGAAGGAAGAGACAGTTGTCTGTCCGGGATGGAAGGTGCACCACAACGCGACTTTCGATCGATCCGCCTCGGCCAGCCAATTCAGACGGCTTGAGAGGTTTGTCTGGATAGCCACTTTGTTGACGTGCGGCACACGAGACAGGCGTACGATGGCTTCCTGATACCATCGTCGAACGAGAGCCTCTCCCCATGGCGTGAAGAAGATCCCCAGCGAAGCAATTTCGCTTTGCTCGACCCAGGTGCAGAAGCGATCCAGATGACGCTGGTCGGCGTCAAGTTCCTGCTGTGATTCCCAATGCTTGGCAAACGGACAATACGGACAGTCGTAATTGCAGCTGGAAAGCTCTCCACGGTAGAGAATGTTCAAGTTCATCTAAGCTCATACTCCGACATTAGTTGCTGGACGTTCGGAGAATAGAGCCAAGGGCCGATTGCGTCAGATAGTTCGATTCCGGCCGCTGTCAGCCTGAGACGGTCATCAACAACCTCGGCGAGGCGACGATTGATCAACTCTGCAAGCTCAGGATAGTCGTTCCAAAGATCAGACCGGAAGCGCTGGCGGTAATTCTCCAGCGGCATCCCCTCGACCTGGAGAAGGCTCAAAATGAGATAGCGTCGTCGTTGTTCGTCCAAATCCAGGCGAAAGCCGTGGGACGCCACCCGGAAGTCCGCTTCGTTACGATTTAGATAGTCCAGCAGAATCGAACGAACCCCGTTTCGACCGACTGAGAATTCTGTCGAGTAGTGCAATGCGCGGGTGTAGGATCGTGCGCCGCAACCAATGCCGACCATGCCGTCGGACTGGCAGCAGTAAACGGGGCCGGAGTTCTGCTGATGCTGCGGGTGTTCGAACATCCTTAGCGAACGCTGCACGTAACCGGCCTGAAGCAGTTGTTCTCGAGCCTGTCGATATGCCATCAGCCGATCTTGCGAAGCGGCCCGGGAGATGCGATCAAGGCCTGTCAGTTCTCTGACGTAGAGCGGGTAGAGATAGATTTCCTCGGGAGCATGGACGATGGCTTCGTCGACACACTCATGCCACTCCTTCAGTGATTGGGAGGGACTGCCATAGATCAAATCGAGATTCAGCGTGGGGAAATTGTGATCTCGCACAATGTGGATGGCTTTGACAACGTCTCTCAGGTCCTGAGGTCGTCCCAGTCCTCGCGTTTGTCGATCATCAAACGCTTGGACACCGAGGCTGAGTCGTTTAACACCCCAATCGCGGAGCATGGCCGCCTTCTCGCCAGTCAGCGTTGCTGGCGAAGCCTCACAGGAAACAGGAAGCGACGTTGGAGCATGGCCGATAAACTGCGAGGCCATTTGCAGGAAACGGTACAATTCCTGGGCCGACAAGAACGTCGGTGTACCACCGCCGATCGCCACTCTGGCGAAAGTGGCATTCGTCAGCACGGATCGAACCTGTTGAGCTTCGGTTTCAATCTGAGACAGATATCGCTCGACGAGGCTTTGCTTGGGGCGTGCGAGTGTGAAGAGGTTGCAAAACCCGCATCGATACTCGCAGAATGGCAGATGAAAATAGACAAATAGCGATTCTTGATTTTCCTCGCGCCAGGCATCAGCAAGTGACACAGCTGGCTGCAGCGTCCGGTAGGCGGTCTTGTGTGGATATGCATACGAGTAGGCGACGAATGCTTCGTCGGTGCTCAAGCTTGCTGACGCGATCATGGTGTTCCCTTCGGTGTCGAATCAGCGACGAACTCTGCATACGGCACCTCCCAGACAACGGGATGAGCCAACCGATGGCCCTGATATCCGTCCTCTCCATAGGCTGTGCCGTGATCAGAACACAGCAGGCACAACGACGGACCTCTTGATCGAAGCGCCTCAAATAACGGTGGAAGAGAGCGATCAACATACTCCAATGCGGCGCCATGCGAGCGAAGATCATCGACAGACGCCCCCGGAAGATAGAAGCGATTGGGCTGATGGATCGCCGAGATGTTGATGAACAGCACAATCCGCTGTTCGGCCGAATGTTGGCTTAGGCGGTCAATAGCCAGCGAGACCTGTGATTGGGTTGATGTGGGAGACGTCACGCCCATGTCCTCCGACCAGTGGGCTTCATCGAACAGATCTGGCAACACACGGCCTAACGCTGTTCGCTGATTGAAAAAGCCGACGCCGCCGATGCAGATCGTGTGATATCCGACTTGCTTGAGGCCTTCGATCCAGGTGGGTGCGTCGTAAACAAAGGTGTTCTCGTTCGTTGTTTCACTGCCGAAGAATCTGCCGGCAAACAGGCGTGGATGCGGGCCGGGAGCAACAGGTGTTGGCAGAAAACCAGCAAAGAATGCCTGGTGAGCAGCGAAGGTGAATGTGCCCGGAGAGTGGCGATTCTCCCAGCGTTGACCAGGTAGAATCGATTTCAGGAAAGGAGTGCGTCCTTCTTCCAGGCAGTTGTGCGCGACGTCGTAGCGTAACGTATCGAACGTCATGAACAGGACATCGTGGGTCCCAATAAGCTGACGAACCTTGAGCATGGAGCGACTGGCCCTTGAGCGCGAGAGTCGATGTGCGCTATGTTTCTATCAGAGGGTTATAGTCGTTGGGGTTATCGAATCCTGCGGTCCACGCGACGGCATGGCGGCAGGTCGGCGTCTCGGGCGGAACCCTTAGCAAATAGCGCCGATCTGTGGAGGGGCAGCCGACGGAAACGCAGACCAACGGTTCGTCGTCGGGAATCGCCACTCGAAGCAAACGACGCTCGCCTCCCGGAGCTTGATCGGTGTCCAGGATCTCGGCGTTGGCTTCCTCCATGAAGCGGTCCAATCCCATCCGCTCCATCTTGACCCGGCGCACTTCGGAGTTCGTCTCCTTGAGCACTTCCAATGCAGTGATCTCTTCAGGATGGAAGGCGATCCGCTCGTCGATCCGCACGCCGCGCCAGCGAAGACCGACGCCGCGCAAACATTCGGGTAGGCCCGTCAGCGCCGTATCGGCGACATCGATCCATGAGCCGACGTGAAGATCTTCAGGAAGATGTTCCATCCGGACACAGCCCGCCAAGTCGAGTTGTGAAATGCTCTTCACCCAGGAGGGCAATGTTCGAAATTGAGGGCAGTCCCTCATCCTCAAGCGACCGGCTTCCAGTTTGCCTCGCTCAGGCCAAGCTTCAATCTCGAAGCAGCCGCTCAGATCCAGAAACGAGACGTCCATGTTCTCTGGTAAACGCTTCAGTGACGTGCAACCGCTGAGGATTAGCGATCCGGCTCGCAATCCGTCAGGAAGCTGCGTCAACCGATGACAGTTTCTCAAATTCAAAGTGAACTGGACCGACACACCTTCTGGCAAGAATTCGATTGGCGACTCGGCGAGGTTCAACGACACATGGCTTGAATCCGGCTTGACTTCAACCACGGCCTTGCTCTTTCCCATTGTTTTAAAGTCGTCTCGGCCAGATCCTGAGCCCGTGATTCCGACGCCAACAATTTGCTTCCAGATCCAGTCCCAGACCATAGTTATGCTCAATTCTTCAATCGAGGACTCGGCGGATTTCCTTGGGAGTGTACTCGCGCTGGATCCAGACTCGGTAGATACCTTGGGAAAGCTCGATTGGAGCATGCTCCTCGTGAATGATGGTCGCGATTTTTGCGCTGACGCGGAGGAACATCTCGTCACCAGCGTGGAATAGTTCCACTCCGTCGCGCTCCCGTATACGGTGAGCGTGCCCGGTGATTTCGCCTCGTGCAAGAATCAGATGGGGCAGCAACTGAGCTGAATCAGGGATTTTCTTGCATGCTTGGATCAAAACATCACCGTGACGCCACATGTCAGCCTCCAGACGACTGTTGTAAGAGACAATCGTCTCTCAACTCTTGGATAAAATTGGGTGAAGCGGATATTTCCGATCTTCCGAGACGCAGCGAAGATTGTACATTAGTCATCTGCGGTCGCAATGACAAATCTTCCCAGGAATTCAGCAGCGGGGATCGGAGCAGTATGACCATCAGCGATCACTTGACCCATTTTTCTGGCTTACCGGTCTTCAACCACACAGACCAGCAGACGCTCAAGACTTCACCAGCCTCCGTAGCGCATCGACTCGCTATCGATTGGGATGCGCACGAATCCGGTACGACAATGGAAGAGGTACTCGCTGAATTCGTCGCGCAGGCCTGGTGCCCTGAGGTTGAGGCATTGATCATTGGAGACTGGGGCGGAACAGGTCAAGGTGATGATTCAGAACCTGTCGTGGAAGCCCTCGTCAGTTCTCGCGAACGGCTCAAATCTCTGAAGGCGCTGTTCCTGGGAGAGATGACGGGGGAGGAATCGGAAATTTCTTGGATTAATCAAACGGATGTCTCGCCGATACTGGAAGCATATCCTCAGCTCGAGGTGTTCTACATTCGAGGTGGCGAGGGACTCAGCCTGGGGCGTCCTCGGCATCAGAAACTCCGTGAGCTTGAGATTCAAACGGGCGGACTGCCCAGCAATGTCGTCCAGGAGATCACGCAGGCAGATCTGCCGTCGCTTGAGCGGCTGGTGCTGTGGCTGGGAGATGATGGATACGGCAACGACGTGACAACTGACGATCTGCGCAATCTGCTGACGAGTGGCCCCGTCCAGAACCTGCGATACCTGGGCCTGATGGACGACTGTCGTGCTGATGAGACGGCTAAACTTCTCGCTGAGATTGGCATCCCAAAGTCGGTCGAGACGCTGGACCTCTCGTTAGGAGTTCTGGGCGATGAGGGCGCGCGGGCTTTGGCGAATTCCAGCTGGATCAGATCGCTCAAAAAGCTCGACATTTCTCACCATTATGTCTCGCCTGAAGTTGTCGAGCAGTTGAAAACGCTCGTACCTGAAGTGGACGACAGCGAGCGTTGCGAGCCTTATGTGTACAACAACGAGGAGAATCGATACGTCGCGGTTTCCGAGTAATCCAATGGCTTCTTGGGTCATTATTGGGAATCCGGAGAATCGGCGGGTTCAGTTGTTTCAGGCGGCGCTACACTCGCTGGGGCTTCCTCACGCGATGCTCATCAGTTACGAACAACTGCTCGATGGATCGGCGCGAATCGATCAACTCCCACGGAATGCGTTCGTTCGTATCGATTCGCCAGGGGAAAACTTTAAAGTCGAACGCGGGTTGCTCCAACGAGGAATCGAGGCCGTCAGAGCGGAGGGAGGGCCTTGTCTGGACGCAGCGGTTCTTGAGGAGCTTTCCGTTGAACGTGGCCGCATCCTTCATCCACGGCA
>SXGT01752130.1_pt1 | contig 23378 bp, 18 predicted proteins | sample 3176221 | NCBI WGS metagenome assembly SXGT01 (sample SAMN11356862, study PRJNA531348) | freshwater metagenome | isolation source: freshwater sample F1-120 | place: China: Fuxian Lake, Yuxi | collected 2017-12-25
CAGCGGTCTTGAAAACCGCCGGGTGAAAGCCCTTGGGGGTTCGAATCCCTCGCCCTCCGCCAGGTTTCGGAGAGGTGACCGAGTGGCCGAAGGTGCACGCCTGCTAAGCGTGTGTAGGGTAAAACTTACCGAGGGTTCGAATCCCTCTCTCTCCGCTTCCCGGGCTCTTCCCGGGCGTTTGCGGCGCCCACGCGGGCAGTGAGGGCTCGCGCAGGAGTAGAGGCGTGAACCCGCCAGGGCCGGAAGGCAGCAACGGTGGCGTCGAAGCTTCGTGCGCGGGTCCTCAGTGCCCGTGTGGACCGACTCAGGGCCGCTCCCGACGGGGCGGCGGGCGGAGGTGACTCGTGTCGTACCTCGTGCTGGCCCGCAAGTGGCGGCCGGGCACCTTCGAGGCCATCATTGGCCAGGAGCACGTCACGCGTGCCCTCAAGAACGCGATTCGCCTGGATCGCGTGGCCCATGCCTTCTTGTTCACCGGCGCTCGTGGCGTTGGCAAGACGACCGCAGCCCGCGTGCTGGCCAAGGCGCTCCAATGCGAGGCGGGCCCCACCCCCGAGCCGTGCACGACCTGCCGCGCCTGTACCGAGATCGCGACTGGCAACGCGGTGGACGTGCTCGAGATCGACGGCGCCTCCAACCGCGGCATCAACGAGATTCGCGAGCTTCGCGACGGCGTTGCCTACGCGCCTGCGCGCGACCGCGTCAAGATCTACATCCTCGACGAGGTCCACATGCTCACCCAGGAGGCGTTCAACGCGCTCCTGAAGACGCTCGAGGAGCCTCAACGCCACGTCAAGTTCATCTTCGCGACCACCGAGCCGCAGAAGATCCCGGTCACCATCCTGTCGCGCTGCCAGCGGTACGACTTCAAGCGCGTGCCGCTCACCGTCGTCAAGGCGCACCTCAATGAGCTCCTCGAGAAGGAGGGGGTGCACGTCAACGACGAGGGGCTGCGCGTCATCGCGCGCGAGTCCGAGGGTAGCGTGCGCGACGCGCTCTCGCTCCTCGACCGCGTCATCAGCTTCGCCGGCGAGAACGCAGACGCCAGGGCGGTCACCGACTGCCTCGGCGTCGCTGACCGTGCCTGGATCGGCGCGCTGCTCGAGCGCCTCCTCGCCGGCGACGCGGCCGGCGCGCTCGACGTCATTGCGGACGTCTTTCAGTACGGCTACGACCTCCGCGCCTTCGCCGCCGACGCGCTCGAGTCGCTGCGGGATCTGGTCGTCGTCCGGGTCGCGGGCAAAGACAGCCGCGCCGTCGAGCTCTCCGACGGCGAGGCCGAGGCGCTGCGCGCGTTGGGCGAGCGGCACTCGGTCGTGGCCCTCGAGCGCCTGTTTCAGATCATGCTCAAGGCGGCCGACGAGGCGGCGAGCTCGCGGCACCCCAAGCTCGTCCTCGAGATGGCGATCGTGCGCGCCGTCGCGGCGCTCGATACCGTCGGGCTGCCCGAGGTGCTGCAACGGCTCGAGGCCCTGGAGGCGTCGTTGGGCGGTGCCCCACAGAGCGCCCGACCCATCGCGCCGCGCGCGGCGCCCCAGGCGCCGTCGATAGCACCTCCGCGACCGATGGCTGCGCCACGTTCGCCGGCCCCGGCTCCAGCCCCTGCTCCAGCGCCCTCGCCGGCGGTCGCCACCCCGCGCGCCGCGCCCGTTGCCGCGCCGGCAGCCGCGACGTTGCCCCTGGACCGCACGTCCTGGCGGCCCTTCGTTCAGGCGGTCAAGGCCGCCGACCCGATCCTGGCGAGTATGCTCGAGAACGCCGACCTGCTCGGCATCGACGGCCAGACGCTCCGAATCGGCGTCGCCAGCGCGTTCTTCTTGTCGAGCCTTCAGCGGCCGGCCAGCCAGGAGCGGCTGCGTGGCCTGGTCGCACGGGAGTTCGGGCCGGGGTGCCAGCCGATGCTCGAGCTCACGACGACCACGCAGGGCACGCTCGCCGCCGAGATCGCCGACAAGCGCCGTACGGACACCGACGCCAAGCGTGAGCGGGTCTTGTCGCATCCGGCCACGGCCGCGGTGGTCCAGGCCCTCGATGGTCGTGTCATCGACGTGCGCGTCGAGGAGGAGTCCTATGACTGATGAGACCAAGCCGCCGTTCGATCTCGGCGCCATGATGGCGCAGGCGCGTCGCGTCAAGGAGCAGCTCCAAAAGGCGCGCGAGCAGGCGGCGCACGTCGAGCTCGAGGGCCAGGCGGGCGGCGGGCTCGTGATTGTGCGCGCCAATGGCCTCGGTCGCATCACGCGCGTCATCGTCGACCCCACGCTCATCGAGACCCGCGACCGCGAGATGGTCGAGGACCTCGTCGTCGTCGCTACCAATCAGGCGCTCGAGCAGGCCCAGCACACGATGCAGTCCGATGTCGTCCAGGGCCTGGGCTTGCCGATTCCGCCCGAGCTCTTGCGCTCTCTGCTGTAGACGGATGCGTCTCCCGCCCCCTCTTGAGCGCGTCGTGGCCTCGTTGGCGCGCCTGCCGGGCGTTGGCGAGCGCACGGCCACCCGGTACGCCTTCTTCCTCTTGGCCCAGGCACCGACCCTCGCCGCCGAGCTGGGCGAGTCGCTCTCGGGGCTCCACACCGCCGTGCGTCACTGCGCGCAGTGCCACAATCTCGCCACGGCCGAGCGCTGCGAGCTGTGCCTCGATCCGCGACGCGACGCGAGCCGCCTCTGCGTCGTCGAGGGCCTCCCCGAGCTCATCGCCATCGAGCGTACGGGCGAGTTCAATGGCCACTATCACGTGCTTCACGGGACGCTCTCGCCGGTCCGTGGCATCGGCCCGGAGGCGCTGAAGCTCCCGTCGCTGCTCGAGCGCGTGACGGCCCAGAGCGTGACCGAGGTGATCCTCGCGACCAACGCGGACGTCGAAGGCGAGGCCACCGCGATGTACGTCGCGCGGCTGCTGCACCGACTGCCGCAGGTGGCAGTCAGCCGCCTTGCCACCGGGGTGCCGATGGGCGGCGACCTCGAGTTCGTCGATCAAGGCACGCTGGCCCGCGCCGTACGTGACCGTCGCGCCCTCTGAGCGAACCGCAGGCACCGATGACCATGCGCCACGATCCCGTGACCCTCATCGTGCGGCGAGAGGTCGAGCCCTCACACGCGGTCCAGTACGAGGCGTGGCTGGCGCGCCTGCAGGCGACGGCGCGGCACTATCCAGGCTACCTCGGCGTCCACGTCCAGCGACCGGGCCCGGGCCAACGCGAGTACACGAGCTTCTATCGCTTCGCAGACGGTGAGGCGCTCCGGGCGTGGGAGCAGTCAGCCGAGCGCCTGGCCTGCATGGCCGAGACGCCCGTGGAAGCGACGGTGACTGCGCCGCGCTTCGACCGCGTGGAGGGGCTCGAGTTCTGGTTCACCGCCAGCGGTCAGTCCACGCACGGCGCCCCGGTCAAGTGGCGCATGGCCGTGCTCATCATCGTCGTCGTCTACGGCCTCATCCAGATCCTCAATCCCATCGTGACGCTCGGCCTGGGCGAGGACACGCCGCTCCGCCTGCGCATGCTCGTGACGGTCATCGTCGAGGTCATCCTGATGACCTGGTTCGTCATGCCGACGCTGACGCGCTGGCTCCAGCGATGGCTCTACCCGCCGAGTCCTCGGTAGCGCCAGAGCCGCGCACACGGCGGGCGCGTTACTTGGCCCCGAGTCCCAGATACACCCGGGCGATCGCCTCCAGTCCCTCGGGTGGGTAGCCCCGGATGCCCTGATACTTGCGACCATTGAGGAACACCGCGGGCGTCCCGCTGGCGCCAGCGCGCTGCGCCTCGGCCCCGTCCTTCTGGAGGATGGCCTTGCCGCTGCTCGAGTCGAGCTCGGCCTTGAACTTGGCGACGTCGAGCCCGACCTCGCCGGCGAAGCGCTCGAGGCTCGCGCGGTCCAGTGACTGCTGATTCTGGTAAAGCTTGTCGTGATACTCCCAGAACTTCCCTTGGTTGGCGGCCGCGATCGACGCCAGCGCCGCGATCTCGGCCTTGTCGTGGATGTTGAGCGGGAGCTGCCGAAAGACGAGCTTGACGTCCTTCGGGTAGCGGTCGACGAACTCCTTGAACATGGGCGCGGCTTTGGCGCAGAACGGGCACTGGAAGTCCTCGAAGACCGAGATCACGACCTTGGCGTCCGCGGCTCCCAGGAACGGCGCTCCCGTAGAGTCGAAGGTGTTCACCTTGGGGTCGAGCTGCTCGAAGAACTTCCCACCCTTGACGAGGTCATCGTAGAACGACGCCCCCTTGGCGCCGCCCTCGAGCTTGGCCTTGGCCTTCTCGAGCTCCTGCTCGACGAGCTTCTCCAGCGTGGCGTAGCTTTTGTCCGGGGTCTGCGTGCGGGCGCCATTGGCCGTGAAGTTGGGCATTGAGTGCGCGCCGATCTCGTTGGCCGTGAGCGCGTCGCGCAAGACCTGGCCGCGGTAGGTGCCGGCGTCGAGCGCCGCCTTGAACTTGGCCGCGTCAAGTCCGACCTCGCCCGCGATGCGCTCCAGGCTAGCCCGGTCCAGGGACTTTCGATTCTCGTAGAGCTTGGCCGCCATCTCCGCGTACTTGCCCTGCGCGTGCGCCGCGAGCGCCGCCTCCGCGGCCGTGATGGTGTCGGGCCCGAGGATGGGGACGCCCTTGTGCTTGAGGACGACGCGCACCTTGGCGCCGTACTTCTCCTCCAGTTTCTTGGGGAACCCGGCTGCGTCGGCGCAGGTGTCGCAGTCGAACGCTGTGAAGATGACCGCGGTCACGGGCGCGTTGGATGGTCCAAACTGGACGTCATCCTTGAAGACGGGGATCCGCCATATCTGGTTCGGGTCGATGGGTGCCGCCGGAGCCGGAGCCGCCGGTGCGGATGCCGGAGTGGGCGCAGGAGTCGGTGCGGGAGTGGGTGACGGAGGCGTGGCCATGGCCGCGGCGGGTGGCGTGGGGGGCGGGGTTGGCGCCGAGGGTGTCGGCGGCGACGCCGGACTTGCGGGCACGGCGGACGGCGAGACCGCGACTGGCACGGCCGGTGCGACCGCCGAGCCGCCGGAGACGGCGGGAGCGGCTTTGGGCTCGGTGACCCCGGAGAATCGGCCCACGACGTATCCCAGGGCGAAATAGACGAACAGCAGGGCGGGTAGCGAACGCTCGAACGCAAGTTTCATGTCAGGCTCCGTGCACTTGGCGGCGCGCACCATAGCGTCGCGCGTGGCCGCGCTCAACCCCGTTGGGGCCGGTCTTCTTCCCATGCCCGCACGACGCGCTCACGGCTTGGCGCAGAGCCCGCCACCGCAGTCGGGGAGGCACTGCCAGGTGCCCGTGGACTCGTCGCACGTGCAGGACGACGGCGCACAGCCCAGGTTCGTCTTGCACTCGAGCCCGGCGGCGCAGCCCGACTTCAGACAACCCGCGGGGCTCTTGCCCGGGCACGCGCTCTTGACGCACTCGCCCCCTGCGCAGTCCTTGGTGCAGCTCCACGTGCCTTTGCCGAGGTCGCACGTGCACGCGCTGGGATGACACGTCGCGGAAGGCGCGCAGGTGAAGCCCGTCCCGCAGCCGAGCTGCGCACACCCGGCGGGGTTGCTGACGCTGCACTTGCCGGCGGGCTGGCAGGTGTTGCCGTAGCAGCAGGCCGCCGATGGCGGAACGCACCCTGGAGCGCACGTCGTGCCGGCGACGCAGATGCCAGCGGGACAGTCGGCGTCCTTGGCGCAGGCGTTGGTGAGAGCGACGCACTTGCTCTGGTCACAGCAGCTCGGATCGCCGACGGCGCACCCGGGTGTGCACGTGCCTGCCGGTATGCAGCTCCCGCCGGGGCACGCGCTGTCGGAAGTGCACGGGGCAGGCGGCTTGGCCTTGCAGCCTCCGAGCGTCAACGTCGGGCATGGCAGCTCACACGGGCACACGAGCGCACCCTCGCACGTCTCCCCCGGCGCGCAGTTCGCGTCACCCCAGCAGGTGCCAGCGGCCACGGTCGGAACGCAGCGCCGCTTGCCCTCGGGGCCGATGCAGCTCGCGGTCGAGGGGCAGTCGCTGGACGTCGCGCAGCACACGACGGGCTCGGGCGCCGTGCACTTCCCGGGCTTTGGTTCCCCCGTGCACGTCCCATCGCAGGCGCAAGAGCCCGCCCCGACGCACTGTTGGTCGACCGCGCAGTGCGACGCCACGAAGCACAGTCCCGGATCCGGCCGATTGACGCACACGCCGCCGGTCGCCGCGGGCGGGCGCACGCACACCGCACCTTCATGGCAGTCCTGGTCTGCAGTGCAACACATGATGGAGAAGCCAAGGCAGCGTCCAGGTTTTGGCGGATCTGCGCACGCGCCTTGCCCGCACGTGCATGAGACGCTGGCGCCCTCGCAGTGCTGGCCCAGGTTACAGTCGGAGTCGTCGGCGCAGTCGCCCGAGGTCGGTGGAATCTCGAGGCAGAAGCCGGCGCCACCGAGCGCCGGGAGCAGGCAGACCGAGCGCTCCGCACCGGTGCAATCGGCGCGCGTCGTGCAGCACGCCGCGCTCGAATCGGGCGTCGGCGTCGCGTCCAACTTGGCCTTCGTATCGGCAAACAGCGATTTGACGTCCGTCGCCTTGCTCGCCTCGTTGGCGTCCTCCGAGGCGGTGCACGCTACGAGCGAGCCGGAGAGCAGCCAAGCGAGGGCGAGGCGCTGAAACACAGGATGGGTCCGAACGCTCACACGGTGACCATAGTCAGGGCGGCGACCAATTGCGAAGAAATGCGTGCCCATGACCAGCACCGGTCAGTCGACGATTGAGGCCAGGGTGTCGAAGAACGACGGAAAGCTCACGGATGCAGCGCTCGCTCCTTGGATGTGGGTGTCTCCCTCGACCGCGGCGAGGCCCGCGACCGCCGCGGCCATGGCGATGCGGTGATCGTGGCCCGCGGCGACCGTGGCGCCATGCAGCGGCGTGGGGCCGACGATCTCCAGACCGTCGGCGCGCTCCTCCACCGTGGCGCCCATGTCGCGCAGCATGCGCACGGTGGCGGCGATGCGGTCGGACTCCTTGACCCGCAGTTCGGCCGCGTCGCGAATCGTGGAGCGGCCCCGCGCCTGAGTCAGCAGCACGGCCAGGACGGGCAGCTCGTCGATGGCCCGCACTGTGAGGTCGCCGGCGATGTCGACGGCCCGCAGCTCCGAGCGCTGAAGCCACAGATCGGCGACGGGCTCACCCGCCGGATCCAGGGAGAGCTCCTCCTGCCGCACCTCCGCGCCCGCCGCGGCGAGGACGTCCAGGATGCCCGTGCGGGTGGGGTTGACGCCGACCCTCGCCAGGCGCAGCGGCCGATCGGCGAGCAGCGCACCCGCGACCAGGAAGAAAGCGGCGGAGGAGAGGTCGCCCGGGACGGAGTAGACCGCGCCGAGGCAGAGCGGGCTGAGGCGACCCGGTCGAATGCAGACCTCGGGTCCATCGACGACGAGGTCGGCGCCCATGGCCCGGAGCATGCGCTCGGTGTGGTCCCGAGTCGGAGCCGGCTCGACGACGGTCGTGCCATCGAGCGCCGCGGTCGGCTGGGCTTGCAGCCCGGCAAGCAGGAGCGCGGTCTTGACCTGTGCGCTGGCGATCGGGAGCTCGTACCGGAGCGCCGAGAGCGCGCCGCCCGTCACGACGACCGGGGGACGTCCCCCGTCGCTGAGCGCGATCTGAGCGCCCATGGCGCGCAGCGGGTCGGCGACCCGCCGCATGGGCCGCGTCGAGAGGCTGGCATCGCCGATGAGCGTCGTAGTGAAGGGCCGCCCGGCCAGGAGCCCCATGAGAGTGCGCAGTGTCGTGCCCGAGTTCTGGCAGTCGAGCGCGGCGGCAGGCGGCTTCAGCCCGTCGAGGCCGCGGCCCGTGACGTGCACCCGCGGGCCCTCCTGTCGCACCGTCACGCCGAGGGCCGCGATGGCGGCGCGCGTCGAGGCGACGTCCTGCCCGGTCCCGAGTCCCTCGAGGACGGTCGGGCCCTCCGCGAGCGCCGAGAACAGGAGCGCCCGGTGGCTCAGCGACTTGTCCCCCGGGACGGCGAGCGTACCGCCGACCCGTCGCGCTGGACGAATCACCGCGGCGTCTGCAGGTGCGCCCGGATCGGTCACGCCAGCACCTGGCGCAGGGCCGCGAGGAAGCGCGCGTTCTCGTCCAAGGTGCCCATGTTGACGCGGAGCCAGGTCGGGAGCCCGTAGTTCGCGAGGGGCCGGACGATAACGCCCAACCGCAAGAGCGCGTCGTAGACGGCGCGGCCGTCGCGGGCGAGGTCGAACATTACGAAGTTGGCCTGCGAGGGGATGGTCCGCAGCCCGAGGTGAGCCAGCCCGTCGAGCACCTGTTGGCGGCCGTGCCGGGTCACGCGGAAGACCTCATCGAGGAACGCGACGTCGGCAAGCGCCGCCTCGGCGGCCACCTGCGCGAGCGTGTTGACGTTGAAGGGCTGCCGCACGCGGTTGACGTAGTCAGCCAGCTCCGCGGAGGTGACCCCGTAGCCGACGCGTACGCCGGCGAGGCCGTACGCCTTGGAGAACGTGCGGAGCGTGACGGTGCGCGGGCGCTCGGCGACCCAACGTAGCGCATCGAGGCGCTCCGAGGGGTCGCAGTACTCCAGGTAGGCCTCGTCCAGCACCACGATCGTCTCGTCGCTGATGCGGCCCATGAACCGCTCCAGCGCCGCGGGAGCGATGACCGTGCCAGTCGGGTTGTTGGGCGAGCACAGGAACACGAGGCGGATGCCGGGGTGCCACGCTGCGGCCATCGCCTCCAGGTCGAAGTGGAAGTCCTGCGTCGGCACGGTGGTGACCGGGACGCCCGCGGCCTGCGCGATGAGCGCGTAGACGACGAAGGTGCACTCGCTCGCCAGCACGCCGCGCTCGGGACCGCCGAACGCTCGGATCAGGTGCTCGATGAGCTCGTTGGAGCCATTGCCGAGCAGCAGCCGCTCCGGCGCGACGTCGAGGTGCGTGGCGAGCGCGTGCCGCAGGAACCACGCGCCGCCGTCGGGGTAGCGATGCACCGTCGCGAGCGCCGCCTGCATCGCCTCGACCGCCCGGGGTGAGGGGCCGAGCGCGTTCTCGTTCGAGGCCAGCTTGACGGCATGGGTGATCCCAAGCTCTCGCTCCAGCTCCGAGAGCGGCTTACCGGGCGGGTAAGGGACTAGGCGGCGGATGTGCTCGGGGACGAGCGGCATCGAATCAGAGGAGGCAAGCACGCTGGAATCCGAGGACGGCGCCATGGCGCCTTCCTACCGTCGCCGGGCGCCGAATGCAACGGGCCAGGGCGCCCGAGGCAGCGCGCGGGCAGGGCTCACTCGACGAGCTGGAGGGTGCCGAAGCGGTCCAATGTGTGGAAGTCGCCCACGATGGGCGGGCTCCAGGCGGCGTAGGCGCCGTCGCCGCGCGCGTCGACGTCGATGCGAAAGAGGTTCGCTCGCAGCGTCTGTGACCTCGCGGCGTCGCCGAGCGCCGCCCACGGGATCGCCACCTCAATCGAATAGCCTACGTCCGTGTCCGAAGGATCGTCCACCGTGCCGTTCGCCTGCGCCGCCCAACGCAGGCCCTCCGCCGTCCAGCGTCGGCTCCGCGGCAAGTCATGGCGAACCCGAGGGAAGCGCGCGTCGAACACGACGCCGCGGGGGCTGACCTCGAGCTCGACGTAGTCCAGGCCGTCGCCACCGGGGTCGAGGAAGATCTCGCAGACGTCGGCCAGGAAGAGATCGTCGTCGCGCGCGCCGTAGGGGCTCGTGAGCTCCCGGTCCTCGACCCAGAAGGCGACGTACAGGGCGTGCTCGTCCCAGAGTAGGCCCGCCTCGGCCGCGCGCCGTGGGAAGCCGACGCCGTTGGAGAGGGCAAGCGGGCCCGTGCGGGCGGCCTGCGACCATTCGGCCTCCGTGGGCTCGCCGTCGATCGTGGGGCTGCGCGCCGTGTGCGGGACCCGCAGGGTGGGCAGGCGAATATCGGCCGGTCGATGGGCCACGGCGACGAGCGTCCCGGCGGCGACGAGCGCTCCGAAGCTCAGGCGGACGACCAAAGGACGCGGGCGCATGGCGCATCGTGCGCCGACCGCCGGCACCCGGCAAGGGCCAGGGCTCGCAATCATTTTCGCGAATAGGTGAACACGTGCCATTGCCAAGAGAGCCCGTGGTCGTTAGCGTCCCATCCCACGGGATACGGGAGCGGTCGGCGGCGAAGTGACGGGCGGGTCAACATGCTGGGGAAGATTGGCGAGATGACGTGGTGCGTAGCGCGTCTGGGGCTCGCAGGTCTGCTCATTGGTGCCTGTGCTTCGGTGTCGTCTCCGGAAGGGGCCGATACCGTCACCGCCATCGACGCACCCGAGGCGCTCGCCGAGCTGCCGGTGACCGCCGAGGTGTCGTTCGTCGACACCGTGACGGACCTCGTCGTCGAGGTCGCGTCCGGCTGCGACTTCCCCAAGGCGCCGGCCGCGGGCGGGCCCGGTGCCAGCTGCGCCCAGGACAGCGACTGCACGGCGGGGCACTGCGTCCTTACGCCCACCGGGCGCGTCTGCACCGCATCGTGCGTCAGTTGTTGTCCCACCGGGTTCCTCTGCGAGGCGATCGCGCCGCAGGCGTCGACCAAGGCGTGCATCCCGGTCGCGGGGGCCCTCTGTCGGCCGTGCAAGACAGACGCGGACTGCCCGTCGCTCGGCCGTCCGTCGCTGTGCGTCGCTCAAGGAGACGCAGGCCGGTTCTGTGGCGCGCCATGCGACGGCAGCGCCGAGTCGTGCCCCTCGGGCTACACGTGCAAGCTGAGCCAGGGGTCGCAGGCCCAGGCCAATCAGTGCATCCGCACGGCGGGCACCTGCGCCTGTTCCGCAGAGGCGAGCGCCAGCCTGGCAGAGACCAAGTGCGCCGTGACCAACGTGAATGGGACATGCCACGGGACGCGCCGCTGCGGGGTCGCGGGCCTCGAGGCGTGTAGCGCCGCGACGCCGGAGGCTGAGCTCTGCAATGGCAAAGACGACGACTGTGACGGCCAGACCGACGAGGAGGTGCCACTCGCCGCGTGCGTCGCTCCCGGCGCGGAGGCGTGCCCGGGCAAGGAGCAGTGTCAGTCGGGCCAGCGCGTGTGCGTCGCGCTCCCGCAGGTCGCCGAGGAGTGCAACGGCAAAGACGACACCTGCGACGGAGCAATCGACGAGGGCTTTCCGGACCTCGATGGCGACCTGATCGCCGACTGCGTGGACACCGACATCGATGGTGACGGCACGAAGAACGGCCCCGACTGCCAGGACCAGAACCCGCTCGTGCACCCGCTCGCGGTCGAGGCCTGCAACGGCATGGACGATGACTGCGATGACGCCACCGACGAGGGCTGCGACGACGACCTGGACGGCTGGTGCGATGCGACGATGGCCCTCGCCGGGCTGGGAGGCGGCCTGTCCCCGTGTCCAATGGGCGGCGGTGACTGCGCCGACAGCCTCGCGCTCGTCCATCCGACCGCGAAAGAGAGCTGCAACGGCATCGACGACGACTGCGACGGGCAGACGGATCTGGGGCTCGCCGCGCCGTGCGACGACCAGAACCCGTGCACTCAGGACACCTGCGCCGGGAGCGCCGGGTGCACGTCGGTCCATGGGCCCGATGGCGTGCCGTGCCTTGCAGACCACTGGTGTCAGAGCGGGCAGTGCGTCGCCATGCCGTCCTGCGGTGACGGCGAGGTCAACCAGCCGTCGGAGGCCTGCGACGACGCCAACGACGCGGCCGAGGCCGGCTGCGTCGGCTGTGCGGTGCTCGCCGGCTACAGCTGTGTCGGCACTCCGAGCCAGTGCAAGACCACCTGCGGCGACGGCATCCGGGCCGGGAGCGAGCAATGCGACGACCACGGGCTCGCGACCGGCGATGGCTGCGACGCGAGCTGCGCGATCGAGGCCGGCTTCGAATGCGCCGGCACGCCCAGCGTCTGCACGACCACGTGCGGAGACGGCGTGCGCGCTGGCGGCGAGACCTGCGACGACCACGCGGCTCTGCCGGGTGACGGCTGCTCGGCCCACTGCCTCGTCGAGCCAGGCTGGGCGTGCGCGGGCGATCCGGTTCAGTGCACGACCGGCTGCGGCGACGGCGTCATCGCGGGCGCCGAGCTATGCGACGACGGCAACGACGCTCCAGACGACGGCTGTACCGCGCAGTGCGTCGTCTCGTCGGGCTACGCCTGCCTCGGGCAGCCGAGCGTCTGCCTCACGAGCTGCGGCGATGGCGTGCGCGCGGGAGCCGAGGAGTGCGACGACGACAACGACCTCTCGGGCGACGGCTGCTCCGCCGCGTGCACCGTCGAGGGCGGCTACACGTGCGCCGGCCTCGTCTGTAGCCCCACGTGCGGCGACGGGCTCACCGCCGGACCCCAGCCGTGCGACGACAAGAACCAGAAGGACGGCGACGGGTGCTCGGCGGGCTGCGTCGTCGAGGCCGGCTATATCTGCACAGGTCAGCCGAGCGCGTGCCAGACGACGTGCGGTGACGGCCTGGTCGCCGGGCTCGAGGGCTGCGACGACCAGAACACGACCGCGGGGGACGGCTGCTCCAGCGCGTGTACCATCGAGGGCGGCTGGGCCTGCAAGGGCGCGCTCTCCACGTGCACGACCGGCTGCGGCGACGGCGTGATCGCAGGCGTAGAGCAGTGCGACGACGCGAACGAGGCGAACGGCGACGGGTGCTCTGCGAGCTGCACCGTCGAGCCCGGCTTTGGCTGCCTCGGCCAGCCGAGCGCGTGCTTCACCACGTGCGGTGACGGGGTCAGCGCGGGCGCGGAGCAGTGCGACGACCAAAACACACAGCCCGACGACGGCTGCACGGGTGCCTGTCAGCTCATGGCAGGCTGGAGCTGCGCCGCAGGCCCAAATGGCGGGCCGTCGGTCTGTGCCACGACCTGCGGCGACGGCCTGACCGCGGGCGCCGAGCAATGCGATGACCACAACACGGCGGCGGGCGACGGCTGCTCCACGCTGTGCCAGACGGAGGCGGGCTTCAGCTGCCAGGGGACGCCCTCGGTCTGCGCCACGAGTTGCGGCGATGGGGTCGTCGCCGGGCTGGAGCAGTGCGACGACCAGGCGGCACCGAGCGACGGCTGTTCGCCCGCGTGTCAGGTCGTGCCTGGCTGGAGTTGCGACCTGCCCAAGGGCGCCTGTCACACGGCGTGTGGCGACGGCATCGTCGTCGGTCTCGAGCCGTGCGACGACGCGAACACGCTGAGCGGCGACGGCTGCGACGACGACTGCACCGTCGAGCCCGGCTATGGGTGCCAAGGCACGCCGTCGCTCTGCGTGACGACCTGCGGGGATGGACTTCGGGCCGGGCTCGAGGCCTGCGACGACGACAACGCCCAGGGCGGCGACGGCTGCTCGGCGCTCTGCCAGATCGAGGCGGGCTACACCTGCGCTGGCGCCGTGTCGGTGTGCGAGACCGGCTGCGGCGACGGCGTCCGCGCGGGCCTCGAGGGCTGCGACGACGGCAACCTGGACGCCGGGGACGGCTGCTCGCCGGAGTGCGCGCCCGAGGCCGGCTTCGACTGCGACGGGCAGCCGAGCGTGTGTGCAACCGACTGCGGCGATGGTCTGCGGGTCGGTCTCGAGGCGTGCGACGACGGAAACAAGCTTCCCAACGATGGCTGCTCGAAGTCATGTCAGCTCGAGCCGGGCTACACGTGCAAGGGCACGCTCTGCGCTACGACCTGCGGGGACGGCGTCACTGCCGGTCTCGAGGCATGCGATGACCACAACGTCCTCGGCGACGACGGCTGCACCCACGACTGCGCCGCCGTCGAAACCGGCTTCACCTGCGCCGGCACGCCCAGTGTCTGCATGACCGCGTGCGGCGACGGCGTCCGCGCCGGTGGCGAGCAGTGCGACGACCAGAACCCCACGGCAGGCGACGGCTGCTCACCGGCCTGCACGACCGAGGCCGGCTACACCTGCGCTGGTACGCCAAGCCAGTGCGCGACCGGCTGCGGCGATGGCGTGGTGGCCGGCCAAGAGCAGTGCGACGACCACGGGCAAGAGTCCGGCGATGGCTGCGACGTCAACTGCCAGCGCGAGCTCGGCTGGACCTGCGTCGGCGGCCCGAGCGCGTGTGCCACGACCTGCGGCGACGGCGTGCGCGCGGGCGCCGAGGCGTGCGATGACGCCGACTCGGAGGGCGGCGACGGTTGCTCGGGCGTGTGCGCCGTCGAGCCCGGCTGGACCTGCGTGGGCGCGCCCAGCGTCTGCAAGACCACGTGCGGCGACGGTGTCGTCGCGGGTCTCGAGGCCTGTGACGATGGCGGGGAGCCCACGGCTGGCGACGGCTGTGACGCGCAGTGTCAGGTCGAGCCGGGCTGGGCCTGCGCCTTTCAACCGAGCCAGTGTGCGACCGGCTGTGGCGATGGCGTCGTCGCGGGAGTCGAGGCGTGTGACGATGGCAAACCCCTGAGCGGCGACGGCTGCTCGGCCCAGTGCACCATCGAGTTCGGCTACGCCTGCGCCGCGTCCCCCTCCGAGTGCACGACGACCTGCGGCGACGGCAAGCGCGCAGCGTCCGAGGGCTGCGACGACGACGAGCACCTCGGCGGCGACGGCTGCTCGGCCCAGTGCACCGTCGAGCCGGGCTGGACCTGCGCAGGCGACCTCAGCCAGTGCCTCGAGGTGTGCGGCGACGGACTGCGCGTCGGCAACGAAGGCTGTGACGACGGCCTGAGGCTCCCCGGCGACGGCTGCTCCGCGCTCTGCCAGGTGGAGCACGGCTTCACGTGCGTCGGTGGGCCGAGCATCTGCAAGTCGAGCTGCGGCGACGGCCTCGTCGCGAGCGATGAGCCCTGCGACGACAAGGGCACCAAGAGCGGCGACGGCTGCTCTGCGCTCTGTCAGGTCGAGCACGCCTTCACCTGCGTCAACGAGCCCAGCCTCTGCAATACCCACTGTGGCGACGCCCTCATCGGGGGCCTCGAGCAGTGCGACGACGACGGCACCCAGCCAAATGACGGCTGCTCTGCGAGCTGCGAGGTCGAGAGCGGCTACGCGTGCCAGGGCGAGCCCAGTACGTGCGGCACGGTCTGCGGGGACGGCCTGGTCGTCGGCGCCGAGACCTGCGACGACGGCGCCAAGCAGGTCGGAGACGGTTGCGGCCTCGACTGCCGCCGCGAGCTGGGGTGGACGTGCGCAGGCGCGCCGAGCCACTGCGCGCCCGTGTGTGGCGACTCGCTCATGGTCCTTGGCGAGACCTGCGACGACGGCAACCCGACGTCGGGCGATGGCTGCTCCTCCGAGTGTACCCAGGAGCCGGGGTTCACCTGCACCGAGCTTCCCTCGGCGTGCGCCGCGCTCTGTGGCGACAGTGTGCGGGCGGGGCTGGAGACGTGCGACGACGGCAACCAGCTGTCGGGCGATGGCTGCAGCGGAGACTGTGCGCCGGAGCTTGGGTATGTGTGCACGCTCGCGACGCCGGACCTCTGCGCCACCGACTGCGGCGACGGCGTGCGCGCGGGCGCGGAGCAGTGCGACGACGGCGACGAGCTGGGAGACGATGGCTGCTCCGCGGGGTGCGTCATCGAGTTCGGCTACACCTGTCTGCCCGGCAACCCCAGCGCGTGCAGCGCCACCTGCGGCGACGGCAAGAAGGTCGCGTCCGAGGGCTGCGATGACGGTGCGACGTTCCCCGACGACGGCTGCTCGGAGGGCTGCACCGTGGAGGTGGGGTACCACTGCACGGGGCTCCAGCCCAGCACGTGTGCGCCCAAGTGCGGTGACGGAGTCCAGGCGAACGTCGAGGCCTGTGACGACGCCAACATGGAGTCATTCGATGGCTGCTCCGCCGGCTGCCTCGTGGAGCCGGGCTACGCCTGCCTCGGCGTCGGTCCGGACTCCTGCACCTCGACCTGCGGCGACGGCACGCGCGCGTCCAACGAGGCCTGCGACGACGGCAGCCAGGGGACGGTCGACGGGTGCAGCGACCAGTGCACGAAGGTCCACGGCTGGACCTGCACGGGGAACCAACCCACGACCTGCACGCACCTCTGCGGCGACGGCGTGCTCGCAGTCGGCGTCGAGATTTGTGACGACCAGGACGGCGAGCCCGGCGACGGCTGCACGGGCTGCGTCGTCGACGCCGGCTTCGTCTGCGAGCTCGAGCCATCGCTGTGCGGCCCGAAGTGCGGCGATGGCGTCATGCTCGGCGGCGAGCCCTGCGACGACGGCGACCAGGACTCGGGCGATGGCTGTTCGAGCCAGTGTCAGCTCGAGCCCGTCCCCGAGAGCGCGAGCAACGACAGCTGCGTCGGACTCGTGGCCGTGCCCGCGCCGGTCGCCTTCGACGCGAGCATCGCGCCGGCGGGGGACGTCGACCACTTCCGGTTCTCGCTCGCGGCGGTCTCCGACGTCCAAGTCGAGACCTTCGACCCGACTGGCGCCTGCGCCCTCATCGACACGGTCGTTCAAGTCTTGGGGCCCGACTGCGCAGCCCCGCTCACCGCGCCTGACGACGACTCGGGCCTGGAACGCTGCTCGAAGCTCGATCCCGCGCTCGAGGCCAACGCGGGCTTGCGGCAGCTCCCACCGGGGGAGTACGTAGTCCTGGTGAAGGCCCATGCCCCAGACGAGAGCTTCGACTACCGCGTCGCCATCACGCTCACGGCCGTCTGCGGCGATGGCTACCGCACCGGCTCGGAGCAGTGCGACGACCCTGGTCCCACGTGCGACGGCACCTGCAAGCTGACCGTCGTCCCACCATGATTGGTATCGGCTCCCTCCCAAGCACCGACAACCTGCTCTGCTTCCTCGCCGCCGTCGAGCACGCAGGCTTTCGTCACGCGGCGCGGGCCGTCGCGCTGACCCCGACCGCGTTCGGCGAGCGTATCCAGAGGCTGGAAGAGCATCTGGGCGTCCAGCTCTTCGAGCGCACCACGCGGCGGGTCACCCTCACGGCCGCGGGTGCGGCGCTCGTACCGGTCGCGCGGGAGGCCATCGCGCACGTGCGCCGCTGCGTCGACGCCGCCCGTATCGGCGCTCCGGCGCGGGCCGAGTTCGTCCTGGGCACGCGCTTCGAGCTTGGCGTCTCGTGGCTCGTGCCCACGCTGGGCGAGCTCGCCCGCTCGCGACCCGAGTGGACCATTCACCTCTACTTCGGCGCCGGGCCCGACGTGCTCACGCGGCTCCAGCTCGGCGAGATCGACGCCGCCATCACGAGCGCGCCCTTCGCCCGTGCGGATTTCCGCGGCCACGTCTTGCATCCGGAGAGCTACGTGCTGTGCGCGGCGCCTGCGCTCCTCGTGCGCACGCCGCTCGACCGGCCCGAGGACGCTGCGCTCCACACGCTGCTCGATATCGACCGCTCGATGCCGCTCGCCCGCTACCTCGTCACGTCGCCCGGCGACGCGGTCGCGTTCGGGGCCGTGCGCTACCTCGGCACGGGCGCAGCGATCCACGCGCTGGCACTCGCGGGCCTCGGCGTCGCCGTGCTGCCGGGCTACATGGTCGAGGCGGACCTCGGCGCGGGGCGCCTCGTGCGTCTGTTGCCCGAGCGGCCGCTGCTCTCGGACACCTTCCGGCTGCTGCACCGCCACGACTCGGCGCACGCGTCGGCGCTCGCGGAGCTGGCGATCGAGCTCCAGGCGCGGCAGTTACGGTAGGAGAGCTTTCGCCGCGTGATGGCGTGCGCGTGACTTTCGTGGTTTATCGCCGGGGAGAGTCTCTCTGGAGCGCAGGAAGCGAGGAAGGTCGGAAGAGGATGGGGCCTCCGGCCAAGTTCCGACTGCCGTTTCGTTCGCGCGCGGTCGTGTCTCGAAGACAGGCGCGCGTGCCTCGCGATCGGAAATAGCCATGCCGCGGCGCTTGGAGAAGCAGACGTCCTTGACGCCCGCGGCTTTGGCGGACGCGAGATTGTCCTTGGAGGCAAAGCCGCCGTCGAGCGCGATCTGGCGCGGGGCTTTGCCGTAGAGACGTGCATGGCGGTCGAGCATGGGGTCGACCAGGGTCGCATCGGCAGGGTTCCCATCGAGGACGACGACATCGGTGATGAACGCGGACGCGCCGGCAGCCAGGCAGATCTTGTGTCCGAAGAGGGTCTCACGACGGTCCTTGACGAGGATGTCGGTGTGACTTTCGAAGATCGAGACGATCTTCTCGGATGCCGGAATCGTGACTCCGTCAACCACACGCGCGTGCGTTTGCTCCAACACCTGCCAGCCGAGTGGCAGCACGCGCTCGAGCGTCGCGAGCGACCGTGCCAACCTGCGGCGACTCGTGCGATTTTCGTCCACCGCCGCAGTCCGAATCGTGGGCAACGCCGCCTGCGCCTGGTCGAGCACTTCAATACCCACCGCGATCAGCCGCGTGTAGTCGGCCTTCCGCTTCTCGGGATCGCGACCGTAGTGGATCTCGTAGGCCAGCAGCTTCGACTTGCGCGCCTGATCGCGAAACACAAGCCCCGTGACGTCCTTCTGGACCCGTCCCATCTCGCGGCACACGTGACACGGACGACGTCCCACACCAATTCACCATCCGTTGGAGCATGAATCGTGCTCCACGGCGTCCGACCGAGCCAGCGAGCCTCGAGTCTCCACATCTGCGAGACCTTCGCGGGGTCGCACGATGCGACCGTTCGCTTGGATCACGCTGATTTCGGCGCCACCCCAGACGCGGGCAACGTTGCCGTCAAGCTCAGCCTGGCCGAGGTCGCGTCGCTCATCTCGTCTGCGGTTGCGGAGTTCGTCCTGACGCGCATTCCGACCGGCCACTACCAGGACGCTGGCTTTACGACCAAGGGCACCGGCGGTCGCTGGCACTGGTGCAACTTTGGATTCGGGCCGTTTGCAGCCACCGAGGGGTCTGACTTCTACTTGATCTCCAAGGCTGAGGGCGAGGTCGACGGCTTCGACTACGGCTGGCTCTTCGCAACGCCGTACGTTGATTTCGGCGCCAACCTGCAGTTCGCAGACTGGCTGCGCGACGCGAAGCTGGACGGCGCGCTCACATGGACGCCCGACACGACGGCCTCGGCCTGGCCCTCTGGCATCTCTGTCATGCCTACCTCGCCCTTCCCGATGCCCCGCCCGAGGTGCGCGCTGCCGCCGAGCGCATCCTCGCCGCGTTCGTGCCGGTGCGCCGCGAGCTGCACGCGCGCTATGCGACCGAGGCTGCGCGCGCTCGCGCCCATCGGCCGATGCTCACGGAGCTGGCGGCCGATCTCGCGCTGCTGCCAGTCGCCGGTGGCGGCACCGCCGCGAGCTGGGCCACTGCGTTCGTCGACGCGGGCGACGGCCTGGACGACCTGCTCTCCAACCGCGCCACCGCGCTCGCCGACGGCGAGGGCGCCTCGGGGCCGCGCGCCATCGCGACCCGGGCGCGCACGCTGGGCGTCATCAACCGGGCCCGTGCGGCCATCGGAGACGACCTGGTGGACGATCCGTCCCTGCCGCGCAACCTCGACGCGCTCGTCTTCGGCTACTTCGACCTGCTCGACCGCCGCCCCGCCGGCGCGCCGCCGCCTCCGCCGCCCGTGGTTTAGCTCCGCGCCGCACGCGCTCCTGTCTCCAAGCCGGGCATGCGCGACCCACCAGGCACCCGGCCGTGTCTCGGAGACAGGCGGTTGCGCCTCGCGAGGCACCCGGTCGTGTCTCCGAGACAGGCGCGCGTGCCCCTCGAGGCACCCGGCCGTGTCTCGGAGACTGGGACGGCCGACCTCGGAGGCGCGGGGCGCAAGCTCGATGACGTTCGTCGTCAGCGCCAGGTGGCGCTTGGCGTCGGGCCGATTTCGAGTTAGTGTTAGCTCTATGGTGACACTGGAGACAACTTCGGCTCCAACGCCGCCGCTCGGCGACGGGCGGGCGCTGATCTGTCGCGCCGGCGACCGTGTCTGCGCGCTCCCGCTGGTCCACGTGGTCGAGACGATGCGACCGCAGCCGATCGAGCCCGTGAGTGGCGCTCTGGCGCCGGTGCCGGCGGACCTCGGCGCCAAGTGCTGCGTCCGCAAGCCGGTCGACTTCCGTCGGTTCATCGACGCGGCGCGCCAGCTCGGGCTCTATTGGCTCGTGACCAACGAGCTTCCGGCGGAGGGCGGAGCATGAACTGGCCGCTCCGATTGCTGCTCGTCGAGGATCAGGAGGACGACGCCGCCCTGGTCCTCCTCGAGCTCGCCCGCTGCGGCTATCAGGTGATGCACTCACGGGTCGATACCCGGGCGCAGATGGCCGCGGCGCTCACGAGCGACACCTGGGATCTCGTGCTATCGGACTACTCGATGCCGTCGTTCTCGGCGCTCGAGGCGCTCGCGGTCCTGCGTGGCTCGGGGCTCGACCTGCCGTTCATCATCGTCTCCGGAACGATCGGCGAAGAGACCGCCGTCGAGTCGCTGCGTGCCGGCGCTCACGACTTTCTCGTCAAGGACCGCCTCGCGCGCCTGGGAACGGCCGTCGAGCGGGAGCTGCGGGCCGCGCGCGATCGGGCGGCGCAGCGGGAGGAGGAGCGCCGCAACGGCGAGCTCGAGCTCGCGCGCGAGAACGCCGAGCGGCTGAGCCGGTTCAAGTCGCAGTTCCTCGCGAACATGTCGCATGAGCTCCGCACGCCCTTGAACGCCATCATCGGCTTTTCCGAGGTCCTGCAGATCGAGGCCATCGCCGGTCCCCTCGCCGAGCGACAGCGGCAGTACGTCGATCACATTCTCGAGAGCGGCCGCCACCTGCTGCGACTCATCAACGACGTGCTCGACCTTTCGAGCGTGGAGGCCGGGCGCATCGAGTTGCGGCGTGAATGGATGGCGCCCAAGTCGCTCATCGACGGCGTAGGCGCCACCGTCCGGCCGCTCGCTCAAAAGCAGGGGATCGTCCTGACGATTCGCGCTGCGACTCTCCCGCCCCTCTTCGCCGACCCCGTCCGCATCAAGCAGATTCTGTACAATCTTCTGTCGAACGCGATCAAGTTCACTCCCCGCGGTGGCAGCGTCCTCCTCGACGCGAGCACCGACGGTGCCCAGCTCGTCGTCGCCGTCACGGACACGGGTGTCGGCATCAGCGCCGAGGAGCTGCCGCGCCTCTTCCACGAGTTCGAGCGCATCATCGAGCCGACCGGGCCCCGCTTCGAGGGCACGGGCCTTGGCCTCGCCCTGACCAAGCGGCTGGTCGAGGAGCATGGGGGCACGGTGACCGTGGTGAGCACGTTCGGCCAAGGCTCGACCTTCACCGTGAGCCTGCCTCTCCCCCCGCCCCAACCCGACACGACCATGGAGGCCTTGCCGTGAGCTCCGCGACGATCCTGTTGGTCGAGGACCATCCACTGAACCTCGCGCTCTTTCGCATCCTGTTGGAACACACTGGGCACGAGGTGCTCGAAGCGACCGATCTGAACCAGGCACGCGACCACCTAGCTCGCGGCGTCCCTCACCTGGCTCTGCTCGACATCAACGTGCCCGGTGGAGGTGGCGAGGTCTTGCTGAAGGAGATGCGGGCGGATCCGCGCTTTGACGGTGTCCCGATCGTCGCGGTGACGGCTATGGCCATGTCCGGGGACCGCGAGCGCCTGCTGGCCGTCGGCTTCGACGGTTATGTGAGCAAGCCCGTCGACACGCGAGGCTTCGCTGCGCTGGTCGAGCGCTTCCTCGTCAATGGCAGGAACGCCCCACAGCCGTGAGGTCCTGGCCTCGCGGTCCGACCCGCCGTGGTAGCAGTCGTCCTCGAGGTCCCAGTTGAGCGGCGGGAGACGCGTGCCCTGAGACCCGACCGGGACGCACGTGAGCGTCCGACGAGGCTGTCGGGTGGGGCTATCGGAGCGTCCATGGAGGCGACGTCGGGCGTGTCGCTGCCCAGGGTCGGGGCGTCGTGCGTGGCGTCGTGCGTGGTCATGGACCCGTCGGCGAGGGCTTCGGCGACGCCGAGGTCCGGGGTTCCGAGCTCGGCCGCGGGCTCGGCCGCGCAGGTGGCCATCAGGGACACGAGCAGGGCGAGCACGACGGATAGCGGTCGGATGAGGCATGTTGGTGCGGTCAACGAGTCGGAGTCAACGGAATTTCAGGCGACCCGGGCGCGGTCTTCGGGCCGCTGGCGGGACCCGCAGGCCATTGACGTGCGCGTGTCGGTGCGCGCAGCGTCCCGTCATGCACCGCGCCCGCCGATGCAGCTGACTCGCGAAGAGATCGACGCCATGTTGCGGCGCGCCGACGAGGCTCGCACGACGTTGCGGCGCGCGACCTTCGAGCTGAAGGCGCTCGGCGAGCAGCTGCTCGCGGCCCGGAAGCAGGTTCGCGATGCTCAATCTCGGTGACCCAATTGCGGTCATGCTCGCGGCCTCCGCGGCGTTCGATCGCGCCGGTCTCGAAGCGGCGGCCTATGGAGGGCTCGTCGTCGCCATGTATGGGCGAGCACGCGAAACGCAAGATGCCGACCTCGCGACCGTGAATGCGTCGGTCGACGGGGCGCAAGAGGCGCTTGCAGTCGCCGGGCTGACCGTCGTTCGCACCTTCACGGAGGTTGCCTTCGGCGGATGCACGCTGAGCCGATTGACGCTCATTGGCGACGGCGAGTTCAACACGATCGATCTCGTTCGTCCCCGCTCCGAACGGTATCGTTTCGCGACGCTTGGGCGCGCGCTGACCGGAACTCTCCGAGGCGAGACGCTGCGGGTCGTGTCGCCGGAGGGCACCGTTTTGCTCAAGGTTCTTACGACGCGCGAGCGCGACCTGGAAGATGCGCAGAGCGCGGTCCAGAAGCACCGCGACGGCCTGGATCTCGCGCTGCTGGAGCGAGAGGTGGCTCTGTTTGCGAGGGAAATCGCTGACCACGACGTGACGGGGCGCTATCGCCGCGTGATGGCGGGCGCGTGAAGCGCGTTGTCTCATGACGGGGTAAGCCTCTCGGGAATGTAGGAAACGGCCGGGGCCACTGGTAGGACTCCGATGCGCGCCAGCTCCACCGCGGTCCTGGCGTCCTCCAACCCGCTCGACCGCCGCTCCCGCGCGCATCTCCTTCGAGGCCGCCAGTCGTGTCTCTGAGTCAGCACGGCGTGCAGCGGGAAGTACCTACCCCAACAGCCCGCGCAGGCGCGCGGCGAGGCGGCTCGGCAGGTCCGTCCGGACGGCGAGGTGGGCCAGCACCGCGCGCGCCTCGGCGAGGTCGGCGCGGGTGGCCAGGACGTTGACTAGGTCCTCGAGCACGAGCGGCTCGTGCACGGTGGACGCCAGCGTGCCGAGCCGCGCGAAGGCGGCCGCGTCGAGCGTCAGGTCACCGAGCGTGCGCACGGCCTCTGCTGCCACGGAGGCGTCGGTGTCTCGCGCCAGGCCGAGCAGCAGCGCCAGCGTCGCCTCGGTGTCGTGCGTGCGCAGCGCGGACGCCACGGCGCGGCGCACGCGCGGCTCGGGATCCGCCCGCAGCGCCGCGATGGCGTTCGCATGGGCCGCCAGGCCCGCGTTTCCGAGCCCACGCAGCGCGGTCTCGCGCGTCGCTGGGTCCGCGAGCTGGTCGACGAGCGGCTGGG